>ERZ1740070.593-NODE-593-length-24369-cov-7.726084_pt1 | contig 24369 bp, 26 predicted proteins | sample MGYA00581734_ERZ1740070 | MGnify/ENA primary metagenome ERZ1740070 (study PRJEB43018, sample SAMN04849744) | marine metagenome | isolation source: floating plastic debris | place: Pacific Ocean | collected 2008-09-01 | study: EMG produced TPA metagenomics assembly...
ATGCGATGACCCTGTCCATCGACGGCGAAGAAACCAAGGTAGACGTGTGCAACGTCATCCCGGCCATGAAAGCGGGCCGGATTGCAGAGGGTGCTGGCGTGACCGATGGCAATTGGGCACCGGTGAACGCGGTGGATATGTCAACCAAGGCCGACGCGGATGTCTACGTTCTCGGCGACGCAAGCCAGCAGGGCGACATGCCGAAATCCGGCTACTCGGCCAACAGTCAGGCCAAGGTCTGCGCCAACGCGGTGCGCGGCGCACTGACCGGGTCCCGCGTGTTCCCGGCCAAGTTTGCCAACACCTGCTGGTCGCTGATCGCGACCAATGACGGCGTGAAGGTTGGCGCAACGTATGAGGCCACGGACGAAAAGATCGCAAAGGTGGATGGGTTCATCTCGGCCACCGGAGAAACGGCAGAGTTGCGCAAAGCCACCTACGAGGAATCCGAAGGTTGGTACACGGGCATCACGTCCGACATGCTTGGCTGAGAAAGCTCAGAAGTTACGGGCGTCACAGAGATAGACGCCCCGAGCCCTCAAACACGAAAGACCAAGTGAGGAGAGACGACTATGAAAAACCTACCACTTGCCGCGGCCTGTGCCGTTTGTGTCGCCTCCGCTTCCTTGGCCAATGAAGCCTTCACATACGACTTCGACGGCAGCTTTGACGACGCCACCTTTGCGGTCGAAAGCGCTATTGTCGGGGAAGGGCTGGTCATCGACTATGTCAGCCATGTTGGCGATATGCTCAACCGGACGGCGGGCGACGTTGGCAGTGACACCATGCTCTTCAAAAACGCCGACATCTTTCTCTTTTGTTCAGCCGTCGTCTCACGCGAAGTGATGGAAGCTGACCCGCTCAACATCACCTATTGCCCCTACAGCATCTTCGTTATGGAAACTGAAAGCGGCGTGACAGTCGGGCATAAGGACTACCCGGACGGGTCCATGCAAGCGGTGGAAGACCTGATGCAACAGATCGTGGCCGAGGCGATCGGCAACTGAATTGTGGTTTCAGAGTAGCGTTTCGCGGCGGCTAGATTTCGATGATCTGCATCACGCAACGTAGCGATCACGCCGTTCTCGGCGACGCTCCGAGAGACATGACCCAGTAGGTCAGTATCGCGCCGACCCACATGAAGAACACGGCAATCCATGCGGTCACCGCCAGAATGGCCCCGCCGCTTACGCCTGCGCCAACAGCACACCCCCCGGCCAGCATACTGCCAAACCCCATGAACACACCGCCGACAAGGTAGCGCTCCATCGGGACCCCCGGCTCGAACCTTTGCAACCTGGCTTCCCTCATCAGGAACGCCGCGATCATCGCGCCGACGAACACACCGGGCACCAGTCCCATGCCAAAGCTGGCGGGCAGCGATCGGGTGTTCACAAGCGCCATCAACGTGTCGGTGGAAGGCCCGGTGAAGGTCACAGACTGCACGGAAACAATCTCGAACGAATGGGACGCCAATAGATAGGTCATCTGCCAGCCCGCAAACACGGCAAGTCCGACGCCGACTGCCGCTGCAAGCTCGATCCCCGGCACGCCGTTTCGCCGCCCAAGTGTCAAAGCTGTCACCAGAACTGCGCAAGAAGCCAGCAATAAGAGCGGCAACATCGGGTGCTCAGGCGCCAGCAAAGCGCGGGCCGCACCGCCATCGACGGTCCAAAGGGTGGCAAGCGTTTCCCGCGCAGGCGCAAGAACACCGCGCAGCGACGCTTGCGCCGTTAATGTCAGCACAAGACCCGTGATGATCGCGCGCAGATTGCCAGAGGCGGACAGCACCAGCAACCGACTGGCACAGCCCCGCGCCATAACCATGCCAACACCGAACAACAACCCGCCAAGGATCGCGCCGGAAAGTGACCCCGTGCTGGCCAACTGTCGCGCCCCGCTGACATCCAAAAGTCCAAGCCAGATCGCCCCTTGTACGCCCAGTAATGCGGTTGTGAACGCGGTCAGCCAGATCATGAGCTTCGGGCCAAACCGCCCCTCGGCGACCTCGACCGTCGCTGCGCGCAGGCAAAAGCGGGATCTGTAGGCGGCCATTCCGAACAACAGGCCAACACCCAAACCAATCGCGAGCATCAGTCTGCTTTCGCCAAATTGGTCAATCAGTGTTTCCATAACCGGCTCTTTGCTTGCGTTAAATGGGCTTATCGCGGCTGGATCAAATACTCATTGATGCACATCAAGCGTTGCGGTCACTCAAACTCCATCTGCTCGTACACGCGGCCCGCGTTTTTCGTGGCCAGTTCCTCGAACGTATCCAGATGCGCGTAGGGGCTTTGATCCACGTAATAGGCGTCTGCCAGATCGCCGCCTTCGTCCAGATGCGCGCCGATCTTTTCGCGCAGATACACAAGGTAGTCCCGCGTGTAACGGCGGACCTGATCCATGTTGGTCGGGTGACCATGTCCGGGGATGACGTATGTCGCATTCAGCGCCTCAAACCCGGTCTCCCACGTCTCGATCCAGTCATAGACAATCGTGTCGGCAAAGATCGGCAGCATGCGTTCGTGGAACGCCATGTCTCCGGCGATCACGAGGCTTTGCTCGGGCAGCCAAACCTGTGTGTCGCCGGGGCCATGCGCCGGGCCAAGGTGCAAAACCTCGATGGTGTAATTGCCCATCTCGATCACGTGCTTGTCTTCGAAGGTTTGCGTGGGCGGGGCGACGAACGTGCCCTCCGCCTTGTCCCGGTTGTAGCGGATCATGCCTTCGAGAATGCGATGGCCGTTCTCTTCGATCTCATGCGCGGCATCCACATGGGCTAGGATCGGTACACCCTGTTCTGCCCAGTAAGAATTGCCGAGCATGGCGTGACCCTGACCGTTTTCATCGATCACGAGCTTCACCGGCTGGTCGGTTACTGCCTTGATTTCTGCGTGTAGCGCCTCGGCAAGGATATAGGCCGCGCCGCCATTGATCACGATCACCCCGTCGCCTGTCACGATAAAGCTCAGGTTGTTGTTATGCCCACTGTTTTCATAGGTCGGCGGTGCGGTTGCCCCGATAGCTGACCAGACATGTGGGATCACCTCAACCGGTTTCGAGTAAAGCGGAGAGCCGGGATACTGGTCGGCGATGTTCTCGCTCGCGATGGCCATCGGTGCAATGATGCAAAGCAGCGGTGTCAAACACGTTTTCATTGTGTCGCCTCCCCAACAAATCGAAATCCGTCAATGTCTTTGACCGCCCGACCAATGCCGCCATCCGGTAGATGAAACCCAACGAGTGTCATGTCTTCATTTACCAAGCGATCGAACAGTACCCTGCGTGACTGAACAGCCAAAGCCATGTCCTGATCCGATCCGCTTTCCCAGTCCGGCCTGCGGAACGCAACATGATGGTTGCCGATGGCGTCACCGACAATCAAAGCCGCGTTGGCTCCTTGACGCACCTCAAACGCCATATGACCGGGCGTGTGCCCCGGACAGGCAAATGCCGCAATGCCTGGCAAGATCTCCGCGCCGCCGTCGAAGAGTTGTACTTGATCTTCAATGGCTCTCATGCGGCGCTTGGCGCCTACTGCAAAGGCCGCACGAGCTTCGCCAATGGTATTTACAGTCTCCGGGTTCCACCAGTAGTCCCATTCGGTTCGACCCATCATGTACGTGGCGTTGTAGAAGACCGGATCGTCGAAATCGTCCAGCAAGCCCCAGATATGATCTGGATGCGCATGCGTAAAAACAACGTGCGTGACGTCTTCGGGTGTAATCCCAAGCGCATCGAGGTTGGTCGATACTTCACCAGCAGTCAGCATGAAGTCCGGGCCTGCTCCGACATCGAAGAGGACGGTGTTTGTGCCATCCCGATAGAGCGCCAAATTGCATTCGGGCATCAACCTGTCTTGGGGCAATCCAAATCCGTTCAGGATGTCCGCAAGCTCTGCTTGTGGCATCGCGTCGAAGATAAAGCTGCCGGGAAGGATCAGGTTTCCATCACTGACCGTCGAAAGCGTTGCCGATCCGAGTTGTAACTCCGCCGTAGCGGGGCGCGGTAATGCGCCTGCCAAAGGGGCACACGCTGCAAGACGCAAAAGCGCCCGACGCGACATATTCATCATGCTCCTCCCATTAAATTCTTATATAAGAATATGATTGATTGTTAAGCAGTTTTGCAAGCACTCAAGTGCGATAGAACGCAATTCGTGGTGTTTTGCGGGGAGGGAAACGAAAATAGGTGTGGTCGGCACACGTCAGAGCCACCGGTTTCGGCGTATATCGATCGTGGGTGAGTGGCGGAGAGACAGGGATTCGAACCCTGGGTGGGCTTGCACCCACAACGGTTTTCGAGACCGCCCCGTTCGACCACTCCGGCACCTCTCCGCGGGGGTCTGGAGGGGCGTGTAGCTTTTGCGCCCTTGCTGTGCAACCTCTATTTCAGAGATGCTCAAAGCCGCTGATCACGGTGGTTTGGGTTGGCTTTGAGGTCCTGTCACCATAGGTAAAGGAGACGAGAAGAGGCGAAGGGTGAGTGGCATGAGACAATTCCTAGCGACGGTGGCTGTCAGCGCATGTTTTGCGGTATCTGGCTCGGTCGCGCATGCCGGTGAAGTTGACGACTTGCTGGATGCTCTTGGTGTGCCGCAGATTGTCGAAATCATGCGTGCAGAAGGTCTGGAATACGGTGACACGCTGGCTGCAGACATGGTTCCAGGGGGCAGCACAGACAGTTGGCGCGCAACTGTTGATCGGATTTATGACGAAGCACGCATGCTGGAAACTGTCCGGGGCGTGTTCACACAGGAGTTTGGGACTGCAGACATTGATCCGTTGATTGAATTCTTTGAATCCGACCTCGGTCAGCAGGTTGTTAGCCTGGAGCTCAGTGCGCGGACCGCGATGCGAGAGCAAGAGATCGAGGACGCCGCGCGCGCCGCCTTTCGTGATCTTGAGGGCACTGACTCAGCAACGCTCGCCACGATCGCGGATTTTGTCGATACGAATGACCTGGTCGAAGCAAACCTCGTGGGCGCACTTAACGCCAATTACATGTTCTACCTTGGCCTTGTGGATGGCGGCGCCTTGGAAATGTCCGAACAGGATATTCTGACAGAGGTTTGGTCATCCGAAGAGGAAACACGCACTGACACGCGTGAATGGGTATTTGCATTTTTGCTCATGGCGTACCGTCCTTTGGAAGATGGTGTGGTCGAAGACTACACAGAGCTTTCGCAAACGGACCCCGGTCGTGCTTTAAATCGCGCCTTGTTCGCTGGTTTTAACGAGATGTACGACGACATCTCATATGCGCTTGGCATGGCAGTTGCGCGCCAAATGCAGGTGCAGGAGCTTTGAGTAGCAAAGCCGTTGACAAGCGATGCAGTTGATCGCATAAGCCGCGCACACAGACGGGGCTTCGGTCCCGCTTTTGTTTTTGAGACAACTACGCCCATGACGGGGCGCGCTGTTTGAGGCGGGCTTGACCCATAAAACGCCGGAATGCCGGGGCCACAGGACGCGGGTGACAAAGGAAAAGACTATGTTCGCGGTTATGAAAACCGGCGGCAAGCAGTACAAAGTCCAATCGGGCGACACACTGCGCGTCGAAAAGCTGGCAGCAGATGCTGGCGAAACAGTTCAATTCAACGAAATCCTGATGGTTGGCGGCGACAAGGTTGTTGTCGGAGCGCCGTTGGTTGACGGTGCTGCGGTTCAAGCCGAAGTCGTTGACCAGATCAAAGGCAAGAAAGTCATCAATTTCGTCAAGCGTCGTCGTAAGCACAGCTCCAAGCGGACCGTTGGCCATCGTCAGCAACTGACGCTGCTGCGTGTAACCGACATCCTTGCGTCTGGTGGAGACAAGTCCGGCGTCAAAGCCGCTGTTGGTGCGGGTTCCGTGGCCGGCGTTGCGGTTGCTGCTGCGGCTCCGAAGAAAGCAGCGGCTCCAAAGGCTGCGCCCAAGACGGAAGAGAAAGCCGAAGCGCCGAAAGCAGCGGCTGGTGCAGACGATCTCAAGCAATTGTCCGGCGTTGGCCCGGCGCTTGAGAAGAAACTGCACGAAGCAGGCATCACGTCCTTTGCGCAAATTGCAGCATGGACAGACGCCGACGTCGAAGAATTCGGCGAGAAACTGTCGTTTAAAGGCCGGATCGAGCGTGAAGGCTGGATCGAACAGGCCAAAGACCTGGCATCGAAGTAAGGAGACCTGACCTATGGCACATAAAAAAGCAGGCGGTTCATCCCGCAACGGTCGCGACTCTGCCGGACGCCGCCTTGGCGTCAAACTTTACGGTGGCCAGTCCGCGATCCCAGGAAACATCATCGTGCGTCAGCGCGGCACCAAGTTTTGGCCGGGCGAAGGCGTTGGCATGGGCAAGGACCACACAATCTTTGCAACTGTCGACGGCAACGTGACCTTCCACAAAGGCCTCAAAGGTCGCACGTTCATTTCTGTCATGCCAGCGGCGGAGGCCGCAGAGTAAGCCGACCTTAAGGTTTTTAGAAAAAACAGGGGGATCGGCAGACAAGCCGGTCCCCTTTACCGTTTGGGAGGGGGGGCTGGCCCAATGTCTGCGACGAGGAGACAGCAGATGAGTTTGGATATCACCACCACACCGCAACCCGTTGTTGAGACGGAACGATTTGTGCTGCGCCCGCTCAAGGCGTCAGATGTCGGCTTGATCGAGCATTATGCATCCGACAAGCGCGTGGCCTCGATGACGCAGTCTATTGCGCATCCATTGCCGCCCGGTGCGACGCAAGCATTCGTGGATCGGGCGCAAACACCCGAGCGTGCCGAAGACGTTTGGGTGATGGATGGCACCCTGTCGGGTGGGGCTGAGGTCATGGGACTAATCTCACTCACACGGATGGATCGCAACCAGTCGGAAGTAGGTTACTGGGTCGGTCCGCCGTTTTGGAACACAGGTCTGGCCTCGGACGCGGTGCAGGCACTGGTTGAGGCGAACCCGCTGGACAACAAGACGATCTTTGCGACGGTTTTTCAGGACAACCCCGCATCCGCCCGGGTTTTGACCCATTGTGGATTTGAATATATCGGCGACGCCGAAGGCTTCTCCGTCTCTCGTAACGCAACTGTCCAAACCTGGACCTATCTCAAACGCATGGGCTGACGCGGCGCGCGAAACCCGTTAGACCGCGCGTGTCAGATCAAAGGCAAACCAATGAAGTTCCTCGATCTCTGCAAGGTCTACATCCGATCGGGCGCGGGCGGAAACGGCTGCATCAGTTTCCGGCGTGAGAAGTACATCGAATACGGTGGGCCTGATGGTGGCGATGGCGGACGCGGAGGCGACGTTTGGGCGGAAGCCGTCGATGGTCTGAACACGCTGATCGACTTTCGTTACCAACAGCATTTCTTCGCTGACAACGGGCGCCCTGGCGCAGGTCGGCAGCGCACTGGTGCCGATGGCAAAGACATCGTGCTCAAGGTGCCGGTGGGTACAGAAATCCTCGATGAAGACGAAGAAACCGTTCTGGCTGACCTGACCGAGTTGGGACAGCGTGTTTTGCTGGCCAAAGGTGGCAACGGTGGGTGGGGCAACCTGCACTTTAAAACGTCAACCAACCAGGCGCCGCGCCGGTCCAACCCTGGACAAGAGGGTGTGGAGCGTACGCTCTGGCTACGCCTTAAACTGATTGCCGATGTCGGGTTGCTTGGGCTGCCAAATGCTGGGAAATCGACATTCCTTGCCGCAACATCCAACGCACGGCCCAAAGTGGCGGATTATCCTTTCACTACCTTGCACCCCAATCTCGGTGTGGTTGGCGTGGACGATGCGGAGTTTGTCGTCGCTGACATTCCGGGTCTCATCGAAGGCGCACATGAGGGCAGGGGCCTTGGTGATTTGTTCCTCGGCCATGTCGAACGCTGCGCTGCGTTGCTGCACCTGATCGACGGCACATCTGGCACGTTACTTGAGGACTACCAGACGATCATTGATGAAATCGACGCATATGGCGAAGGCCTGACCGATAAACCGCGTGTCACCGTGTTGAACAAGATCGATGCGCTGGATGAGGAAGAGCGTACGTTCTTGAAAGAAGAGCTTGAACGCAAGGCAGGTCACGACGTCATGCTGATGTCTGGTGTGTCCAAAGAAGGACTCACAGATGTCCTGCGCGCGTTGCGCAAACACGTAAAGATCACCCGCAAACGCGAACAAGCGACGGAGGAGACGACGCCGTGGCAGCCCTGAACGACGCGCGTCGGCTGGTTGTCAAAATCGGGTCGGCGCTTCTGGTCGACAAGTCTACAGGTGATTTGCGCAGCGATTGGTTGATGTCGTTGGCTGAAGACGTCGCGCGCCTTAAATCGCGCGGGACCGATGTGATCCTGGTGTCATCTGGGTCAATTGCACTGGGGCGGGCCGTGTTGAAACTGCCCCCTACCGTATTGCCGCTAGAGCAATCTCAGGCATCTGCCGCCGTGGGCCAAATTCGCCTTGCGCGCGCCTACGAAGAAGCTTTGGCTCCGCATGGTCTGACCACAGCACAAGTGCTTGTCACTCTGGAAGACAGCACTGATCGCCGTCGGTACTTGAACAGCCGTGCCACGCTGGAAACGCTTGTCGGGTTTGGCGTGGTCCCAATCGTCAACGAAAACGACACCATCGCGACCGATGAAATCCGATACGGCGACAATGATCGGTTGGCGGCACAAGTTGCCGCAACCGTTGGCGCGGATCAATTGATCCTATTGTCTGATGTCGACGGGTTTTACAGTGCCAACCCTATGGTCGACACCAAGGCGCAGTTCTTTCCCGTGATTGACGCGATCACGCCCGAGATTGAAGCGATGGCAGGGGATGCTGGCTCTGGTTTGTCCAAAGGTGGCATGAAGACCAAGCTCATGGCAGCAAAGACAGCAACTGCATCTGGGTGTGCCATGGCGATCACGCAAGGGGCGGTGCTGCATCCTCTCCAAGCCTTGGAAGATGGCGCAAGGGCAACTTGGTTTACGCCTCAGCTTGATCCGCACGCAGCGCGTAAGCGGTGGATTGCTGCCATGAAGCCACTTGGAACCATTGTTGTAGACGCCGGCGCGGCGCGTGCGCTTTCGCGGGGGACATCGCTTTTGCCGCCGGGCATCATCGACGTCAGTGGCAGTTTTGGGCGTGGCGATCCGGTCGCCATCAGTGACCCGGATGGTCGCGACATAGGCTATGGCCTGACCCGCTATACCGCGATCGAGGCGCAGGCGATCAAAGGGCATAACTCTGCCGAGATTGAGGAAATTCTGGGCTATCCGGGCCGCGCCGTGGTAATACATCGCGACGATATGGCGATCTGATCGTTCCGGGTTCGAAGACAAAGACTGACATCGAAAGCCAAAAAGGCCAGTGATATGAAAGACCTGACAGACATTCCCAGCATGATGGCCGATATCGGCGCACGTGCAAAAGAAGCCGCGTCGAAACTGGCTTTTGCAACCGCAGAGCGCAAACACGCGGCTTTGATCAGTGCAGCCGACGCCGTTTGGAAGAACCGAGCTGCGATTATCGAAGCCAATGCGCTCGACCTAGAGTTTGGCCGCAACAAAGGTTTGAGCGACGCCATGATGGATCGGCTGTTGCTGGACGAGGCGCGTGTTCGCGGTATCGTGGATGGCTTGCGCGCTGTAGCAGAACAGGCCGACCCTGTCGGAGCGGTCATGGCTGAATGGGATCAACCGTCGGGTCTTCACATTCAACGTGTGCGAACGCCCTTGGGCGTGGTCGGCGTGATTTACGAATCCCGCCCGAATGTCACCGCAGATGCTGGTGCTTTGTGCCTGAAAGCAGGGAACGCAGTTATATTGCGCGGTGGGTCTGAAAGCTTCCACTCATCAAGTGCGATCCATGCGTGTTTGGTCGAAGGCCTTTGCGATGCCGGTTTGCCCGAAGATGCGATCCAACTTGTTCCCACGCGCGACCGCGCCGCAGTGAGCGAGCTTTTGACGATGACAGATTATGTGGACGTGATTGTCCCGCGTGGTGGCAAGGGCCTTGTGGGCCTCGTGCAGCGCGAGGCGCGCGTGCCTGTTTTTGCGCATCTCGAAGGCATTGTGCACATCTATGTCGACAAGCATGCCGATCCGGTCAAAGCCTTGAACGTGATCCTCAATGCCAAAACACGCCGCACAGGGATCTGCGGAGCCGCCGAATGCCTTTTGATCCACAAAGATGCGGTCGACACGATAGGTCAGGGCGTCATTCGCGCTTTGTTAAACGCAGGTGTTGAAGTTCGGGTTGATGAAAATCTGCTCGTAATCGAGGGCACCACGCAAGCGACCGACACAGATTGGGGCTGTGAATATCTCGACATGATCATCGCCGCGAAAGTGGTGGACGACGTCGATCAAGCGATTGCTCATATTAACACCTACAGTTCAAATCACACGGACTGCGTTTTGACCGAAGATGACGCTGTTGCGGATCGGTTTTTTGAACGGCTCGATAGTGCGATCCTCATGCGAAACGCCTCAACGCAGTTTGCCGATGGCGGCGAGTTTGGCATGGGGGCCGAGATCGGGATTGCGACGGGTAAGATGCACGCACGCGGCCCGGTCGGAGCAGAGCAACTGACCAGCTTCAAATACCTCGTTGTCGGTGATGGAACGACGCGAGCCTGAGCCTGTCCCTAGGGGTTGTTCGCAGCGCGGCGCGCTGATACGTGGCATGGGCTAATCCGATAAATTCTTTCGGAAAAACATGTGAGGCATCAGTGAGCGGTCCCCATTTCCGGCTCGAAACCCGTGATATTGTGCGTGAATTTGAGGGCAAGCGCGTTGTGGATGGCGTTTCGCTCAGCATTGAACCGGGGCGCGTGACGTGCCTGTTGGGGCCATCAGGTTGCGGAAAGTCAACCACACTCCGGATCATCGCGGGTGTCGACACGCAGACAAGCGGAACCATCCATGTTGACGGAAATCTGGTGTGTGACACCGTCTACCGCGTGCCGCCAGAGGACCGGGCGATTGGGCTCATCTTCCAGGACTTCGCACTCTTCCCGCATTTGACGGTTGGCGACAATGTGGGCTTCGGTTTGTCTGGATCACGTGCGGACAAGCGTCCTCGGGTGGGCGAGCTTCTGGAACGGGTTGGTCTGTCGCAGTATATGAACGACTTCCCGCATCTTTTGTCGGGTGGTGAACAGCAGCGTGTCGCCTTGGCTCGGGCCTTGGCCCCGAAGCCGTCAATCATGTTGATGGATGAACCGTTTTCCGGCCTAGACAATCGTCTGCGCGACGGCATTCGCGATGACACTTTGGCGCTTTTGAAGGAAGAAGGCACTTCGGTTCTTTTGGTCACACATGAACCAGAAGAGGCCATGCGGATGGCTGATGAAATCGCGTTGATGCGCAATGGTAAAATTGTTCAGATTGGCGCGCCCTACAACATCTACAACGCGCCGGTTGATAAGGCCGCGGTGTCGTTCTTTTCAGACGTAAATTTGGTTAAAGGTACCGTGCGCGGCGCATTGACCGAGACGCCGTTTGGTGAGTTTCTGGCGCCGGGAGTTCCCGACGGTGAAGATATAGAAATCGTTTTTCGGCCCCAGCATGTGGGAATCGATTTTGACCGCAATGGTAAAGGGCCGAATACCACGTCAATCGCTGGGACACCCGCCCGAGGTGTGGTGGAACGAGCGCGATTTATGGGATCAGAAAGTTTGGTTGAATTTCGGATGGACCATGATCAAAGCCTGATCAAAGCAACCGTTCCCAATGTCTTTCTGCCCGATGCTGGAACAGTAATGTGGCTAACAGTAAGACGGGACAAGTGCTTTGTATTTCCAAAAGATGGTGGTTCCGTGGTTCAGTGAGTTCGCCGCGCCGCGATCCTATTCTTCGTCTTCCGTCGGCATATTCAATGTGATTTCCCCCTGATCCGCGAGGGTCCGGACAACTTGCACCACGACACCCATGGCCGCTTCTGCCTCTTTGGTGCTCACGTTACCTAAATCGTTTGCTGCTTCCCGAAGTGCATCGGCCATGCGTTTGGAGATATTGGATAAAATGAACTCAACAACATCTTTTTCAGCATCCGTTTTGGCCCCAGCTATAACTTGAGCGAGCGTGTCTTGATCGACATCTCGTGTGATTTTTGGGATATCGATTGGGTTCATGCGTTCCGACACATGGGTGAACGTAAAGATGGATTTTCGAACCTCTTCAGCGAAGTCCTTATCTTCCTCATCTAGGGCAACCAACAGCTCATCCCGTTTTGCTGCGCGGGAAAAGTTCAGAATTGCCCCGACACGTTCGGACGGTTGGATGCGAAAGGCTTTTGGTGGTTCCGCGTCAAGTTGAGTTGCAAGGCTAAGCCCAATGCGGTCAACAGCATCTGGCGTGACAGCGTCGGTCATCGACATCGCGTAAGTGATACGTCGAGCCACATCGCCGGGCAGGCTACTGAGTAGGTCAGCAGCCTTGGAAACATCAAGTTTTGAGACCATGACAGCCACCACCTGAATAGACTCAGTATCAACGAGCGTCTTGAGGCGGGCCTTGGGCAGGGCCGAAATACGTTTCCAAGGATCGCCGATTTGTCGAACACCGGCCTCTTTGCGCAGTCTGGATGCGGTTTGATCGCTGATCTTTCCGTCAAGCGCGTTTAACGCGCTCGCGATATCGCCAGGAAAGGAAAGCCCCACCGCATCAAGATCGTCGGTGAATTCAGAGATCACAGCATTCATTGTGTTGCGATCAATGTAGCGCATTTCGCCCAGAAGATGCGTGAGTTGCATCTGCAAGTCTTCCGGCAAAGCAGTAAGGGGGACATCTGCCCCTTCTTTCAGAATGAATTGTACCACAATCGCGGCCTTTGCACGGCGCGAGAGGCGGGTCATTGCGGTTGGGACCGGCGTCGGGGCAGGAGGGGATGCTGTGGTGAGCTGCGTCATAACCGGTCTCCGTTCTGGTCCTGATGGGATAAGAGCGGAAGGTTAAGAAAGCGTCAGTTGATTGTGGGCCGCTACAGAAAGCATAGGGTTAAAGCTACAGACAGCCCAATAAAAAAGACGGCCAAAAGGCCGCCTCAATACCATTCAAGCGTTGTTAACAGAGTTACCCGCTGACCACTTGGCAGGTGTTGGTGGCTGCATCATAAACTGTGCCGTCGGCGCATGTCATAGATGCTGTTTCGTGTTTGCCCCATTGGCACCCCATGGCAAAGCTTGATGTCGCTGTCACCAGTGTGAGGGCCGCTGTGGCCAGAAGTGTCTTGATGGTCATCAGTCGTTCTCCTGTGTTGCGTAGGCGAAAGCTATCACGGAAAGTCATTTTGACAACACGCAGACGGCCTAAATCGGGTTGCGGGTGTATGTGGTGATCATTTGATAGTCTTTTTTCGGGCCTGAGACGTCCCAAATGCTGCGCCATTTGGGCCAGGATGAGAATTCGTATTTGACGTTGTAAGTATCGGGATCACACCAGTGGGATGCGGATGGTGATCCGGGGTCAAAGCGGTGAAAGGGTCGGCCATCCTGAAACTCAACCACGATTTCATCATCGATGAAGCGCCATTGATAGCGTCTCTCGGCTTGAAACGGTGTATGTCCAGGAAGCTCCAGCAGTCCGCTTTCGAAGTAGGAAAGGCCATTCTCGGAAGGGGCGAATGTCGCAGTTCCTGTAAGCCGCCCGTTCGCTTGCGCACGCTTGTCCAGGATGCTGCGCTCAATCTGCCATGCTCCGACAAAGTCTTCGAGCGATAGCTTTGAGCCTGAGGCAACCGTCATGTGCGCGCGCTTTCGATTGCGTTTTTGACGTCGCCGGTCCGCGAGATGTTTTCCGCGGTCGCGTTTCTGGTGCCTCGTACCCAATCAATGCATGCCGCGTTCAGCGCGCATGGTGTCAGGGCAAAGCGTCTCATGCGATGTGGCCTCTCTTGTGACTGCGCAAGTCGCAGTCTAGGTGTGCCCGCAACATCTGCAAGATTGCCCAAGAAAGGATCGTCCGCAATGATCCCCCGCTATTCCCGCCCCGACATGGTTGCCATTTGGGAACCAGCCACGAAATTCCGCATCTGGTACGAGATCGAGGCGCATGCCTGCGATGCGATGGCTGATCTTGGAGTCATCCCTCGTGAGAACGCCGAAGCGGTGTGGAAGGCGAAAGACGTGGAGTTTGACGTCGCGCGGATCGATGAGATCGAAGCCGTCACCAAGCACGACGTCATCGCGTTTCTAACTCACTTGGCCGAACATGTCGGCTCAGAAGAGGCGCGTTTTGTGCATCAGGGAATGACGTCGTCAGATGTGCTCGATACCACCTTCAACGTTCAATTGGTGCGGGCGGCTGACATTCTGATCGCTGATCTCGAAGGTTTGCTGGCAGCGCTCAAGCGACGCGCTTATGAGCACAAAGACACCGTTCGCATAGGTCGGTCGCATGGCATTCACGCAGAACCCACAACGATGGGCCTAACCTTTGCCCGCTTCTACGCTGAAATGGACCGCAACCTAAGCCGCATGCGGGATGCCCGCGCCGAAGTGGCGACGGGGGCTATCTCAGGGGCGGTTGGCACATTTGCCAATGTGGACCCAGCAGTCGAAGAGCATGTGTGTGACAAGCTGGGCCTCGTCCCCGAACCGATCAGCACGCAGGTCATACCGCGTGACCGCCATGCATCGTTCTTTGCAACCTTGGGCGTGATCGCGTCTTCTGTGGAAAACATCGCCACGGAAATCCGTCACATGCAGCGCACGGAAGTGCTTGAAGGGGCAGAGTTCTTTTCGATGGGTCAAAAGGGCTCATCTGCGATGCCGCACAAGAAGAACCCGGTCCTGACTGAAAACCTGACTGGGCTTGCCCGCATGGTGCGGTCGGCCGTGATCCCGGCGATGGAGAACGTGACGCTTTGGCACGAACGCGATATCTCACATTCGTCAGTGGAACGGATGATCGGGCCAGACGCAACGATCACGCTCGACTTCGCGTTGGCGCGTCTGACTGGTGTGGTCGACAAGATGCTTATCTTTCCAGACAACATGATGGAAAACATGAACAAGTTTCCCGGGCTTGTCATGAGCCAACGCGTGCTTTTGGCGCTCACGCAGGCAGGTGTCAGTCGAGAAGATGCGTATTCCTACGTTCAACGCAACGCGTTGAAGGTCTGGGAACACCGTACCGATTTCAAGGAAGAGCTGCTTGCAGACAGCGATGTGGTCGCGGCACTTGGTCCTGAGCAAATCGAAGAGAAGTTCGACATTGGGTATCACACCAAGCATGTCGACACGATCTTCGCACGTGTGTTTTCCGAAGACTAAACCCGTCGGCACGAGTTTTTGACATCGCGGATACTTATTGGAGCAAGACCCTTACAAGCGCCTTGCCGTCTACTTCAGATGATCCACCACCATCAGATGTTGCGCCAGCGTCTGTATTTCATCTAGCCAGCGCGACACCAGTTTCGGGTCGCGCGGGGCGGGGCTGACACCCGGCGCAATCTCACGTTTCTGGACCGCCTCAACCGCCATGGCCACAGGGTGTGACACAAGTCGCGCCATGGCAGACCCTCGTGCATCGCCCCAAGCGTCCATGACATAAGTTTTGTGCCAAACGGGCGCACCCTGTTTTTCTGCGAGCAGGTCGACACATAGGACAACGCGGTCAGGCTCGCCGTCTTCATATGCATTCTCAGCGAGCAGCTGTTCAGCCATTTCGGCGAGGCGGGCATCACTGGCGGTGCCAACTTCTTCGAAGATGCCAGCCCACGCGTCGGCCCACCCATTCAGCCGCAATGTCCCGCGCACGAATTCCTTGACGTTCCAGTTGGGATCGAACTGGTAGTCCGCCATAAACGGCAGGCTGTCGCGGTTGGGATAAACCTCAAACGCCTCGGGATGGGGCAGTGGCGCGTCGTATCGACTGATCGCGTCCCAAGGCCGTGCAACCTCCAGTTCCGTAAAATGTCGAATTGATTTTGAACGTGACCGAAGTGCTTTCAAAACGCCCACTGGCGCCCAACTGAATTTATAGCGAAAGGCGTTTGCATGTTTTGGAACGCCACCACAATAAGATTTGAAAGATATCACATTTTCAGCGTGATACGCGGCACTCTTACGGTAATCTGCAACGAGATGATGGGCCATCAGATGGTCAATGCCTGGGTCCAATCCAACCTCATTGACCAAAGCGACACCAGCTTGTTTCGCAGCAATATCCAGGTCCCGGATGTCGGGCGCGATGTAAGATGACGATACGAAATGCGCGCTATTGTCGATCGCCACTTTGGCCAGTGGCACGTGCCAATCACCGGGCAACATGGAAACGATGATGTCGCCGGGTTTGATCGCCTCAGCTAGTGCATCCGGGGCAAATTCCTGAACGGCATCTGTGATATCGCCAACGGCCTCCGTCGCTTTCGATTTGGTTCGGTTCCAGACCGTGACGGGCACATCACTTGTTATCAGACGCCGCAGCCCGGGGATCGACGATAATCCGGTTCCGCACCAATGTACTGTCATGGCCTAATACCTTGAATATGTGTGTCAAAATAGGATTTCGCGCGCCCCCAAACGCCGCGATCCACCGCATCCAGTGCTTTGAGGTGTGGCAGCAACTGCTCAGCAAAATCTTCAGAGGATTCTCTTGGCAAAAGCGAGGGGAGATTGTCGATCGCCATGACATCCAAAGGCGGGTCTTCGCAGGCTCGGGTCACCGGCGACGCCCAGCTTGTCGTGGCGTTGTAGATCTTTATTGGGGAAAAATCGCTGTCTGGATCACATGCGATATCGCCGATAACGCGCAAAGCGCGCACCTTGGTGCAGGTGTCGGTTGGGACAAACACCGGTGTACCAGGTCGCGCGAGGATGCAGTTAAAGAATACGTCATGATCAAAAACCTCAGGGAACGGCCCCCCATGCGCTGTCTCTGCCATGTCCCATGTCGTGACCGAAAGACCCAGCGCTTCACACAGGTCAATGGCGCCTGTTCCCACGCGACCCAAGGCGCCAATGACCAAAGCCGATGGTTTTAAGCCGTCCAAAGCCGCGCCCACATCTGATTGCATGGCTTGCGACGATGCCCAGGTCGACACGGGCGGGCAGCCTCCCGTTGCTTGCGTCGCATAGGCCATGAGTGAAACCGCCGCCCCGGCGTATCCGGCCCAGTAGCCAAACGCAGCGACACGCCGCCCGTCATCCGCTTCTAAGTACTCCAAATCATACAGTGTTCCGCCGCCCGCTTTGAAGCGCGCAAGCAAACGCTGGCCTGCTGGCTGACCCTTGTAAGCATGCCCGAACATGATGTGTCGATGCTGCAAGGGTTGATCGTTATCAGGTAATTCTTTTAACCCGAAAATGATCGCATCATTCGGCGCGTCGACCCACGCGCCTTCTGCCCCGATATGTGCACCCGCATCCCGGTACGCTTGAATTGGGATCACCCGTGATGAGCTGTCTTCCACCGTGACGGTCATGCCCGAGGCGATCAGCTGCTCAACACCATCTGGCATGACGCCTACGCGTTCCTCGTTTTCGCGGCCTTCGGCACGCACCCAAAGATGAGCCATGATTGTTGGATCCCCTCTCAACTCGGCCAAGTGTAGCCAGCGTCACGACCATTTATAGCTGGTCTTTTCACCTAGATATGCGTCTGCGCAAACATCCGTTCTGGCGTATCGAGATGCGGTAGCGCATTGAATTGGGTCAGTGCCAGTTGGCCATCAAGCGGCAACCAGGAACTAACTGACGTATTTTGGATGGAAAGGCATACGTTGCAAAATGCCGTGATATCAAGCCGAAGCGTGAGCCGCATCGCCATGCCAATCAGGCCTCCAGATGTGACAACCAGAGACCGGCCGGGCAGTGCGCTGATCTCGTGGATGGCATCACGCACTCGGTTCTCGAAATCCTCAAAGCGTTCCGACACACCTTCGAGTTTGCCGTCCTTCCAATGCTGCATGAGGCTGGGCATGTGACGCACAAATCCCTCCCTCGTTGTGGGCAGCGTGATGCCATGCTGTTCGGCCAAGAGTTGGGACATTGTGAAATATTCCAACTCGTTCAATCTGGAATCTCGGGTTACATCGGCAGGACTGTCAGGCGACATGCCATCTGCGGTTTCGATGTGGCGTCTGAGTGTGCCGGTCCAGACATGTGCAAAAACATCGCCTCTTTGGCGCAAATGTTCCCCAAGCCAGCCCGCTTGTTGATGTCCCAATGGGCTTAGCTTGTCGTACCCCGCTTCATCTTTGGCCCCGGAATTTGCCTGACCATGCCGGACAAGAACGATGTGAGACATAAAACGCGGGTCTTTCAAAGGGGCAAAAGAAAAACGCGCCAGCCGCTGGCCAGCGCGTGATCAAGACTGGGCAGGTCGTCACGCTTCTTTCATGATCTGTGCTTTCGCTTCAACCAACAGTTCGGCCATCTTCGCGCGAATTTCGTCGTCAGTGATTTTGCCGTTCACATCGCCAGATACCTTGCGCACCACGTCTTCGTGGCCGGCTTCTTCAAAGTCCGCCTTCACCACTTCTTTGGCGTATTCAGCGGCGTCGTCACCCGACTTGCCCAGAAGCTCTGCCACCCAGAGACCCAACAATTTGTTGCGGCGGGCCTCTGCTTTGAACTGCATCTCAGCGTCATGCGCGTATTTGCTCTCAAAGGCGTTTTCGCGATCATCAAACGTCGACAAGGCGCCAGTCTCCTCGGGGTGGGGTTGCGTTGCGATAGATATGACCAAAGCCGCAGCATCCTTCAAGAGCGCGTCGCTTGCGGCACCGGGTCCCATGCACTAAGAGGCGGGAACACCGAGATGGCATTTCGCCTGACCCTGCATGTGTTTTGCATAACACTGACGCAGGGTGCTGCATTGATAGAAAGTTCCGACATGGCCCGTCGCAAGAAGATTTACGAAGGCAAAGCAAAGATCCTTTACGAGGGGCCAGAACCGGGCACGATCGTTCAATACTTCAAAGACGATGCGACCGCGTTCAACGCAGAAAAGCGTGATGTCATCGACGGGAAAGGCGTTTTGAACAATCGCTTGTGCGAGTTCTTTATGGTCGGCCTGAACTCTATCGGCGTGCCGACGCACTTTATGAAGCGGTTGAACATGCGTGAACAGTTGGTGCGCGCTTGCGAGATCATCCCGCTTGAGGTGATCGTGCGCAATTACGCCGCTGGAACAATGGCCAAGCGATTGGGCATCGAAGAGGGAACTGCGCTACCGCGTCCGATCGTGGAGTATTGCTATAAGGATGACAGTCTTGGCGATCCTCTTGTGACCGAAGAACATATTGCGGCGTTTGGTTGGGCCAGCCAGCAAGACATGGACGACATCCTAAGCCTCGCGCTGCGTGTGAACGACTTTATGTCGGGCCTGATGTACGGAGTGGGTATCAAGCTGGTTGATTTCAAAATCGAGATTGGCCGCGTTTATGACGGTGACTACCAGCGTCTGATCGTGGCGGATGAGATTAGCCCTGATAGTTGCCGATTGTGGGACATGGAATCGGGTCGCAAGCTGGATAAAGACGTGTTCCGCCGCGATTTGGGGGATCTGGCGGATGCCTACACAGAGGTGGCCCGCCGCTTGGGCGTGATGCCTGCAAACGCAACGCCGATGGAAAAGCCGAAGCTGATCAATTAATGGCGCGCCTCTGGGCGACTTCGGATTTTGCATATTTGAAAAGAGAAGAAGCGGGACAGGACGTCCCAAATCGAAAGACGGAGAGCAGGAATGAAAGCGCGTGTGCATGTCATGCTGAAAGACGGTGTTCTTGATCCTCAGGGTGAGGCAGTGCGCCATGCGCTCGGCGGACTTGGCTTTGGTGGTGTTGAGAAGGTGCGACAGGGCAAGGTGATCGAACTTGATCTGGCAGACGGCACATCAGAGGATACAATCCGCGATATGTGCGAAAAGCTTCTCGCCAATACGGTGATCGAAAGCTACCAGATTGAGCTTGCCTGATGCGTGCCGCAGTAATCGTCTTCCCCGGATCGAATTGTGATCGCGACCTTGCCGTAGCGTTTCGTGACGCCGGATGCTCGGTCGACATGGTCTGGCACAAAGACACGGCTTTGCCGGACGGTGTCGATATCGTTGGCATCCCGGGTGGGTTTTCGTTCGGCGACTACCTGCGTTGTGGCGCGATTGCTGCCAATTCGCCGATCTGCTCCGAGGTCAAAGCCCATGCTGAACGCGGTGGGTACGTTTTGGGCGTGTGTAATGGCTTTCAGGTGCTGACGGAAACCGGATTGTTGCCGGGCGCTTTGTTGCGCAATGCGGGTCTGAAATACATCTGCCGCGCGGTGCCACTGGTCGTAGGTACAACCAACAGCGTCTACACCAACGGCTATGCTGTTGGACAAGAGATTGGCATCCCGATCGCACACCATGACGGAAATTACACAGCGTCGGATGAGGTCGTATCGGAACTGACCGCAGAGGATCGCATCGCGTTTCGCTATGGCGATAACCCCAATGGTTCAACCGGTGACATTGCGGGTATCCTATCGGCCAACCGCCGCGTCTTGGGAATGATGCCGCATCCGGAACGTGCTGCGGATGAAAACCACGGCGGAACCGACGGAAAAGCCTTGTTTGCCAGCCTGACAAGCGCGCTTGCGGCAGCATAGCGCCAGTTGACAGTCTTATGATGCGCATCCTGTTGAGCGAATACTGGGTTGCGCGTATTCTTCTGTGATGGCTTTCGGGATGTCCTTTCCACAGCAGAACAAACGCAGCGGTTCATTATCGTGGCGTGTTCGCGTGGCGTTGGTTGTTTTGATCGCTGCAGCGGTTGCGACAGTGTACGTGACCAATCGCTACCTGACCGCGCGATTCACCGAAAGCACCGAGAACCGCGCGGAACTGCGGCTTGCCCTCTATTCCGGGAACCTTGTGTCCGAGTTGCGCCGCAACGCTATTGTGCCTCAACTGCTGGCGCGCGATCCGGCTTTGATTGGCGCGTTGAACTCTGCAGACTATTCGCAATCGTCGCAGCGTTTGATCTCATTCGTTGACGAAATCGGGGCGGCGTCGTTGATGCTCTTGGACATAGACGGCCGCACGGTTGCCGCCACAGACCGCGAACGCCTAGGTGAAACGCATCGCAACGTGGCTTTCTTTGTCGAAGCGCTGCGGTCCAACGCAACAGTTTTCACCTCTGAGCGAGAGGAGGTTGGCAGCTACAGCTTCAATTACTCGCGACGCATCGAAAGCCAAGGCCAGCCCATCGGTGTGATTGTGGTTGAGGTGGATTTGGCAAAATTCGAACGCGCTTGGGCAGGTATCTCGGATGCGGTTCTGGTGACAAACAGCGAAGGCGAAATCATTCTGGCGACAGAACCTCGCTGGCGCGGACAACTTGTCGATATCGCTTTGCAACGCGAACCCGCCGAAAGTGCGATTGCGCGTGCCATTCGCGCCACTGCCGATTGGACGGCTGTACCCGCGGATCGGTACTTCAAAGGTGAAGCGGTGATGCAAATAGAAGGCCGCATCCCGTTCCGTGGTTGGAACATGACTACATTCACCACCTATGCGAGCGTGCGTGAGCGGGTTAATGCCGTTCTGGCACTGGAAATCATGGGATTTGCGATTCTTCTCGCACTCGCCTTTTACGTGTTGAGCCGAAAGACAGCGCTGCGGATGGCGCTCTTCCAGCGCGAGTCGGCAGAGCTTCGCGCATTGAACCAAAGGCTACAGCGGGAAATCGCCGAGCGCGAGCGGGTGCAAGAGACGCTTGCCGTGGCCGAACAAACGCTCGCGCAAAGCTCTAAACTGGCGGCCCTAGGGGAGATGTCGGCGGCTGTCAGCCACGAGTTGAACCAGCCATTAGCGGCCATGAAAACTTATCTTGCGGGAGCCAAGCTTTTGATGCGGCGCAACCGGGCGGATGAAGCCTATTCTGCGTTCAGCCGGATCGACGATCTGATCGAACGGATGGGCGGGATTACGCGCCAGCTCAAGAGTTATGCCCGCAAAGGCCAAGAGGCGTTTTCGCCAGTAAATATGGGGGATGCGCTGGCCTCGTCTCTGTCGATGATGGAGCCTCAGCTGAAGTCAAGAAAGGTCAAGATCGCCAAGATTTTGCCGCAGGACCCTGTACTGGTTATGGGGGATCGAATGCGCATCGAACAGGTGATGGTGAACTTGCTGCGCAACGCACTGGATGCCACAAAAACCGTGTCCGATCCGCAGCTTGAGATCATCCTCGCAAGTGGCGAAACAGCGACGCTGGCGATCCGTGACAATGGGCATGGTATTGAAGACCTCGATGCGTTGTTTGAGCCATTTTACACCACCAAGCAGCCAGGCGACGGGGTTGGACTGGGCCTTGCCATCTCCTCGGGGATCGTCAACGACTTGGGGGGACGATTGCTGGCCCGCAACGCTGAGAAAGGTGGCGCGGTGTTTGAAATGCAGTTGCCAATTTTGAACGATCAAACGCAGGCGGCGGAGTGAACACATGGGACAAGCCATGAAAATTGCGATTGTCGACGATGAAAAAGACATGCGCCAGTCGATCAGCCAGTGGCTGGCACTGTCTGGCTATGACACGGAAACCTTTTCCAGCGCGGAAGAAGCGCTTGGCACTTTGGGGCCGGAATACCCGGGCATTGTGATTTCCGACATCAAAATGCCGGGCATGGATGGCATCCAGTTGCTGCGCAAGCTGATGGGCTCTGACAGTGCGCTTCCGGTCATCATGATCACAGGGCATGGCGATGTGCCAATCGCAGTGGAAGCGATGCGCATTGGGGCGTTCGATTTTCTGGAAAAGCCATTCAACCCTGACCGTATGTCTGACCTGGCCAAGAAAGCGACGAATGCGCGTCGCCTGACCCTCGACAACCGTGCTTTGCGGCGTGAGCTGGGGGACGGCAACCAGATGATGCGCAAGCTGATTGGCGCCAGCCCTGCGATGGAAAGGCTACGCGAAGACATATTGGATCTTGGGCAAGCTGATGGCCATGTTCTGATCGATGGGGAAACCGGCACCGGCAAGACGTTGGTGGCGCACGCGTTGCATGCTGTTGGCAGCCGCGCCGGCAAGAAATTTGTTCTGATCTCTTGCGCTGCGATGGATGAAGACACGCTGATCCGCAGGCTCTTTGGCCCTATGCAGCCAGATGACACACGTTTGCCAGCCATCGAAGAAGCGCGCGGCGGGACTTTGGTGCTTGAAGATATCGAGTCTCTGTCGGATTCCGCGCAAGCGCGTCTGCTGACCATCATCAACGACCAAGGCACGCCACCCGAGACGCGTATCGTGGCGATCTGTAACCTGCAGGACGAGGGCCGCACCTGTGAAGATGCGTTGCGCCCTGACCTCTACTACCGCCTTGCTGCACTCAAAATCACAGCGCCACCGTTACGCAACCGCGGGGAAGACATCCTCACACTGTTCACCGCTTTGGCAGAGCAGTACTCGGAAGAATACGGATGTGAAGCGCCGCAAGTCAGCGCTCAAGAGGCAGCACAACTGTTGCAAGCGCCATGGCCCGGCAATGTTCGCCAACTTATCAATCTGGCAGAGCGCGCTGTGCTCCAGTCGCGCCGCGGCACGGGTACCATCGCGTCCTTGCTCATGTCCGATCACGAGGAAATGCAGCCGGTGATGACGACGGAAGGCAAGCCGCTGAAGGAGTATGTTGAAGCGTTCGAACGGATGCTTATCGACAACACCATGCGCCGCCATCGCGGGTCGATTGCATCTGTAATGGAAGAACTGTGCCTGCCGCGGCGGACACTGAACGAAAAAATGGCGAAGTACGGGTTACAGCGGTCGGATTATCTGTAAAAACAGTGTTGTGATGCGCGTTAAGCACGTATTGCGCCCAAGGTCTGCTAACCTTACATTAACTCTAGATACCGATAAACGCCTTGGCTTTCGGAGATAAGGCATGACGGAACAAGAACAGGCTCTTTCAGACGATAAGATGCGCGCTGAGATTGCCAAACTTGCGGCGGAAACCGCTAAGATCAATACGGAGAATCAATGGTACGTGGCGATTGTTGCATCAACCGCCACGCTAGCTATCGTTGCCGTTGTAAAGCTGTTCCTTTAGGTCATATCGCAGCGCGCATTAGCATGCCGTAAAGGTCGCGTGGATTGTCCGGGTCTGCGAGTAGATCGAGTGGCAGGTTTAATCCTGTTTCAGTCGTTAAATCATGTACCACTCTTAAGGCCGAGAAATCCTCGATCGCGAACCCGACGCTGTCAAAGAGGGTGATTTCGCGCGCATCTTTGCGACCTGGAACCGCCCCAGTGATCACCTGCCACAGCTCTGTCACCGGGTGATCTTCTGGCAATTGTTGTATCTCGCCTTCGATACGGGTTTGGGGCGGGTACTCGACGAAAATCGATGACCGATGCAGGATCGCTTCGGCAAGTTCCGTTTTGCCAGGGCAATCGCCGCCGATGGCATTGATGAGTACGCCGCTGCCGACCATGTTGTC
>ERZ1740070.598-NODE-598-length-24259-cov-6.212857_pt1 | contig 24259 bp, 19 predicted proteins | sample MGYA00581734_ERZ1740070 | MGnify/ENA primary metagenome ERZ1740070 (study PRJEB43018, sample SAMN04849744) | marine metagenome | isolation source: floating plastic debris | place: Pacific Ocean | collected 2008-09-01 | study: EMG produced TPA metagenomics assembly...
GTAGAGTGCAGTTTTGACGACTTTTTGAGAGAATTAGAATATCTGTTACAAAAGTTAGCGATTGTAAAGCGCTAAAAGAGGTGTCCCATGGCTGTTAAAGAAGACCTGTACTACGAAGGTGGTCCTCATATTGGTGAGCTGATTTTTAATATCGCGCTTGCTTTTACGATTATTTGTATTCCGTTGACAGTGGGTGCGCTGGTACGAGCGCTCTGGCTGCGCTATCGCATTACCAGCCGGCGGATCTCGATTACCGGTGGCTGGATGGGGCGCGATCGCACAGACATCATCTATTCAGAGATTGCGAAAGTAGTCACCGTTCCCCGTGGCCTAGGTGCTTGGGGTGATATGGTCTTTACCCTCAAAGACGGCAGCCGCATTGAGCTACGCGCCGTACCTAACTTCCGTGATGTGTACGACTACGTTACCGACAAAATCTCGCCCAATGCAAAAGTAGCGAGCGGTGCCGCTGGGGTTGCGTAGCTTCTATTGCTAAGGCAAGTGTGCGCGGAGTACGGTTAACCGAAAGCAAAACCACGCTCTGCGCTTGTCAAATAGACTGTTTCTATAAAATTGGTGGCACCGGCATCGCCAACACCTCCAATATTCAGATAAATTGGACTTAATAGCCTTCATAAAAGAGCGCGCATGGACTTCGGTATCGGCTTCCTTTCAAACAACGTAATGCTGCCAATCCTAGATTTTTTCTATGGGATTGTGCCTAGCTACGGGCTGGCAATTGTCGCCCTCACCTTAGTAATTCGCTTTGCGCTTTACCCGCTTAACGCTGGGTCTATCCGCAACATGCGAAAAATGAAGGTTGCCAATCCGATCATGCAAAAGCGCATGGCCGAAGTCAAAGAGCGCTACAAAGACGACCCCGTCAAGCAGCAAGAAGAAATCAAAGGCCTGTATTCAGAATTTGGCAATCCGCTAGCGGGCTGCTTTCCGGTCGTGCTGCAAATGCCCATCTTGTTTGCGCTGTTTGCCACGCTGCGAGGATCGCCATTTGCCGATACCGCTTTGCCCGTAAACCTCAAGCTGATGCCTCAAGAAGCCATTGAGCAGGTAGAGCAAGCGCCTTTGGTCACCAAGCCTAGCAACGTTTTTGTTGCCGACGGTGAGCACTTCCGTGTGGGCGCGGTGGTCTCTACGGGTAGCAAGCTAGCCGTTGGCGACACGACCAAAATTGAGCTGCGCTCGATCGATGACAAGTCGCTAGACGAGCTGCGCGAAGAGTATAGAGAAGAAGGCGTCGACATTACACCTGAGTGGGAAGTGACCAAGGGTGAAGAGCTGATAGCCATTCAAGAAGATGGCACAATCAAGGCGCTGGCTGCTGGGGACGTCACCATTCAAGCCAAAGTTCCTGGCCTTGCGGCTGACAAAGGATTTCTCTTTATCGAAAAGCTTGGCCGTATTGGCGTCACAGGTGAAGAGGGTGAAATCCACTGGGATATCCTCGGGATGATTATCTTCTTTGGTATTAGCCTGTATGTGTCTCAGCAGGTAACCAACTCGGGTAACGCTGCAAGCCCTGAGGGTGAAGACGATCCGCAGAAGGCGATCGCAAAGTTTACACCGGTCATTTTCTCCGGTATGTTCCTGTTCTTCCCGCTGCCTGCTGGTGTACTCATGTACATGGTGATTGCCAACATGTTCCAAACGGCACAGTCATTCATCCTTTCTAGAGAGCCTCTCCCTGAGAACCTTCAGAAGCTGGTCGATGCGCAGGCCAAGTCTGCGGGCAAAGGCAGCAGCGACAATCGCAAAACCCTCGCCTTTGAGCCTGGCGCGGCTAAGCGTGCGGCTAAGGCTGAAAACAGCAAAGGTAAAGCCGGTAAGAATAGCAAGGCAGATAAAAAGAAAGTCTCCAAGAAGAAAGCTTCCAAGTAAGGACTACTTTAAAGGTATTTCTTTGGCCCATCTGTCATGCGACAGATGGGCCTTTTTTATAGATTTGGGAGGTCAAGAGGCTGTGATGATGAGCGGTCGCCATTTGCCTCGGTATATGCAAAGTACAGACTGATATAGTATGAATATTGCGAATCGACAGGCATTAGAGCAGATAGGCAAAAGACTATGGAAAAGAGCATTGGCTGGCTAGAAAAATTGCTGAAGCTGCAAGGCCTAGACGCTACCGTGAGCGGAAACCAAACCACCGGAGACCTGGGCGACGACAGCTACTGGCTGACGATTGATACTGCTAGCTTGTCGGAGGAGCAGGTTACTGCACTGATTGGCGATCGCGGCATCGTTCTCGACTCTGTGCAGTACCTGGCCAATACCATCTTGAACATGGGCGTAGAAAAGGATGAGCAGCACTCCTACACCATAGAAATTAATGGCTATCGCCAGAAGCGCCAGGCGGAACTAAAGCAGCTGGCCGATGAAGCCGCCAAAGAAGTGCTAGAAAACGGCATTGCTGAGCACGAGGTAAAAGGCCTCTCTTCCGCAGAACGTCGGCAGGTGCATGGCTTACTGGGTGACTACGAGAAGATTGAAACTTTCAGCCGAGGCAGAGAACCCGAGCGGCATCTGGTGGTCAAGCTAGTGAGCGCAGACGCTGCTGCTGAGACAGATACAGCGTCCGAGTAGTTTTTTAAGACAACAACACGCCTCTAGAAACAACACGCCTCTAGAACCATGAGAGCTATCCATATTCCGCAGATTGTTAACGCGCCGAACAAAACAATCGCGCTAGATGTCAGTGAGCATCTGCCTCAGCTAGACACGCTAACGCCTGTAAAAGGTGAGCTGAGCGTATCTCATCGAGGTACTTTTTTAGACGTAAGAGCCAAAGCCGAGGCGATTATGACGCTGGAGTGCGATCGCTGCTTGCAAAGCTACAACACGAGGGTGCAGGTCAACGCCTCAGAAATTCTGTGGCTAGAAGAACCCGTCGTAGACGATTCGGTACTCGAAAAAGAAGTAGAACTCGAAGATCTCGTCGAGTCCTTGCCGCCGCAAGGCTACTTTAGCCCTAACGATTGGCTCTACGAGCAAATGTGCCTCGCCATTCCCCAAAAGCAAATTTGCAACGCCGACTGCTCAGGCATCGAGATCACCAGCAATCCACCCGAGGTCGAGGTTGACCATCGGTGGGCAGCGTTGTCTCGCCTAAAGCAACAGCTGGCGGAGTAAGGTCAAACTCCCGGCATTCCCACAAACCCCGGCTGCTGCTTAATCCGCTCAATCCAATTCATCACCCACGGATACACCTCTAGCGGCACCTGCCCGTCGCGAGAAAGGGCTACGTAGGGAAAGACGGCAACATCTGCAATGGTTAAGCGATCGCAGGCGAGCCAATCTCGCTGAGTAAGATGCTGCTCTAGCTGCTGCAGGATGAATGTCGCCTTTTTGCTGGTTTGCTCAATGTCGATAGTCGACACCTTGAAAAGGTGATAGAGCCTAGCAAACTCTGGGCCCTGACGGACTTCGCCAGCGGTGGTTGAGAGCCAGCGCATCACCTGTGCCATGGGTAGCGCCTCTAGCGGGAGCCACTTATCGGCTTCAGCCCCGCCATACTGCCGGGCCAAGTACACCAAAATTGCCTGTGCATCGGCTAAGACGACATCACCATCTTGTAATACGGGTACCTGGGCGAAGGGATTTAGCGCCAAAAAGTCGGGCTGCTGATGTTCGCCCTTTTCCAACGCAATGTCGATGTTCTCATAGTCGATGCCTAAAAAAGACATGAGTAGCTTCGCTTTGTAAACGTTGCCAGAGAGGGGATGGCCGTAGAGCTTTAGCATAGAAGCAGTGCTGAATGAACAGTAGGTTGAAACCGAGCGATAAGCCAGCGCCTTGGGGGGCGGCTTGTGCAAAAGGCGCACTCGCGATCTTATTAAACCGATCGTTCGGTATAGTGTCAATAAATGGGGCGATATGCACAAGACAGCTGCCCCTACCTCTTGATTTTGTCTCTATGCCTAAGGAAACGCTGCTACCCATTTTATTTCATCTCTTTCGGCAGCATGGCTATGATGGGGTCAGTGTGAGCAAAATTTCGGCAGCAACAAAGCTGGGCAAAGCTAGTTTGTACCATCATTTTCCGGGTGGCAAGGCAGAAATGTTGACTGCTACGCTGAGTTATTCGCAGCAGTGGTTTGAAGAGAACATTTTGCAGGTGCTGGCTTCAGAAGGTGCCGCCTTGGACCGATTTCAACAGATGTGCGATCGCCTCAGCGAACTCTACAGCGCCGGTGAGCAGCCTTGCTTGCTAGCAACGTTGACTGTGGGGCAAGCTCACAGCGTGTTTCACGAGTCTGTGAAGCGGCGATTAGAGGGATTTTTGGCTGCGATCGCACATGTTCTTTCCGAGGCAGGCCTCCCGTCGGCGCTGGCTCAGCAGCGTGCAGAAGATGCCATTATCGCTCTGCAAGGCGCGCTGATTTTGTCGAGAGGGTTAGATAGCTCAGCACCCTTTAAAAGAGTGATGGCACAGCTGCCAGAGAAACTGTGTGAAAAGATATCGGGTTGAGACTTTTATCGTCCTCTTGAAAGTGTTGTGCTCAACACTCTTGTAAATTGTCCGGATAAATAAACTTAAGTGTTCATTTTATTTTCTTGTTGTTTTCGCTGCGCAACCATTTGAAATCTTGATATGCAAGCGGCTAATGCTTTTTTCGCATTTCAATTATTCTCCTTATTTCTCTTCATCGAAAATCGACCAAGTTCATATTTGACGACACTTTACGTGCTGTTTAGGCGCTTGTTTTGTTTTGGTAGACTTGATGTAAAAACGTGATCTTCATTACATTTTTATCTGAAGAGAATCAGTGTAAAACCGCTATAGGCACTGCCTAGTAAAGGCCCGGAAGGTTTTTGTATGCCTTGAGACGTAGCCTCTCGTATCGTTGTCTATGAAGTTGACATAAATTCTGATCGGGGTTTGAATAAGGACAGTTCAAAACAGGGCACCGCCAAAACCGCCCGACTCGATCATCGTCACTTGATTGAGTGCATCTCCGAAGTTGTCATTATCGAAAGTCTTATCTGATTCGCTCATATGCCCCATCAGCGACTGTTGGTACTCTGTGAAATTTGTCTGGCTTGATGTTTTCCCAAACTCGAAAGTTGCCTCGGCACACATACCTCAGCACACATTTAGATAGTCAGTTAGATAGTCAATTCACTTTCGTCATCGAGCGCTCGCCCAAGCGCTGTATATTGTCATGCTGTAGGCACTTCCGACCTCTACAGCTATTTAGCGCTGCTGCGCATCTGTCATAGTCCTTTCCCATATAGCGAACTGCTAAATGCATTCAGCAGTTCGCGCCGCACTTAGCTAGTAAGTGTAGTGGTTCTAGTGATTACGCATGCACAAAGCTAAGTGCGCAAAGCTATAGCAGAATTGTTCAAAAGCTTAGCGCCCAATTCAGCACTTGCCAAAGAGTAAGTGCACTGTTTTGAGTGGCTATGTGTTGTTGATCGCAAACTCAAGGACTGTACAGATTAAGAGAACGCATAGAACATGCGAGAAAGAAGAAATTTACGAGAACACGCGGTCTACGTCGAACAAGGCCTCTAGTCGCTAGCGTCTAGCTGCCTATATTCGGCTGCCGTGCATATCAGGAGAATCATTTCAATATGGATAATGCATCAATGAACAACAACATGGCATCCAACCACAGCGGTATGAGCCACGGTGGTATGAGCCATGGTGGCCCCAAGCAAGGTAGTTTTGTTGATCCGATGGATCATATGAATGACCCAGTACAAAAGCTAATTGACAGTACTAGCCACACACACACGGCTGTCAAAAGTGGAGCTTGGTCTAATCCTAAAACCTGGAGTAATGGCAAAGTGCCTGGCAACAATGCCAAAGTCTTGATCAAGAAGGGTGCTGTGGTGACCTATGACCAAGTCAGTGATGCTCGCCTAGAGACCGTTTCGATTGAAGGCAACCTTAAGTTTGCGACGAACAAAGATACGCAAATCAAGGTCAAGACGATTCTGAATGGCTCAACGGGCCGGTTGGACATTGGCTCAGCCGGGCAGTCTGTTGCCGCTGATAAGCAAGCACAAATTATCTTTACTAGCGACAGCGGTATTGACAAGAAGTGGGATCCTAACCAGCTCAGTAAAGGACTCGTAAGCCACGGTGTGGTGAACATTTACGGTGCGGATAAGGCAGACAAGCTAGAGCTGGTGGGCGATGCCGCCAAAGGATCTAGTGTGCTGAGGTTCAATGACTCGCCTCAGGGCTGGCAGGTGGGCGATCGCATTGTTCTTGGCGGGACCAACTATGTCTTCCGAGGCAAAGACAGCGACAACTCCCGCTTCCAAGACGAAGTCCTCACCATTACTAGCATCAAGGGCAAAGAAGTTCGCTTTGTAAATGAAGACATAAAGTCCGGCAATCGCAACGTGCTGCGCTTTGACCATACCCGCAGCAACCTGGCAAACTCTGCCAATAAGCTCAGCCTGTACGCTGGCAACCTCAGCCGCAACGTCACCTTCGAGACAGAGAACGGCAAAAACGTGCCTATCGACCGCCGAGCCCACGTCATGCTGATGCACAACCCCAACGTCAAAGTCCTGAATGCAGGCTTCTATGAGCTGGGCCGCTCCGATAAATCAAAGCCGGTAGACGATGTTGGCAAAAACGTTGACGGCTCCAACGGCAAAGGAACAAATGTCAGAGGTCGCTATGCGCTGCACCTGCATCGCACGGGCGCAGACGATATCAACGGTCAGGCGGCTATCCTTCGTGGTAATGCGGTAGAAGGGAGCCCTGGGTGGGGTATTGTGCAGCACGACAGCCACGCTGGCCTAGAAGATAATGTTGTTTTTGACGTGGTGGGTGCAGGCATCGCCGCCGAATCGGGCAACGAAATCGGCTGGTGGACCGACAACCTTACGATTAAAACAACAGGAATCTCTCTCGGTCAGGCGCAAAAAGAGCGCAACATTCGCGAGCGGCGCTACGACTTTGGTATTCAGGGTACGGGCTACTGGATTCAGGGCGCGGGCCTGATAAAAAACAAAGACAACACGGCCATTAGCTCCAACCAAACGGGTATGGAAGTGTTTGGTAGTGTGCTGGAGCCCAGTCTATACAAGCGCGATGCGACGACGCTGAAGGTTGCCAACTTGCCCCCTGAGCTGAAGAAGCTCTTTCCCGCAGGGCAAACCGAAGTCGACATTCGCGATGTGCCCATGGCCGAAATTGATGGCTTCGAGAGCTACAACGCTTCGATCGGCCTGCGAATTTGGGCGCACAACACCAACTTTGACGGCGAGCTGAACTTCAGCACGCCCTACCCTAAGACTGCGCACGAAGGGCGATCGCTCATCAAAGATGCCAAGCTTTGGGAAAACCGTTTCGGTGGCGCGTTCGTAGAATACAGCAGCAATGTCGACATCAAAGACAGCTTGATTCTGGGTCGAGACAATGGCCCTCTACTAGCGGGCGGCCAAGGACTGTTCAACAACCAGGCGAGCTATGGCTCCGAATACGACAACCTTACCGTGTCTGGCTTCACCGAAGGCATAGACTTTGATAATCCCAATACGGATAAACCTTTCATCACCACTTCTCTAAGTAACAGTACCGTTATTGGCAACGCTTACAACCTTGGCAAAGTGGGCGGCTCTATTCAGCAGGGTGTCCCCGACGATTACGCAGCGTTTGTTAAGTTCAAGAACAACACATTCTCTGAGGCGAAGAACAACAAAGCGCCTATGGCTAAGTTTTCTGCTAAAGCGCTAGGTGGCCTAGCTGTGGAGCTAGATGCGAGTGCTTCTCAAGACCCAGATGCTTCAAAGAAACTCGCTAGCAAAGGGATTGCTGGCTATGGCTGGGATTTGGATGGCAACGGTTCTATCGATGCCTATGGCCGTACGCTCTCCCATGTCTTTGACAAAGCTGGGAACAAAAATGTTGCGCTGACTGTACTCGATAGCAAAGGCAAAGCGACAACATCTAAGCAGACAGTGAAAGTTCAGCCTTCTGCCTATGTCAATGCGTTTGCGGATGGTGATTTTGGCGCGGGCACAAAAACTCAAAACAGAAGCAACAGTCAGGGCTCTGATGAGGGCTGGTTTGTAAGTGATGGTGTGCGGATTAAGAATGGGTTTGCGCAGCTTTCTAAGTCGGGCGATCGCAGTAATTTCATGGGCCAAGTCACCCGCAACGACAAAGTGCATCGCGGTCAGCAAACCCTTAGCTTTAAGCTAAAAAATCTTGAAGGGGCCGCCTCGAACAAAGCCTTTGAACAAAACGAAGTCAGCGTTCGGCTCTGGGGTGTTAACGGCCAGTTTGACAATGCTATGCCAAGAGCAGCCAATGGCCCCCAGCAGGTTGGCACCTTGCCTATGCAGCGCACCGCCCTAGCCACCAAAACTTTCACCAAGCAAAACGGCGGTTTCTTCGATTGGAAGAATATTTCACTAGACGTCAACCTAGGCAAAGGTTACGACTACCTGTTATTTCAAGTAAACGCGGAGCGTGGCAACAACCCCAAAGACCTAATCGCCATTGATAATGTCTCTCTGATGGGCAAAGCGAATGCTATCGGCGGTGACCCCGTGCCACCAGACAACGGCTCCAATTCTCCCGTTGTTCCTACAAACCCACCGACGCCTGAGCCGACGCCTGAGCCAAAGACGCCTCAACCCATTGCTCCTAGCGAAATTGTCCCCGTAGTCCGACTCAGCTTCGATGAGAGCAGCGGTATGATGACCGCCGTAGATAGTTCTACAGCGGGGCAAAACAACAGCGGTCGCTTAACAGGGTCAGCGAGCCGAGAGAATGGCAAGTTCGGTAAAGCCGTGAAGTTTGACGGTAGCAATGGCAGCCGCGTAGCCATTAACAACTCCGAAGATATCAACCTTGGCATCAACCCCGAGCGCACCATCTCGATGTGGTTCAAAACAGACGATGCCAGCTCTGACAAAAAGCAAGTGCTCTACGAAGAGGGTGGCCGCTCGCGCGGTTTGAACATGTATGTGGAAGATGATTTGCTGTACTTCGGCGGCTGGAGTAACAAAGGTAACTGGGCAAAGGGTGACTGGGTGACAACTAAGCCCAACCAGGTGAAATCTGGCGAGTGGCACCATGTGGCGCTAGTGCTAGATGGCGACGACACGCTGAAGCCCAACGCCCTCACTGCCTACCTCGACGGCAAAAAAGTCGGGAGTGCGCAAGGTACACAAATGTGGCGGCATGTAGATCGTATTGGTATCGGTAATACCAACGGCAGTAGCCGATATGCCGATGGCTCTGGGGGTAACCGAAAGGGACTTATTGGTAGCGTTGATGAGTTTCAGCTTTACAATGACGCGCTAAGTGCTAATCAGGTGCAGCAGCTAGCAAACGGTGTATTTTTGTAAGGCTATGGTCTGTATGAAAAGTATTCGGCAGTGCCACAGTACATCGTCAGATCCCCCTAGCCCCTTGAGAAGGGGGATTTGAGTCTTGCCTCCCCCTTCTCAAGGGGGACTTAAGGGGGATCTGACGGCGTGCTGAACTTTTCGCACAACCTCTTATGATTTACCTAAAGAGTGTGTTGGAAGCGTGCAATGAGTTTTCGCGAAGAGTTGAGTTTGCTGGTGCGATCGCGCTACCCGCTAATCTATATCCCCACCCGCGAAGAAGAACGGGCTGAAGGTGCGATCGCTGCCTGCGCTGCCGATATCGGCAACCGCACCGTCTACACCTGGGACTACGTCGATGGCTATCAGGGCAACCCCACCGACAATGGTTTTGGCCGCCGCAACCCGCTCCAAGCCCTAGAACTCATCGAAAAAGTCCCCGCCTCGGCTGCTGCGCTGTTCGTTCTCAGAGGCTTACATCGCTTTCTCGAAGACATTGCGATTTCACGCAAGCTGCGCAACCTGCTCAAGGTGCTCAAGTCCCAGCCCAAAAACATCATCATCCTTTCCGCGCAGCTCACCGTGCCCGATGAGCTGAGTAATATTGTCACCGTTTTAGAATTTCCGCTCCCCGAAGCCAGCGAAATTCGCGCCGAAGTGGCTCGTCTGCTGAGCGCTACCGGCAGCAACCTCTCTCCTCGCGATACCGATGAGCTGGTGCGCTCATGCCAGGGCCTTGCCCTAGAGCGCATCCGCCGTGTGCTAGCTAGAGGCATCGCCGCCCATGGCACCTTTGAACCCGAAGATATCGACCTTATTCTTGAAGAAAAGCGGCAGACCATTCGCCAAACCCAAATTCTGGAGTTTTACCCGGCTAGCGAGAGAATCTCAGATATTGGTGGGCTCGATAGCCTTAAAGACTGGCTGCTGAAGCGCGGCGGCGCATTTTCTGAAAAGGCCAGGCAGTATGGATTGCCCCATCCGCGTGGGCTGATGCTGGTGGGCATTCAGGGGACAGGGAAGTCGCTGACGGCCAAGGCGATCGCACACCACTGGCACCTTCCCCTTTTGCGCCTGGACGTAGGCCGTCTCTTCGGCGGCCTCGTCGGCGAATCCGAGTCCCGTACCCGGCAAATGATTCAGCTCGCCGAAGCCCTCGCCCCCTGCATCCTCTGGATCGATGAAATCGACAAAGCCTTTGCCGGATTCGATGGACGCGGCGACTCTGGCACCACCAGCCGCGTATTCGGTACCTTCATCACCTGGCTAGCCGAAAAATCGTCCCCTGTTTTCGTCGTTGCCACTGCCAACAACATTCAGTCCCTCCCACCCGAAATGCTGCGCCGAGGCCGCTTTGACGAAATCTTCTTCGTCGGCCTACCCAGCCAAGAAGAGCGAGAAGCTATCTTCTCCGTGCATCTTTCCCGCCTGCGCCCACACAACCTTGCCAGCTACGATCTCACCCGCCTCGCCTACGAAACCCCGGACTTCTCCGGGGCCGAAATCGAGCAGTCCATCATCGAAGCCATGCACATTGGCTTCAGCCAAAATCGCGACTTCACCAGCGACGACGTCCTCGAAGCCATCAGCCAAATCATCCCGCTAGCTCGCACCGCTCAGCAGCAAATAGAAGCGCTGCAAGACTGGGCCGCAGCGGGCCGCGCCCGATTAGCGTCTCGGCAAACGCCCCTCTCAGAGCGAATCGAGCAGCAGCGCAAAGACGAGAGCTGAGTTAGCGAGTATTAGGTGGCTTTACCAATAGCGCTCTTCACGCTATAACCATAGGACTCTAAACAGAGTTATATTTACTCGACTATAGTTATCTGTCAGCAGTCATCTTTCACCCCTCTTCTTCTGTCGCCATGGTGATGAAAAACTTTTTATTAGGTCTCAGCAAATTCGTCCTCGGCATTATCCTGGCCATGCTGATCATGACGCTAGCCGGCGCTTCGATGCTGCGCTATTTCATGGCCCGCACCGCCGAGCCACCCGAGCGCCCTATTTATGACAACGACCTGCCAGAAGACAGAGCCGCTGCCAATGCGCCCACCGCCGAAGCTGAGAGTGAACCCTTCGACGATGTAGCGATAGAGCCCGTACCAGAACCTGAGCCAGAACCCGAGCCAGAACCAGAACCAGACATCGCTCTCGATGGAAGCTATGCGGCCTACGTGACTCAGCCGGTAGGACTAATCTTGAGAGATGGCCCTGGAACCGACTACTCCAACATTGGTGGTATTGGCTATCAGGAAAGCATTACTGTGCTCTCAGAAGAGAGTGGTTGGCTCAGAGTACAGCTGAGCAACGGTGAAGAAGGCTGGGTCAAAGACGGCAACACAGCCCCTGAATAAATCGCATCAAAATGAGAACCCTATTAAGAAAGCTTTCTCATTTCAACAGTTAGTTACATATACGGTGCTACGACGCCTCCGTCGTACCCCCTAGGTGATAGCGTTAAAGTGCCTTAATACGTTGGCTCTATTGCTGGGCCGCATCTCCCATGCACAATAACGCCCGTAAAGATTGGCTCGTCTCCTTAGTGATCGCAGCGCTTGGTGCAGGCGTCATCACGTCATTTGCCGTAAATCAAGGACAGAATCCCTTCGTCGGCTTGGGAATTACTGCGATCGCAGCCATTTTCTCCGTCGCTCTCGACAGCCTTCTCTAGTTACACGATTTGACACTTGCCAATTTGACACTTGCCAATTTGATATTGTCGATGCGGTAGTATCAGCCAATGTTGTCGTCTCAATTCTCAGACTGATTGCGCGGATTTCTCACTGGGGAGAGTAAGTTGCAGAAAATCAGGCTACAGTCCTGATAGAAAAATGGCCTTGCCAAAAAAAGGCGCTGACTTACCTTCCTTTCTTATATGCTATTCGTCACTAACCGCGTGCTGGAGCAGGGCCTTACCCCGCTACCTACTACCGGTGAGGAATTCCGCCTCGCCCGCTCCGTAAACTTTGTCCTCGAAAATAATCAAGCCGAGCAGTCCTTCTACTGCTGTCGCCGCACCGGTCCTTACGGTTACACAGAAATTGGCAGCGCCAACTTATTTGACGAACTCAAAGCGCTCAAAGCCGACCAAATTCTTTTCTTTATCCACGGCTTCTCCACCCTGCCAGAGCAAGCCTTTGAGCAAACCGAAAAACTGCAATCTCTGCTGGATGCGCTCCATCAGGTCAACAAAAGAGGCACCGGCAAAAGTCCTAAAATCGCCGTTATTCCCCTCATTTGGCCCTGCGATAACGACTTTGGGCGCGTACAAGACTATTTCGATGATCAAAAAGGAGCTGATGCCAGCGGCTTGGCCTATATGCGCCTCCTGCAAAAATTCCTCGACTGGCGCGAAGAAAACAGCACGCTAGAAAATCCTTGCCTCAAGCGAGTCAACGTTCTCTCCTACTCCATGGGCAACCGGGTTCTGCGTGGCGCGCTTCAGCAGTCGGCTAAGTATTACCCCCAGAGTGGTCTAGCCCTGCTGTTTCGCAATGTCTTTATGGCCGCTGCCGATGTAGTGAATGAAACGCTCGAACCTGGCCATGCCGGCGGCGTCATTCCCCCCATGAGTCGAAACGTTGTGGTGTATTATGCCGCCGATGACTTAGCGCTCAGAGCGAGTAAAGTTGCCAATGTCAGCAATGCTTCTCGCCGCTTGGGCCATACCGGCCCTGAACGGATGGAAAAAGTCCCTAAAAACGTATACGCCATCGACTGCGATGACTTCAACAACGAATACGATCGCCTAGGCCATACCTACTTCCTAGACGATCCTCAGACAGGAGACGCCGGTTTGCTGCTTCGCCATGCATGGACTTGTATGCGCACAGGGAGGGTTCCGGTAACGTCAAGATCGATTCCTGAAAATCGTGTCGAAATCCTGAACGAGCACGAGATTTGATACTCAGCTCAAAAATAACACTCGCTCAGCTTCTCTTCTGCGAGTTAGCCCAGCGAGTGCTCTTCCTCCGGCTCTATTCCATCTCAAAAACTCATTCGCCGCGCCATACGTATCGCCTGCATTTAACCGCCGAAGCAGGGTAGAACTGTTTAGCGCCCCGCTGCCTACGTTGTAGGCAAACGACACCAGCGCAGCATACTGATTCGCCGTAATTGGCACCCGTACCGCTTGCGTCACCGCTTTTTCAAAGGTTGCAACATCTTCTCGTAGCAAGGCCGTTGCCCCTGCAAAGCTCACGCTTTGCCCCGGCCCAGCTGTCCTTGTATGCCCGTATCCAATCGTCCACACGCCCACAGCATCCAGATAAGCGTTGAGCCGCAGCCCTTCGAAAGATTTGATCAGTTCTAGGCCCGCTGCATTGATGCGATTGGTTGCGGCAACAGGATTCAAGTCTTGTTGTGTGGGCGCTCTAAGCGCATTTTCTGAAAACGCAGTAGCCCACGTTTGTGGACCAACAACCCCATCAGCATCCAAATTATGCTGCTCTTGAAAGAGCCTCGTTGCGGCTGCGCTTCTGGGCCCAAATCGGCCATCGTTATCAAGTTGCCAGTTTAACGCTTGCAGCCGCTGTTGGAAGATCTGAGCCTGTGGATTGAATGACAAAGGCTGTAACGGGCTATAGCTCAGCGCAGTTCCTGGATAGGGATTGTTTGAGATGGGTGCTACTACGGGCTCGGGTTGTGGTTCATTGATGCCTGTAATAGTGCTGTTATCGAAAGCAGCTTTCCAAGTTTGCTCACCCACAATGCCATCAATCAACAGTCCCTTTTCTGCCTGAAACTGTCTGGCAATGCGATCGCTCTCGGCCCCATATAGCCCATCGACCGTAATCGGCCAGCCTCGCTGCTGCATTTGCGTTTGCCACTGTGCCACCCCCGGTCGATTCTCTAGAGCAAACCCTGGCGAATAGCGAAGCACGTAGCCAGGGTAAGATGCACCTGTGGTTGACATCGTGGCCAAGGGCTGACCGAGCAAATCGCGGCTTTCTATCTCACTAGCTGCTGTGTCTACAGGACCGGCGCTGGCATTGATCTCGCTGGTTTCAAAGAGTCCTGCGGGCGTTCGGGCTGTCAATATTCCTTCTTTTAGTTGGCCCAAGCTGACAGCGGGTTCAACGACCTTCTCAGATGCTGTGCGCGCCTCCCAGCTACTTCCAACACCGACCGAGTGAGGTAATTGTGCAATGGGGTCGGGCGATAAATCTGTGCTGCCAGCCTCATCAAATAAGCGGTTGAGAAGTCGGTCGTACGAGAAATTAGACGACGAAAAATCAGATGCGTTCATTCACGAGTTAGTCAAAATCTGCCTCATGTCTTACGGCGACTGCGAGAGCGAATCAGAATAAATGGAACAACAAAAATTGATTTAGCACAAATCTCACCTGTAAAAAGGCTTTCAAGAGGCATGCCAAAAACTGTCCTAAAACAGGCCCATAAAAGCCCCTAGGAGACAATAATCATAGTCTCCTAGGGGCTTTTCACTATTCGGTTTAAGTCGGACTATAGCTATTAGTCCAAAGACTCCAAATAGTCACGCACACGGTTACGACGCTTAGGCTGACGCAGCTTTTGCAGCGCTTTAGATTCGATTTGGCGAACCCGCTCGCGAGACAGCTCTAGCGTACGGCCAATCTCTGCTAGGGAGTAAGGCACACCATCGCCGAGACCAAAGCGCAAAGTAATCACCTCTTGCTCACGGGTCGTAAGGTCTGTCAGCAGCTGTTGCAAGTCACGCTTAAGAGACTCGCGCATCAGACGTTCTTCGGGCGAAATGTCTTCTGCTTCTAGCAGGTCGCCGAGTTCAGTATCGCGATCTTTGCCCACCTTCGTATCTAGCGATACGGAGCGCGGCACCTTTTGCAATACTTCGCGCACCTGGGCCACGGTCATGTCTAGCTCTTTGGCAATGTCTTCGACTTTGGCAGTGCGGCCCTGTGTCTGAGAGATTTTGCGCTGGGCTTTTTTGATTTTGTTGAGCTTTTCAGTGATGTGAACCGGGAGGCGAATGGTGCGGCTTTGAGTCGCGATCGCACGGGTAATTCCCTGACGAATCCACCAGTAAGCATAGGTACTAAAGCGGTAGCCCTTCGTCGGGTCAAATTTCTCTACTGCCCGCTCTAGGCCCAGGGTGCCTTCCTGAATCAAGTCCAATAGCTCTAGGCCACGATTCTGATACTTTTTGGCTACGGACACAACCAGGCGTAAATTCGCCTTGATCATGTGTTCCTTGGCGCGAATGCCTTCTTTCTGGAGGCTGATGAGTTCTTCTACGCTGATGTTTGCTAGCGCTGCCCACAGCCGTTTGCCTTCTGCTAGAGTCGGCTTTAGCTCAGCGGCTTCAATCCCCGCAGCCTTAGCCCACCGCTCCAAAGAAGGCCGGTGACTCAGCTGCGCTTTGAGCTGGTCTTCGGTATTGAGCAGGTGCACATACAGCGTCAGCGTTCCTTCCTCTTTTTCGGCAGCCTCGTTACGCAGTTTCAACAGCTCCATATGCTGCTGTACCCGCTGCGCTTCGGCCACCTCTTCGTCGCGCTCTAGCAGGCTGACACGACCAATCTCTTGGAGATATAGCCGCACCAAATCTGTTGTGCGTGTAGCCCGAGGATTGGCATGCGCAGCAGAATCCAGTCCTTCGATATGCACATCGGCCTGTACATCATCAGTATCAACCCCCGACAGTTCTGTTTCGGATGGCTCTAGCAACGTCTCAACACCGCCACCACTCGTGGTGGTAAGCGTGCGTTGTTTGACAGTGTCTGAGATAGCTTTCATGATGGTGTGGAAGTAGCAAAGGACAGGTGGAGAATCGCTGGGCTCACCCCTTGTGTGGTTAGTGTTCCCAGTCGGCGAGAGCATACAGCAAGAAAATTTCAGAGGTGAGATGTATATTTACTGAGCTGTCAGGCGATAAAACAATCTTTCTGCGGTCCTGGAAAATAGGAGTTGGCCTTTTTTTGACTTGTTTTATCCGAATGCTCGAACCGAGTGTGATGATGTGAGCTGTGCTAGTAAGAAAAAGCACAAAGAGACACGTTCATTTATTCAGTGGGTTACCAGCTCATTCCTGAAAGGCTCTAGAATCTTTTTTGTTGATGTCGTAATCGCTGAACGTCGTGATCGCTGACAATAGATACACCCCAGTTTGGGAGACAGTACTTATCCGTAAAAACCCCTATTGAACAAATATCAGTTTAATTTTCGCTACGACAACAGCGCTATTCCAGGTTCATCAGTGGCACAGGTCAGTTCCACTACTCCTCGCGCAGCGCTTACTTCTCGATCAGTTACTGCGTTTTGGCCTGCAATCACGCAATATTGCTGTCGGCAGTGGCTGTCTTTTTGGTCCGGTATTGCTGGCTTGCGCTAGCTTTTGAGTGTGGTTTGCAGTTGATTGAGGGCTGTTATTTGGTGGGTTGATTCCGAGGGATTTGGATAGTGAAGGTTGTTCCTTCGTTGGCGATAGAGGTCACTTGTAGCGAACCACCGTGGCGTTCTGTCACAATCTGATAGCTGATAGATAAACCCATACCCGTGCCCTGCCCGATAGGTTTGGTGGTGAAGAACGGATTGAAGATTTGCGATCGCACCTCTTCTGTCATGCCAGCACCATTGTCCTGAATCGTAGCAATGACGCACTCATCTTCTAATCGGGTCGACAGCGTAATTTGTGGCTTTGCCACGTCATCTACTGCGTCGATTGCATTGCTGATGATATTCATGAATACCTGATTGAGCTGCCCAGCGTAGCAGTGCACAGAGGGTAGATCGCCGTAGTGCTTGACGATTTGAATGGCAGCGCGGTGAGCCTGTGGCTTAATGCGATGCGCCAAAATCATTAGCGTACTGTCGATTCCCTGGTGTACGTCGACTGATTTCTTTTCGGCCTCGTCTTTACGCGAAAACGTTCGCAGAGAGGCCACAATTTGCCGAATTCTCTCAGCTCCCACTTTCATAGAAGCCAACAGATTTAACAGATCTTCCGTCATAAACTCAAAGTCAAGATCTTCGAGTTCTTCTTCAATCTCCTCCGGGGGCTTAGGGTAGTGGTGCTGATAGAGCTTTAGCAGCTCAATCAGGCTCATGGCATAGCGGTTAGCCGGATTGATATTGCCGTAGATGAAGCTTACCGGGTTGTTGATTTCGTGGGCGACCCCAGCAACTAACTGACCCAGGCTAGACATTTTTTCAGTTTGCACAAGCTGCGTTTGCGTTTGCTGCAAGTCTGAAAAGGCGTTTTCTAAATCTTCTGCTTGCTGCACTAGGCACAGCTCAGCGCGCTTGCGCTCGGTAATATTGTTGCGAATTGCGACGTACTGATAGGGGCATCCATCTTTATCCAAAAACGGCACGATGGTGGTGTCTGCCCAATAGTATTCGCCGCTTTTGCTGCGGTTACGCACTTCCCCCAACCACACGTGACCATTGCTGATGGTGTACCACATGTCCTCAAAAAACTGCTGGGTATGGTAGCCGGAGTTAACGATGCGATGCGTTTGCCCCATCAGCTCAGCGCGACTGTATTTTGACACCTCGCAAAACTTGTCGTTGACGTAGGTGATGTGCCCTCTGTGGTCGGTAATCGCCACATCAGATGAGCAGTCGAGGGCGAACTTGACGTCGGCTAGTTCCTTGAGTGAGTCGTTGAGCTTGGCTTCTATTTGCTTGCGATCTCCAATATCACTCAGGCAGCCATACCAAACGATGGAGCCATCGGCATGAGGCTGAGGTTTGGCGACCGTACGCACCCACCGCTGCCGCCCCGAAGGTAAAATCAAGCGGCATTCATAGTAGCAAACTTTGAGCGTAAGTGCCGATGCTCTCACCGCTTCTTTTAGCCCCTGGCGTGCTTCCGGATGCACTAGCAGAAGTACGTCGCTGCCCTTCTGCTGAAACTGCTCGGGTGCCATGTTAATCAATCGATGACAGGCCGACGACACGTAGGGAAAGGTCACTTGAGACTGACCATCCAACCGCATTTCGTATAGCATATCTGGCACATTGCGGGCCAGATTCTGTAGTCGGTTCTGGCTGAGTGCGAGTTCGGCAGTCCGGGCTTCTAGCCGGCTAGAAAGTAGCTGGTTAAGGGTTTTGGTTTCTAGCTCTGCCTGCCGACGAATGGTGATATCCAACGCCAGCGCACTCCAATGAAGAGTCGTTTCATCTGGCTGCGGCGACACAGGCTGAACGGTGAGCGCAATCCACTTTATTTTCCCACTGGGTAATAGGATGCGACCTTCCCACTCCCACAGGTGCAAATGCTTGGCAGCGCGCGCAAGGGTAAGTGAAAACTGACTGCGATCTTCTGGATGAATAATATCTATCAGCGATGTGGTCGCAGGCTGCTTTAGCGAATTGCGTTTGGCAACGGAGGTGGAGAGTGGAATCTCGAGGAGTCTGTAGCAGCCGGCGCTGATGTAAGGGCAGGCAATAAAGCCGCCTTCATGAGTGGTGATGATTTGCGCGATCGCACCTGGAATGCTATCTACCTCCTGGCAAATATGCGGTGGTGCTACTATTTCACTGCTTTGCGCATCACTTTCTTCTTTGCTGGCTTCTTTGCTAGCAGATGCATCGTCAGCCTCAAACAGACTGTTTGCTAGGCTGTGGGAATTGCTATGAGTATTGTGACTAGGCAAGATGGGAGCTGTCATCGAGTTGTTCGCAAAGGTAAGCCGCTCTGCTTTATCATTCCCTTAGAAACAACTCAGCCAAGACGGTATTCCCACGGAAGCAGCCGTATTTTACCTTATAAGGCCTAAAATCCCCATAATATTGATTTCTGCCGCAATAATTCTTGCTATCATGAGGGTAAGCTCCATTATCTAATTCTCCATGCGATGCAGCACCACTTATCACTTCTGAAAGCAAGCCTATAAAGCCGGGCTCCCCTCTCTACGACAATTGCCTTTGTGACAAAAGTCAGCGCAATTGATTCTTCACCTCGATCGACTGTCCCGACTAGGTGGGTTGAGGTGGATGTAGAGGCAGGTCTGAAAAAAATAGGCAAACCATTAGGAAAATAAGTGATGAAACCGGTCAGCTGGCTAATAGAGCGAGATGTATTCGATGACGATGAAACATTCCTCGCTGCACTCAAAAGACAAAACTGTCCTTACAAAGCAGTTAAATATTTAGACTTTCAGCCGAGAAGCGCTAGCAATTATTTTCCTGATCATGACTGCGTTCTGTTCCGAGGTTCGTTAGGTCTTGGTCGCGACATGCTTCGCACAACCTGGATTCCAGGCGCTTACATGGCACAAAGGAACTTGAGCTGCACGGTTTACTATGCTCACTACGGCCAGCACCTGCTAAACAATCAATATTTCATCTTGCCGCTGGCGGAACTCATCAGAAGAAAAACAGAAATATTGGATTACTTTGGCTCCGATGGGGAGCTGTTTATTCGGCCAGATAGTAACATGAAGTTGTTTCGCGCAGGTGTTTTCGACTTAAACCTGCTAAACACCATAGAAGCGCTAACTAGCCACCTAAAACGAGAGAAAACAACGCTGGTTTTAGTGGGAGGAAAGAAACCTATTACACGTGAGTGGCGATTTTTTGCGTACAAGGATCAAATTGTCACGGGTTCTCTTTATCTTGTGGGAGAAGAACAAGTCAATGAAAGAATTCAAGATGGCTACCTAAAAGACTATGCAGCGAACGTGATTAAGCAGGTCGGCTGGTATCCCGAAATTGTTTACACCATTGACATTTGTGAGTCAGCAGGAGAATTGCATGTGCTAGAGCTTGGCTCTTTTAGCTGCGCTGGAGAGTACGGCTGTGACCTTGGCTTAATCGTTGAAATGGGTGTGAAAGCGGCAAGAGAGGACTGGTACGCTGTCAATGATGATGGTTGAAGAGTCGATATTCTGTAGGGACTATGGGGCCGTTTATCGTTTTAGCAGTAGTCCATGTCATTTACGCGCCGTGTAAAGACTCTCTTGCATTACGCATGCTGGCGACTTTTGGATCGAATCCTTTGGGAAAGTGAGTCTCTTTTGAATCATAGTCGGCGGCTCTCAGCTTTGTTCCTTCTAGCACTGCGCCGCGTAAATTAGTTCCGATCAGCGTAGCGCCTTGCAAGTCGGCCTCGCGTAGCTGCGCATTACATAGCTGCGCATAGCTAAGGTCAGCCCCTCGTAGGTTTGCCTGAGTGAGGTTGGCCTCACTAAAATCGGCATAGCTGAAGTCAGCCCCTTTCAAGTCAGCACCGCTAAAATCGACCGCTGATAAATCAGCATTTGAAAAGCATCGCTTGCCTTTTTGGTAGGCCGAAAGCAAGGCGGTAGCAGTGTCAACACCATTAGCTATGTGCATATCAGACATGGCAGAAACGATCGGGTTGAGGTGATTAATTTAACAGTATCGTATTTTTTCTGTTTTGTTGCGCCCTGTAATCAAGACTTATCGAATGAGCCTCCTGGCTAAAAGCAGGTGGCTAAAACAAATGACCAAAACAAATGAGAACGATAGAAATAAAATGCCAACAGAACAGGATTTCTGAACTAGCCTGGAAATAAGGAAGGAGAAAACACAATGTTTAAGACAATTCTTGCTGGTGTTGACGGCGGAGAGACTTGCGATGTTGTTTTTAGAAAAACCTTAGAGCTTGCTCAATCTCTCGACGCTGAGCTGATACTACTGGGTGTGCTTATACCAGCCGATAGAACCAGTCCTACGGTGCCCCTAACAGTGGGTGGCACCATGAGCCCCGCGGGTATAGATGATAGCCTTTGGAGCGTTTATCAAGAGCGCTACCGGGAGTACGAACTGAGAGAGTCAGACAAGCTTAAAGCCTTTGTTCAGCAGGCGACATCAGCGGGTGTAAAGGCCCGGTTTTATCAAATGTCGGGAAAAGCTGGCTGGGCAATTTGTCAGCAGGCAAAAACTCATGGCGTTGATTTGGTGGTGGTGGGTAGCCACGGACGAATGGGATTGAGTGAAATGCTGCTGGGCAGTGTGAGTAACTATGTAGTGCACCATGCAGCCTGCTCTGTGCTGGTGCTACATGATTTATTATGAGATTGTTCTGCCATGTTAAAACCAGTTGTAGGCGCGCCCTATCACAGATTTTCTAGCACTGAGGCGATCGCGCAGCTCGAGAGCAATTTGGAGAGTGGGTTACCCGCTGAAGAAGTTGCTCGCCGCTACGCAGTATTCGGTTGGAATGAGCTACCGGCCCCAAAAGGACAATCCGCATGGCTGAGGTTTTTGCTTCAGTTCCATGAGCCGCTACTCTACATTCTGTTGATTGCGGGTGCAGTCAAGGCTGCTCTGGGCTCCTGGACAAACGCCTGTGTTATTTGGGGTGTGACCGTCGTTAATGCGGTGATTGGCTATATTCAAGAATCTAAGGCAGAAGGTGCGATCGCCTCACTAGCCAAAGCCGTGACCACCGAAGCCACCGTCCTACGTGACAGTCAAACCCTGCAAGTGCCATCAAAAGATTTGGTGCCTGGCGATGTTGTGCTGCTCACCTCTGGTGACAAAGTCCCCGCTGACCTTAGACTGCTCCGTAGCCGTAGCCTTCAGGTAGACGAATCTGCCCTCACAGGCGAATCTGTTCCGGTGAGCAAATCTGTTGAGTCTATCTCTGCCGACACACCCTTAGCCGAGCGGGTCAATATGGCCTATGCTGGCAGCTTTGTTACCTTTGGCCAGGGGCGCGGCCTTGTCGTGTCCACCGCGAAAGAAACAGAAGTGGGTAAAATCTCTCAATCTATGCAAGAGAGCGTGAATCTTACCACGCCGCTTACTCGCAAGTTTGCTAAGTTTAGCCGCACGTTGCTCTACTGCGTTCTGACTCTAGCGACGATTACCTTTGCCATTGGCCTAGGGCAGGGAGAGTCTTGGAGCTATATGTTTGAAGCCGCTGTGGCTTTGGCAGTGAGTGCTATTCCAGAAGGGCTGCCTGCTGTGGTGACGATTACGCTTGCCATTGGGGTTAATCGTATGGCTCGGCGGCATACCATCATTCGTAAGCTGCCCGCTGTAGAAGCGCTGGGTAGCGCTACGGTTATTTGCTCTGACAAAACTGGAACGCTCACAGAAAATCAAATGACGGTGCAGGTGGCCTATGCTGGACAGCGGTACTATCGACTCAGCGGCGGCGGATATAGCCCAAAAGGAGAGATTTTTGAAGCTGGCTTACAGCTATCTCCAGTTGGCGATGAAAAGAGCAGAGAAGAGAGTGACAAGAATCGTTTACAGGATAGACTGCCAACTGCGCTGGAAGAATGTTTGGTTGCTGGGGCGCTATGCAACGATGCTCAGCTCAAGCAAACAGGACACCATTGGTCTGTCATCGGAGACCCTACAGAAGGCGGTTTGCTAACAGCCGCAGCCAAAGCCGACCTCAGCCAATCGGCACTTTCTAAATCAATGCCACGGTTAGATTCAATCCCGTTTGAATCTCAGTATCAATACATGGCGAGTTTGCATGCGGCATATCCGCAAACCATTTATGTTAAGGGGTCGGTAGAGGCGCTGCTGAGGCGCTGTCGCGACATGATGGATGCTACAGGTAACATTGTTCCTATCGATGTTGCCGCTATTGAGCAGGCGGTTGAAGCGATGACCCACAGGGCCCTACGAGTACTGGCGTTTGCTAAGAAAATAGCGGCTTCCCATCAGCACGCTATCGACCATGAAGATATTGAAACAAGGCTTATTTTTCTAGGATTGCAGGGCATGATTGACCCGCCCAGGCCGGAGGCGATCGCAGCGGTCAACACCTGCCAGAGAGCAGGCATTCAGGTGAAGATGATCACCGGTGACCATATTTCGACCGCAGGTGCGATCGCCCGCAAAATGGGCTTAAAAAAAGCGGCTCACGTTGTTGCCTTTGAGGGCAAGCAGCTCTCGGCTATGGACACACAGCAGCTGGCCCAAACGGTCGAAGATGGCGATGTGTTTGCCAGAGTCGCGCCTGAGCAAAAGCTACGGCTCGTGGAAGCGCTACAGTCCAAGGGAGAAGTTGTCGCGATGACAGGTGATGGCGTTAACGACGCGCCAGCACTAAAGCAAGCAGACATTGGCATTGCTATGGGCCAGGGTGGCACAGAAGTCGCCCGAGAAGCGGCAGATATGCTGCTGACCAATGATAACTTTGCTTCTATTGAAGCAGCTGTAGAAGAAGGCCGCACCGTTTATCAAAACTTGCGTAAAGCGATTGCCTTTTTGCTGCCGGTCAACGGCGGTGAGTCTATGACAATCCTCATCAGTGCTCTGCTTGCTAGAGACCTCCCGATTCTCTCTTTACAGGTACTCTGGCTCAACATGATCAATTCCTTGACCATGACAGTGCCTCTTGCCTTTGAGCCCAAGTCTGAAGGGATCATGCAAAAGCCGCCTCGTAATCCGAGAGAGCCCTTGATCACAAAGCGGCTTCTACGCCGTATTTTGGTCGTTTCAGTGTTTAATTGGATTCTAATTTTTGGCATGTTTGAATGGGCGATGGCAACAACTGGAGAGATTGCGATCGCTCGCACAATGGCCATTCAATCGCTAGTCGCTGCCCGTGTAGTCTATTTACTCAGCATCAGTCAGCAAGGCATTAGTTTTGCTCGCTTCATTACTCAAAAGACAAAAGTTGTTACCCACGCGCCTATACTCATGGCGGGTATTATCGCCGCTCTCTTTCTCCAGGTTTTGTTTAGTCAGTGGAGCGTTATGAACAGTCTTTTTCAGACCTCTCCGCTTACCTGGGGTCAGTGGCTAATCTGTCTAATTCCTATGATTCCTATGATTCCTCTCGCCGTTGTCAGTAACTGGATAGATCCGCCATCGTAAAGCTGTTTCAAAATTAGAGATTTCGCAAGATGACAAATACACAGCACAATGAGGAAAGGCCAAATGTACCTAGGCGGCGTGGCTCGGTGCATTACCTGACAGTAACGTTAGCAATGTTGATTGTGATGCTAATTAGTCGTCCCTGAAAAACTACTCAAGGCCAAGCTATATATGTAATTCAGGTTGA
>ERZ1740070.599-NODE-599-length-24258-cov-16.546007_pt1 | contig 24258 bp, 21 predicted proteins | sample MGYA00581734_ERZ1740070 | MGnify/ENA primary metagenome ERZ1740070 (study PRJEB43018, sample SAMN04849744) | marine metagenome | isolation source: floating plastic debris | place: Pacific Ocean | collected 2008-09-01 | study: EMG produced TPA metagenomics...
CTTCCCCCGCGCGATCGCCCACCTCGCGACTAATGGCTAAGGACTCTTCGTAATACCGCAGCGCCTCGCTATAGTTTCCTTGATTGTTATAGAATAAGCCAATGCTGTTGAGGGTGGTTCCTTCACCCGCGCGATCGCCCACCTCGCGACTAATGGCTAAGGACTCTTCGTAATAGGTCAATGCCTCTGGATATTGGGATCGATCTAAGTAAGTATCTCCAATTTCATTAAGGCTTACGGCTTCACCACTACGATTCTCAATCGCTGTATGAATGTCAAGTGCTTGTTGGTAATAGTCTAAAGCAGCCAAAGGTTGTCCCTGACTTTCATACAATTGCCCAATGGTCAGACGCATATCACCCTCACCAGCTCTATCCCCTAGCTCCGCCAAAATATCCAGCGCCAGCACATAGTTTCTCTCGGCTTCGACATATTGATACTGGTCGACATAGATGTGGCCCACACCCGTTAGGCTGTCGCCCACTCCCTTCCTGTCTTGAATTTCTAATGCGATCGTTCGAGTATTTTCATAGGTTGCCAACGCCTCTGTATACTGCCCCTGACGCCGCTGAATATTCGCTATCTTCTTTAGGGCATCGGCTTCACCAAATCTGTCCCCAATAACGGTAGCAATATCCACAGCCTGTCTGTAATGCTCCAGGGCTGTTTCCGTTTCCCCTTGAAAATCATGCACATCACCCATGTAGCTCAGGATCTGACCTTCTCCCAGACGATCCTTAATATCTATGGCAATATCTAAGCTCTGCTGGTGGGTCTCTAATGCCTTATCCGGTTCTCCTGTTGCTAGATAAATCCGCCCTAAGTGCATCAGGGCCTGACTCTCGCCCAGCTTGTCTTTTATCTCACGAGTGATTTTCAAATGCTGTTGATGAAATGGCAACGCCTCCAAATACTTACCCTGGTTGTAGAGCACCTCTCCTTTATTTCTTAGAGCCTGCCCCTCGCCTTGCCTATCTTCAATAGTTCTGGCAATGGCTAAGTGTTTCTCATGGGCAGCCAGTGCTTCAGGGTAGCGTCCGAGAATATTATGGACCTCCCCCAAGTTGCCGTGGGTATAGCCTTCGCCTCGTTTGTTCTGAGTCTTTTGAGTTTTCTCTAAACCCTGTTCCAGATACCTAATCGCCTGTGTCAGCCCACCCAGTTCATAAAACGTGTTTCTAAAGCGCTGTAGACCTAATGTCCCAATGGAAAACCGCAGTGCCTCTTGCACCTGATTTCGAAGTGCAACAGTATCGTCGAGTCTTCTGTTAGCCTCACCTATCTCATCTTCTTGGACAATTCGCTGTTGTTCCAGATCACTTACATTTTGTTGCAACGCACCAACGTTCTGCTGTAACAAACCCAGTTCAGATTGAGCCCCCACTAACTCACTTTGTATCGTTCCCAATTGGTTATTTTTAGAAATCAAGTCTTGATTGAGACCATCTACCCGGCCTCGAATTGTTTCAGCCTCTTGTCTTGCAGTTGTGGCACTCGTTAGAGCAGCTTTAGCGTCTTCAACAGCTTTTTTGTTTTCTTCGGTCAGAGTCTCATTGTTGATAAATAACTCTTCATTGTTTTCGATTAAGTCTGTATTTTTAGTTTCTAATCTAGTTAGCTCAATTTCGTTGCGTCTTAATGCTAAGTCGGAATCTCCAGCTTGTTTAACAGCCGTATTAGCTTTTTCTCTTTGAGCAAATGCATAGTCCCCTGACCAGAATGCAACGCCCAGGGCGGCACTCACCATGCCCAGACCAATACCTGTCGTCCAGCGAGTTTTCTGATTAACACGTTTCAGCGCTGCTTTAGCATCTACCAGCTCATCATTGGCTCGCTGAACCGCCTTATTCTTAGTCTGCAATAAATTAGTCTGCTGCTGCACAGTCGCCTGCATCGCCGCTAACTCAGCCCGCAACCCCAGCTTCTGGCTTTCCACCAAATACTCATAGTCCTGTTTCCCTAAACTGCGGGTTTCCGACCAGTCTAGGGCTTCGATCAGCTCCTCCCCCTGCAACAGCAAACTATCCTGCGGGTCCGCTACCCAAGCATTGAGCGTCTCCCCATAGGGTCGAATACTAGCCAACGAAGCTTGGATCCAGTCTTGAGTAAAGACCGCCTGATAAATCGGGTTATAAACCTGTAGCGCTCCGCCCTGCTCCACCACCAGCCCCGACAAGCGCAACGCCATCTGCTTTGGGCTACCATCCTGGACAATCTGCCCCTGCTCTACAATTTCTTGATATAGGCTCAGCAGCTGCCCTGCCCGCGCATTATGCCGTAGCCGGTCTCGAATTGTTTTTAAGTGGGGCGGCTCATCCTGCATCTCCCAGTTATCAATGATGTGGCTATGCACCACCTGGGCCACCAGCTCATCTGCATTGGCCTGCCCCCGCAACGGCTGACGCTCCACTGCTTGCATCACTAGCTGACATACCTTCTGGGTCAAAAATGGCTGCCCCCCAGTCCAGTGCAGTACCGAGCGCAGTACGGCAGCCGGATCGCCCACTCGTTCTGCCAACCCTGGCAACAGTGGGGCCGCCTCATCTAACTCAAACCCCGTTAGCTGAATCGCACGACCAATGTTAAACGGCGTACGCTCCTTGGTGCGAATTAGATCTGTGGGTGTGGCCACCCCCAGCAGGGCAAATGTCAGACGATTAAAGTCAGGATTATCTGCCCGGTTGTTGTAACACTCCCGAATTACAGCAAAGAAATCATCAGCATCAAATTCAAGACTGAGTACGCTGTCGATTTCATCTAGAAAAATGACGATGGGCTGAGTGATCGTCTGTAGCAACACATTGCTTAGAAATTTCCCAAACCGACGCACGGGGGGCAAATTATGTTTCATTTCCCACCAGTCATCCAGGTCAAATTCTGGATTGATCCGGTCGAGCTGCAGCCGATCAACCAGACTATCGATGACACCGAAGTACCATTCTGCCGGTTCAATGGTTGTTGTCCCTAACCCGCTCACATCCAACGACACACAGACCACACCCTCAGCCTGCAACCGTTCAGATGTACGCACGCGCAGGCTAGACTTACCCATCTGCCGAGAGTTGAGTACATAGCAAAACTCCCCCGCCTTTAGGGCCTGGTAAAATTCTGCATCCGCCGCTCGTTCAACATAGGTTGCCGCATCTGGGGGCAGGCTACCGCCTACTTGGTATCGATACTCAGCCATGATCGTTCGTGTGCATCAGGTAGGAATTAATGGTGTTGAGTTTGAGGATAAATCAGTTTGTTAGAATCGCAACTTGTCCGGGCAGTTCAAATAGAATCCTGGAGCGGTAATGCTCACAATCGAGATTGGAAATATTGCCGGTATAACCCGCATAGGGGCACAACGGAGTTGCCGTCATATCTCACCAAGCCCATGCTGTGCAGCTTAAAGGCCTCTGTGGAACCAATTTGCACCGGACGATAGGCGGGAATCACCTGCTTAAAGGCAGTAAGCAGATCCTGATCAGCTTCTAGATTGAGCAGATGCCGCCGTAGATGATCGCTGTATAACCCGCCTTCTGTTGGGGCTTCTTCGAGTAGCTGGGTTAAGCTGATGCGGCCTCGGGCCAGCTGATACAGGGCAGCCCGTAGTAAATAGGGGTGACCGCCCACTAGCTCCACCAGCTGCTGTTTTTGGTGGGCGGTCAAACTGAGCTGATGACGGGTGATTAAGGCTTCGATTTCATCTTCATTTAGCTCCCGTAGCTCAATGGGCAGCCCCACATTAAAGGGGGAACGGTTGATGCTGAGGGGCACATACACTTCTTTGGAATGGACAATCACCAGCTGCAGCTTGCGCCAGATCGGGTTGGTTTTGCCTTCTTCGTGCCACACCCGCAACATGCCAAAAAAGTCCGTGGCTATTTGGGGATGCTCAAATACCTGGTCTACTTCGTCCAGCCCTAGAACCAGGGGCTTATCTAACTCGGTTAGTAGATAGCGCTCAAAGTATCGCTGACAGCGACGGACAATGCCCCGCGCCCCTTTCCAGTAATCGGCTAGCCGGTCCTCCAGGTCCAGTTCTTCGGTGACGCTACAGCAAAACCACTGGAGAAATTCGTCCAGGTCATTCAGGGTGTCATTGTCCGATGTTTGAAAGCTCAGGCGTACGGTTTCAAACCCCTGGGATTTGGCATGGGCCAGGGTTCTAACCAACAGCGATGTTTTTCCTAACTGCCGGGGTGCTTTGATGCGAATCAGGGAGCCGGGACGCACCACGGTTTCGTAGCAGTCGGTCTCGATGGGCAGCCGCTCCATGTAAAAGGGCGAATCTAGCGGCACTAGCCCCTCGGGTTCTTCTAGGACAATGGATTTTTGGACCGGTGGTGGGCTTTTGTCCTCGGTAGCTGCTTTAGTGGCTGCTTTATTTGTGGATTCCAACGGTTTGGGGGTAGCTGCCGCAACGGCATCGGCTAGCCCCGGCCGCACTTTTAAAATCGGTGTTGCTACGTCGTCTAGCCCCTCTAGGGCAATGGCCGACAGCCCCAGCTCATAGGCAAAGGGGACTGGGTGACCGTAGCCCAGGGCATCGTAAAAGCCAACGGCAAATTCGATGGCGGCGCGATCGCCCATGGAGTCACTCATGCCGATGACGTGGTCTATGTGCTTTGCGATCGCATCTGCCTGCACCTCGGAATAGCAAGCATTAAACAGCACACAGTCCACACTGGGGAACAGGCTAAAAAGTAGCGATAGGGCATCGCTACTAACGGGTTTGGCATTCCCCAGATCATTTTCTAGCAGCAGCCCCGCTGCGCCTGCACCATGGCCCGAAAAATGAACGATTTGGGGTCTATATTTGAGCAGCGCCCGCCGCAGGTCGTCTGGTCGTGTGGCCCACTGCGACACCACGTTAAAACTGTCGCGTCCTGCCGACAGGTTCAGCCCTTCTTGGATTTCGCGAACTTCTTCATCTAACCGTAAACGGCTTGTATCTGAAGGATTGGCCGTCAGGATCAGGATCGTTTTTGCAGCCATAGGGCTTGGCAAGATTGGGGGCTAACGGATCTAGGAATTGCCTATCTTCACTTTAGTCTCTGGAGAGAAAATATTCTTCACAACTTAACTAAATATCTTGGTACAGGCTGCCATCGAGTGTCTATTACCCGCTAGGGTGAGCTTTTGAAACTTATGCAGACACTAGCTTGACCTACAGTGATTCTGGATTGATTCCCAACTCACGTAATTTTTCTTCTAGGGCTTGAATGCGTCGCTGATCAACCTGTCTTAATTCCCGCTCAGTCGCTAGCTGTTCACCTAGCTCTACATGGGTCAAAAACCGTTCTCCATCAGGCCGATAAATTTCTAACGTATCTGCCGTCAGCTCAAATCGAATACCCAGCTGAGGACTCACCCAATTGTGCACCTCACTAACAAGCTGTAATGATTTTGCTGAGCGTTCAAATCCTGTCAGTTCATTGCTATCTGGATCGTAAATGTAATACTCCGCCACCCCATACCGCTGATAAAAATTTAGCTTCCGTAGCATTTCCCCAGACCGATTCCCCGGTGACAAAATCTCAAACACCACCTGGGGTGCAATGTCTCCCTCTTTCCACTGCTGGTAAGATCCCCGATCTGCCTTCGGACGACCAAAGACAACCATCACATCTGGTGCCTGGCGCTGCTTTGGATCACCCTCCACCGGATACCACAGCAAGTCTCCTGCAATAAATACATCGACATCACTGGCAAACAGCCGTTCCAGATTTTCCTTGATCACCACGATCCAACGGAACTGCTTAGTGTTGTCGGCCATGGGTTGCCCGTCGCTGTCAGGGTACTGCTCGAGAAGCTGGTTATCGGAGATTATTTGCTGAACCATAGGTTTGGCCTGGAAGTCGCCTCTGCTCTAGTTTAACCACGCCAGCTCAAAGCAACGATGCCAAACCCGGTAATCAATACGCCAAACCCACGATTGATCCAAATCAATCGTCCAGGTGTTAACCAGTGTCTTAGTCGCGACACCCCGCTGCTGAGCAGTAACCACCACAGCGCCGACCCTATAAATACGCCCCCCACCATCACAACCGCCTGACCATAGCCCAGCTCAGCCGGGGCAAAGCCTGCAAATAGCAGTACAAAGGACAAAATGGTGGCCGGGTTCGTCAGGGTCAAGCCAAATGTGGACAAATAGGCACCAGCTAACCCCGTTCGACCGATCTCAGCTGGCTTATCCGCAGGCTTACTCAGAAAGGTCGTAACGCCCAAATAGCAAAGAAATAGACCGCCAATGATGCCTAACCACCGGGCCTGGTTGGTAAGGAAATTAGAAATAAAGGCCAGACCAAAGGCTGCGATCGCACCATAGACCCCATCCGCCGTTGCCGCTCCCAACCCCGACAGCATCCCTGCCATCGCTCCGTAGGTAATGCTCCGGCGAATGCACAACAGCCCAATTGGCCCCACCGGAGCCGCAATGGAAAACCCCAACACCAGACCCCGAAAAAACAGAGAAATCACAGCACCCCCCATAGGAACTATCAAAACGAGCGCCTATCCGACAAATGTTGTTAAACCGGTCGTTAAACCGCTAAGGCTGTCGTTTCTTTGACCGTCGATAGCGCAATCGACGTTTTCGTTTGCAAGATCCCCGGCAGTCCCTTGATCTCTTCGCTCAGGAGCCTCTCTAGATCGGCCATCCTGCCGCACCGCACCTTGAGCAAATAGTCTCCATCTCCGGCTACGTGGTGACATTCTTGGACCGCAGGCGTTGTCGTCACATAGTCCAAAAATCCCTGTCGGTATTGCGGATGCTCCAACACCACCGCCACAAATGCCGTGATGTCGTAGCCCAGCTGTACCGGATCGGCCACCACCCGATAGCCCTGAATGACGCCGCGCTTTTCTAAGCGCCGTACCCGCTCACTAATGGCCGGTGATGACACCCCAAAACGGGTAGCCAGATCGGACCAGGTCACTCGACCATCCGCCATAAGTGCCCCCATAATGTTGCCGTCAAGATCATCCATTTAATTATTTTAATCAGCTATAGCTCTATTTTAGCTAGAGAATTAAACTATATAACTAGAATAATCTTATAAATAAAATTAAAAGCAAGGATAAGCCTAATTATTTAATTTTCTGCCAATATCACATGCAGGGTCTACCCCCCCATTCAGGGACCTGATGGGTAAGAATTACAACTATCAAGGCAGGGTGTAGTACAGAGAATTGCTATGCGCCGGGTCTGCACTACCCAAAATCATGTTTAAGTTTCTTTCTGACGTCGTCACAAATGCGACGGTCTCGGCCGACTGGATCGGGATTCGAGCCGTTAAAGATATCGCTAGGGCCTGCGCTATTCGCGATGCCCATCCGGAGCGCAATACCCAACAGTTTGACCAGGGGGCCATGGTGGAAGTTTTGGCCCAGGGACAGTTTGGTTACAGTGCCACCAATAATCTCAGTGCGGCGTCCCTGGCCGCTGCCATTGTGTCTGCTTACGAGCAGGCCATCGCTGCTAGCCAGTGGGCCGTCCACAGATTTACAACGGAGGTACGGCCTAAGGCCACGGGCAGCTATGTGTCTCCCCATCGCAAAGGGTTAGGGGCGCTATCGCCGGCTGAGCTCAATCAGATTTTGCTCCAGGTGTGTGACCGGCTCAAGGTCTCTGACAAAATTGCCCAAACTACCGCCTCGGCCAGAAGCCACGATATTGAGACCTGGTTTGTCAGCAGCAATGGGTCAGAAATTTACCAGCGCGATTATCTGATAGAAACTCACTTTGGCACCATTGCCCAAGATGGTCCCATCACTCAGCTACGGACAGACCATGGGTACTTGGCCCAAAGCTACCAGGGCGGGTGGGAGCTATTTCCCGGTTTGGATCTGTGGCAGCGGGTACAGCAGGTGGGTGAACAGGCATTGGAACTGCTCCGTGCCGATAACTGCCCAGATTTGGCAACGACGCTGGTGCTGGCTCCAGATCAGATGATGCTGCAAATTCACGAGAGCATCGGCCATCCTTTGGAGCTGGACCGAATTTTGGGGGATGAGCGCAACTATGCCGGGGGTAGCTTTATTAAGCTGGAGGATTTTGGGTCCCTGGCCTATGGATCTGGGCTGATGAATGTCACCTTTGACCCGACGGTGCCAGGGGAGCTGGCCAGCTATGGGTTTGATGATGTGGGCACCCCCGCTAAGCGGGAATATTTGATTCGAGGTGGACAACTGGAACGGGGACTGGGCGGTTTAGAAAGCCAGCAGCGATCCCACGTGCCGGGTGTGGCCAACTCCCGCGCCTCGACCTGGAATCGGCCTGCCATTGACCGCATGGCCAATATCAATTTGGAGCCGGGCGATCGCTCATTTGACCAAATGATTGCCAATGTCGAGCACGGCATTTATATGGAAACTAACCGCTCCTGGTCCATCGATGACCAGCGTCACAAATTTCAGTTTGGCTGTGAGTACGCCAAACTAATCGAAAATGGACAGCTGACCCGTACCCTAAAGAATCCAAACTATCGCTCCATTACGCCTCAGTTTTGGCATAGCCTGTCCCAGGTGGGTGACCGCAGCACCTGGGAAATGTACGGCACCCCCTTCTGTGGCAAAGGGGAGCCCAACCAGTTAATTCGGGTGGGCCATGGGTCGCCCGTGTGTGCGTTTGACAATATTGAAGTGTTTGGGGGTGCGGTATGACGATGGCAGTGGCAGACAACATCGCGGGGACTACCCCCATTAAAGAAAACGTGTTTGGGCAGCTGGCCGATGCGATCGCACAGACGCTGACTAGCCAGGGCCTATCGGTCTCAACCCATTTCACCCTGACAGTCAGCGGAGAAAATAGCCAGTTTACTCGGTTTAACCGGGCTCGGGTTCGACAAACGGGGCAGGTGGACGATGGCACCCTCACCCTGACGGTCATGCAGTCAGAGCGCACGGCGTCGGGAACGGTGCCCTTTATAGGTGAATTTGACACCGATTGGCCCCGGTTAAAAACCACCCTGGCGGAGCTACAGACCCTGGTACCCCAGCTGCCGGTGGACCCGTTTGTGGTGTTGCCAACGGGCTCGGCCACCAGTCGGACGGTAAACCATGGTGAGATTTTGGCGGCGGATGCGATCGCAACCACCCTACTTTCCCCCGTACATACCCTGGACTTCACCGGTATCTATGCAGGCGGGCTAATATTCCGGGGCTATGCCGACTCCGCCGGTCAGCGTCACTGGTTTGAGAGCACCAGCTATAGCTTAGATTTCTCCTTGTTTGATGCCCAAAATCGGGCCGTCAAGGGCACCGTTGCCGGAAACCAGTGGCAACAGCTCCATTTTTTAGACAAAATCAACCAGGCCAAACATCAGTTAGCCATGATGGCCCGCCCTGCTAAAACCATTGACCGGGGGCAATATCGCACCTATCTTGCCCCAGCAGCGGTGGCCGAACTGCTCCACATGTTTTCGTGGGGTGGGGTGGGTGAAGCCGACCTGCAGCAGGGCAATAGCGCCTTTGGGCTGCTGCGCCAGGGCAAGCGGCAGCTGTCGCCCAAATTTACGCTGCAAGAAAACTTTGACCAGGCCAACACCCCCCGATTTAATACCTATGGTGAGGTGGCCCCCCTCCAGCTACCCATTATTCTCAAGGGTCAATTGGTCAATAGCCTGGTGAGTTCCCGCAGCGCCAAGGAATATAAAACCCAGTCTAACTACGCCAGCCGCCGCGAACATCTGCGAGCCCCTGAGGTTTTGACCGGGACAGTGGCCTCTGATCAGGTGCTGGCTCGTCTAGAACGGGGGCTGTATCTGTCTAATCTGCACTACTTAAACTGGAGCGATCACCCCAACGGGCGAGTGACCGGCATGACTCGCTACGCCTGCTTTTGGGTCGAAAATGGAGAAATCGTCGCACCGATTGAAAATCTGCGCTTTGATGAGAGCCTTTACCACTGTTTTGGCGAGGGTCTGGTGGACCTGACCGATTTTCAAGAAACGGTGCCCACCATTGATACCTACGATCGGCGGGGACTGGGCGATAGTCGTGTGCCTGGCATATTGGCCAATGACTTTACCTACACCCTGTAGGCTTAGCCATCGGCGGATGCAGCGGTTCATCCTAACCAATGTAACCAAAGCTATTAAAGGCCAGTAGACTAAGTAAAGCGCCCTCTATTGCCAATTCATGGTCAAAGAATTATCAGCCGAAACGTCGACTAATGATGCGTCGCAGCGGTTGACGATATCCATCAGCAGTGTGCTTTTGCTGATAGCCGCCATTCCGTTACTGGTGCTGCTTTGGCAGCTCAAAAGCCTGCTGCTACTGGTAATGATTTCGGTTGTACTGGCCTGTTCGGTTGCCCCCGTGGTGGATTGGGCAGAACAGTATCGTGTGCCCCGCTGGCTGGGCGTGATTTTGGTCTATCTAACCCTAATTAGTGTCCTAGTGTTGCTAGGCGTGCTGATTGGACCGACGGTGTTTGAGCAGTTAGAGCGCATTATTCGCCGCGTCCCCGTCTCCCTGCGGGGGTTACTCAACGAAGCCGATGCCTGGCTGACGGCATTTACGGATACTCGCTCGTTTACGACCAACGAGCTGTTTACTCAACTCATCGATGTTCAAGGGCTGATCAGCTGGACCATCAAATCAAGTCAGCAGCTGTTAGTCCGTTCCTACGGTGTAACCGCCGGTATTTTGGGGGGCGTGCTCAGTCTGGTGCTGTCCCTGTTTGTGTCGGGTTACATGGTGGCCGACAGCCGGACGTTAGTCAAAAATCTGACGCGGTTGCTGCCCAGTCCCTGGGATGAAAAGATTTTGGCCCAGGCTCCTCTGATGGGGCAGCGCATTGGGGGCTATTTACGGGGACGCTTTGTGGTGTCTGCACTGCTGTCGGTGGCCACAAGCGTTGGGCTGAGCCTGCTGGGGCTAAAGGATCTGGCGGTGGGTCTGGGTGCGATCGCAGGGGTGACCAATCTAATTCCATTTTTAGGCCCGATTTTAGGAGCCATCCCAGCTCTGCTTGTGGCCATCCCCCAGGGCGGTTGGACCTTTCTCTGGGTACTGCTGCTCTATGTCATCGCTCAAAACCTCGAAACCTATATTCTCGATCCGTTGCTGGTGGGTACATCGGTAGGGGTACATCCGCTCTATCAGCTGTTGGCGGTTTTAGGCGGTGCCCAGGTGTTGGGCATTATTGGCGCGCTGATCGTTCCGCCATGGATTGCGGGTGGGGCGGTGCTACTGGAAAATCTATATTTGCGGCCTAAGCTAATCACCGAACGTCGGCAGCGACGAAGTGGGGTCTTATCAGAATTGGCTGGGTTTCAAGCGGATAGTTAACCAAACCCGTTGTAAGAAGTGGCGAACACCGTTTATCTGTGGGGGACTCAATCTGGGGTGCTTTGAGTAAATGCACCCAGTTCAGATAGCCTTATCCCTTAGATTCCTGACCATGCATTGGGTTAATCTGATGCACAGGCATCGCCATACCTTTTTTTCTTGTTGTAAATTAACCAAAGCATCTAACCGCTTGTTGGGTGATGACCGTTGACATGCCATTGATTGCATCCGTCAAATTAGTGAGGACAATGAAGGTATTCCTAAACGCCTTAAATTACAACAGCTAATCCAATGTGCAATCGTACGGTGGCCTTGCCTTCTCTCAGAGAATACAGCCATCGATTGTGATGCATCTTATGGCAGAGCTTTAGCTGTACTAAACAGTTAAGGTCCTTAAAATCTGGAAAAAAGGTCTGTTTATGACCTAATTCACAGGGATATTTGCTAGATAATCTGATTTTTTATAGTTAAGTTGATTTTTCACGCTACGGCTTCCTAAAACACGTCCAAGTTAAAACCTGGAGCTGCGTCTGGGTCAACACTAACGTTTGAGACGGGGACAAGGTTTATTTATTAGTCTGGCTAGCGATATATGACGATTGATATTGAAATTCTTATGACCCTCGGGGTGACCGCTGTTGCCCTAATTTTGTTTGTAGTCGAGTGGCTACCGGCAGATATCACAGCCTTTGGGGTGATGGTCGCCCTTATGGTTTTGGGGTTAGTAACGCCCCAAGAAGGCATTGCTGGATTTAGCAACTCCGCCACCATTACCGTGATGGCCATGTTTATTTTGAGTGCCGGAATTGCCCGCACCGGAGCGCTACAGCAGGCCAGCAACTGGCTGCTTAAATGGGGTGGCAAAACCTGCCGCCGTCAGATTTTTGCCCTGGGTCTAATTGTGGGGCCGGTTTCTGGCTTAATCAATAACACGGCGGTGGTGTCAGTATTTTTACCCATCATTGAGGACTTTTGCCAGCAGCACCGTTTGTCCCCATCCAAACTGCTGATGCCCCTATCCTTTGCCACCATTTTGGGGGGCATGCTGACGGTGGTGGGCACATCCACCAGCGTGTTGGCCAGTGGGCTATCGGAGCAGCTGGGCTATGGTGATTTTTCCCTATTTCAGTTTGTAGAACTGGGGGCCATTGTCTTTGTGGTGGGGCTGCTGTATCTCACATTTATCGCCCCCATACTTTTACCCAACCGGGATGCGGGTGGCGACAATCTGAGTCAGGAGTATGGCCTCAAAGAGTATGTGAGCGAAGTGGTGGTCACACCGCGCTCTAGCCTGGTGGGTCAAACGTTACAGTCTAGTCAACTGCAACGTCGGTTTGACTTAGACGTCCTAGAAATTATCCGCAATGATAACCACTTTCCCCAACCCCTAGGCGATAAGTCCCTGTGCGCGGGCGATATTTTGCTGGTGCGCGGCGGCCGTAAGGATATGCTCAAAATCCGTGATGGTGAAGGCATTGAGATTTTGCCTGACGTGCAGTTTGGACAAAAGTCCTGGCAGGCGGACCTCAGTTCGGGCCAGGAAGGTGTGGCGGAAGTATTGGTGATCGCTAACTCAAACCTGGTGGGGTCTACCCTAAAGGAGCTGCGGTTTCGGCAGCGTTATAACGTGACGGTACTGGCCATTCGTCGCGGACAGGAGCTGGTGCGTGAGCGCATGGGCAAGGTCCGGCTTAAGTTTGGTGACTTGCTACTGGTGCAGGGGCCAAAACAAAGTTTGCTGGGTTTACAAACAAGTCGCGACCTGCTGGTGCTCGAACAGCGCGACCTGGAAAGCATGCGTTCGGATCGGGCGAACCTGGCCATGGGTATTGGTGTTGGGGTGGTTGCGATCGCAGCCTTTACCCCCATCAATATTTTGGTTTCGTCCCTGGCCGGCGTGATGATTATGATCCTGACTGGCTGTCTAAAGCCTGGAGAACTTTACCAGGCCGTCCGTTGGGATGTAATTTTTCTACTGGCCTGTTTAATTCCCCTAGGCACAGCCATGGAAAGTTCCGGGGCAACGGCTTGGCTAGCCCAGCAACTTATTTTGGTAGGTGGCAGTCTATCAGGATATGGGTTGCTGAGTGCGCTGTATGTGCTTACAACGGTGCTGTCTAGCATCTTGTCAAATAGTGCAGCGGTTATATTGCTTCTACCCGTAGGGTTAAAGGTCGCTACCGAGCTGGGGTTAAATGCATTTACAGTGATGTTTATCATTACATTTGCCGCCTCTAATAGCTTTATGACCCCCATTGGCTACCAGACCAATACCATGGTCTATACCGCTGGTGGCTACCGATTCTTAGATTTTGTCAGGGTTGGAGGCCCGCTAAGTTTGCTGCTGGCCTTGGTGACACCCCCCTTGGCAATTTGGCTGTACGGTCTCTAACGTTATCGTTATCGACCTTGGGTTACCCCCCATAAACAAGGCTAAGAATCTAAAACAGACGTTTTTTGGAGCGTCTATAAACACCCCCACAATGGAACGTTACTGGTGCTACTCTTCTTATGAAGATTAGTAACGTATAATGCTTCTGATTGAATATGGATAGCGCACAAATATAGTTTTTAGGAGTATCTTTATATGCAACATCGTGGTGTAACACTTTGGTTTACCGGTCTGAGTGGCTCAGGCAAAACCACCATCAGTCAGGCTCTAGAGGCAAAGTTGCGAGCAGCTGGCGTTAAGCTTGAAGTCCTAGACGGTGACATTGTTCGGACCAATCTGACTAAAGGATTAGGGTTTAGCAAAGAAGATCGCGACGAAAATGTTCGCCGCATTGGTTTTGTATCTCACCTGCTAACTCGCAATGGGGTAATCGTTCTAGTCTCGGCAATTTCTCCCTATCGCGATGTGCGCGAGCAGGTGCGTCAGCGGGTTGGTGATTTTATCGAAGTATATGCCAACGCGTCGGTTGAAGTATGTGAGAGTCGTGATGTTAAAGGCCTGTATAAAAGGGCTCGCTCTGGCGAAATCAAAAACTTCACAGGCATTAGTGACCCCTACGAAGAACCCCTCAATCCTGAGGTTAACTGCGACACAGAGAATGAGACTTTAGATGAATCTGTTAATAAGGTAATGGCTAAGCTTGAAGAGCTAGGCTATATCACTCCTGTAGCGGTTTGATAACACATTGGTTATCTAACAACCCAACATAGATTGTCTCCATGGGATATCAAAGGATAAAGAGGATTAACTCTCTTTATCCTTTTCTTTTATGATGCTCCCATTTTCTCCAACGCCCATTGTGCCCTTGTCTGCACAGCTATGGTGTCATCGTCGGTGCTCAGTCGCTGCAAACATTGAATAATGACATCAGCCGTAGCCGTTAGCTGTAGCGCCAGGGTTTCAAGACCGACAACGGCGGCATATCTCACCACCCACTCATCATCACCGGTGACCTGAAGCAGAATGGTTTGAGATCGCATCATTGCCGCGGCCCGCTCGCTTTCTGGCACATCGGCCCAGCGGATGGTGCCCAAACCACGGGCGGCTGCCCGCCGTACACTTAGGGAAAAATCATTGGCGGCGGCATCTAACAGCAGGTCCTGACCACGCGGATCGCCAATACCGGCCAGGGCGCGGATGGCCCAGGCCCGGGCTCCATAGTTATAGCCATCCAGCTTATCTAACAGGGTGGATACCGCTGGAATGCCGATTTGAATGAGCCCATCTACAGCCGCAACGGCGGCCCCTGGGTTGTTAAATCCCAACACCTGAATCAGCGTAGGAATTGAGCGCTCATCGGTTAGATCGGCTAACGCTTCCACCGCATCTAATAGGCCCTGGGCAGAATCGGCTTCATTGACAGCTTGCAAACAGGTTTCAAAGGTTTTAAGCGGGGCAACCATTACAACAAACTATCCATTAGCTCCATGACTCGACGGCTATCGGCCGATAGACCGCAAATGTCTTGAGCGGTCTCATTTTCAACCTTGATTTGGTGTTCAAGCACCCCCTTTAGGGCAATTAGCTTCATGCTATTTTCTGCCAAGGTATTTGCGATCGCACCGGCCCCGGCCAGGTAGCCCACCGCCCCCAAATCCATCAGCGCCGCTCGTCGCAGCTGTAGCTGCTCGTGATCCAATACCTTGACCAAACGCTCAGCGTACTGAGCGTCTCCCGTAATTTGATACATTGCCCGAGCCGCCGCGTTACGCACCTGGGGCACCTCGTGATCTAAAAAAGGAGCGATTGTGGCAACCAAATCGTCATTGCCCAACGTGCCCAATGCTTCCAAAATGGCATTGTACGGCTGCACCAGGTGGGGTTTACCCTCGACCTGGACTGCTGCTGCCACCCCGCCCTCCAATAAAGAAGCAAGCACCGGCACCGCAGACGATACCCCTAAACTTTCAAGAGCTTGGGCAGCGGTTTCTCGCACATAGTAGTCGTCACAGGCAAGGCAGCCGAGCAAAGCAGGCACCACGCTGTCGTAGCCCTGGCCGATCTTACCCAGGGCCCTAGCTGCATTACGTCTGAGCGGATATCCACCATCGGGGGAGCGATCGGTTTCATCCTCTAAAGCCAGCAGTAGCGCCTCTATCGCCGCTGGCTGACTGACCCGCATTTTACCCAACCACCAGGCGGCGTAGTAGCGCAGCCCCGGATCGGTCGTTTGGTTAATATTTACCAGCGCCTGGTCAAGGGTCAACGGCTGACCGTCTGGATTATGGGGAACACCGCTCACAACAAGAAGGCCAAAAACAACAAACCCCAGAGGCATAGGTAAAGGCTAGAAAACTAGCAATCACAAACACCTCTGGGAAAGTATTAAAACTCAACCCGTGCAGCAACAACCGCAAAGGCTAAAGATTTAACTAGCTTAGAGCATTGATAGCGTAATCAAGATAAGCGTTAGCTTCAGTCGCTGGCTGACCAGTCAAGCCATGGCTAGACTTGATGTACTTTAGAGCCTCAATGTACCAGCTAGGAGACAACTCGTAGGAACGGTTGATCTCATCTAGACCAGCTACTAAATACTCATCCATGGGACCCGTACCACCTGTAATCAGGCAGTAGGTAACCATGCGTAGGTAGTAGCCAACGTCACGAACACACTTGTCTTTACCGCGCTGATCAGCCGCAAAGCTAGGACCAGGAGTGGACACAGTGTAAGGAAACTTGCTGTAGACCGCATTGGCCGCACCGGAACATAGGCTATCAGCCTTAGCAGTCAGACCTTTAGCTGCTTCCAAGCAAGCGTTAGCACGCTGGAAACGACCAAATGCAGACTGGATCTCGGTGGAGCTGAGGAAACGACCTTGTGAATCAGCAGCGGACACTGCTTCAGTCAGAGGGGTTTTCATTACTTGAGATATCTCCCAATGTTTCTAAAAAGACGGACAGAGAAAGAGGCAATTGATTAGAGAACTCTCATTACCTGTCAAATGTCAAACTCACTAAAGGCTATCTAGAGAGTTAGTTTAAGCAACTGCCGCTGCTGCACGGTCAAAGTAACCGCTAAGTTCAGACATCAAGCTGCTACAGTCACCGGGAGTAATCCCATTACTATCGTTAGCAATAGCAATGGCTGCTTCCTTCATCTTCTGAACGCCAACAGCGACAGAAGCACCGGGAGTACCGAGAGCCAAATAAGTCTCGCGTAGACCGTTTAAGCAACGATCGTCAAGTACGCTAGCATCGCCAGTAAACATTGCATATGTCACGTAGCGCAAAATGATTTCCATATCGCGCAGGCAAGCCGCATTACGACGGCTAGTGTAAGCATTTCCACCAGGGGCGATCAATGAGGGCTGCTCAGCAAATAAAGCACGAGCGGCATTGGTCACAATAGCGGAAGCATTGCTAGTAATTCGATTTACGGTGTCCATGCGGCTGTTGCTGTCAGCAACCATAGCCTGCAAAGCATCCAATTGAGCACTGCTGAGATATTCGCCTCTTGCATCAGCCTGGGAGACGACCTTAGCAAACGCATCAAACATAGATTGACTCTCCTAAATTTGATTCGTCGAAGTAAGTTTCCAAAAAAGTGGGGACGAGAACCCGTCAAGCAACTGTATTAAAAACAGTTTCAAATAGATAGGCGAATGCAGACAATCTGAAACCTTCCTCACAGAAGCCATTAATCATCTCAGCAAACTTCGCTCTCCCCACTTTGAAGATTAAAACGAATAGGGTATGAATCTAAGAAAGTTAAAGAAACTTTACCCGCTGAGATAAGTGTTACTGACCGTTATGAAAAATGGCTACAAGCCTGTCTACTAAAAGCCATCAGTCTATTTTATATACCGCCACGGGGGCAGAATATATTACAAATTATAAGGGTTATGGAGAGTTGATAACAGACAGAACCGTCAACTATGGGCTAATTTAGCCAACTATGGCAAAAAATCTCCAAATCATGGAGAGCTTTCCTACACATAGGGTTGGGATTTTGTCAACAAAATTATTAAGGGGAAAAGAGATTGCTCAATCCCCTCTTTTCCCCTTAATAATTTTGTTCAATTCGACCAGTGATTGCTTAAGCGGTTTGGAGATGACGCTCTAAATCAAATAGGAAGCCGTGGATATATTCTTCTGTCCACTCGGCACCGTAATACCGGGTCAACATGCCTCGAGCTGGGTCCTTCTCGGCCCGATAGCGGATATAGCTCAGCTGGGCAGCTTCAATGGCTTTCAGCTGCTCTGGGTCAGTAACGGGCTGGGCCTGATCCACAAATCCAATGTAAGCATCCAGGTAATCTTTGAAGGCATTAAATACGTGGGTGGTTACGTCAGCTAACTCTGTGGGTCGTGTCCACAAAAAAGCGGGGGAAAAGAAGGGCTGAGCCTCTTCTGGGAAGTCGCCCCCCCATGGCAGAACCTGCTGATAGCGTTCGAACATCGGCATTATCGGATCGCTATAGCGGGCCTGATAGTCTGTACTATCGCGGAACAAAGGCTGCATATCAATGGCGATTAGGTGCCCCCCTGGCAAGGTAACTAAGTCGCCGCCAAAAAAGGGTAGGTCGTACTCTAACCTGGGGAAAATAACAAAGTTCAGCACCTGCAAACTCTCACCAGCTTGGACATGGGCCGCACGGATCTGTCTGAGTTTGGGTGAGGAAAAGCCGTGGCTGGTGGTACGCACGGTCACTTCACGCTTGCCCTTGCCGGTGGTGGCACTATTGCCCTCAAATCCAGCTGGAATTGGATAGGGGGAAAGGTCTAGGCGATCTTGGAGGGTTGCGATCGCATAGTCTAAAAACGGTTGATATAGGGTCATACAGATATTAATGGGAACCCCATAAGGGATGCCGGCAACATTACGGGGTATAGAGCAGCCTGCCAAATCAGCATCGATCAAACCGAGCACATAGACATTGATCGATCGATTAGAGCGACAGCCCTGCCATGGCCTTTAAACGCAGCTGTTAAGCACAACAGTTAATGCCGCACTAATGTGCCTGAACAGCAAGGGGAACCGCATCCTCAAACAGAAACTCATAGAGAAAGCGATCGGCCCACTCTGAGCCAAAGTAGCTGGTAAACAGACCGTGGGCTGGGTCGCGCTCAGCACTGTACTGGTCATAATCAATCTGAGCTTTCCTAACCCGAGCAATTTCTGCGTCCGTTGTTAAGGGCTCAGCATCCGCCAAGATTTGCCAATAGAGATCTAAATAGTCTTTGAAGGCCGCCAAAACCCGTGTAGAAACACTCTCAGTATCTGTTTTGGCAAAGAGTAGATACTTTGAAAAGTACTGATTGGCATCATAGAACTTCATTTCTAAACCCTGAGCCAGTTCAGAGTAGTTATCCCGCAGTTCCTTAAGCGGCATCAAATACTTAGCTTCGTATGCTTCGTCCTGAAACAGGGGCTGAAAATCAAGCACGATTAGATTTTTGACCTTACCAAAGGACAAGAAATCAATCCCTAGCAGGGGCACATCGTAACAATGATTGGGATAAAGCACACCGTTAAAGATTTGGGCGCCTTTACCCGCATCGATATAGGTGTAGCGAATTTTTCTCAACTCAGGTGACTGATAGCACCAGCTTTGAATCGATGCCGGGTTCCGTCCCCGTTCGCTAATTTGACACTCTAACCCCTCTGGAATAGCGCGAGGTTGCAGTTCAAATTTCTCTTTTAATGAAGTTTCTAAATGCTCTAGAAAAGGGCGGTACATTTGTCTTCGCCTGATTTTATAACGGATGTAGCAGATACCTTCTGCTTCTCGCAGCATAGGAGATATCTGAGGGCCATGTCTTGAATCTTAGAGACAAAGATACATTCCGTTACATTATGCCGTTTGCAGCCTGGCTGTATTTGCCTGCACCATTGCGGCTAGGTCATCCTGGGTAACAAACCTGCGTTCTGAACAGTAGGTCATCAGGTTAATGCCATTGGCTAAGCGGGCTGTGCTTACCCGCACGCGAAAATCATCGGAGAGAAACCAGCATCGTTCCTGGCCTTGGTTTTTGTCATATTCATTGTCAATGGTCAGGACGCCATCGTCAGCAAAGCCATACCGTCCTACCACAGGCATATTTTCCACATAGCCCCGGTCGCGGAGGAGCTGTCCCGCCCGCCCTCGATCGTCATTGGGAATATCAACCAAAATGGCCGCATACTTAGAATCGTAGGTGAATTCTTTAGTGTTGGACTGCCATGAAAATTGAGCCCCCCCAGCGGCTTTACCCGGCTCCACACCTTGACTTTCACAGATTTCAACAATGCGTGGGTCCTGGGGTTCAACCACATCCACAATCAGGTTAGACTCTCCCGACTCATCGGCCACCGCATCAAAATGGTGAACGGCCCGCTGAATAAACCAGATGCCTTCGCTTTTACGAAAGAAATCCATCATGGTCATGGGAGTCTGAAATGGCATGGGGTATCCGTCCGTATAGGTGAGCGGGATAAATGACTCAAGCTTTGGTTCGGTAGCGCTGTTACACTGGCGTTACACATTTGTGAGTCACTATCGTTATCTACAAAGTTTAACTACCAATGAGCCATCCCGAAACTGCTAGTTTAGAGGCGTCTTTACTAGAACGATTGGCAGTTCAACGCGATCTAACGGGTGTTGACCTATCGGGAAAGGATTTACGGGGCTTTGACTTTTATCGAGTCAACCTAGAAGCCGCCAACTTAGCCGGTAGCAATCTGCAGGGTACCACCCTAATTGGGGCCAACTTAACGGGTGCCAATCTAACGGGAGCCCAGCTACAGCAGGCCGACTTACGCGGTGCGGAGTTAGCCCAGGCCGATTTATCTGATGCGGACCTGACAGGCGCCTTTATGCATCGCACCGATCTCCAGGGTGCTAACTTTAGCAGCGCCAATCTGGACACCGCTAGATTAAACATTGCCCTTTACGATGAGCACACCCAGTGGCCCACAGGCTTTCGCTATCAAAGTTCTGGGGCAGTTGGTCCGGGGGCGGTGCTCAATGGCGCGTTTCTAAACACGGCAGACCTACGCGGAGCAAATTTGCGTGGAGCTAAGCTGATGGGGGCTTACCTGAGCGGTGCGGACCTAACGGGGGCAATTTTAGACGATGCTAGCCTCAGCGGGGCCAACCTGCAGCGGGCCATGCTAACGGGGGCCAGTCTGCGCGAGGCTCGGGTCAGTGGCACCGAGCTGCAACGGGCAGACCTGCGGGCCTCTGATTTGACCGGTGTCGAGTTTGATATGGTCGCTAGCATTGCTGGGGCCGACTTTACGATGGCTCAGGGACTAACCCCAAACTCTAGGGGTCAGCTGCTGGGCCGTTCTGCTGGTGAGCTGGATGTGTGGAACGGCCTAACGCGCAATACGACCAGACGCAGCCTGGAAACAGATGGGGCAGCGGGGTAGTTCGTTGAAACCCGTTCCTAGGAGCGTGTTTCTAAGTATTGACCGATCATTATTTCCTGGCCGGCACGGGAAATGATGGTTTGACGGGTGCGGTAGTTATCGCCAACCAGCTTGAGTTCTTCGTCAAAAGCCGAGCCACTGTACTCGGTGTGGAGCTGCATGGTGTTGCGATCGCGAAACTCATAGCTAGCCACAACGGGCTTAGGGGTGGCAAACCCCCGGTCGCGATAGAGTACATTGCCGAGAATACCAAAGGCGGTAGAACCGGTGGACTGCTTGCGACTGGGGCTAATGTAATTGCTTTCCCAGGCAAACTGAATGCCGCACAGCAGAGCGTCCTCTAAACCATGGGTGTCGGCCAGGGCCACCAGGGTGGGGTGCCCATGCTCAAGCAGTTCAATTGTCAGGTCACTTACAACCTCTTGCGTTTCACCACTTTTTAGGGTGTAGTAACGACGCTTAGAATTCCACTGACCTACGGAGCGCTCAAAAAATCTGACGGCCAGGGTTTCCAGGGAGTTAACGGGGGTGGTAATCACAGACGATGACATAGAATTTAGGACCTTTAGGTTAAGCGACGCGCCCGAATACAAGTTATGACCAAACAAAATTACATTTATTTACATTTAAGTTAGCGAAGATCCACAGAAACAGCAATAAAGCCTTAATTAAGAAATTTTGGCGTTGCTAATCCTTGGGGTGACGTTATTTGAGTGAGTCTGATATGTGGCCCTATTACCTGAGCGGAATATACCCAAAATCAGCAGTGTTTTAAGGTTGGCTATTCATCTATGAAACGCTAACAGAGCCCAAAGGTCGTGACTGTAGCAGACTCTACAGTTATGGCCATATGCAGAATTGCAAGCGGGGACTGCCGAGGCTGCTGATACAGAATCATGTCAGCACCACCCTAGAACCCCGTCAGCCTCCGCTTGCACAGGGCTAATTCTCCTTGCTCTGCAAGGCTTAGGGCAATAATCCCTCTAGGGCCGCTGCTACTACTTTGTGGTGCTTATCCTGACGTAGCTCTATGAGCGCCGCTTGGGCGGTGGGGTGGTCAAAGCGCTTAAGACCATAGGCAACGTGCATCCGGGTGTACCAGCTTTCGGCTGTTTTGAAGGGCAAAATTGCCGCTAGGGCCGCTTCAGACTGGTCAGTGCCAACCAACGTGGTGAGGTGGTCAATCCCCGCGTTGATCACGGTTAAATCCGCATCTTTGAGGGCAATGAGGCAAATCTCCAGCATGTGGGCTGGGCTGTGGAGATCGATCATGGCCGCCAGAATGCTACGCCGAATTAGCCAGTTGGTATTGGTTTGAAAGGCATGGACCAGATGGGGAATAGCCGTGTCTCCATACATGGCGAGGGAATTGGAGGCCTCTGCCCGCACGTTGGCATCTGGATCGGTATCGAGCATGGTGAGTAAGGTGTCAAACCCATCGTCGCTACGCTTACGCCCCAGACCCATGGCCACAAATGAACGCACTAGAAACTCAGGATCGTTCTGCTTGCTCAGCAGTAAAGGACTGGCCACATCGGCCTCGTATTCTTTGAGGGCGACAATGCCCTTAAGCCGCTTCTGGGAGTCGCTGTCTTGCAGAATGGCTTTAATCTCGGCAATGTCCATAAATAAGAAAATAAGTGGCTAGGCGTTGGGTGAGAAAACTGGGTCAGGCTAAGATCGCCAAACCTACATTGATCATAGTATTTATTTTTTATAAAATTTTAAGGGATGACCGATCGATAGCTGGGCGGTTAACTCCCCTGCCACTGTGGCAGAAGCACATGCGGGTTTTGTACGTCAGGAGTAAACGTCTATGTCAGCCCAACTCAGCCCCCGGGTCAAAGAATTAATTGCCAAGGCCAGAATCGTCAGCTTTGAAGGCTGGCAGGATCAGTTTGGGGATGGTGCGATCGCAACCCTGCAAACTGCCGATGACGAACGCACTTACCTAAGCGACGCCCTGCTAGAGTCCATGCCCGCCAGCCACATTGCCCGCAGCTTGCGCGATCATGCCAGCGCCATCGTAGATATAGCCAGGGCCCAGGTCCTAGAAGAGTTTCCCGGCATTACGGAGCCTGGCGGTGGCCTATATCCGGCCATCCGAGCCGACGCCTGCTGGCGAGATTTTTGGCACTTCTTACGCTGCATTACCTACGGCATTGCCGCCCAGCGCACTGACTACACCAGCACCACTGGTCTGTCCTACATGGAACAGCTCTACCAGGAACTGCAGGTGCCCCTGGGGGCCATGGTATTTGGCCTCAAATCCCTCAAAACCGTGAGCAAACATCACCTGGCCCAGCTGGGGGTAACCGTCAATGATGACCAACTTGATCCTTACTTTGACCACCTGATTCAGGCCCTAAGCCAATTTCAGACCACTTAACCCATTGTCCGCCGCGTTCCCTACCCTTATAAATCGAGCCTATGTCGTCTGAACCCTTTGTCAATGCCTGTCTACGTGGAGATATCGCCAAGGTCAAAACCCTACTGGCCGCAGGCGCAGACATTGAAGGCATCTGGCGCAGCTGTACCGGGCTGATGTGGGCGGCAGCCGAAGGTTATCTCCCCGTTGTCGAACTGTTACTCAGCGTGGGAGCCAATGCAAATACCCGTAACGAGGTGAACTACACCGCCATCCTTTATGCCGCTGAAACCGATCAGCGCGATATCGTCCTTGCCCTGCTAAACCACGGTGCCCAAACCGATGCCAGCATCTGTAACCGCTACCAAGAAACCATCTTGCTCTTAATGGCACGCCAAGGCCACGCAGATATCGTAGAGCAGCTATGCCAGCGCGGTGAAAACCTTCATCACACCAATAAAATTGGTGACACTGCCCTGTATCTGGCCGTCAGTAATGGCCATGGCCCCACCGTAGCCAGCTTAATCCGGCTAGGGGCCGAGGTAAATACGGCCAATATTGGTGGCTGGACACCGCTGATGATGGCCTCCAGCCGAGGGGATATTGACATTATGGAAATGCTGATTAGACATGGAGCCGATACTACCCCCCAAAATCGCTGGGGAGGTACTGCCCTCAGTGAAGCTCAGCAATCATTCCGATCAAGTCAGGCCGTTGCCATTCTGCGCCAGGCAGGTGTTGAGTAAAATTGCCATGTGCCTATAGGACTGTAAACGGCAGAGCACCAATCCGCCGAGACAC
>ERZ1740070.600-NODE-600-length-24219-cov-4.898278_pt1 | contig 24219 bp, 22 predicted proteins | sample MGYA00581734_ERZ1740070 | MGnify/ENA primary metagenome ERZ1740070 (study PRJEB43018, sample SAMN04849744) | marine metagenome | isolation source: floating plastic debris | place: Pacific Ocean | collected 2008-09-01 | study: EMG produced TPA metagenomics assembly...
CCAAGCCAACTACACCTTCACCCAATCGGAAATCTCCGTCACCGACGGCGACATCGCGGCGGTTCCCGGCAACCCCAACCAGGTGGCTTCGAACCTGTTCGATGACGGCGCGCCTCTGGTGGGTCAGTCGGACCACATCGCCAACCTTTCGCTGGGCATTGAGGACACCGAGAAGACGCAGCAGCTGACGGTCAACTTTAATTACGCCAGCGAACGCGTGACGCTGCGCGGAGGCAACTTCCCCGACGTGGTCGAAGATCCGGGCCTGACCGTCGACCTGGTGGCGCGCACCGACATCAACGTGTTTGGCGGCGAGCCCTTCGAGCTCAACATGAAGATCGCCAACATCTTTGGACGCGACAATTTCGAGTTCCAGGACAACGGCGTGAACCGGGTCGAGATCAACACCTTCCAGGTGGGCACCGTCTTCTCGCTGGGGATCTCGAAAGAGTTCTAACCCACAATCGTTCTTTGAAACGAACCGAATAGAGCCGTCCGGGAAACCGGGCGGCTCTTTTGTTTGTTCTCGGTGCTGTTCCCTCCACCCAATCCTGGGCTGCGGGGCACCTGCGGGCAGCCGCTTGGCTTTGCGAAATCGTAGATTTCGTCCTTAGCCCTCCCCCTTCACCGTGACCTGATCCATACCCGGCAGCGCCATGCCCATTCCGGTGGGGCTTTTCGGACGGTACGGCGCTTCGAGCGCAGCGATTTCATCGGCGGTGAGCTCGATATCGAGCGCAGCCACGGCCGCTTCGATATGATGCGGCTTGCTCGCGCCGATAATCGGAGCGGCCACGGCGGGTTTGGTGAAGTGCCACGCCAGCGCCAGCGTCGCCATGGGAACGCCGCGCGCCCCGGCGATCTCGTCCAGCGCCGTAACGATCGCGTCATCGGCCGTGTCTTCGGGATAGATCACTTTGCCAAACCCATCGGTTTCCGAGCGCACCGTGGTCTCGCCCAAAGGCCGCGCCAAGCGTCCACGCGCCAGCGGGCTCCATGGGATCACACCCACGCCCTCGTCCTCGCAAAGCGGAAGCATTTCACGCTCTTCCTCGCGGTAGAGCAGATTGAGCTGGTTCTGCATCGAGATAAACGGCGTCCAGCCGTTGGCGCGCGCAGTTTCCTGCGCCTTGGCGAACTGCCACGCATACATAGAGGAGGCGCCGATATAATGCGCCTTGCCCGCCTTCACGATGTCGTGCAGCGCCTCCATCGTCTCTTCGATCGGCGTATCGGGGTCCCAGCGGTGGATCTGGAACAGATCGATATAGTCCATGTTCAGCCGTTTGAGGCTGTCATCCACCGCTTGCATCAGGCTCTTGCGCGAAAGGCCGCCGGTGTTGGGCGCGCTGCGCCACGGGATATAGGCCTTGGTAGCGACCACGATCTCGTCGCGGTTGGCCATTTCGGCCAGCAGCTTACCCGTGATCTCTTCCGAAGTGCCGCCAGCGTAGCCGTTAGCGGTGTCAAAGAAATTGATCCCGGCTTCCAGAGCCTGACGGAAAAACGGACGACTCTCGTCTTCATTAAGCAGCCAGTCGCCATGCCAGCCCTTGCTCTTGTCGCCATAGGTCATGCAGCCCAGACACAGCTGGGAGACGGAAAGGCCGGTTGGGCCAAGACGAGTGAACTTCATGGGCGGGCTTCCTCTCTTTATTGCGCCAGGCTGCGCGGAAATTTCCTACCAAAGTGACGAAAGTGACACGGTGTCACCTACATCGTGAGCAACTAAACCCCTACCTTTAAACGATAAAGCGCTGGACTATGCAGGGTGACGGACACGAAGGGGCCATTCCCTTTTTGGTCTTTTGCGCGATGGAACCGCAGTTTCCGATCAGCAGCCAAGGCAAGACACACGCGCATCGGGGCCAGAATGGCCTATCTTGGCAACGTAGGAAAGGGCCGCAGCGCTCAGGACAGCGTCAGACCGCCATCCACCACCAATGTCTGGCCGGTCATGTAAGAGCTGAGCGACGAAGCGAGGAACAAGGCCGCGCCCGCCATTTCTTCGGGCGTTCCCGGACGGCGCATGGGGACCGCGCGCAGCATCATCTCCATGCGCTCCGGGTGCTCGGTCATGATCGAGGTCATCTTGGTGGGCACCAGACCCGGCGCAATGCCGTTGACGCGGATGCCGTCTCTTGCCCACGCCTCGCCCAGCGATTTCACAAGGCTCGCCGCGCCCGCTTTGGAGGCGGCATAGGCAGGCTGGCCGATGACAGCCTGAAACGCCGCGACCGAGCTAACGACGATCATCGTACCGCCGCGCTCCTTGAGGCCGGGATAGAAGGCGCGCGCGACATCCATGACCGAATTGAGGTTCACGTCGATCACCTGATCCCACCCCTCGCGCCCGAACTCCTTCTGGCCGTATCGCACGATGCCCTGCGACTGGATGACGATATCCACCGCGCCGAACGTATCGGCCAAAGCGGCGGGCGCGTCGCGGTCGGTCACATCGAGCTGGTGATAGGTGAGCCCGGTAAAGTCGGAGTCCTCAGCCTCAAGATAATCGCCCTCATCCGGCCGTGTGCCGGTGACGTATACATCGGCCCCGGCTTTGGCGAAGGCGTGCGCGATACCGTTGCCAATGCCGCTGGAGCCGCCGGTGACAAGAACGCGTTTGCCGGTGAAGTCGAGGGGGTTGGTCATGGTGGCTCTCCGTTTTTCGGCATTGGAGAGCGGGTTGGAACGTTTGTAAAGACGGTGCTTGGTCCTGGTGCTTTGCCTAGCCTTCGGAGTCGAAGACGGCCCAAGGGGCCACCGGCTCAGGCTGAACGGGGTTTTCGCTGAATTCAGGCCACGAGAACCCTGTAAAATCACAACGTCCGCTCAGCCTGAGCTTGTCGAAGGCCATGCACTAAGGTTAGCCGAAAGAAATGGAATTCTACACCTACATCCTGCGCTGCAACGATGGCAGTTACTACACCGGCCACACCGACGATCTCGAAGTGCGCTTAGCTCAGCACAAGACAGGCGCGCTCGGCGGCTACACCGCCAAACGCTTGCCCGTCGAACTGGTCTGGTCCGACACATTCCCAACACGCGACGAAGCGTTCGCAGCCGAGCGCCAAATCCAGGGATGGAGCCGGGCGAAAAAGGAAGCGCTGATTGCGGACGATTGGGCTTTGGTTTCGAGGCTTGCGCAGAACCGGCAGCGGTCTTGAGGCGAGGTCGGTGACTAGCCTTCGACAAGCTCAGGCTGAGCGAGAGTGTTCCTACTTTGTCGCGGGAATTATCAGACCCACCAAACGTCCGTTCAGCCTGAGCCTGTCGAAGGCCATGTGCCAAGACTCGGCCAGCCACTCCCTCAAATCTCGCGGCTGACGACTTCCTTCATGATCTCGGACGTCCCGCCATAAATGCGCTGGACGCGGGCGTCGCGCCACAGGCGGGCGATGGGGTATTCGTTCATGTAGCCCGCGCCGCCGTGCAGTTGCAGCGAGGCGTCGACCATTTCCCATTGCATTTCGGTGTGCCACAGCTTGGCCGCGCTCGCTTCGCCGGTGGTGAGCTCGCCCGCGAGATGCCGCTTGATCGCCCAGTCGAGATGCGCCCAGCCCACTTGCAGTTTTGCGGCGAGATCGGCGAGCGTGAACTTGGAGTTCTGAAACTCGAACACGGTCTTGCCAAACGCCTTGCGCTCCTTCGTAAACTTGACCGCTTCATCGAACGCGCGCTGCGCGCCGCCCATGGCGGAGACGGCGATGGAAAGGCGCTCTTGCGGGAGCTCTTCCATCAGGTGGATGAAGCCGCGGTTCTCGCCGCCCAGAATGTTGGTCTTGGGCACGCGCACATCTTCGAAAAACAGCTCGGACGTGTCGGCGGAATGCTGGCCGATCTTGTCGAGGTTGCGCCCGCGCGCAAAGCCCGGCGTGTCCGCATCGACGAGGACAAGGCTGGTGCCCTTGGCGCCCGCGTTCGGATCGGTCTTGGCGACCACGATCACGACATCGGCGTTTTGGCCGTTGGTGATGTAGGTCTTCGAGCCGTTGATGACGAGGTGGTTGCCATCCTCGACAGCCGTGGTGCGGATGCCCTGAAGATCGGACCCCGCGCCCGGCTCGGTCATCGCGATCGCGGTGATGATATCGCCCGAGATCATTCCGGGGATGTACTTTTCCTTCTGCTCGGGGCTCCCAAGACGCTCAAAATAGTTGATCGTGATATCATTCTGCAGCGTGAAGCCGGCGGACGAGCCCATGTAAGAGAGCTCTTCGGCCAGAACGCAGTTAAAGCCAAAGTCGAGGCCAAGCCCGCCGTTCTCTTCGGCCACGGTGGGGCACAACATCCCCGCTTCGCCGCGCGCTTTCCAAGCTTCGCGCGGGACGATGCCCTCTTCCTCGTGCTGGTCGAGGTGGGGCTCCATATGTTCAGCGAACACCTTGCGGACGGTTTCGCGAAAAGCTTCATGGTCTTCGTTATAGGCGGTGCGGTTGGCGGTATCGAGCATCGGGGATTTTCTCTCTCACAAGGTCAGGTTTGATTTGCAGCGCAATGAAGCGCGGCCCGCCCCACGGGTCAAGCGCGAAAGGTGCAAGTGGGCCCGCAAAGCGGTGGCCTTTCATGCAAGCCTGGGCCGCTTGACATATATCGCACACCGATATAGTTACTATATCGTCTAACGATACATTGAGGTGTCTTTCTTCCATGGCCACATCGCCGCTCACCCCATCCGTACTCCACATCCTGCTCGCGCTAGCTGAGGAAGAACGGCATGGATACGGGATCATGAAGCAGGTGCAGAAGGACTCAGAAGGGTCGGTCAAAATGGGTCCGGGCACGCTGTATGGCGCGCTGTCCCGCCTGACCAAATCGGGCCTTATCAAGGAGAGCGAAAGCCGCGTGGATCCCGCGCTCGATGATCAGCGGCGCATCTATTACCGGCTGACCGCAGAAGGACGCGGCGTGCTGTCGGCTGAACTCAAGCGCTATCGCAACGTTGTCGCGATCGGGCGTCAGCGCCAGCCTTCGACGATGGTCGCGGGCATTTAGGCGACCATGTCCGGCCCTCACCGTCTCTACCAATGGCTGCTGCGTCTTTACCCGCGCGCGTTTCGCGAACGTTATGGCGCGCAAATGGTCCAGACCTTTGCCGACCTTGACCGAGAGCGGGGGGCGGCAGGCCAATCCTCTTTCCTCTTTCTAACCGGTGTCTTTGCGGAGACCGGCGCTTCCATCGTGAAGGAGAATATCGACATGTTGAGCATCACCGCGCGCCAACTGCGCCTCGCCGCTTTCGCTTCGCTTGCACTGCTTGCTGTGCCGCTGATCCTGACCTTTGCCAACCCGGCCTCTCGGCTTCGCGGCGAGGCAGGCGGAGAGGGCTTTGACTGGATGCCCGGCAGCTTTGTGGTGATGGGGGCGATGCTGTTTGCCGCAGCGCTCGGCGTGCAATGGGCCGCGCGCCGCCTGACCACACGAACCTCGCGATCTGTGGCCATTGCGGCGATCGTAGCGATCTTCGGTCTCGCCTGGGTCGAGTTGGCTGTCGATGGCGTCTCGCAGATCGTCGGATTGTTGGCTTTTGCGTCCAAAGTGTCCGGCGTAATCCCGGCCTTACCACTCGCCTGACGCAAACCGGGTTCGCGCATGAGGGCTTGAGCGCGCGCGTTCGCCTGCTACGCTGCCCCTCGGAGAGAGGATCGCGAGACGACGCAGCACGCGCGCCGCGGCCTGAAGCGAGAGAGGCAAACGCTTGACACAAGCCGCCGTTGACGCGCGCCGTGCGCAAGGCGCTCATGCCGATGAGCACGGCGAGGCGTCGCTTCAAGAGGCCGGGCGAAAGGGCCCATCGCTGGGCACCAAGCTCGCCTATGGCTTTGGTTCGGCCGCCTATGGGATCAAGGATGGCGGGCTGAAGTACTTTCTGCTGCTGTTCTATTCGCAAGTGGTGGGCGTGGATGCGCGGTTGGTGAGCCTTGCGGTTCTGGTCGCGCTTATGTGCGATGCGATCAGCGATCCGATGGTTGGCTATTGGTCGGACAATTTCCGTTCACGCTGGGGGCGGCGGCATCCGTTCATGTACGCCGCGGCGGTGCCGATCTCGGTGAGCTACTACTTCATTTGGAGCCCGCCTCAAGGGTGGAGCGATGCTGAATTGTTCTGGTATATTCTGGGACTTGCGGTGACGATCCGTACCTTCATCACCTTCTACGAGACGCCCAGCACCGCGCTGGCGCCCGAGATTACCAACGATTACGATCAGCGCTCGAGCGTTCTGAGCTTTCGCTATTTCTTTGGCTGGGTGGGGGGCAACGCGATGACGGTGTCCGCCTTTCTGATCATCTTTCCCGCCTTCGTGACGTCTGCCATCCCTAACGGACAATTCAATCCCGAGGCCTATCGCATCTATGGATTGATCGGCGCGGGCGCGATCTTTTGCGCGATAATGGTCTCCGCGCTTGGCACGCACCATTACATCCCCCGCTTGCGCACCCCGCCTCCAAAGCGGCGCGTGGGCCTTGGCGGCGTGTTCAAGGAAATCTACCAGACGCTGTCCAGCCGCTCTTTCTACGCTCTGTTCAGCGCCTCGCTTCTGGCGTTCACCGCCAGCGGGCTTTCGGCTGGCCTTGTCTTCTATTTCACGACCTATTTCTATGGCTTCAGTTCCCAGCAGATCGGGCTGATTACGTTCGGCGTGTTCTTGTCCGCCATTATCGGCAGCGGCCTCGCCCCCGTGGTAACGCGCACTCTTGGCAAGAAACGCGGCGCATTGATCATTGGTGTGATCGCCTTTGCCGGCGCGCCCATGCCGGTCTTCCTACGCCTGTTTGACCTTCTTCCCGCTAACGGCGATCCCGCGCTGTTCTGGATCGTTCTGGCGGTGCAGACGCTCGATACCGGGCTGATCATTTGCTACCAGATCCTGGCCGCGTCGATGATCGCGGACCTGGTTGAACAAAGCGAGCTTAACACCGGCAACCGGTCCGAGGGTGTGTTCTTCGCCGCCTCCACCTTTATGCGCAAATTTGGAGAAGGCTTTGGCATCGTGATCGCCGGGTTCATCCTCGCGGGCGGTGGCCTCGCCGCGGGCGCGCAGCAGGGCGAGGTGTCGCAAGACACCTTGTGGAGCCTCGGCGCGGTCTATGTGCCCGTGGTCTGGACGCTGTTTGCCTGCGTGATCGCGATCGTGAGCTTCTACGACATTGACCGTGGCAAGCATGAGGACGCGGTGCGCACGCTCAAGCGGCGAAACAGCGCGACCCCTTAAGTCTTGGACCTTGTGCCATAACGGCGGCTCTGGTTCTTTCGGCTTGATCCCAAATGGATTAGGACAAGCAGCAATCCGCCTATTAGAAGACGAAAGCCCCCTCCCCCCGTGACCAAGTGGCAAGACACTCTCAACGCGCGCGGCTGGAAAGTGCCTTTTACCGGCAAGTCGCTGTTCCAGATCGGCAAGGAATTGCGGCCCAAGATCGATGCGATCATCATGGAAAGCTCGAAAATCCCGGACGCCGCGATCCAGGACAAGAGCTATTTCCACTGGATCGAAAAGCTGGAGGCGCGCTGGGAAGATATCCGCGATGAAGCCGTGCGGATCCGCGCGGAAGACATCCCGTCGCTGGGCGATATCTCTTTTGACCATGGCCGCATCGGCAAGGACAAGCGCTGGCGCGCCTTTTTCTTGAAAGGCTACGGCTATGTGATGAAGCCCAACGCCGCGCGCGCACCGATTACTGCGCGATTAATCGAAGAGGTGCCCGGCCTTGTCACCGCGAACTTCTCGGTGCTGGAGGCGGGCGGCCATATTCCGCGCCACTGGGGCATGACCAAGGGTATGCTGACCTACCACCTTGCCCTCAAATCCCCCGCTGAAACCGAGAAATGCCGCATGGCGCTTGAAGAAGGCGACACCACCCACACCCTTACTTGGAGCGATGGGACAAGTTTCCTGTTCGACGACATGTTCAACCACGAGGTCTGGAACGAGACGGACGAGGATCGCTATATCCTGCTGATCCAGATCAAGCGCCTGCCGCTGGAAAGGCAGCGCGATCCAGAACCTGTTCCTGTGGGGCGTGCGCCATTCGCGGTTCGTGCAGGACATCAAGAAAGCGATCTACAGCGCCGCGGCCAAGACGGCGGCGAAACACTCGGCTTAAGGCGTTTCGTCCCTTCGAAACTCAAACCGGCAGCTCGCTCCGCCCTGCGCAATCGTGGGTGGGCGATGGAACCGGATCGCTTTGGGTAAAGCGTCGATCCAAGTGCGGTCCCACTCGCAAAACAGATCGAGCAGGTCGAGCGCGTCATGGCGTCTCAAGAAAGACTGATAGCCGCAGCGGGTTACCTCGGAAACAAATCCGTCTTCCATGTCGGCGTAATGTATATCGAAACTCGGGCCGAAAGCTGTGTCCGTGCGGTGCTGAGTGTAAGCGCGCACACTTTCGAACGCGTCCTTGGAAAAGAACGCGGTTAGACGCATCATGGAGGCGATCGTGCGCTTGCCTATCGTGATCGTTGGCTCTCGGGTGCGCGCTTTGGCGGCCACCGGATCAAGTCCATGCGTCATCCAGGCGCGATACGCGCTGACGACGCAAGCCCCGACGACCAGATGGCCGTGTGTTGCGCGGTCCGTGGCAAAGGGGCGTTCAGCGTCCATGATCGCGGCGAACGAGTGAGTGAAGGAAGCGGAAGCGCTTTTGGGCAAAGTCTTGCGGAAATGGCGAAGGGTCAGCCGGTCGGCTGCGCTAAGAGCGATTTGAGGGGATGCCAAAGGGTCTCTCCCGGGACCGATGGATGCGACCATGCCGGGAGTCCCGCCGACACAGAGAACCGCGCCGCCCGAACGGCAACGCAGCCTCCTCCTCCATCCTTGGCCTATTTCAGGTGCGGCCTTGGCGGAGACACAAGTATCGGATTTTGACCGGCTGGGCAATCAGCCGGAAAACAGCACCCGGGAGGGATCAGCCCACGAAGGCGCGTTCGATCACGAAGCTTCCCGGCTTGTTATTCGCGCCTTCTTCAAAACCGCGCTTTTCCAGATCGGCGGCGTGGTCCTTGATCATCGCCATCGAACCGCACAGCATCACGCGGTCGGTTTCGGGGTCAAAACGCTGCGGTCCCTTCGACTGCTCAAACAGACGGCCATCCTCGATCAGCGTCTGGATACGGCCCTGTGTGCGGAAGCTTTCCCGCGTGACCGTGGGCACGTAGATAAAGCGCTCGCGCTGGTCGTCTTCAAGCAGCGGATCGCCTTCGAGCTTGCTTTCCAGCAATTCGCGATAGGCGAGGTCCGCCACGCGGCGCACCGAATGCACGACGATCACTTCGTCGAACATTTCGTAGACTTCCGGATCGCGAGCAAGGCTCATAAACGGCGCCAGACCCGTGCCGGTTGACAGCATGAACAGACGCTTGCCCGGAAGCAGCGCGTCGGTCACCAGAGTGCCGGTGGGCTTCTTGCCCAGATAGACCGGATCGCCCACCTTGATGTGCTGAAGACGCGAGGTCAACGGGCCATCCTGAACAATGATCGAGAGGAACTCCAATTCCTCGTCATAGCTGGGGCTAGCCACCGAATAGGCGCGCAGCAGCGGCTTGCCGTTTTCCTGCGGCAGACCGATCATCACAAACTCACCCGAACGAAAGCGAAAGCTGGCCGGGCGCGTCATCTTGAGCGTGAACAGCTCATCGTTCCACTGATGCACATACGTAATAGACTCGACGCTCAACGCGGCGCTTTCGGTGAACTGGTCACGGTCGGTGATGGGCATGTTCATAAGGGGGATCTCGATTGGTCAGCTGTGTGTGATTTCGGCGCGCAAATGGACGTTTCGCGCCCGCGCTTCAAGGTAGTTTCAACATAGGCGTTGAAAGACGCGCTTCAGACCATCGGTTCAAAGCGCGCCTTGATCGCCGTCAAATCGGCGCCGGTTCGAACCTAGTTCCAGCCAGCCTTGTCATAAATCGCGACCGCCTTGGCTTGGTTGGCCCCGATAGTCGCGGTACTGAGCGTGTCGGCGCGAAATTCACCAAGGCCCACAACGAAGGATGTGGGCGCGACCCCTTCCACCGCCGGATATTCGTTGTTTCCGTTGGCGAAATATTGCTGCGCCTGGTCGGTCGTCAGATATTCCAGAAACCGAACCGCGTTTTCCTTGTTGGGCGCGCTTTTGGTGAGGCCAGCGCCGCTGATATTGACGTGCGCGCCCGTTTCGCCTTCGCCTTGATTGGGGAAGATGATGGTAAGATTGTCTAGCACCTCTGGCTGATCAGCGTAGCGCGCAAGGTAATAGGTGTTCACCACGCTGATCCCGCATTCCGCGTTGGCGACACTTTCGATATTGGCGCTGTCGTTGCCTTGAGGCGGGCGTTTGAAATTGGCGACGATCCCGTTGGCCCAACCCTGCGCCGCCTCTTCGCCCGCATGCGCGATCACGCTGGAGAGCAGCGAGATGTTGTAGATGTTCGAAGAAGATCGCATGCAGATCTGGCCCTTGTAAGCCGGGTCTGCGAGATCGGCGTAGGTGGTAAGGCCGCTGGTATCCACCGTATCAGCGTTCGCGATAATGATGCGCGCTCGGGTCGAAAGACCGAACCACAAGCCATCGGGGTGGCGCAGGTTTTCCGGCACGCGTTCGGACAGCGTTTCCGACGTGATCGGCGCCAGCACGCCCGCGTCCACCGCGCGGTAAAGCCGTCCCGCATCCACCGTGATCAGCAAGTCTGCGGGCGAATATTCGCCTTCGCTGACGATCCGCTCGATCAGCGCGTCCGCCCCCGCTTCGATCCGGTTGACCTTGATGCCAGTTTCGCGCGTGAAATCCTCATAAAGCGCCAGATCAGTGTCGTAGTGGCGCGAGGAATAGATGTTCACCTGACCGGTGATCTCGACATCCTCAAGGCTGTTCTCGGTGTTTTGAGAGCAAGCGCTAAGAGCCACGGCGCCAGCGGCAACCAAAGCGAGTGCGCGCGCAAAGCGCGGGGTAGAGCCAAATGTCACGTGAGTGATTCCCTTCTGTCCAAGTTGCGAATCACTTGCAATAATATCCACGCCAGCGCAAGCGCCCTTCGTCCCATGCGCTCTCAATTGCGCGCAAACACTCTCACCGTGTCCGGGTCTGGATGGACGCGATAGCGCGCACCAGGACGGATATGATCGGCTGCCGATTGCGGCACTTCGGCGGGGATTTGCGCGCCGCCGGATTGCTGTAGCAACACGCGCGCTCTGGCTCCCAAGGGATGCACGTCGCGTACCGGAATACCATCGCGGTCCAATTCCAGACGCAGCGCACGTCCCTGGACCAGCAAGTCCACCTCTTCGCCCTCATCTGCGCTTTCGCCCAACGCGCATTCGCTTGGCCAAAGGCCAAAGACGCTTTCAAACGCGCCATCTTTCACACTGGCGCGCACAATCTGCGCGCCGCCAAAGATCGCGCCGACGGCGGGCGTGGCGGGCGCGTTGTAAAGCTCTTGCGGGGTGCCGAACTGGACGATGCGGCCCTCTTCCATCACCGCGATTCGATCCGCGATATCCAGCGCTTCATCGGGATCGTGCGGCACCAGGATCGTCGTCGTCCCCCGCTCGCGCAGCAGGATACGGCACTCTCGCCGCAGGTTTCGGCGCAGCACAATATCAACGCTGGCAAAGGGTTCGTCCATCAACAGGACTTGCGGCTCAGGCGCCATCGCACGCGCCAAAGCGGCGCGTTGCTGCTGTCCGCCGGAAAGTTCGTGCGGATAGCGCGCGCCCAGCCCGCCCAGCCCGACGCGGGCAAGCCAGCCTTCAATTTCACCCTGACGGTCTTTGGTAAGGCCGAAGCCGATATTCTTGTGGAGGGTCATATGCGGAAAGAGCGCGGCATCCTGAAACACAAGCCCCACCGGGCGCTGCTCGGGCGGAGGCGAAGCCCCCGTCTGCGCCAAGACGCTCCCATCCAGCGTGATTTGCCCCTCCTGCACCGACAACAGGCCCGCCGCGAGGCCCAGCAAGGTTGACTTGCCACAACCCGACGCGCCAAGCAGGCAGGTGATTTCACCCGCGGGCGCAACGAAGCTGACGTCTTCGAGCGCGCGTGTCTCACTTTTCGCGCCGTACCTGTAGGCAATATGGCTAAATTCGAGGCTCAAATGGCTGGTCCGAAAGGGTCTCTTATGCGCACACAGATACACGCATGGTGAGCCGCCTTACGCAATTTGACGAGACAGAGGCAAGCGGCGCGGCCCCGCGCTCGCTGATCGCGCCTCAGATGGGGACGGTGTCGGGGGCTGGGAAGGCCTGGCTGATCGCGGCTCTGGTAATCGCGGCGCTAACGGCGGTGCCGCTGGTCGCGGTGGCGATCACCGCCCCCACGGGCGGGCTGAAGGGGTTGAGCCAGCTCTCTGACGCCATCCTTGTCCGATACATCCTCAACACCGGGGCGCTAATGGCGCTGACCGGCGCGCTCGCCGCCATGATCGGCGTGACCGCCGCGTGGTGTGTGAGCGCGTGCGAGTTTCCGGGACGGCGCGCACTGAGTTGGGCGCTGGTCCTGCCGCTTGCGGTGCCGTCTTACATCGCCGCCTATGTCTACGCCGATCTGCTGGACTTTTCGGGCCCTGTGCAAAGCGCTCTGCGCGCCATCACAGGATGGGGTGTGGACGATTACAGCTTTCCCCCGATCCGCAGCCTTGTGGGCGGCGCGATCATTCTGGCGCTTGTGCTTTATCCCTACGTCTACCTACTCGCGCGCACCGCCTTTGCCACGCAAAGCGTCAATCAGTTTCGCGCCGCCCGCAGCTTGGGCGCGGCCCCTTCGCGCGCTTTCCTGAGCGTCGCCTTGCCCAGCGCACGGCCCGCCATTGCGGGAGGGCTGGCGCTGGTTTTGATGGAGGTGCTGGCTGACTTTGGCCTCGCCGAATATTTCGCGATCCCGACCTTCTCGACCGGCATATTTCGCAGCTGGCTGGCTATGGGGGACAAGGACGCGGCCATGGGCCTGGCGGCGCTGATGCTGCTGTTTGTAGGCGCGCTTGTCGCAATCGAAGCGGTCACGCGCCGGGGCCGAACGGAAAGCCGCGATCGTCCCGCTCCCGATTCAAAGAGCGAACCGCTTGTCGCGTTGTCGCCGCTGGGCCAATTAGGGGCCTTCGTCCTTTGCGCCGCTCCGGTGCTGTTGGGGTTTGCGATCCCGGCTTTGCACCTCGGCGCTTTGGCGTGCGAGGACACAGCCATTCGCGCCGCCGCCTCGCTCGGAGAATACGCGCGCTCAAGCTTGTGGTTGGGTTTGGCGGTGGCGATCACCACCACCGCGCTGGCCCTTACGCTCGCCTTTGCCAAAGCGCGCAGCGCCAGCCCGCTTGTCGGCGGCGTCGCGCGCTTTGCAACGCTTGGCTACGCGCTGCCCGGCACGTTGCTGGCGGTTGGCCTTCTTGCCCCTTTGGGCGCGCTGGATCAGAGTTTGACCGGCTTTGCGCGTGATACGCTTGGCTACAGCGGCGGATTGCTCCTCACCGGCACCAGCCTAATCCTTATCTACGCCCTATCGGTGCGTTTTCTGACGGTCGCTTACAACGCGCTGGAAGGGGGCATGGCGCGCATCCCCCCCTCGCTCGACGCCGCTGCGCGGTCGCTGGGTGCGGGCCCATCGCGGGTTCTGAGCCAGATCTACATCCCCCTGCTTCGCCCCAGCCTGCTCGCCGCGCTGGCTCTGGTGCTGATCGACAGCTTGCGCGAATTGCCCGCCACGTTGATCCTGCGGCCCTTCAATCTGGAGACGTTGGCGACCCGCACCTATCGCCTCGCCAGCGATGAAAGGCTGGTCGAAGCCTCGATCCCGGCGCTGATCCTGCTGGCAGTCGGTCTCATCCCGGTTCTCATGCTGACCCGGGGGCGTTCACGCTAAAGCGCAAAAGTGTCAGGCAAAACTGTCACTTTTCCTTGTCCAAAGCCAGACAAGGGTCCATTAGGTTCTTGCTATGGCACGTTTTCCTTTCTCGGCCATCGTCGGCCAGGACGAGATGAAGCAGGCGCTTCTGATCGCGGCCGTCGACCCAAGCGTGGGCGGCGTAATGGTGTTTGGTGACCGCGGTACGGGCAAATCCACCGCCGCGCGCGCGCTCGCCAAGCTGTTGCCCCCGATCACAGCGCACGCCAATTGCCCCTATGGCGGCTCGAAGGAAGACGCAGAGCGTTACCCGGATGTGTGCGGCGGGGGGCCTTTGCGCAAACGCCCCGTCCCCTTCGTCGATATGCCTCTGGGCGCGACCGAAGACCGCGTGATCGGCAGCCTCGATTTGGAACGGGCGCTGAGAGCTGGAGAAAAGGCGTTTGAGCCGGGCCTTCTGGCCAAAGCCCATCGCGGTTTTCTCTATATTGACGAGATCAACCTGCTTGAGGATCACCTAGTGGACCTGTTGCTGGACGTCGCCGCCTCGGGCGAAAACGTGGTTGAGCGCGAAGGCTTATCGGTGCGCCACCCGGCCAAGTTTGTGCTGATCGGCAGCGGCAACCCTGAGGAAGGCGAACTGCGCCCGCAATTGCTTGATCGCTTTGGCCTTTCGGTCGAAGTGAAAACGCCGACCGAGATTGAAACCCGGATCGAAATCATGCGCCTGGTCGCCGCGCAAGAGCGTGACCCGGAGGCCTTTGAAGCGCAATGGGCGGCCGAGGATGAAGCGATCCTCAAACAGGTGGCGCGCGGCAAAAACCGATTGGAAAAGCTGGAGCCGGGCGAAGACGTGCTGATGGACGCGGCGCAATTGTGTCTCGCTGTGGGCGCCGACGGCCTTCGCGGCGAGTTGACGCTGATGCGCGCCGCGCGCGCACTGGCGGCGCTCAAGGGCGCAAAAGCGGTGCGGCGCGAACATCTTGTCGCCATTGCCCCCTCGGCCCTCAGGCATCGCCTGCGCCGCGACGTGCTCGACGAAACCGGATCAACGGTGCGCATCACCCGCGCGATCGAAGAGCTCTTCGGATGACACCCGACGGGTCAAGTCCCGAAGGGGCCTGTGATCCCGTCGACGACGCCGTTCTTGCGGCTCGGCTTTTCCTCGTGGAACCCACGCTCTTTGGCGGGATGGTCCTGCGCGGATCGTCGCCCGCGCGTGACGCGCTGGTGGCGGCTTGGGGAGAGGCGATGGACGCCTCGGGCCGGCCTTTTCGCAAACTGCCCGGCCATGTCGATGACGAACGCTTGCTGGGCGGCGTCGATATCGCGTCCAGCCTCGCCACTGGCCGCGCGGTGCATCAGCGCGGTCTGCTTGAGCAATGCGAAGGCGGCGCGGTGGTTGTGCCCATGGCGGAGCGGATGGAACCGCGCGTCGCCGGACGGCTGGCGCAAAGCGTGGATGAAGGGCGTGGGCCAGCTTTGATCCTGCTCGACGACGCCCACGACGCCGACGATGCACCGCCCGCCAGCCTGCTGGAGCGCTGCGCTTTTCATGCGGAACTGGGCGCGTCGCGCGCCGCGCGTGTTGATCCGCTTGGCACCACGGGCGCTGATCTGGATGGCGTCGCGGCGCTGAAGCCTACGGCTCTCGAAGCGCTCGCCGCCACGGCTGAGGCTCTGGGCGTCGCCTCGCTGCGCCCCTTGATCTTCGCGCAGAGCGCGGCGCGCGCGCACGCGGCTTTGAACGGGCGCAAGGCCGCCGTGGAAGAGGACTTGGCCGCCGCTGCGCGCCTAGTCCTGTCACCGCGCGCGACCCGCCTGCCGCCGATGGAGGAAGAACCGCCTCCACCCGAGGAGCAGCCGCCCGAAACCCCGCCCGAACCGGGCGAGGAAGAGAACGAAAGCCAACAGCCCAACCCCGACGCGCCGCTAGAAGAAACACTGGTGGAGGCCGCCAAAGCCGCGATCCCGGCGGACCTCTTGGCCGCTTTAGCCGAAGGTAAGGCGCCGAGGCGTGTCACCGGCGGCGGGACTGGCAAGCGCCGCAAATCGGGCCTTCGCGGCAAACCTTTGGGTGCGCGTCAGGGGATACCGCGAGGCGGCGCGAGGCTGGCGCTGATCGACACTCTGCGCGCGGCGGTGCCATGGCAGGAAGTGCGTCGGCGCGAAAGCGGCGCGGGGCGCGAAGACCCCATTCAAATGAGGAAAGAAGACCTGCGCGTGCGCCGCTTTGAAGACAAAGCCGCGCGCGTCACCATCTTTGCCGTGGACGCGTCAGGCTCCGCCGCCGCCGCGCGGCTGGCCGAGGCCAAGGGTGCGGTCGAGCTGATGTTGGCGCAGGCCTATGTCACCCGCAGCGAGGTCGCGCTGGTCGCGTTTCGCGGGGAAAGCGCGGAGTTGCTGCTTCCCCCCACCCGCTCACTCACCAGAGCGCGCCGCGCGCTCAGCGAATTGCCCGGCGGCGGCGGCACACCGCTTTCCATGGGCCTCGACGCCGCGCGCGAATGCGCCGAAGCGGTCGCCTCGAAAGGCCGCACCCCCAGCCTTGTGGTCCTGACCGATGGGCGCGCCAATATCGCGCGCGATGGACAGCCGGGGCGCAAACAGGCGGGCGAGGACGCGATCGCCTCCGCCAAAGCTCTCGCGCGGATGGGCGTCGACGCAATCGTGATCGATATCTCGGCCCGGGCCGCGCGCGAAGGCGCGGCGCTGGCCGAGGCGATGAACGCGCGCTTTCTGGCTTTGCCGAGAGCCGATGCGCACCAGATTGCTGACGCGGTGCAGGCCGCGCAGCCCAGCAGGCAAGCCGCATGAGCCGTCCGCTCAATTGGGAGCGCGAAGGCACAATTTGGCCCAATCGCGAGGCGAGCGAGTTCTGGGACGCGGGCGGCGCCACATGGCACATTCAAAGGATGGGCGACCCAACAAAGCCCAAGGCGCTGCTGCTTCACGGCACGGGCGCTTCCGTCCATTCCTGGGGCGCGCTGTTGCCGATGCTGGCGAACGACTTTTGCGTCACCGCGATGGACCTGCCCCGCCACGCCTTCACCCGAGGCCATCCGCCGGACGCCATGTCGCTGCCGCGTATGGCCGCCGAAATTGCCAAGCTGAACGCCTCGCTTGGCCTCAAGCCCGATCTGGTTATCGGGCACTCGGCGGGCGCGGCGCTCAGCGTCCAACTGGCACTGGACCACGGTTACACCGGGCCGATTGTGGGGCTGAACTCCGCGATGCGCCCCTTCCCCGGCCCCGCCGCGCAGATCTTTCCCGCGGTGGCCAAGCTGCTTTTCATCAACCCCTTTGTGCCGCGCATCTTTTCCAAGATGACCACCTTCGGTAACGAGGCCGAACGCTTCTTGGTGAAGTCCACCGGCTCCAAAATCGATGCCGCCGGTATGGCGTGTTACGAGACATTGTTCGGCAATTCACGCCACACCAAGGGTGGCCTATCGATGATGGCCAATTGGGATTTACCGACGCTCAAGACGCGGATGCACGAGGTCCGAAACCCGATCCTGATGATCCATTCCGATAAGGACGCGGCGATCCCGTTGGACTGGGCCAGAGAAGTGCACAACTGGCTGCCGACCTCGCAGTTGGAGGTTCTCAAGGGCCTTGGCCACCTTGCGCACGAAGAAGCACCGGAACGCGTCCTTGCACCGATCATTGATTTTGCGCGGGCTGAGGGACTTTTGGTCCCGGCTTGACGCGAAGGGAGACAAAGCGATGGGCGCGTGGCTGTTCGGCTGGATCGAGATCATATTCTTCTACGGCATCGCCATCGGCTTTGGCGTGTGGCAGGTGTGGAAGACCGACAAAGAACTGAAAAAGACCCGCGCCGAACGGTTTGAGCGCGAGGCGAGAGAGGCGGCGGAGGCGGAAGAGCGCAGCGATCCACCCGCCTGATGCAGCGTGTCCGCGCGCGATGCTGGGTAAGACCGCCCATCGGGCGAACGGGCCCTCACGCGGAGTGACCGCCTACGCCCCATCTAAGCCATTTAGCGCGCCGCAAAACTTACGCTTCAGCTTGATCACGACTATGGCCCCGCTCGGCTCGAAAGCGCGGCACCAAAACGCAAGCGCTGCGTTTGCCCGATGTGACTGAAACGCTGAGCGAATCCGAAACGAGCGCCGTCATCGAGATGGCCTTGAGTGACCATGTCAGCTTTGCCCAGATCGAGGCGCAATACGGCCTACCTGAAAAGAAGGTCAAAGCGCTGATGCGAGAGCGACTGAAACCCGGCAGCTATCGCGCTTGGCGCAAACGCGTGCGCACCTTTGCCGACCGCCGCGAGCGTTATAAATTGCGCGATTGCGAACGATGCCCTTCAAGGCATCTACCTCCGCCCACGGGGCATCCGATACGGCAACATAAACTGCACCAGCGGGTTGGCAAACCGGCGCATGTCGAGGCTTTCCTGCACCGCCACAACCTGCTCGCCATAGAGCTGGGATGTCAGCTCGCAGCGCGAATAAAACGGCGTATCCTCCCACGAGCGCTGCACCTTGGCGAGACCGATCTCAGAGCGCGTGCGCCGATCAATGCGCCATTGGCTGGGTGGCAGTTCGGCGGTGGGTGGAAGCTCGGCCTCTTCGGGGATACCCGCCGCGTTAAAGTGGATGGCGCTGGCGAACAGCGAGCCATCCTGGCGCTCTCCTTCGTAGCAGACAACGGATCCGTCGCGCATATGCGCTCGTGACCAGTGCCACACGCGAAACCCGTCTTCCAGCGGCTCGCGTCCTCGGTTGTGGTCGAAATAGCCTTTGCCCGACCAGGAAAGGCCCGGCTCGTCCATCTCAACCTCGATCCGCGCGCGCGGGGCCATGCAGTGCCAGATGTGATTCTCGTTCCCATCCAGCGCAAAGGCTGCGGGGTTGAGCGCTTCGGGGATCACCCGGACTTTGCCGCGCACCGGGCGGTGGATAGGGTTGAACTGGCGCGTGTCGCGCTCTTCGATAGACACGGTCCGCGCGTTGCCGGCCCTTTCGTCGTCGCTGGGGCCGATTGTCAGATCGCGGGCGCCCTGCTCCACGCAGTCGCGCGGGCGCTCGGTCATCACCCAGCGCGCGTTGGGGCCATACAGCGCCACGTTGAGGCACGAATGGTTGAGCGGATCGCCGCGGCCAGAGCGTTTGTAATAGGGCGAGAACACGCTGCCCAAAAACGCGATAATGGTCAGGCCGTGCTGCCCGTCTTCGCTGATTGCGTCGATATACCACCACGAGTAGCCGCCGGGTGGAACCGGCGCGTCGAAGCGCGGTCCGCGCAAATCACCTTCGCTGCAAGCTGTCCGGACAAGGCGGCCATAGGGACGCCGGCGGAAGGATGGGTCCCGCCCCCCGCGCAATAAAGCCCAGGGATCTTGGTCCTCGGCCCTTGTCGCTGGAAGGAGGCCGCCCAGCCGTGTGAGGCTCTGCCATAGAGCGCTCCGCCCGTGGCCGGGAACAGCGTCTCCCATTGATCGGGCGTCATCAAATGATGCGGCATCGGATCTTCCAGCTCTAGTCCGCAGCGGCGCAGCGTCCGCCTCATGGCCAGGTTGCATGTCTCGATCTCCTCAGGTGAATAGGTGTGGCTGTCCCCGTTGGGCGGGGCGTTGACGATCATCTGGATGCGCTCGCGTCGCCCGGCGATCAGGGGCGGGGCCCCCTCGCTGGTGGCACCGCGATCTTGCGCGCACAGGTAGACGGTGGGGTCAGTCGGGGGCTTCCCCCCGGCGATATCGCGAAATTCGCGGAGGTAGTCGGGCGAGAAGAACACGTTGTGATGTTGAAGCTCAAAGCCAGAGGTGCGCGCGTGCGCGTACCAGACAAGCGCCGATAGCGAGCGCTTGGCATCCGGCATGTGGGGGACCGAACGAGCCGGGCCCTCGCAAAACTTGCCGCGCGCCAAAGCCGCAGGAACAGCGTTGCAAATGACGGTGTCGGCGCGGATCGTTTCACCCGTGGTTAGGCGCACCCCGCTTACGCGCGCGTTTTCGTTCAACACCTGGGCCACGCGAACATCGGTGCGGATCATCGCCCCTTGCGCCTGCGCGATGTCCGCCAAAGCCTTGGCCAAGGCGTGAATGCCGCCATCGATCAACCAGACACCCGCTGCCTCAAGATGCGCGATCAGCATCAGAGTGGCCTGCGATTGGAACGGGTCGGACCCGCAATAGGTGGAATAGCGACCAAACAGTTGCTGCAGGCGCGGGTCCTTGAAATGACCACCCAGCGCTTTCCAGAAATTGTCGAACGGGCGCATCGCCATCGCATCACCGATGCGCCAGATGCCCATGCGCCACATCATCGGCAGCGGGGTCGAAGCCGCATCGCCGCGCATGAAGGGCTTCTCCAGCACCTCGTAAATGCGCTTGGCTTCCGCGCGAAAGGCGCGAAAACCCGCGGCCTCGCTGGCGCCCGCAAAATCGCCAATCGCTTCTTCGCTGCGCGCAGGGTCGGCGTAAAGGTCAAGCGCGACGCTTTCGCCCCAGGCGTGGCGAGCGATTACGTCGGCTTTCTCGATATGAAGATGGTCTTCCATGCGGCTTCCGCATTCGGAGAACACCTCGTCAAACACAGCGCGCATGGTGAAGACCGTGGGCCCACCGGCGACGGGAGCGCCGTCAATCTCGACCTGCCGCGCCTTGCCGCCGACCGTCCGCTCTTTTTCGAGGACCGTCACGCGAAAGCCGCGCGCAGCCAGAAGGGCGGCGCTGGTCAGGCCCCCAATTCCGGCTCCGATGATGACGACGGATTCGCCCACCGACTCTCCCCGCTTGGTGTTTTGAGCCTGTGCACTATTGACCTTACAGCCCTAACTGTCCAATCATTTAGACAAATGAAGCGTCAAGGTAGCTCATGCTGATGCCCGACGAGGGCCCGCTGGACGGCTCGCCGCGCCCGGCGTCGGAGCTTTCGTGGCGTGATCGGTGGCGCATTGGCTATGCAGCGCGCCGCAACGCGGTTTTTGGCAGCAACGGGTTCCAATATTGGTGCGCGCGCCTGCCTTTCATCAAAGGCGTGGCCAAATCGCGCGCGACTCAGATGATGGATCACATCGTCGGCTTCACCTATTCGCAGGTCCTGAGGGCGGTGGTGGAGACAGAGCTTCTGGATCTGCTCGCCAACGGGCCAATCAAGTCCAGCGAAGTCGCGCATTACACCGATCTCAGCCACGAGGCCGCGCTGGCTCTGCTACGCGCGGCGCGCGCGCTCGATCTGGCGGAAGAAGTGGTGGCGGATGGCTGGATGCTGGGCCAGCAAGGCGCGGTTCTGGTGGCTGACGAAGGCACGCAAGCGATGATCATGCATCACCGCCTGCTTTACCGCGATCTGCTGGAACCTCTGGCGCTCCTGCGTAAGGACCGCAAGGAGCCTACCGAGCTGTCGCAATACTGGTCTTACGCCGGCGCGCTGCACGGCGCGGCTGAGCGGGGCCAGGAAACCGCGGATTATTCGCGACTTATGGCCGCGTCGCAGCGTTATGTCGCGGATCAGGTGTTGGCCGCGTTCTCTTTCAAAGGCGTGGATAGTCTGGTGGATGTGGGCGGCGGGCACGGAGCGTTCGTGCGCCGCGTTGGAGAGGCTTATCCCAACATGCGCGTCGGGGTCTTCGACCTGCCCGAAGTCGCACTAAGCGCGCAGACGCCGCTGGAAACCGCGCTGGGCCACGAGCGAGTAAGCTGCCATCCGGGCAACTTCTTCGAGGACGCGATCCCCCAAGGCTACGACATGGTCAGCCTGGTGCGGATCCTCCACGATCACGACGATGAACCCGCCGCGGCCTTGCTGCGCAATATCCGCAAAAGCCTGTCCCCAGGACAGCGCCTGCTGATCGCAGAGCCGATGGCCCGGATCCCGGGTGCAGAACCGATGGGAGAGGCCTTTTTCGGGTTTTACCTGTGGGCAATGGGTTCAGGCCGCGCGCGCAGCCCCGACGAGATCAAGACCATGCTTGCCGAAGCCGGATTTCGCCACTCGCGCCTAATCGCTGGCCCGCAACCAGTCATCGCAAGTCTCATAGTCGCCACTGCCTGACAAAAAGAGTGTCTGCTTTTGTTGACACTCCTGGCTGTAAGGAGTAGCCGAAAGTCAGAGGAACCAGCTTTGGGTGCGGCGCGAGTCGCAGTGGGACCCTGGAGCAAGCTGAGGAACCCTTCGCGGGCTACGCATAATGAACACACTAGCGGTAATTCTTGAGGGACCAGAGCGCTTGGCGCTTCGGACGCTTGAGCCAAATGCGTTGTTGCCCTGCGATGTTCTTGTCGAAATCGCATTCAGCGGGGTGAGCACCGGCATAGAGAAATTGCTGTGGACCGGGCGCATGCCGCAATTCCCGGGGATGGGCTATCCGCTTGTTCCCGGATACGAATCCGTCGGCCGAGTGACCGACGCCGGATCGGAAGCGCGAGGCCGTATTGGCGATTGGGTGTTCGTGCCCGGCGCCAATTGCTACCAAGGCGCAAGAGGCCTGTTTGGTGGCACGGCGGCCCAAGTGATTGTCCCCTCACTGCGCGCGCTTCCGGTTCCTGAGGCTTTGGGCGAGGACGGCGTTCTGTTCGCGCTGGCCGCGACCGCGCTGCACGCGATCAATGGCGGCACACCGCCTGATCTGATTATCGGCCACGGCGTCTTGGGTCGTCTGCTGGCGCGTCTCACTCTCGCGCTCGGCGCTCCGGCTCCCACCATCTGGGAAACCAACCCGGCGCGGCGCGCAGGAGCGGTCGGCTACACCGTCCTCCCTCCGGAAGAAGACGAACGCCGCGACTACGCTTCGATCTATGACGCAAGCGGCGATGCCGCCATTCTCGATGGCCTTGTCGGTCGCCTCACAAAGGGCGGCGAGATAGTTCTGGCTGGGTTTTATTCAGGCCGCGTCGATTTCGCGTTCGCCCCCGCCTTCCAGGCCGAAGCGCGCTTTCGCATCGCGGCGGAATGGCAGCCGGACGACATGACGCAAACGCGCGCGCTGTCTGAAGCTGGAAAGCTCGATTTTGGCGGGCTTATCACCACCCGTCGCCCCGCAACCCAGGCTTCAGACGCCTACCCCCAGGCGTTCAACGACCCTGATTGCCTCAAAATGATCCTCGATTGGAGCGCTGCATGAGCATGCTGGAATCACAAGCCGAAGCCCTGCGCGAAGAAGCCGCGCAAGAGCCTGATCCCGTGCACACCGGCGAGGTAAAGAGCGAAACGCAAGTTATCGCGATTTACGGCAAAGGCGGATCGGGCAAGAGCTTTGCGCTTTCCAACCTTAGCTACATGATGGCCCAACAGGGCAAGCGTGTGCTGCTGATCGGTTGTGACCCCAAGTCAGACACGACCAGCCTTCTGTTCGGCGGCAAGTCCTGCCCCACGATCATCGAAACTTCGTCCAAGAAGAAATTGGCCGGCGAAGACGTCACCATCGAAGACGTGTGTTTCCAACGCGACGGTGTGTTTGCGATGGAACTGGGCGGGCCCGAAGTCGGTCGCGGCTGCGGCGGACGCGGCATTATCCACGGCTTTGAGCTGATGGAAAAGCTGGGCTTCCACGAATGGGGCTTTGACTACGTCCTTCTGGATTTCCTGGGCGACGTGGTGTGCGGCGGCTTTGGTCTGCCGATCGCGCGCGACATGTGCCAGAAAGTGATCGTGGTCGGCTCGAACGACCTGCAATCGCTCTATGTCGCGAACAACGTCTGCCACGCGGTCGAATACTTCCGCAAGATGGGCGGCAATGTCGGCGTGGCCGGCATGATCGTCAACAAGGACGATGGCACGGGTGAAGCGCAAGCTTTTGCCGAAGCGGTCGACATTCCGGTTCTCACCGCGATCCCTGCGGACGAGGACATTCGCCGCAAGAGCGCGAATTACCAAATCATAGGGAAGCCTGGCGGCGAATGGGCGGGTCTTTTTGAAGAGCTTGCCCAAAACGTCGCTGAGGCCCCGCCGCGCCAACCCTCTCCTCTCGACCAGGATGGTTTGCTTGACCTGTTCAGCCCCGAAGAAACGGGCGGGAACGTTGAGCTGATCCCAGCTACCCAGGCCGATATGCGCGGCGGTGTTTTTGAAGAAAAACCATCGCTTGAAGTGATCTACGACGAGATCTGATGAGCGAGCCTGTGCCCTCGAACCGCGAACGCGACCAATTGGATCTCGGCTCCGCCGCGGCCCCTGATGCCGCGGGCGCGTGCTCGAGCAAGTCGACCATGGTTGAAGCGGCGCGCAAGGCTGGCAAAAGCGACATCCTCGATCAATACGCGGCTGATTATCCGGTGGATCCGGAACGCGGGCCTCACGATCAACCGCAATCGATGTGTCCAGCCTTTGGCTCGTTGCGCGTCGGGCTTCGCATGAAGCGCACCGCGACCGTTCTATCGGGCTCGGCGTGCTGCGTTTACGGCCTCACCTTCACCTCGCACTTTTACGGCGCGCGGCGCAC
>ERZ1740070.601-NODE-601-length-24087-cov-16.452771_pt1 | contig 24087 bp, 20 predicted proteins | sample MGYA00581734_ERZ1740070 | MGnify/ENA primary metagenome ERZ1740070 (study PRJEB43018, sample SAMN04849744) | marine metagenome | isolation source: floating plastic debris | place: Pacific Ocean | collected 2008-09-01 | study: EMG produced TPA metagenomics...
TAGATGGTAATGGTGCTCCGTTTACTTTGTCTGTTCAGCAGTAAAGTTCACTAACCAATGTTCGCTGACCAACGTTAGTTACCTAAACACTACCCCTGACAGTGCACACTGCAGATTGTGCACTGTCAGGGGTATTTTTCTGTCGATAATCGTTTAAGAGTCGGCGGGTGGTAGAACGTCTACATCCACAATAGTTACCTCATCCGTATCCCCGGCATCGGTCCGGACAGCATCAACATTGACTACATTGACATCAATGGTGCCTTCGGGAGCCACCCTGACAAAGGCACCATCCTTTGCCTGTAGCGCTACACCACAGTTAGGGCAGGACATGGGGATAGGTCTAAACCCGGTCAACGGCTGCGAACAGGCCGGGCAGGCCCCTTCGACCAGGTTGCGTCTGAGCCAAAACTGTGAGCCTACGATCAAGACGATCGGCACTGAAATCAGCAGGATAACAAGGACCAACAAGGACTTTAATAGCCAGCCAATGCCTACGGTGGTCACTAGGCCAAAGCCGATGGCTAGGGTTAGCCAGCATCCCATGCCAGAAAAGTTGAGCTGTAACTGTCTAAACCCGTTGGGAGCCATGCTGTCGCCTCCTATGGCCGCTGAATCTATATTTTAGCCGTTGCTGATTTAGGGGATGAATCGATCTGTGGGATCTGCAATGTACCGATACTTGACAGATAAAATCATACTGGGGATCAGCAGCGCCCCATAAAACATGGCGCGGCTAATCCTTGGGATGATTTGAAACCTTTACTTATGGATTACTTATGGATGGGCTTTAGTTGCGGAGCCTGGTCTAAAAGGTGCTTCAACTGTTGAGCTAACGCTGCTTTGCTAAATTTTGCCAGGGTTTGCTCTCGTAACCAGATACCATCGCAGCGACGATCGTCTCCCTGTAAAGCCTCAATACAGGCGGCGGCTACAGCATCCGGATCTCGATGGGGAACGCGCCAGCCTAAGCGACCATCTTGTAAGGGATCCGCCGAGCCGTCGTCATCACCGGAAATGACAGGAATACCACAGGCCATGGCCTCTAGGTAGACAATGCCAAACCCTTCCTGGGACGGCATGACATAGACATCGGCCAGGCGATAGTGATCGACTAGTTCTTCGTTGGGTACAAAGCCTGCAAAGACTACACGCTTGGCGACTCCTAAATCTTGGGCTAACTGAGCCAACCGGGGCTGATCGTCCCCTCGGCCAATGACAAGATACTTTACGTTGGGGCAGGTCTTTGCGATCGCAGGTAACGCCCGAATCGTGACATCCACACCCTTGTACGGATCGCCCCGCCATAGACGAGCGACAGTCATCAATACCTGGTTACCTGCAAGCCCATAGCGCTGCTGTAGCTCAGGATTTGCGATCGCAGGTGTAAATCCTTGACCATCCACTGTACAGGGTAAAATTTCTACCCGTTGGTCGTCTAGCTGATTTGCCTTACAGGCCAGGGTGCGACTATACCGACTAATTGTCCAAATGCCATCAGCCGACCGTAGCGCATCTCCTTCAGAAGATTTCAACGGAAACCAAACTTCTTTGCCATAGGTGAGTACGGTGTAAGGGACACGAGTTAGCCGTGCCAGCTGCCGCACCATAGTCACCAGATTAATATGACCGCAGAATAGGTGACGCGGACGCTTTAACAATAAATGTAGTCCCAATGCAAAGGTCAGCCGAATTCTATCTGCCATGGGGTGCCCCGACTGAAAACAGTGGTACCGGAAGCGAGAAAGAAATTCAGGAGGAATATCGTCTAGGGTGTCCCGCAGCAAGAAAATGTCTGTCGCCTTATCTGCGGTTGTATCGGCATAGGCGGTTAGAACATCCTTGATGTAGGACTGGATACCCCCTTCACAACCAAATACTTCAATAAAAACAAATGTATTACTCTTAAGTGAGTCATGAGCTACTTGCATTAGCAATGCCCCAGCTTTATATGTCAGTTTTATAGGGTGTTCAGAATGCCCAGCATCCAATCATTAGGAAGATCTAAGACCAGGCTCAAATCTTCCTACAATACTTTGTCAGCTCAGCTAAGATACAACCCACCCTTACAGGGCAGTTGAGCACTTAACAATGCGCAGGCAGTTCCGTCCTAAATCATTACGTTCGTAGTCGACGTTATCAGCTAACCGACGCATCAGAAACCATCCATAGCCCCCCTCTTTTAAGGTGCCAGGTTTCGGCTCAGTCAGCTTATTAGGATCAAACGGTTTCCCCATGTCCCATATTTGCACTTCCAATTTCTCCTGCCAAAGCAGCAGATCTATTTCAATGGGAGTGTCCGTTGGCAAATGGGAATGCGCATGTCTAACGGCATTTGTAAACCCTTCAGCTAGGGCTAAATTAACCTGATCAAAAACAGCCTCAAGCCATGGCAGCTTTGATGCGGAACAAAAAACATCAAACCACTGCTGTACTTGAGTTAGGTCTTCTAGCTTACTTTGAACTATCAACTGATCTTGCTTTAACATGTCCGACTAACCGGCACGTTCGCACCAATAGTTTGCCCGAAATCAACTGAAAAATCGATAGATAGGTTTGGGATGATGGATATCTTAGTGGTATCTTGACACATTAAAAAGCTTCTTGAAGGTTCGCATACATCATACGAACCTCCAAGAAGCTAATAAGGACTGTCTTTAGATAAAAACAACTAATCCTTAGAAAAGACCTAGGGTTAAGGACTTATCAATAGGAAGAGCTGCACCAATACCCAGCCATAGGGTAGTCACGGTACCAAACAGAAATACTGCTGTGGCCACCGGACGGCGGAAAGGGTTCTGAAACTTGTTCACATTTTCGATGAAAGGAACAAGCATCAAGCCAAGGGGAATAGCAGTTTGTAGAGCAATTCCCAAAAGCTTATTGGGTACAATCCGAAGAATTTGGAATGCCGGATACAGATACCACTCAGGAAGAATCTCAAGAGGTGTGGCAAATGGATTAGCTGGCTCGCCGACAAGAGCGGGATCCAATACTGCTAGTGCTACGCAGCAAGCAATGCTGCCCAAGATCACAACAGGAAAGATATACAGCAAATCATTAGGCCATGCGGGCTCACCGTAATAGTTGTGACCCATGCCCTGCTTCAGCTTCTCTCTAAGTTGAGGATCACTGAGGTCAGGCTTTTTGATTGTTGCCATAGCTCAAATTTTCTCCTAATTTACCTTCAAACAAAATGTGCGAGCCAATAAGGTCAGCTTAACCCTGAAACTAACTTGAAGCTACCTCTGACAATCAACCAAAACATTTTGGAACAATCGCCAGACCTTACGAAAAACCAGTCTTGGGTTAAGCGGATGCAGACCTTACAAAGGACCAGAGATGCCCTGCTTACGGATCATCAAGAAGTGAGTCAGCATAAACACAGCCATCAGCCAGGGCAGAACAAAGGTGTGCAGGCTATAGAAGCGAGTTAGTGTGGCTTGACCAACACTCTCACCGCCGCGAATGAATTCAACCATCAGGCCACCCACAACGGGAATAGCACTGGGAACACCAGATACAATCTTGACCGCCCAGTAGCCAACTTGGTCCCAAGGAAGGGAGTAGCCAGTTACACCAAAGGACACGGTAACGACTGCCATGATCACCCCGGTAACCCAGGTCAATTCACGGGGATTCTTGAATCCGCCTGTGAGGTAAACCCGAAAGACGTGCAGGATCATCATCAGTACCATCATGCTGGCGGACCAACGATGGATAGAACGAATCAGCCAACCAAAGCTGACATCGGTCATTAAATACTGCACAGAATTGAAAGCTTCTACTACAGTTGGCTTGTAGTAGAAGGTCATAGCGAAACCAGTAGCAAACTGGATAATGAAGCAGGTAAGGGTAATACCGCCAAGGCAATAGAAGATATTGACATGGGGCGGTACATACTTACTGGAGATATCGTCGGCGAGAGCCTGAATCTCAAGACGCTCGTTGAACCACTGGTAGGCCTTAGAGTCTGTGACTTGCTTAGTAAACATGAAGCGCGGATATATAAAATAGATCTATGCCGTTACTAAAAAATGTAACACAACTGCCATTTAGAAACTTCCCGCTTAGAAACTTCCCTTGATGGAATCGATGGTCTTCTAGTTGGGCTAAAAGTATGTAGCGCATGGAATCTCAAAGGATCAGCGTCTATCTTTAGGGCAGCCAGATGTCACATCTTTGGTTTAACCTTTGACCAATATTTAGTTACAAAACTTCATCTTGTGTCTGTCAGATAATATGTCCTCTGAATTCTGGTTACGGTGGTGTGGCGATCACAGTATTCTGAGGAAATCGCTATGCTGGCTAGAGAAGAACGATATTTAGGTGTCTTACTGGCTTGACGAGAGGATTCTTTTCGATTGAGCAGCGGTGTTGTTGGAACTGTGACGAAGAATGAGAAAAACTGGGCTGCTACGCGTAGTTCTTTTGAGGGGTATCTGTGCGATATGCATCTCGACGGTTCTGAGTTTTGGGCTTGTCAGTCCGCCGGCGTTTGCTTTCTCAGAGCAGCAGAAGCTGGTGATGGAAGTTTGGCGCATTGTTAACCGGGCCTACTTGGACGAAACATTTAACCATCAAAACTGGTGGTTTATCCGTGAGAAGGCGCTTAAGCGTCGTCTTAATACCTGGGAAGATGCCTATCAAGAAGCCCAGTCGATTCTGCAAAAGCTAGATGATCCCTACACGCGGTTTTTGCCCCCTGAGCAGTATCAGAGTTTGCAAACTAATACCTCTGGTGAGCTGCTGGGGGTGGGGCTACAAATTGCTAAGGATGATGATAATCAGCATCTGCGGGTGATTGCTCCGATTGCGGGTTCTCCGGCAGAGCGAGCTGGGGTGTCTCCTAAGGATGAGATTGTTGCGATTAACGGTGTGCCTACCCAAGAATTTTCGTTGGATGAAGCGGCTGCTCGTATGCGTGGGCCAGCGGGCACTATTGTGACGCTCAAAATTGATCGCCCAGAGGCTGAACCCTTTGAGGTGAACCTTACCCGCGAACGGATTAACCTCAATCCGGTGTTTTCTGAGCTGCGCGTAGAGGGCGACCAGTCGATTGGCTATATCCGGCTTGGGCAGTTTAACGGCAATGCGGTTGAGGATATTCGAGCGGCGCTCATGTCCCTAGAGCAGCAAGATGCGGCGGGCTATATTCTGGATCTGCGTAATAACCCAGGTGGATTGTTGCAGGCGGGAATTGAAATAGCTCGGCTCTGGTTAGATGAGGGAACGATTGTGTATACCGTCAATCGTCAAGGCATCTTGGAAAGCTTTGAGGCGGGGCCTAAATCCTTGACCCAGGATCCGTTGGTCTTGCTGGTAAATGGGGGGACGGCCAGTGCCAGTGAAATTTTAGCGGGCGCCCTTCAGGATAATGATCGAGCCCAGCTGGTGGGGGAAACCACATTTGGTAAGGGGTTGATTCAGTCTTTGTTTGATTTGCCCCATGGGTCTGGTCTGGCGGTGACGGTGGCTAAGTATGAGACGCCGGATCACCATGACATTAATAAGCTAGGCATTACGCCTGACCTGGATGTGGCGACTGAGCCCTTAGTCCGCGAGCAGTTTGCTACTGGCGATGATGGGCAATATCAGGCGGCGGTTGAGCTCTTAATGAAATCGTTATGAAACTGTTGATGCAACCCATGACATAAGCTGTGTTGCCAAAAACTCGTACGTATCACGATCCGCTCCATGGTGCTATCACCCTGGATAGTGCTGACCGGGTAGAAGCTCTATTAATTGAGCTAATTGATACGTCGGTGTTTCAGCGGCTACGACGGATTCGTCAGCTGGGGCCCGCTAGCTTAACGTTTCACGGGGCGGAAGGGTCGCGATTTACTCACTCTTTGGGGGTGATGGCGATTGCTCGGCGTGCCTTTGATCGATTGGCGGCGCTACATCCCGTCTTGGGGCAGTATCGGGCAGCGGTGCTATGTGCGGCCTTGCTCCATGATGTGGGCCATGGTCCTTTTAGCCATACGGCGGAGGAGGTCTTTGGCGGACACCATGAGCATTGGACGCGGCGCATTTTGGACTGTGCCCCGGAGGTGCGTGGTCTGTTGGATGGGTTTTCGTTGGACTTGCATCTGGAAATTCAGCAAATTTACCAACACCAGCATCCTGTGCCCTGTGTATGGCAGCTTGTGTCTAGTCAGTTAGATTGCGATCGCATCGACTACCTGATGCGCGACAGCTATTTTACTGGGGCGTCCTATGGTCAGCTAGATCTTGACCGCATTATCCTTGCCCTAGACTATGATTCCGCCAGCCAGCAGCTGATCGTTGCAAGGAAAGGATTGGGGGCGATTGAGCACTATTTGGTGGTGCGCTACTTTATGTACGCCCAAATTTATAACCACCCCAAAAATCTAGTCGCCACCTGGGTGTTGGAGCAGCTGATCCAACGAGCCCAAACCCTAATGGCAGCCCAAACGCTAGAGGCGGATGACACCATGGCTGCCTGGTTAAGCCACAACATTGACGAACTGCCTTTAGAAAAGTACTTGGCCCAGGATGACTACGTGTTGCACTATCACCTGCAGCGGTGGCAAACCCACCCCGATCCGATACTGGCGGACCTCTGTCAACGGTTTGTGAATCGCCGGCTGCCTAAGGCCACGGACATTAGTCACTACACCTATGCCCAGCAAACAGAGATTTTATCGGCAGCCCGCTGCCGAGCCTATGGCTTGGTGCTAGATACCGATATTTACTTGGGGCTGCGCCATATTCGCAATCGTGGCTATACCCTTTATCAGCGGGGCATTAAGCTCAAAATGCCTGGGGGGTTAGTGGCCATTAGTCAGCTGTCGCCCTTGGTGCAAACCTTAATTCAGCCCTGTCATCGCACTTGGCTGTTGCATCCGGCTGAGCTATCGCTGGCTGAGATTTTGGAGCCATTTTCAGCGACGTTAGACAACTTGTAGATTTTGGCCTGTGGGGGCTGTAGGGCCCGTGGGGCCTGGCGCTAGGCGCGCTTACAGTAAAGCCTGGCTTGTGGACAGCTGATTTAAGTCCAACGCAGCTAATTTGGCGTAAGCATCATCAATGACCCGTTTACCCCGGAGAAAACCGATGTTGGCCCCTGGACAAATATGGCTGAGGGTTTGGGGCGTAAACTCATCTAATAGGTGTTGAATATGCCGGAGCTGACGGGGCCAGTGAAACGTTTTGGAAACCCGCAGTGGGGCTGCTCCACCCTGGCGTGTGGGCAAAATATGGCGTCCAGTGAATAAAATACCCCCGTGGGCTGAGCTGTAGAGACAGGCAGACCCTGGTGAATGACCGGGAGTCCAAAGCAGGCGATGATTGGAGGTGAGTGCTAAATCGCGATGAAATGTCTGGGTTTTAACCTGGGGCAGCAGGTATGCTTCTTGCTCTTGCACAATGACGTCACACTCAAACCGTGACTGCCAGTCACGGACGTGGCTGCTGCCACCGCGATGGGTAATGAGCAGCCATCGCACCCCCCCTTGGTGGGTCATAAAATCTAAATTGGCTTCAGTCCAAGCAGGACAGTCGACCAAAATATTGTTTCTTATCAAAGAATCGTCATCTGATGTTGCAGTATGCGTTATCAAATAAGCGGTACCGCCTAGGGTTTCGCGATTGGGTGGAAATGCGTAGGCAGTGGCGTTGTCAAATACCGGCTGGGGTAGCTTTGTGGTCGATCGAGTTGTTTTGCTAGTTGCAGGGCTGCTGCCCGGGTTTGAAGTAGACACCAATATCTCCAAAGACGCCATCGCCCCTAGCCCGATGGACCCACCTGGTATGTTGAATCAGGGCCTATCAGGGGTTAGCATTGTGGGCTTATGACATTTGTACTGTTATCGATTTTACTGGGAATTTTGACCTACTGGGTCATTGGTCGAGGGGTGTCCACCATGACGCGTTCACCCGTCTGGCTGCTATGGCTAATTATTATGACGCCGATTTTAGCGCTAACGGTGTGGGTGCTGAGGTACGGCCGATATACCCCACCTAATCTTTTGATATTGGGGCTATTTATTATTTGCCCCTTAATCTACACCTGGGTGGTGTTGCTGGGACGACGTCCCCCGGCGGAGATAGCAGCGGCACCCCGTGCCCGCCCTGCCCCACCGCCGCCGATGCTGATGGCACGGGAAGAGGAAGATCGCCTGCGGGCATGTTTCCCATGGTCTGTTTATTTTTTGCAGACGATTGAGCGGCGTCAGCAAATGATGGTTTGCCGGGGGCGACTCAAAGCCACGCCAGCGGTGGCCCATAGTACGGTGCAACAGAATGTGCGATCGCAATTTGGTGAGCAGTTCTTAGTGGTTTTACAGGAAGAGCGCAATGGTCACCCTGTGTTTACCCTGGTGCCCAACCGGGCCAAATCTAATTCATCCCAGGGCAGCGGCTGGCTGCTATCCCTAGTGTTGTTTATTTTGACCCTAGGGACGACCACCCTGGCGGGGCTATTGCTGGTGGGGGATTTATCGTTTGCAGAGCTGCGATCGCAGCCGGTAATTTTGGTCAAAGGGCTGGGCTACAGTTTGGCGGTGATGGCGATTTTGGCGGTAAGGGAGCTAGTGCACTACGCTACGGCCCGCTATCATCGCATCGCGGCGGCGGCACCGGTTTTTATTCCCATGCCCTATTTTCTGGGTACCGTTGGTGCCTTTGTGCGGATCAAAGCTCCTGCCCCTAACCGTCGGGCCCTGTTTGATTTGGGCTTAACCGGTCCGCTGGCCGGATTTATCGTCACCCTGCCCATTTTGATTTGGGGGCTGGCCCATTCCCAGGTGGTGAGTCTGACGGAAGAGTCAGGTCTATTTAATTTTCAATCCCTAGACCCCAAGGGCTCAATTTTGATGGTGCTCCTGAGCAAGTTGGCATTGGGGGATAGCTTGCAAATGGACCAGGCGATTTATTTGCATTCGGTTGCGATCGCAGGCTGTCTGGGGCTGGTGTTAACGGCATTAAACCTTATGCCTGTGGGGCAGCTAGATGGCGGTCACATTGTCCACGCCATGTATGGTCGCTGGGGGGGCGCCGCCATTGGCAACATTGCTCGGGTTTTAGTGGCCGTTATGGCATTTATTCAGTCAGAGTATTTACTGTGGGCGCTATTACTTATCTTTATGCCTAGCCGAGACGACCCTGCCCTGGATGACATTAGTGAGCTAAATGGCATTCGAGATGCTTTAGGACTAATGGCCATGGCTCTCTTGGTGTTGATTATTTTGCCGATGCCCCAGGCCGTCAATGAGCTGCTATTTTGAGTGGCGTTTATTCACCACATATCAGAGGCTGAGTATGTAGACTTGTGCCTAAATGTAAATGTATGTAAAGAACATTTGTCATAAGTTCATGATGGATTTCCGTACATTGCTTGGATATGGCTGTAAACGTAACAGATAGAACTAATCAGCCCATCCCATGTCATCGTCCCCAGCCTCAAAACCCACAGTCAACTTCTTCACGTCAGCGATCCTGTTATTTGGCGGTAGCTTTGGTGGTACTCACCTAACTGCAATGGTTGCCCCCTACTCCCAGTTCAGTGGCCTTGTCGGTTTTCTGATGTTTCCCATTGCGTTTCTCTCTGGTCTGCGGCTGTGGCCCTGGGTCGATGTCGTCATGGCAAACGTTCGGTCATTTTTTACCAGAGTGAGACGCTCTAAAAAAACGGTACCCAGACGCTCTCGGGGAATAATCGGCTCATTGGCATTTGTGCTGACATCGGTGCTGACGTCGATTCTGTCAGGGCTCATTCTTACGCCGCCTTCGATGCAAGTCGTTGTTGAGCCCGGCTACAGAATTCTGATTCCGGCTGGTATGGTGTATGGCGTCATTTGCTGGCTATTGATTCAGTTGGGTTACCTACAGCCAGCTGATGCTTACCCTGGGGAGTAACCAGTGGGTGTGGGTGCTATCTATCAGCTGGCTTAGGTATGAACAATACGGATTTGACGGGGCGTTGTATTTTTTGACCATTCTGATCCAATCGTCCATAGTAAGTCCGGTCCAGCTCATTATTGTCAGACCATAGAATCTGTAGTGAGGATGAGCTGCCGCCGTCTAAGTTCAATACTTTCTGAGCATCCATGGTGGCCATAAACTCGGCTAGCTCAGCTAAGGTCATTCCCCCTGTCGGATCTGGCTGGGCCACCATGACCCATAGCAACGTGCCATCTTCTTTTATGCCAATGGCGCTGCGGGCATTTTGCTGCTGACTTCCAATGGCGTCTCGGGTGAGGGTACCGTTGACATAGTCAGTAAATCCCTCTGTTTGTGATGTGTCGTTGGGTAGCAGCTGTGGTCCTGCGCCTAGGGCGCTATGGAGAGTACAGTCATGGGGAATGGCTGCATTGTGGACGGTGATGTCGTAGCGAACACCCTCAACACAGTCATAGCGGCGAAACTCAGAGCGATTCAGAATTTGCTCTATATAAATCGCCAGATCGGGGTTGTCGATTAGCCGGGCATTATTGCGAGGATCGGCTGCGAGAGTGCCATTCACCGTAACAAATGAAGTGGTTTGGGTGTTATTTGGATCAAAAAATCCCCCATTGAGCACGGCTAGAGCCTTGGTTTCCGTTGCAAAGTCTTCCACAGTTTTTAGCCCGTCACCCACAGCAACCTCTACAGGATAGTTAGGGGGAATGGTGACGATGTGAATGCGAGCAACCACATCATCGTCATTGGGCCAATTTTTAACAGCGAGTATGGGTTGGCCCTGGGATAAAGGTATCTGGTGTACTGATGCTGGTTCAAGAACTTGTACTGGTTCAAGAACCTGCTGGGCCGCACATTGGCTGAGGCTAAATGCTAGTCCAGGGGCAAGAAATAGCTTTCTTAAAAACTGGTGTTTGTTAGCCCGCTGCATTGCGCACTCGCTCGCTGTAGTCCTGGGGACGCAGTTGGCGAAACCCTTGAAATGCTAGTTTACGCAATCCTAACGGTAAATAAGACAAAACCTGACCTAGCTTAGCCTTAGACGATAAAGGTCCCTTGGTGGCAAGTTCCTGAATCAACTGCCGTCCCTGCCTAGACTCCCCTTTTTCAATCAGCCGCATCGCCAGCACCTGCTTCAACCCATTGAGCTTAGAGTGGCGCACAGATTCTAGGCCTGGCCGCTGATCAAAGCAGTAGCTTTCCAAGCAAAAAATCTTGGCAGACAGGAAATGAATATCTTGCTTCAGGCTGGTTTGACCCCCGTGAAATCGATATTCCATCAAACGCTCAGGGATAAAATAGCCGGTTTTGCCAGCAGTGGCTAAACGTACCAACAGATCAAAGTCTTCGCAGCCGTCAGCCTCAAATCGCATAAAGTCCACCTCCCTCAGGCAGTCGCTGCGAAAGAGGGTGGACCCGACCTGCAAACTCTGGTTGACAAAGGTTTCCTTAAGTAAATCGTCTATTACGGCTTCAGATAGTCGATCTTTGCCCCACTTGGCCGAATTGGCGGCTGTGGCGGCTTGATCGTGTTCGTTGCGGGCATTGATTACCCAGTGATCGGTACAGACAAAGTCTACGTTTGGCTGGGTTTCCATGATGGCCACAGTGCGCTCTAAGAAGGTGGATGTGAGAGCATCATCGTCATCGAACTTGATGAAATATTTGCCTTGGGCGGCGTCATAGCCTGAGCGCATGTTGCGGCTGCGCTTTATGTTTTGTGGATGGCGGATATAGCGAATGCGCGGATCGTCCCACTGGGCCACCACCTCGGCCGTGTTATCAGGGGAGGCGTCGTCACAGATGAGCAGCTCAAAGTCGTCATAGGTCTGATTAAGGACGCTATTGACGGCGTAGGGCAGGATCTCCGCCCGATTATAAGTAGGGATACAAACGCTAACGTTAGGCACAACGAGAAAATTTTATATATGAGCTAGGGATATGGGGTGGCGTCTGATGGTGCCACGCTGGATGGTGCTACTCAGGGATTAAGTAACCGGTGGTGGACAATAGAGAGCGAGTAAATTTGATCGGCAGACGTCTGTCGCCTAGTTTACTGATTCATTACCTACTTGGATGTCAGTGAGGATTACATAAAGAAGCCTGACGTTAGATGTATTGACTTTGTTTAAACTGTCAAAATTGATTCAGTTTAATCAGGCATTGCCCCTAGATTAGCAAGTCCGGCCAACTGTCTGTTTTCGATCAGAAATGGCCGACGAGCCTATGTTAATTCTCGACGGATTGGTGGCAAAACTACCTGTAGATGTCGCTGTAGATTGAGTTGAGTGCCGATGCCCCAAGCTTCTATGGTTGCCAACGAAATACCCGCCCAACCGATAACATTTTTCCCAACGGTTTCGGTGATTGTGCCGATTTACAATGGCGAAACCGATCTGCCCGGGCTGATTGATTGCCTATTGGGGCAGACCTATCCGGCTGAGCGGGTGGAGTATCTGCTGGTGGATAATGGCAGTTGCGATCGCACCCCCCACATCCTCAAAGATGCCGTCACCCGTGCCCAGACAGCCGGACTCACCCTTAAGCACCTGAGCGAAACCCAAATCCAAAGCGCCTATGCCGCCCGCAACACCGGTATCTGCGCTGCAACCGGTGAGATTTTAGCCTTTACCGATGCCGACTGTTATCCAGCCGCCACCTGGCTTGAGACCTTAGTTCAAGGCTTTCAAGATAGTCAGGTGGGTTTGTGTGTGGGCGAAGTGACAGCGCTGCCTGCGACTACCTGGCTTGAGCGCTATGCCGAGCGTAAAAATATTATGTCCCAGCAGGACACCCTGGCCCACCCGTTTTGTCCCTATGGTCAAACCGCCAACATTGCCGTTCGGGCCTGTGCCTTTGAAAAAATAGGACTCTTTCGCCCCCACATGACCACAGGGGGGGATGCTGATATCTGCTGGCGGCTACAGCGAGATGGGGGCTGGCAGCTGCACTATGCCGAGGCTGCCACCGTGCAGCACCATCACCGTACGTCCTTTAAAGAACTCTATAAACAGTGGTATCGCTATGGGCGATCAAACCGCTATTTGCATCAAATCCATGGCATTAAGCTAACCCGTCCCCTGATGCCCCATGAGATCCGCTATTCCCTGGCCCGCTGGCTGGTAAAGGAACTCCCCGCTGGATTTATCAAGGTGCTTACGGGCAAAGCTGAGCTGATCGAGTTAGCCATGACGCCGGTGGGGCTTTACTGCTTTCGCGCCCGTACCCTAGGCCAGCGAGAATCAAGACTTCCAGAAAACGCCGATAAAATTGCCTGGCTAGAAAAGGACTAGGCTGCGATTTTTACTGCTGCTGGTTCACTCTTTTGCCTCACGTTTCTGGCCACATCACATTTACGACTCCCCCTCCCATGCGTCTGCTTGTTCTTTCCCTCAATACCTTTCCCTATCCACCCAGCCATGGGGCTGCTGAGGTGCGTACGTTTAACCTACTCAGGCAGATTGGACCGCTCCACGACATCACATTGGTGGCGCATCAAACCCCCAACGCCACTGAGGCTAATGTCCAAACATTGAAAAAATGGGTAAAGGAAATCAAGCTCTTTCCCCTGCCTGATAAAAAAGATCCTCAAGATCGCAATCCTCTCAAGCAGGCGTTGCGTTTAGCGCAGTTTGTTATCACCGGCACACCGCCCAGTGTGACCTTCCGGTTTTCACCGGAGGTTTATACCTGGGTGACACAGCAGGCAAAGACTGGGAACTACGATGCTGTGATCTGTGAACACGGTGTTAATGAGATGTACGTGCATCCCCAGCTGTGTCAACAGATAAAAACCGTGGCCGATATCCATAGCTCTGTCTATGGCTGGGTGTTTGACCATCTAGAGGCCGGTGCCTCAGAAAATCCCCTGCGCGATCGGCTGTACCTGCCCCTGTTGGCCCGCTATGAAAAGCGATATTGTGCCAAATTTACCCATCTTGTTGCGACGACGCCGGACGATCGGGCCCATCTACAGCGGCTGGTGCCCGATGCCAACATCACCATCGTCTCTACAGGGGTGGATCTAGAAACCTCCCCCTATCGCTCCCATGACCCCGGTGGTCAATCCCTCATTTTTATTGGGGCGATGGATTCGTCCCACAATATTGATGCGGCCTGCTACCTGGCGCGGGAGATCTTTCCCCTGGTGAAGCAGCGCTATCCTGAAGCGACATTGAGTTTGGTGGGCACCCGCCCTGTGCCCGCTGTAAAGGAGTTGGATAGCCTGCCTGGGGTGACCGTTACCGGGCGGGTGCCGTCGATTACGGATTGTTTGCAGGGCTCAACCATTAGTGTGGTGCCGCTGCGGGCGGGGCTGGGTATTAAAACCAAAACCCTGGAGTCCATGGCGGTGGGGGTGCCGGTGGTGGCTAGCGATCGCGGCCTTGAGGGGATGGAGGTAGATATTGAGGGGGTGCCTCTGCGGGCACTGCGGGCCAATCAACCTGAAGAGTATGTAAAGGCAATTAGTCAGTTGTTTGAAGATGTGGCCCTCCGGCAGCAGCTATCCGAAAATGCTCGTCAGATGATTGAAGCTGAATTTACTTGGGAGCGCCTCGGTCAACGTTACGCGCAGGTGCTATCCTCCTAGGCAAACCGCACTGCCGGTCCTCGCGCAGCAAACATTTCCATGGGTCTGAGCAAATCAAAATCAGCCACACCCCAGGTAAAACTCTTGGTGAGTCCAGCGTCAGCACGGATTCCCTGGCCGTTGCTGAGCTGGTTAGCCTTGGGAGGTGGTGTCGCCTTTGTGGTGGCGGTGCTCCTGTCGGGGGCCAGGCTGATTGTTGATCCCTATAGTCCCAACTGGTTAAAGACCGCATTTCCTGGGCTAGTCAATAGTTTTGAGGCGGCTCCCCAGACCGCAGATGAAATTCAAGCGGAGATGCGATCTCAAGGTATTACCGCCGGTCAACCCATTGCCTGGCCCCAAGCCGATCGGCCCCAAGCCTGGTTTTACCCCATTCTAAAAAACGATGGCCGCTCCATCGAAGAACTTTGGGTCTATCGTGTGCAGGGCGATCGGCGACAGCGTGTAGATCAAGTGGCGATTCGTCCCCTAAAAGAGGCGTTTATTACCACACCCCTGGTGGGCACCGCCTCCCAGGTGGCGAGTGTAGACAGTAACGCCACCCTAGCGTCGGTCAAGCTGATGCCGGCAACTAATGGACCCTGGCTGTTACTAGAGGGTCAGCGTCGCTATGGCAACACCGTCATGCGCTACGGTCAGATTTTGAGCTACCAGCCGCGCACCCAGCGGATACACCGATTACTCAACTGGTCGAGTCCGGCGGGGCAGCCGCCCCAGTGGCAAACCGGCTCAGAGCAACTGCTGATTGATCAAACTGTTGGGTTACGGCCTAGCTTTTTGCTCTATCAGCTCATTCCCAACGATCCACCCCAGCTACAGGAAGTATCGCTGTACCGGTCGGTCTATGGGGCAGACCTGGGCACATCCCTCTATGAAAAAGCCCTAAAGCTAGCCCAGGGTGCCGTGTGGTCCCATAGTCTGCAAATGATGCAGTCGGCTAAGGCCGAATTGGGGGCAGACTGGTCCGCCGCCGCCCAAACCCAGTTGGATTTAATTGGGTTACATGCTGAACGTACCAAGGCCCAAACCGAACAGACCTGGTCGAGTCAGCAGCAGCACATTTTGACCTACCTAATCGATGGTCAGTGGGGCAAGGCCCTGGCGATTTTGGAAGATAAGCCAGAGATTTATGACTCGACTCTGCAACGGCTAGCGCGAGATTTTGATGCCCTTTGGCGGGCGGTGACCATACACCTACAGGTGCACCCTGAGGATGTGACCACCCAGGTATGGGGGGCGTTACTGGTGACGGCACGTCAGTCACCAGAGGCGGGGGAGGACTGGCTAACAAAAAAAACGGGTTCAAAGACAACCCTGGAACGGCTACAGGCGGTGGGTCGCAGTCCGCTAGAGCTGGCCTCGGGTGACACTGTTGGCGGTATTGGCGGTAGTGACGCTGTTGGTGAGACAGCTGATGGGACGTCTGCTAGTGCATCGGCGCTGCCCGCAACTACCAATGCGGGACGCTACTTGAGCCTGGTGGGACAGGCCAGGGCAATGACGGCACCCGATGGGGGGTGGTTGCGATCGCAAACCCTACCCACCCTGGTTCCTGGCCAAACGTGGTATCACATCGACGTTCAACTGCTCCAGGACAGCTCCGGTTGGGGATTGCCGCCGACTGTGACCGCCGCTAATTTCTGGGCCAACTCCCTATCCCTACGTCGTCAGCTGCAACTCTTTAGCGGCAATTACCCCGTTGCTGGGCTGGCCGTGCACGGTGTGAAAACCACCAATTCTGGCCTAGCTTTATTAGCCATTGGCCCAGAGGTCGAAGCCCCTGTCCTAGTGGCTACCGGTCATAGTCTGCAGTGGTTGTCCACAATGCCGTGGCAAACCGCGCCCATCTCCCCTGTGGTTGGTACACCGGCTGAGGGCAATAACCCTGCGACACCGGCTGAAATAGCGAATGATGCTGTGACAGGGCCGATTAGCTCAATGGCCAATACCATTGGCGCTCAGCTCAGCCTGACCCCTGGGCAAATGGCTCAGCTCTATCCCTATTTGCAACACGCCAGCCTCGATCTCACTGGAGATCCAACCGCAGAGCAGCTGTTTCACCTGGGCGCTAATTTGCCCCCAGAGTTAGCCATATCCCCAGGTAAAACCATCATATTTTCTGGCAATGGCGAACTGCTCTACAGTGATGTCGGCCAGCCACAGTCACTACTGGCCCTGACACCCAAGAGCGCCGAACGTCCGGCAACGCTGCTGATAGAGCAGGCAGATCGTTACACCCTGATGGGGTTGTGAGCCGCTTCCTGGAGCAGTAGCTGCTGCACCTCGGCAAAGGGCAGCGCTTTTCCAAACAAATAGCCTTGGCCGATGTCACAGCCAGAGCGCTGTAGGACGTCTAGTTGCTCTTGGGTTTCAATGCCTTCTACCACCGTTTGCATCCCGAGACCATGGGCCATGGCCAACATGCTTTCCAAAAGCACCTGGGTCCGCTGGTTGGTAATAATTTCCTGGACAAACGCCCGGTCAATTTTAAAGCCGTCTACCTCAAACCGAGTTAGATAGTTGAGGCTAGAGAACCCGGTCCCAAAATCATCTAGGGCAATGTGGAACCCGGCCTGACGACAGCGCTGCAACGTTTCTAGCGCCACCGGATCTTCCATAAAGACCCGTTCAGTGACTTCAAGCTTAATTTGGGCCGGTTTGAGCCGGTTCTGGTCAATGACCGTTTGTAAATTGGTCAAGAAATCATCTTCAGCCAGCTGCCGAGGCGCAACATTAATGCTGATAAAGAGCGGTCTGTCGGGGCAGAGAGTCTGGAACTGGACTAAATCGCGGCAGGATTGTTGGATTGTCTGCTGGCCAATGGGGATGATTAAGGACGTTTCTTCGGCAATGCTGGTAAATTCCCCCGGTGACACATGGCCCCGAGTGGGGCTAAACCATCGGATTAAGGCTTCAAAACCCAGAATTTGTCGGGTTTGAATGTTGACCAATGGCTGATAGTGGGGGCGGAGTTGATTATTGGTGAGGGCTGCCTGTAACTCCGACTCAAGGCGCATTTTATCTAGCACCTTGTCATTGTCTTCTGACGGTGATTCGGCTTGAAGCCCGGTGGCAATGTTCGACTTGGTGGATGAGGCGATTTGAGGCGTGCTCCGGATCCGATGGAGCAACGTATTTACCAAGAGCTGTACCACGGGATCTGCGTCCTGGACCCGTTCCGAAATTTGTCGACTAGAAATGGCAACACAGACGGTTTCTTCTAGGGCTTTGGCCGATGCTGAGCGCGGCGCCGTATCCATCACGGCCATTTCACCCAGGACATCGCCACTGGTGAGTATGCGTAAAGGAAATGGTTGACCATCGACGCTGACGGCAACCTCTACACTTCCTGACTCAATGATATAGGCCGAATCTCCAGGGTCTCCCTCAGAGAAAATCGTCTCACCCATCTGAAAGTGCTTAAGCGCCGAGGTAGAACTCCAGTTAGACATTGGTGTCTTTACCCAGTGAACGACAAAAAATAGCTAGTAAAAATCACGGGGATGCACAGTCAAAAGACACATCTAATCCTAATTTGGTTTCCTTGTTATCTACATGTTCTACTTAACGACTACGGACAATTACTGAGGTTTGGGCCATGGATGGTTATAAACCATGGCTAGATCCTGGCTCAAACACCATTTTGGGTATCAGGTGTGGTCGGTCGTCCTTGATTCTAAATACGCCAATGCCTAGAAATGGGCAGGCTGCGGTCACAACCCGCAGCGGCTGCTCTAATTCAATGGTGGGGGCATGGGGCAAACGCTGACCCAGAGACCAACGACGCCCTGCTTCCGGGGAGAGCAGTATTTTGGGTAAATGGCGCATGGCCACCGCCGGTGCAGTCAGCTCGTACTCTTGTGGCTGTTCAGATAATGTTTCAAAAGAAATACTGGTGTCTAATTTAAATCCGCTGCTTTGGGTGCGGATAAGCGAGGCTAAGGTGCCGCCCACTTCCAAAATTGCACCTAAATCCCGAGCAATAGAGCGAATGTAGGTGCCAGCTCCACAGGTGATATCTAGGGTGACCTGGGGCGCATCGCCCGGTTGCCAATGCACCACATCAATCTGATGAATAATGACGCGGCGACTGGGTATATCGACCGTTTCAGCATTACCTTGGCGGGCCAGATCATACAGCCGTCGACCGTCAACGTGTACTGCGCTGTAGAGCGGGGGGATTTGCTGAATGGTGCCTTGAAACTGTCCTAAATGCTGGGTGACGTCGGTCTGGGTTAGATGGGCAGCCGGCGTGTGGGTCAAGGGGGTGCCATCTAAATCGTCGGTGTTAGTGGTTGTCCCCAGTTGCACAACGGCCCGATAGGCTTTATCGCCAGGGAGATACTGCAATAGGCGGGTGGCCCGGCCTATTGCCACGGGCAGAACGCCGGTTGCTGCGGGGTCAAGGGTCCCGGCATGGCCAATTTTTTTGGTGTTGAGTAGACGGCGCAGCTTGGCCACACAGTCGTGGGATGTCCAGCCAGCGGGTTTATGCAGGTTTAAAAAACCGTCGGGCATCGGTTGGCGGTTGGAATGACTAGGTAGCAGGCTTTATCCTATCAGGGCTGCTGGGGGGATGGGGTAGAAAACACAGGCTGGGCTGGGTCTAGTAGCACCTCGGGTGTCTCGGGGGTGTCTGCGGTGTCGGGAGAAATAATGTCATCGGCTGCTGAGCGGGGCGGTCCCCCCAGCTGATCGGCTAAGGCGGGACCTGTGAGGCTTTGGACCAGGCTGAGCTTTATAGGGTCTTGGTTGAGTTGGGCGATGCCGTCAGCGCTAAGCAGGGCTTGATAGGTGGTTTCCCCCACCAAGTGGGTGGTTAAAAATGCCAGGCTGGATGCGGCTAGGTATGTCTGGGCTAGCTCTGGATCGGGGCCAATAATTTCTGAGGGTAGATCAAAGGCTTCGCTACCAGTCTCTGTGACGGCGATGGTGGAAAAGTGGGTGCCCTGGCGCATGAGTAATAGATAGCGCTCGGGCTGGGTGAGCCAGGTAAACGGGACCAGCTGCTCTTGCAGAGCCGGGGCGACGGTGTCGGCACCGCTGGAAACCATCATGGTGGGGGTGCTGACTTTCCCCAGGCTCTCTTCTCCAAACAAGACGCTGGTGATGGGGTTGATTGCGATCGCAGCCCTCACCCGACCATCCTGTAACGACAGGGTTGTCTCAGTGGGTTCAGCCAGCTGGCTAGCCTGACACTGCAGCAACAGGGAGGCATTTAAAGATAGTGAGCTCGGCGGACACACATTGCGCAGTACCTCAAAATCAATGTTGGCACCGGCTAAGGCCAGGGCCGTATAGCCGCCAAAGGACTGTCCCACCATTCCTACCTGGGCAAAGTTAATCAAGCTACCGTACTGGGTAGCCTCCCGCTCTAGATAGTTAAGCAGCGCAGAAATTTGCTGAGGACGATCAATAAACTCTTCATTGGACACCACATCTGGCGATTTACCCACCAGCAGCGCATTAATCTGAGCGGCGTTACTACCGGGGTGTTCCACATTGATCACTAAAAAACCATGGGAGGCCAAATGTCGCCCTAAATAGGCATAGGATGTGCGATCGTTACCCAACCCATGGGAAATAATCACCGTGGGACGATTGCGTTGGCGCTGTCCCTGGAGCGTGGGCAGATAGACATCGGCTGGGATTGGGGCATTGCCCGGTAGCGGTTGCCGTTCAACCTGGTAACGTCCCGGCTGCTGAGCCTGATTGGCCAGGGAACGCAGCCGGGCCTGCTCTGGCTCGGACAGCTCCGCAGTTGATGTCCCTAGACGCTCCAATAAATCAATTGCGGCCTCTGTTTCATAGACGGCCCGGTTAATTTCCCTCAGTAGTCCCAGACCCCGGTCTAGCTCAATCCGCATTTCTGTAGAGGGAAACTTACGGACCGCATTTAGCAGGGTGAGACCTTCCTCTGGATCGGAGACCGCCACCAAAATTGCTCCCCGTAGTGCCCGCAGATCGCTACGACGTCCCTCGGTGCGAATAAAGTCAGCCGCAATATTGAGCAGGTACTCTCCCTGTTTGGTGTAAAAGAATCGATCTAGCAGCACCACATCCAAATCAATCGTGTCGATGTCTTGATCTAAACGCCAGGTGAGCGCCTGTCTGAGTTCGTCAATATCGTACTCATCCGGTAAGAACTGCGCATAGTAGGCAAGATCCTCACTCAGTACGCCATCCGCCGCCAGTTGTTCCAAATCGGTTAGTTCAATGGAGCGTTCCACCGGGCCAAAGGCAAAGGTGATTCGATCCGCCGCCTGCCCAGGTAGAGCTGTCGCCAAGACTGTCCCCAGACCTAGGGTTAGTCGCTGCACGCCCTTAATGACAGCCGATAAGCACACTCGTTTCATAGATAACCTTGTATTCGCCGCCAGAAAACACCCGGAAACCATAGCTTAGGGGGATGCCGTTTTTTGCAACAACGCTAGCAAATCTTCCTCGCTTAAACGTTGAATACCCAGTTTTTCAGCCTTAGTCAGCTTTGATCCGGCATCTATACCGACCACAACATAGCTTGTTTTTGAACTCACTGACCCGGTTACCTTACCGCCACTTTCCTCAATTTTTGTCTTGGCTTCCTTGCGACTTAAGGTGGGCAGTGTGCCAGTGAGCACAAAGGTTTTACCCGCCATGGGCAGATCCATTGGCTCTGCTAATGGGGGCGGTCCTTCTAGCTGCACCCCCGCCGTTTTTAAGCGCTCGATTAATTGTTGGTTAGCCACTCCTTGAAACCATTCGTGGACTGAATAGGCAATCTCTGGGCCAATGCCATACACCGCTTCGATATCCTTAGGGGCCGCTGCCGCTAATCGCTCGGCGGTGTAGAACTCTTGGGTCAGCAGCTGGGCATTGACCGCACCCACATGGCGAATGCCTAAGCCAAACAAAACCCGAGACCAGGGCTGTGACTTAGACGATTGGATGGCATCGACTAGTTTTTGAGCCAGCTGTTGCCCCATGCGGTCTAGGGGTAACAAATCCTCAATGGTTAGCTCATACAGGTCGGCAACGGAGCGAACCAATTTCTGCGCTAGCAGCTGCTGCACCCATTTTTCCCCCAGCCCGGCAATGTCTAAGGCCTGGCGGCTGGTCCAGTGAATCAGATCCCCCCGCACAATGGCGGGGCAAGACGGATTAATACATCGGGTTACGGCTTCATCGGCGGGTCTGACTAATTTTTCACCGCATTCTGGGCAGTGGGTGGGGAGCTGACAAGGTTCGGCTCCCTTTGGGCGTAGGTCCGGTAGCACCCGTACCACCTCTGGAATAATTTCCCCCGCTTTGCGAACGATAACGGTGTCGCCCTTGTGCAGGTTGAGTTCGGCAATGCGATCGGCGTTGTGGAGGGTGGCCCTGGCCACCGTGGTGCCGGCTAACTGGACGGGGGCTAGTTCTGCCACCGGGGTAACGGCCCCCGTGCGACCAATTTGTACGGTCATATCCTGCAAAATTGTGGGTGCCTCTTCTGCAGGATATTTGAGGGCGATGGCCCAGCGAGGAAATTTCTGGGTAAATCCTAGCCGTTCTTGTAAAGCAAGATCGTCGAGTTTAACCACAACACCATCGGTCAGATAGGGCAGTTGGGTGCGCGCTGTGTCCCAATAATCGTAAAACTGGGCGACATCGTCTGTGGTTGCGCAGCGTTTGCAATTGGGATTTACCTTAAACCCCAAATTTTGTAGGGCTGTCAATGACTCTGCTTGGGTTTTGGGCGATGACAGTCCGCCGGTGCCCTCGGGTAGCAGCAACGTATAGGCAAAGAAGTCTAGACGGCGCTGGGCCACTACCCGCGAATCTAGCTGGCGCAGTGTCCCTGCCGCCGCATTTCGAGGGTTAGCAAAGGGGGCTTCCTCGTTTGCCTGGCGCTCGGTGTTAATGCGCTCAAAGACGTCGTTGGGGATAAAGGCCTCTCCCCGGACTTCTACCCGAGGTGGCGGATTGTCGATTTGCAGCCGCAGGGGAATGGAGCGAATGGTGCGCACATTTTGGGTAATGTCTTCGCCGCTAATGCCGTCACCTCGGGTGATCCCTCGGGTGAGCAGGCCGTTTTCGTAGGTTAGTGCCAGGGCATTGCCGTCAATTTTAAGTTCGGCGACGACGGGGGCCTGGTCTATGTCGGGGGTTTGGCGCTGCCAGCGGACTTCCCACTGACGATATTCGTCTATATCAAAGGCATTTTCTAGACTGTAGAGCGGAATGTTGTGCTCGAGGGCGGTGAACTGGCTGGCGGGGCGTTCGCCCACCCGTTGGGTAGGGCTATCGGGGGTGACCAGCGATGGATATTGGGTTTCTAAATCCTGCAGTTCGCGATAGAGCCGGTCGTAGACTTCATCGGGTAGATCGGGGGCATCCAGAACATAGTAGGCATAGCTGGCTTTTTGAAGTTGCGATCGCAATTCTTGAGCCCGCTGCTGCCGATCCGCTGGAACTGTTTCTGCCATAACCGTCTCAAAGTCCTGAACTGATGAAAAAAGCCCATGCAGGCACACTGAATTCTACCCGAGGAAATCCAAAGCTTGTGTTGGAATTTAGGCGGCGGTTAAAACGCTGCGCTCTACACCCTCTAGGTTGCCGATAATGCCTTGATGGCAAAGGTTTTGACCTTATTTAAGTGTTCGGTTGTCTTAAACTCAGCCCCGGCGTTGTGGTGAACGTTAGACTTCACTAATATCAGCTCTTTGGGGGTGTGGGCTGCTTTGTAAAGTCGCTGACTCATGTGGGACGGAATCATGGGATCGCCGGTGGTGTGAATCAGCAAAATAGGCGTCTGTAGCTGACGTACCTTTTGGATGGATTCAAACCGCTGATGCAAAATTGCCTGTACCGGAAACCACCGAGCATAGGTGGAGCGGGCCACCATCTCTGCCATGGAAGTAAATGAGTTTTGGACAATAATGCCGGCTAGGTCAGGGTGTTTGGTGGCTAGGTCGATTGCGATCGCACCCCCTAACGAATGCCCATAAACCAAAATCTCATCGGTGGCGATTCCCCGCTCCTGGGTGACATAGGTGAGGGCGGCCTCCGCATCTTCATAAAAAGACTGCTCTGTGGGAAAACCGCCCTCACTCAGGCCATAGCCCCGATACTCCACCAGCAGCACATCAAAGCCCAGCTGTCTGAGCCAGTGAACCTGGGTGACGTTGTAACCAATATTCAACCCCGCCCCATGGAAATAGATTAGGGTGCCCATGCGATTTTTCTCCTTGGGCAGCCACCAGCTGTGCAAATGCTCTTGAGATTGGGCATTGGCCGGTATCCAAACCTCTTCATAGTTGAGGTTATGGGACGCTGGTGTGGTTTGCAGCACATGGGAAGGTTTATAGAGCAACCTTGGCTGCTGCACCCAGATCAGGGCAAAAATAAGCAGATAAACCGCTACCCCAAGCGCGGTCAACCGCCCGATTAACTTGCCCCATCGCCGTCGAAATCGCCGCTGAAAAACCAGCTTGATGACAATGAATGCGACGATGATAGGTACCCACACATGGTTTGTGTGATGAATGCTGGAGAGCAGTTGCGCTATTAGTGCGCCAAAAGATTTGACCATCCCAATCGTAGAGGTTGTT
>ERZ1740070.603-NODE-603-length-24049-cov-7.269234_pt1 | contig 24049 bp, 20 predicted proteins | sample MGYA00581734_ERZ1740070 | MGnify/ENA primary metagenome ERZ1740070 (study PRJEB43018, sample SAMN04849744) | marine metagenome | isolation source: floating plastic debris | place: Pacific Ocean | collected 2008-09-01 | study: EMG produced TPA metagenomics assembly...
CTACTTGCTACTTACTACTTACTACTTACTACTTACTACTTACTACTTGCTACTTCCTGGTCTTAACTACAATTTTCAAAGCCGACCTACTTAGACGTGATTAACTAAATTTTATCGCACAAATTTCTGTCACTTGGAGTCAGACTGGGATTAGTGTTGAGATATTCGCGTCCCCAATCACAAGCATATTTGAGTAACTTATCTAAGTCGTTAGCTTCTTTCCAATTCCATAAAATTACAGACTTGTCGTCAGAAGCTGAAGCTAAGGTTTGACCGTCGGGGCTGAAGCTGAGTCCCCAAATTTTAGCATTATGTGCTTCAAGCGTTGCTTTCAGTTTACCGTCGCTGGCTTCCCAGAGTTTAACGGTTTCATCGTCAGAAGCAGAAGCAATTATTTTACCGTCAGGGCTGAAAATTACTGCATTAATCGTATCGCTATGTGCATTAATTTTTCTTAGTGGTTTACCGTCGCTGATTCTCCATAGTTTTATGGTTTTATCATCAGAACCAGAAGCAATTATTTCACCACTAGGACTGAAAGAAACTGCATTGACCGTATTTTGATGTCCTTCAATTGTTCTTAGCTGATTACCGTCGCTGGTTCTCCAGAGTTTTATGGTTCTGTCGTCAGAAGCAGAAGCAATTTTCTCACCATTCGAGCTAAAAACAACTGCATTGACCTTAGCCTCGTGTCCTCGCAGTGTTTTGAGTAGCTTACCGTCGCTAGTTCTCCAGAGTTTTATAGTTCTGTCGTCAGAAGCAGAAGCAATTATTTTACCATCGGGGCTGAAGGAAACTGCACGAATTACCTCGTGATTATTTTCCTCTTTAAGGTCTTTCAGCCAAATTCCGTCTCGGTTCCAAAGTTTGACGGTACCTTCCCCTCCTCCTGAAGCAATTATTTGGTTATCGGGGCTGATTGCAACTGCATAAACCCAATCATAATGCTTTTTATCGGTATTCTCGCTACCTGATATTTTACGCAAAGTGCCATCTTTATTCCACAGCTTTACATTTTTGTCCCTATCACCTGTGGCTATCATCTTACCGTCACTACTTAAAGCAACTGCATAAACTGAACTATCATATCTCCTCAAAGCTTTTAGAGGTGTACCGCTGGGGTTCCAAATTTTGACTGTCCCATCTTCAGAAGCTGTAGCAATTTTTTGAGAATCAGGGCTGAAAGCAACTGCATTAACAGCAGCAGTATGTCCTAAGAAGGTATTTAAGAGTATACCGTCGTTGGTTTTCCACAGTTTGACCGTTGTGTCATCGCTCACAGAAGCAATAATCTTACTGTTGGGACTAAAAGCAACTCCTTTAACCGCAGCGTTATGAGCAACGAAGGTCTTTGTCTTTGGTAATTTACTATCGGTTCTCCAGAGTTTAACGGTTTTGTCGTCATCAGCAGTCGCAATCATGTTTCCTTGAGGATTGAAAACAATACTGTAAATCTCACCGCTATCTTCTAATACCTTTATAGTTTCTCGTAAATTACCGTCTTTATCCCAGAGTCTCATTTTTCCATCCCAACCTCCTGTAGCAATCATTCCGCTATTGGGATTAAAAGCAACCGTACTCTGTTGGCGATATATTCCGTCTGAGGTGATGCCATCGGGGGTTATGCTTTTGAATAAAGTACCATCTTTTTTCCACAGCTTGATATTATTACTATCCTCAGCATTACCCCAACTGACTGAAGCAATCATTTCATCATTCGGGCTGAAAGCAACTCCATGCACCTCACCAATATGACCATATAAAGTTTTTATCGGCTTACCATCGTGGCTCCAAAGTTTGACAGTTTTATCATTGCCAACCGAGGCAATTATCTTACCATCAAGGCTGATTGCAACTGCATAAATCTTATCTTTATCTGCATCAATCGTTTTCAGCAATTCTCCATTCTGCTGCCATAGTTTTACCTTCCCTTCCCCATCTCCGGTGACAATAATCTTACCGTTGGGGCTAAAAGAAACTGTGGTAACTACTTTATTATCACCCGATAAACGGTTATTCTCTTTAATCTTATAAAGTACATTTTGTAGCGCATTAACAACTGTAATTTGAGTATCTGCTTTTACCCAAGAGAACTTGTTCAATTTTTTCCATTCTCGCGCTGCTTTAACCGCTGCTGTCAGTCCCTCCAACTGTTGATTTGAGGTTAAAAGTGCTTCTGAAGACGAGCTGAGAGCTTGAATCTCGCTTTTTAAAGATTTCTGGGATTGCCACCAAGCCAACCCTGCTAAACTCAAGGCTATGACTAAAGCAAGAGAAAGTGCAAAGATAGCAAATCGTCTTCTGCGCTTTTGATTATTGTTTTCACGCTCGCGTAATTCCACGCTCAGCCCAATAAAACTCCTTTCCTGCTCACCCAATTGAATACTACGTTTGCTCTGCCAATCTTCTGCATCCCTTAATGGCTTTCCTCGCAGCAAAGCTCCTTCATCAAAATTACTGCGATTCCAAGTAATTATTGCGACTCGTAACTGTTCTTGCCAATAACGAAATTCCCTGCCTTGATACATCCACTTTCGTAATTCTTCCCAGTTGAGAATTAGCGCTTCATGGACTATTTCTACGGTTTCCAAATTAGTTTTTTCATCGTATCCCGTAACGACCAATCGAGCATCAGCCAAACGGGTCACTAAATCCCAATTTTCTGTACCAATTTCCTTTCGGGTAGCTATACGACGAGTGTCTTCCGTTGCCAAACTGGGATGCACTAGTTGGATAAAAATTCGCTCCGCTCTTTCTCGTTGTTCAAAGTTAAGCTGGTTATATATTTTGCCAGCATAATTAGCTAGTGCTGCTTCTACTCCTCCAATTTGAGTGTAAGCATCATGGGTTAACTCAGCATCTTGCTGTTTAGCCCATAACTGAGATAAAGCAAACTCTAATAAAGGTAAATTTTCCGGACTTAGCTCTGATAGAATGCGTTCGGCCAAATTTTCCTCAATTGTTACTCCTAATAACTCCGCAGGTTTTTCTATGGTCGCTTGCAGTTCGGAGTAGGTCATCGGGCCAAGTTTTAAATCTGCATGCTGCAATACATCAGCGAAGGGACGGTAAGACAGTGCTTCACCTAAAAAATCTGCTCTGAGAGTAATAACTAAAGTAAATCTAGGATTATGCTTAACGACTTCTAATAATCTATCTAAAAAAGTTTTGCGCTCTTGCAAATCTTTGCAAAGAGTATAAAGTTCTTCAAATTGGTCTACGACCAATAAAAAACGCTGATTGGGTTGTTCCGAAAGGATACTATCTATCATGTCCCGCAAAACATTTTCAGAATTTTGGAGGTCGATAGTAAAATTTCTGATATCCCGCGACCGTTCGTAACGACTGAGGTTGTCTTTCTGCTGAGAAATAAGAGCAGTTGCAAGATTAAATAAAGGTCTTGAACCCGGACGAAAGTCGAGAATCAACCATTCCTCAGTATCGCGGAGTTGCTTTACTAAACCAGCAAAAACTACGCTAGACTTGCCACTACCGCTAGAACCAACTACCGCTATAAAATTTTGATGTGGATTTGTGACCGCATTCACCAACATTTTAGTAAAAGTTTCTCTTCCAAAAAAGAACCGTGAATGCTCTTCTCGGAAAGCAAATAAACCGCGATAGGGAGTAATCTGAGTTGGACGACCCAAGTCAGACCAGTTTGGTGCAGTTATTCCTGGATTTAGGCACAGTACCGGTAGCCAAGAAGCACCAGGACATTTATTTTCTAATCCCTGTAGTCTTTCACGTGCTTGTTTTACAGATAAATATAAAGAAAACTGCTCAACCGCAAAATATTGTAAAAAGTATTGAAAAAATTCTTGAGCAACCAGATTTGGTACTGGTTCCCGCATCACAATTACCGCAGGAATATTCAGTTTTTGCAATTCATCAGCTAATCCCAGCCCATCACAGGAATTAAAGATTGCCAATTTTAAACCTTTGGCAATTGCTTGCTTGAGAGCTTCTTTTAACTCCTGAATAGTTAAGCTATTATCTAGATTATTTTCATTAATATAAATTCGACCCGTTTGTTTTTCGGTTCTACTATGACCTGCAAAAAATAGAATATCCCAACCCTTAGAATCCCAGAGATAGTCATTTAATTCTTTCCGTAAAGGCTTGTCAAGAAACTTGACTTCTGAGTTTTGCAAGTTGGTTATTTGGTTGGCTTCTGTACCCAAATGAATATTTTTGCTGTTACCTAAAACTGCCAAAATCTTGACTTTTTCTCGGGGGAATTTGCTCTGCTTTGAAACCGGAATGCGTTGATATTCAAGTTGAGAAAGAGCCATTGCAGCCTTCGGATAGTTATCAAAAAAATCCCAGCAATGCCAAGGCAATCGTCGCAATAATATATGATTAGTTTCAATAACTACTCTTATTTCTTCTTCTAAATTTAATGCCGCTCGTAGTCTCTGGTCAATCTTGAGAAAATGTTTGGATTGAAGCCAATGATTAAAATATTGTTGTAGTTCTTGACTTAATTTATCAAAGGTTGTGCTGGAAATATGGTTTACACCAGTGAGTTCAATTTCTAAGTAATCGTCATCGTCCCGAAGAGAACCAAAATTATTAGATAAGTCTCGATAAATAAGTTGTCTATTTCTATACAGTTCAATTAGTTCTGGCGCTGGAGGTAATGAACCAGTGATTTTTTCTGGAAGAGGGTTATCTACTTCCCATAATAGAGCCGTTACTTGCTTAAATCCTCTTTCTAAGTCACCATTTCCCAAATTAATGACAACTAATTTACTCATGTGATTAGCAAACTTAGTAAAGATAAAAAACACCTATAAAATCGCATCTAACCAAGGTTATTTAAAATAGTTATCCACCAATTTTGTTGATGCTTGATATAAGTTTACCATCATATGATTACGAGTTTCTAACGATAAAGCATTAAAAATACTTTCATATTCTTCGTTGAAGCTTTCTATTACATCTTGTCCTAGTAAATCAACTAGCTGCTGAATCTTATCTCTGTCTTGATTTGTAACTCTACCGAACTTAGAAATGACGTTTTCTAATCTTGTGGCAGTTACTAAATTAAGCATTTCTTGGCATAATTCATCTTCTAAGCTCAATATCGGTTTTGAACTTTGCTTTTTAACCAATGTATTTTGATAGTTCCACTTTTGTGCTTGATGATAGCGCTTATCTTCTGCAAATTCTGGGATTTTATGTTTAATAATCGGACGAATTAGACCTTTACGAGTTTCTATATAAAAAGATTTATCCGGTTTAATTACAATTCCTTCTGCTTTATTCGTTTGCTCTAGCTGTGGTAAATTTAAAATCCCTGGAATTGTAGATTCAAATTCAATATTATATGCCGCCGCTTGTTCGTATTTACCAATAAATAAAGGTTTTGCAGCCATCATTCCTACTTTCTCAAATAAATGCAGCGCGATAGAATAATCTAGATAGTTTTTATGATTATTTTTATTATTATCATTCCCGTTTTCTATAACAGCAATATCGAAAGCACAATATTCTATGTCTGGAGAATAATACACCCCAGTTTGTATTGCTTGAACTCCAGAAACTGGTTTTACTTCCAGATGGGGATATTCTCCTCCAAATAACTCACCATAAATAAATATTTTATCTAAGTTTCTTTTTTGAAGTTGTAAAATGTTAAATATTTCTTTAACTTTGAAAACTAATTCTGCTTTTAATATCTGATAGCCAAAAAAATCTTCTTCAGAATCTAAAAATTCCTTTCTTTTAGCAAATCTAACTGTCTTACCATCCGTGACAACTCCAAAATTAGCACCATGAATCTTTTCTGTCACCACCCAATCAGTCTTTTTGAAATTTCGATAATCCTCCAACGTTAAATTCCATTGATTGGGATTTTCCGGTATCTTTTCATAAGCAATATATTTCCAATCCATGATTTGAACGATAAATCGCTTGCTACAAATATATAGCGTAGTATACTGTAGTATGAATAAATTAGAAAGTTATCAACGGCCAAGTAAAATAGCAGTTCCCAAACCAACCAGAAACAACCCTAAAACCGTGTAAAATATTCGTGCGCCTCGACGACCAATTATTTTGACCAGGAAGCGAGCGCGATAATTGTTGAAATACCAATCCCAATTAAAATAACTAGCTGCGACAGAAAGCAGACCCACTAATATAAACAAAATACAGAAAATAGTGTTATACATTTTTCAGTTTAGATATGACTTAAATAAAATTATTTGTTCAGAGTATTTTAATTTATATCAATATTACAGCAATATTTAGCATAAACATTTTATGTAAAATTGATAATGAAATCAGTAAATACTACATTACCCAACCAAAAATTACCAATGACCACCAAACGCCAATACCACATTATTACCTACGGTTGCCAGATGAATAAAGCGGACTCAGAACGCATGGCTGGCATCTTAGAAGACATGGGCTTTGAGTGGTCAGAAGACCAGTACGATGCTGATATAGTTGTTTGCAATACTTGCTCTATCCGAGATATTGCAGAACTAAAAGTATATTCTTATTTGGGCAGACAAGCAAAACGGAAACGTGAAAATCCCGATTTAACATTGGTGATAGCGGGTTGTGTGGCTCAGCAGGAAGGAGAAAATTTATTAAGAAGGGTGCCAGAATTAGATTTGGTGATGGGACCGCTACTTGCTAACCGTTTAAAAGATTTGCTACACGAAGTCTACGGTGGTTCTCAAGTTGTAGCTACCGAGCCGGTGCATATTATGGAAGATATCACCAAGCCGCGCCGAGACAGTAAAGTTACAGCTTGGGTGAATGTAATTTACGGTTGTAACGAACGCTGTACTTATTGCGTGGTTCCTGGGGTGCGGGGTGTGGAACAGTCGCGGACACCTGAAGCGATTCGCGCTGAAATCGAAGAGTTAGCAAAACAGGGCTACAAGGAAATTACTTTACTCGGTCAGAATATTGACGCTTACGGTAGAGATTTACCGGGAATTACACCGGAAGGTCGTCGTCAGAATACTTTGACCGATTTACTGTACTACGTCCACGACGTACCGGGAATTGAAAGAATTAGATTCGCAACTTCTCACCCACGTTATTTTACAGAACGATTAATTAAAGCTTGTGCCGAATTACCCAAAGTTTGCGAGCATTTTCATATCCCTTTCCAATCAGGTGATAACGAAGTTTTAAAGCGCATGGCTCGCGGTTATACTCATGAAAAATATCGGAGAATAATTGATAAAGTCCGCGAATATATGCCAGATGCTTCCATTAGTGCAGATGCAATTGTGGCTTTTCCTGGGGAGACTGAAGAACAGTTTCAGAAGACGATGGAGCTAACTGACGATATTGCTTTTGATTTGTTAAACACCGCTGCATATTCCCCACGTCCCAATACACCCGCAGCGGAATGGGAAGAACAACTGAGCGAAGAAGTCAAAAGCGATAGATTGCAAAGGTTGAATCATCTTGTAGGAACTAAAGCAGCAGAACGTTCGCAAAGATATATGGGAAGGATTGAAGAGGTATTAGTAGAAGATGAAAATCCCAAAGATAAAAATCAGGTCATGGGACGGACGAGGGGAAATCGTCTGACATTCTTTACAGGTGATATCAACGAGCTTAAAGGGAAGATAGTTAAAGTGAAAATTAGCGTAGTTCGTCCCTTTAGTTTGACTGGGGAAGTTGTGGAAGTGCGGGAAGTGGTTGGTGTTTAATTCATGATGTAGAGACGTAGCACTGCTACGTCTCCCTAAAACAAAGATTTTTGTTGCCAATTTTAATCTTATGTTAAGGATTGAATCATTTTGCAATGAAGAAAACTATCTGAGATTAACGTTATTAGCTATTAGAAGGGTTTGAAAAGCTATTCCATGAGATATTTAAATATTTAAATGTATCCTACCGTACAGTAAATCTCGAAAGAACATAAAAATAGGGGTTTCAAAAGTTAATTATAAAAAAAATCAAAAAACTTTTAAACTTTCCGGAATTGACATCTTAATATCAGTATCCTATCTTAGATGAGCGAGTTATTGCTTGTTAGCTATATTTAACCGGGGGAACTATGGCCCCTATCCTTATATGAAACCTTCAAAAACCTGGTCTTTATGGCTGGGTTTTTGTCGTTTAATTTGATGGATAAAGATTACTTAATGGTTATGTAATAAAAAAATTTTAGTAATTCTAATGGGTTGTGATAACCTATCTGCAATTAGCCATTATATTTAAGTATTCAACATGACAAAATTAAAGGTAGGTTTACTTTTTGGCGGTCGTTCTGGCGAACATGAAGTTTCTATCGTTTCAGCAAAAGCAATTTCGGAAGCTCTAACTGCTGAAGAAAACGCCAATAAGTACGAATTATTGCCTTTTTATATTAAAAAAGATGGTTCTTGGCAAGGTCCCGATGTTGCACATCAGGTTTTATCTTCGGGAAAAGCGTTATCTTGCGAAAATACCCAACCAACACTTTGGCAATTTCCAGCAGCAGCGGAAACTGTTGATGTCTGGTTCCCCATTCTTCACGGACCAAATGGTGAAGATGGTACTATTCAAGGATTGCTGAGCTTGATGCAAGTCCCATTTGTTGGTTCTGGGGTGTTGGGTTCCGCTGCGGGTATGGATAAAATTGGGATGAAATCTATATTTGCTCAAGCAGGATTGCCACAAGTTAACTATATGGCTTTAACCAGAGAGCAAATTTGGTCAAATCCATGTATTTTCCCCAAACTTTGTGATGACATCGAGCAAAATTTAGGATATCCTTGTTTCGTCAAACCCGCTAATTTAGGTTCTTCCGTCGGTATTGCAAAAGTGCGATCGCGTTCGGAATTGGAAGCTGCTTTAGATAGTGCAGCGAGTTACGACAGAAGAATTATTGTAGAAGCAGGAGTAACAGCAAGAGAAGTTGAATGCGCTGTTTTAGGGAATGAGAACCCGAAAGCTTCAACCGTCGGTGAAATCACTTACGAAAGTGACTTTTACGACTACGAAACAAAATATACTAGCGGTAAAGCAGATTTACTGATTCCCGCGCCATTGCCAGATGCTGTAATTAGTCAGATTCAATCTTCAGCGATACAGGCATTTACTACTCTTGATTGCGCTGGTTTAGCACGAGTAGACTTCTTTTACGTAGAAGCAACAGGGGAAGTTTTAATTAACGAAATCAATACTTTACCTGGCTTTACAGCAACAAGCATGTATCCACAACTCTGGGCAAGCAGTGGGGTTTCCTTTCCGGAATTAGTTGATAAACTCGTTCGTCTAGCAGTAGAGATGAATTCAGAACCCGAGACAAACCAAGTAGCTTTAAGCACCTAATTGATTTGAAAAACGGCGGACTTAGTAGTTTAAATCTCTAATAAATACTACTGAAATCAAAAAAATGATTACGGATACGTGAAACCTCGGTACTCAAGTACAATCTATATCTTGAGAAGTACAAATCTGAAAAAAGTCATGGAAAACAATCAGAGTGTACAGCAGGAGTCGTCTGAAGTCAAAGAGTCCGCACCTATTGCAGACAGTAGCGAACCGAAAAGCAAAAAATATAGCTTTAAAAATGTAGTGATATATCTATTCATGCATTATCCCTGGCTATTTTTGGCTGGTTTGCTGCTAATGTTCTTGGGAGGAGGTGCGTTATCGATATATAGCTTGAGTTATGTTGATGACAAAATAAAGAGCAAGGACTTAGACCTACCTCAACCTGAAGCTGTACCGAAAGCACCAGTTGAAAGTGCAGACGCTAAAAATAATCCCATACCTTTGTGGATGGTAGCTACCATAGCTCTAAGTTGTGCTAGCGGATGCATAGTAATTCTCAAAGTTCTCAATCGTCCAAAGCAAAAGAAGAAGGTTAAGAGACAGGTTGTTAATCGTGATGAAATACGTTTAGCACAGCGACGCTATCAAGCAATAGAAGCACATTTACCTAGAAGAAAAACACCTGCTCGCACACCCCAATCGCGTAGAACCCCTATAATGGCTATGCCACCACAAAAAGCAAAGCCAAAGCCTGTTGTAACAGTTTTACCACCAGAACAAAACTTCAAGCCAAATCAAAAAAATCAAGATTCCTTGGCTGATATCATGGATATACGCAAGCAGACATCATTGTCTTCAATGTTACGCAAATAGTAATTAGTGGGCAATAATATTTTTTATACAAACTCGATGTTCCATAGAAGAAGAACAGGTGAGAGTGGGACAATGTAGTATTGATAAATAAAAAATTGTGTAGAGGCAGTTTTAGTTCAGTTAAACTAATAGTTTAATAACTAAGTGTTAAGGGTTGAAAAATAAAGCTTTGTAAATCCACGCTTTCGAGAAATTATTATCGGGATGCGTGTTTTTTATGTGAAATTGGAAATCTAGAAGAACTTACAGAGGCTGCGCTTAATAACCCTCACTCTAGCTATGGTGGGCCTAGTCAAACAAAGCCTATCTGCGTAGGCTAAATTAGGCGCATCTTTATAAAGAAATGGAAAGACCATCAAAAAAGCGCGATAAATCAGGTAAATAACTGACTTATCGCTTGAATTTCAAAACAAATTATAAAACCTGCCAAAATGGCAACCAACTAACAATTTACTCAGTTATCTTTAATCAAGATAAACGACTTCAAGGGTGTTGTTATCAGGGTGTATCACTTTAATAAAGAAACAGGTGATACACTTTCTACCGGTAAGTTAGTTGTTTTCTAGAAAATATTTTTCTTTAAGAATTGTTTTCTTTAAGGGATATTCATCCTAGCAGAAGAACTAGATAATTGTCAATCAACAAAATTTAAAAGCTTAAGTTTCGTTTGCTGCATTAGGAATACCAACCGCGTGCAAATATTGCGTTGACCCAAAAACAGCCCCCAAAATCAAGGCAATGTTTGTACGTATTCCGAAACGCTTCAGCAGTAAACGTAAGAGTGGGAAGTGATTGCTTGTGATATGCATCCTCCCACTCTTATTTTTTGGGGAATTATCAGTTCTCAATTAACAATTACCCATAGCGTTTCCCAGTCTATTGAGTTATATCTCAAAACCTCACCTCCAACTCCTCTCCTTGTAGAACCGCGGATGGGATCTATTTACCAACGTACAATTCCAATATCCATCAGGGTTTCATGATTCTTAAGTTATTTATCATGATTTTTCGGTCTCCTGAACCCTTATGGTTATTAGGCTGGTTAAAACGGCTTTCATAAAGCCTTTGTATTCCAAGACAGATTTTAGATTATTGCTTCTATTCTAAGTAAATTAGATTTGTGACGCGGATAACATTAAAATTATAGAAACAACCGATTGTTTATTTTGTAATTAATTTATGCCTCCACGTTGGCCCCGCGAACCAGACCGTAAAAACGACCCAGCTTTCCGTAAACTAGAGGATAGAATGAATTTCGCCGTTCACGTAGCGACATTCGCTTTATTCAATTCCGGTTTGTGGTTTTTTCACAATTTTTTGTTAACTGACTGGGAATGGTTGCCCATTCTTACTTTAAGCTGGCTGGGGATATTGGTCTCACATCTGATTTATATTTCTGTCATTGCAGATTATTCAGATACTCCCACAAAATCTACCTGAAGATGGACTATTAAAATAAAGGCTATTGTGACTTGTGGTGGTAGAGTTAACTTGAGAATTTCAGCATAATTCTGAAGTAATTTGTAAAGTTAATACCTTAAGGCTATGACTAACAACGCAGAATTCATGGAATCCCTAGCCGCTGAAATTGGCGAGAATGTCTATATAGATATTGCTAAATGGCACCTTTATTTGTCCGATGCTAAGCTGCATACCGTTGTCGCCGAACAAGTTTATCCTTTAATAAGTACTAGTAAACCTGTGAATGAAGATGATGTCATTCATGTTTTACAATCTATACCCATCAAAGTTGGTGGTGGTAAACGTGAAATACCTTTATTAGAGTTGGTTCCATCACAGTGCCAAGTCAGTTTAATGGATATCTTAGAAAAATATCAGCAAGAAATGTAATTTTCCTAGTTTTTGATGTCTTAATTTTGGCATCAAAAACTATTAATAAATAGATTGATTAATAAATAATAAATAAACAGGGGTAAAAATGTCTACTGCCAAATTTCACGACGGAAATTCTTTAGCAGACACAACCGATGAACTAGGTAAACAAGCTTTAAAACTAGGTTTAATACCAAGCTTTACCGTGCGTTTCTATGCTGATAGCAGAGAATACTTTATTGCTCATGATGACAAATCCGAAGCACTAACACCTGAAGAAGCGTATTTATACTTTAAGAAATTGGTAGAAAGAGGTTAATAGAGTTAGGAGTTAGGAGTTAGGAGTTAGGAGTTAATAATTAAGAAATATTTTTAGTGGGAGCCAAACAGCTCCCTTGTTTTTTATCATACCCAATGCCCAATGCCCAATGCCCTATTCCCCAATTACCCATTACCTACTACCATCTTCTTGGCAAATTCTATCGCTTCATAAGATGTCGAAATCTTGCCTTCAACTTGTGCCACTGCAATTTCTGTCAGTAATTTGCCGATAAGTGGTGACGAAGGTATGTTCAATGATGATATAATATGTGTCCCACTTACTAACTGAGTGGGATGTGCAACCGGATCATCAGGGGTTAAGTAGCGGGATAGTAAAGATGCGTATGTTATTAGTGGCTTGTTTTCGGACACTTTCCTGACTACATTACCATAAGCTGTTGCTAAAATGGCTGTAGTCGGGAATACGCTACCCGCTTCTCGAAATAAGAAGTATTGCTCTCTCAAAGATAATTCTGTATCAAGCTTGGGAAATGTTCTCAAGGCTGTGGTTACGCTTTGAATTTCCGCTCTACTATAAGTAAGTTTTTCTAATTCTGCTTCTGCTATTTCTGGCTTGGAATTTACTAAACAAGCTAGTTTTGCGATACCTAACCATGTAGTTTTTACAGTATCTCTAATATTTTGTGCTAGGATTCCCTTCAATTTTGGAAATTCTTCTGTAAGCTGCAAAGCTACTTTGTCAACTTCTGCAATCAAAGCACAACTTTGAGGTGTAGCGTATTTAAAGGAAGATTTTAGCAATCCATCTTCAACAGCTTTAATTAACCAGAGCGTTCCTTCAGGATTAGCCAACATATAACCTAATTCTACTCTGATTCTTTCGGCAGCTACTTTTTCTAAATGAGAAGCTAAACCGCGAATCGTAGAATGGGTTTCTGATTCTATACTAAAACCTAATTGTGCAGCTTGACGATATCCCCGCATCAACCTTAAAGGGTCATCTTCGAGATTCGCTGGTGATATCATGCGTAAAATACCCGCTTCTAAATCTGCACCACCTTGTAACGGGTCGATGATTTCTTGGGTATGAATATTGTAAGCTATGGCATTTATTGTAAAATCTCGCCGATGTAAATCAGCTTCTACAGAATCACCTTCTTGTTGAGCAATATCAACGGTAGCATCGGGAAACACCACCCGAGCGATTTGTCTTTGTTCGTCGAGTAAAACAAAACCAGCTTGATGATATTTCGCTATTTTACGAGCTACATTAACCGCTTCCGCAGGTAAAATAAAATCTAAATCTAGATAATCCCGATTTCTTTCCAAAATAGCATCTCGTACCGCACCACCGACTAAATAAGCTGGTTTTGGCAATAATTCCAGATTGAAAGGTAAAGAATCTGGTGTAAATTTAGACAGAATTGAACCGTACATTGTAATAAAAATAAACCAATAGGCTAGGCAACAACAGCGTGGCTAATCGCTAGAATAAAAAAAGCGAAATAAGTAAAACTATGAGTTGGTTTTAATATGTGTATTTGCGTAAATTGTCATTATGTAGACCGCTGTATGACCTACAATGCAGTAGAAACACAGCACCAACAACCTCATTTGACAGAAACACCAACCTTTGACCCCAACGAACCCAGTATAAACGTAAATATCCGTACCGAAGGCGAAGTAATTGAAATGGAATGGGACGTTGTAGGATGTTTGAGTTTTAAAGAAGAAAAAGGTAAATGGTCTAAATTACGTCCCGGTGAATTGGTTCCAACTTAAATAGTTAGGAGTTAAGAGTGAGGAGTTAGGAGTTATTAAGGTCAAAGGTAAAAGGTTAAGGGTTAAAGGTTAAGATTATTTTTATCTCTTTGTGTCCTTGTGTCCTTGTCTCCCCCTCTCTTACATGAAAGAATACGGCTTCGCACTACACACCACAACTCCCGAATTAGGTTTATCTATCAGTAATTTTTCTGGTGATTCGCGTTCTGATGTTTGGAAATTAGACCGTAATGTTTCCAATTTGATGCATCAGTACATAATAGATTTTGTAAAACCCCAAACTTGGACTGATATGGCATTTATTGCTGTAGCGAAGGGTCCTGGAGGTTTTACGGGAACTCGTATTGGGGTTGTGGCTGCTCGTACTCTAGGACAGCAATTAAATATTCCGGTGTTTGCTGTTTCTACTTTAGCTGCATTTGCTTGGGATAGCAGAAGTGATGGTAGTGATTTTATCGCAGTTCAAATGCCAGCACAACGAGGTATGTTGTATGGTGCAATTTATCAAGTTATATCGAATAATAGCAGAATTACTCCTGTAATGCCGGATGTGGTATTAACAAAAGAAGTATGGTCAGAAAAATTAGCTGATTGGAGTGGTAATTATCGGCTTGTGGAAGCGAATTGTGGATTAGCTGCGACCGTAACAAGTATCCTGCAATTAGCTCATTTAGATTGGGAACAAGGTAAGCGTCCAAATTGGGAAGAAGCTTTACCTTTTTATGGGCAACATCCAGTTAATAGTTAATAGGAAATTGCCCCAACAAAGGGTTTTACTCTGGATCTACTAACTTAAATCCCCAAGGCTTCAAAACTATCATCGCAACTTCTCGTTCTATACCCTCATAAGGTTCCCATTCGGAACCGGGGTCTTTCGGATGTCCGTCACCAACATGACCGGCAACTTTTATGACTTGATGACCTTCCACGCGATGCTTTTCCATTCCTCTTGGAAGGGCTAGTTTGACTTTGCGACCTACGAATTTAGATGTACTTTCCTCAGCCACGGTTTCGCGGATTAAACATATATCACCAGCAGTTCCCCAACTAGTTGAGTAAGTGTACAGGAACGATATATAGTTTTTGGGTCTTAAGGGTCTTTTTTTTACAGCTTCCATTTTCTATAATTGCTACTCATCTTTGTCAGCGCAAAATTTTAATCCAAATAGTTATAACACTATATGCGGGACGATTTTACTTGAATTATCTTTAATAAATTTTAATTTTACTTTTACTTTCACTTTCAGTCGCACGCTTCGCAGTATTGTCACACAAAGGTTCACGCGCTTTTTGTGAAAACGAGCAGTTTGTGAAATATTCTACTTCTATAGCAATTCTATATTAGTTGTAATATTTTGAGCTATTGAGGAAGCCGTTTTTTTTGAAAAATTCGGCTTTTTATATTTTCTGGTATAAGAAAGCTAAGTCATAAGGCTTGTAACTGTAAATCGATGACAATCAATGTCGCGATTAGATTGTTTGATTCATTTACTGATTGTCGAAAAAGTTATAAAAAATATGAAAATTTTAATAGTAGAAGATGATGACCGCATCGCTAAACCTCTGGCTGAAGACTTAAAGCATCAGTATCATGCAGTTGAACTTGCATCTGATGGGGTTGAAGGTTGGGAATACACCCAAGCAACGGAATTCGACTTAATTTTATTGGATTTGATGTTGCCTAAATTAGATGGTATTAGTCCTTGTAAACAGTTAAGGAAAGCTAGATATAAAGCATTAATTTTGATGCATTTATTATCTTCTACTGATATTTTTGTTTCTTCTTTGCTCTTATCTGGTTTTGATGAATCTGATAATTGTTGAATTAAGGGGTAATCACGGGAGCATCCCAATTTTGAACAAACATTTTACCCGACACCCTGTAAGGGTGCGGCTACATTAACGAAGCCCACCTTCGTGGGCTACTAAGATTTTTAGCCCACGAAGGTGGGCTTCGTAGTATTAGCCCCAGACTTATAGTCTGCGGGCTTTTTGCATAATCGGGATGCTCCCGTAATCACTTAAATTTGGCGTAGTATAAGTATCTATTTTTTGTAATGTATTAAATGAAAACTGATGATTTGCTGATTGTTCGGGTTTTTCTATTGTTTATAGTTAATTTGGACTATATATTGTAAATTTTGCTGCTGATTGCTTATTTTTATTATCAATCAAAGATTGTTTTATTTATGAAAATAGTGGATATGCTTCTGATTTATCTTGGCGATTTATCGTTGATTTTGACTGTAGCTCAGATACATAATTTTCATGATCAATTAATTCTGTATCCAGTTGAGAGTGAGAAGCCGAATAATTAATAATTTCATCATTTACCTGTGATTTGTCTGACTCATATTTACTAAAATCAGTCGTTTTAATTTCTGTGCTACTTATTACATATTCACCATCAATATTCGATATCTGAGCAACAGCTTTTGAAGATAATATGGTGGAATGAATTATTGTAGACATACTAAATAAAGTAAATACTTTTAGTTTTAATAAACTTTTATATTTTTTGGCACAACAATATTGTTCCACAAGGCTAACGCTCTCCTTTTAGGATAATTTATAAATGATTAAATTTGCTGTCAGATAAATAATTAAAAAGATGAGCAGCTCATCAGAAATAGAACTAACTTGTTATGACAGCCGATTAAATCGCTGTTACTCGTAAGTTTTAACTATTAAAAGTCAAGAAATTGACAATATTTATACTGAATAGATAGAGGAATTACGCAATTGTCACAACACTCGGCTGGTGCGTGACACTGAAAGCATTGTTACTACGTTCAATATTGTTCAAAGTGTCACAGCACCCTACAAAAAAATGTGCTGGTTGCGTAAGTCCTAAGATAATTAATATTACTTAGACTAGTTCATGCGAAGCGGTTAAATAATCAATTTAAATAAAAAGATTGAGTATAAATCTTCACCACTTCTTGACGTTTGAGTTTTACAGTGAAGATAACAAACTATATTCAACCGCAGAATTTAATACTCTGGGAAAGTAGAGGTTAAACTGGGTTGATAAATTACGTCAAACTAAATTTAATACCATTTTTTTATAAAGATACGCCGAATTTAGCCCACGCAGGTGGTGAGACTAGTTTGGGGGTGTCGGTTTCGCGACGAAACTAGCAAATCCGTTCACGGAGTGCGGCTCAGGGGCTTTGTTTGGGTAGCCTTCCAGAGTGAGGGTGATTAAGCGCAGCCTCATACAGAATTAGTATAACGAAACGCTGACGATTGAGAATTTATAATCTGTTCGTAGCTAAGCTTTAGCTCTTCTAAATAAAAAAGTGCTTAAGCACAACTACGAACCTTAGAATTATTCAAATCCCATCACTTTAGCGACAGATTTGATATCCGCTTCAATACCTTGAGTAAACTGACTCTTATTATGCTTAATCGCTGTGTCTGGGTCTTTCAAACCATTACCAGTTAGAACACAAACCACAGTCGCACCCGTGGGAACCTGGTCTTTCACTTTTAATAAACCTGCTACGGAAGCTGCGCTCGCTGGTTCACAAAATACACCTTCTTCCCCAGCTAAAATCCGATAAGCTTCTAAAATTTCTTCATCGGTAACGGAATTAAACTCACCTTTGCTAGATTCAGCCGCAGCAACTGCTTTATCCCAACTCGCAGGATTACCAATTCTAATTGCTGTAGCTAAGGTTTCGGGATTGTTAACTACTCCACCATTTACCAACGGTGCTGCACCAGCAGCTTGAAAACCCATCATCTTAGGTAAGCGTCCGCATTTACCATCCTGGTGATACTGACAAAAACCCATCCAGTATGCAGTTATATTTCCCGCATTACCTACCGGAATACACAACCAGTCTGGAGCATCACCCAAAATATCTACTACTTCAAAAGCCCCGGTTTTCTGTCCTTCTAAACGATAGGGATTAACCGAATTAACCAAAGTTACCGGATATTCTTCTGCTATATCCCGAACAATTTTCAAAGCATCATCGAAATTACCTTTAATAGCCAATACTTCTGCACCATAAACCAAAGCTTGCGCCAATTTACCCAACGCTACATAACCATCGGGGATTACTACAAACGGACGCAATCCTCCGCGTCGAGCATAAGCCGCAGCAGCAGCGGAAGTATTACCAGTACTTGCACAAATTACTGCCTTAGCTCCAGCTTCCTTGGCTTTAGTAACTGCCATAGTCATTCCCCTATCTTTGAAGCTACCAGTAGGGTTCAAACCATCGTATTTGACAAAAACACGCACTTGCTTACCGATTAGACGTGCAATCGAAGGCACCGGAATCAAAGGTGTATTGCCTTCCAAAAGCGTAACAACCGGCGTACTTTCGCTAACGGGTAAGTATTGGCGATACTGTTCGATTAGTCCTTGCCAAGGTTGGCGATGAGATTTTACAGGGGACAGGCTTAAGGTCACAGGATTTTATAAAGCTAGTTGTTTTTAAGGTGATGTCGGATCACAGTTTATCCTTTTTACCGTATCTCTGGAAAGTATTGCGACAACTTTTATTGGGAATTGGGGATTGGGGATTGGTAATTGGTAATTGGGAAGACAAAGTAATAAACTTTGACCTTTAACCTCAATCGCTCCAACTTCTCGTCTTCAATCTAAAATCTAAAATCCAAAATCCAAAATCAAATCCCCGATGCCCAAATTCTTTTTCTTTTCGGAACAAAATCCCAAGCTAGATTGTCATTTCATGAATGTTGCATAGCAAAAAAAAATTGCTTATATTGCAGCAACTAATACCAGCTATACAAAGATTTAATGATTCTTTAAATTACACTATTATAATATCTCTAATGGTGTTGAGTAGAGTTTTGGACTTAATTAGTAGTATGACTGTATCCAGTGTTTCAGAGCGCAAACCCGCATATTCAAAGACAAATTCGACTAGTACTTGCTATCAAATAGACCAGCAAGTCAAGTTGATGGACTTGCAGGCAGAGGTGGATTTATTGTTGCTAAAGTTACAGCAGCTTAAGCAAGAAAAAGATGTTTGTACCCACGAACATTCTTGTTAAATTTATTCCTCACTCGTGCTTGCCTATACTTAGTATACTGTTAAACCGGTGGCAGGCACTAGTACTTTTAACCCTGACTTGTTGACTGACGTTTGACTATATATTTATGACTATATTCTATTGGTAGAGCAGGTACTGGCTTTGCCTGCATTCTTGTGAACTTAATCAAAATCCACAATTGTTATTAATTTATGTTGCTTTATTTAACTTTAGCACTATTAATCACAATTGGTACACGTAGAAGTGATTTTTTTGCTTCTACGTTCCATTCATTATTGTCTATATGTAGTGCGTTTTAATGAGAATAGATGAAATGAAGTTGTAGCTTTCTGTTCGCTATTCCCTACTTCCTCAAATTTTCGCTAAAAGCTTTTGAATATAACTTTGTGATTTTTGGGAAATTTTAGATTGTGTTTTCAGCCAATAATAACCTTTGTTTGTTCCTTGTTTGGCTGCGATGATTAAAGCTTTCCAAGCTTGGACTTCGGAACGATTGGGGTTGATTTCTAATGCTGCGTTAATCCGACTTTCTATTCTTCCGGTATCGGATTTGAGTAAATTTCTGATTTCTGTGGGATTTTGCGGTGACGCTTCATATACTTTTAAAGCTTGTCCCCATCTACCATCTATTAAGTCAGCTAATACTTCTTGGGAGGGACTGGCCCAGCTTCTATCGGCTAATTTTTTGGTCAGTTTAGAATGCTCGCGAATAAAATCAATTTGTGCTTGCGCTTCAGATGATATTTTTCCTTTCTGTTTCTTGATAAATTGCAGCCATTTATAAGATGGTGACCACAGTCCGTTTCTAGCAATTAACAGCGCATCTTTGTAGCCTCCATCTTTCAAGGCTGGTGGTTTTAGGGTGATTTCCGATAGTTTAACTGGATTAATCACAAATTCGCTTGGTTTAATTTCGTAAATTCGCAGACGAGGTTCTAAACCAACTGTTTGTCGGATTACTAGTTCTTTTTCTTTACTACCAGTTATCTGCACCCATTTTGGTAAATCTCCAGAGGGACTTGTCCAAGTTGTCATTCTCTGTAGGTTACGACGCTTTGGGTTGTAGTGAAGGATATAACCGTAAGCTGTGAGATTTGAACCTGAAGAACGATTTCCCTTTAGGTAGTACCAAATTCCAGGTTCTGGCGCATTTTTATCGAACCGTTTTATTTCTGTTACGGGTAAAGGAATGCTTGAACCGGGAGTATCTTCTATACTTGCATCTACCAAGGGAGCAATAACTTCAAATTCTTCTGGGCCAGTAACGGGAAACTGGTTAGTGAGGTGGTAGTGCTTTTGAGGACGCGAACTCCATTCAAAATCTTTTGCTAGCTCGTAAGTTCTTAGTTCAACTATATATTGACAGTCGGAATGACAATTGCTGCGTTTGCGAAAAATAGGTATTAAAAAAGATTCATCAGTATCACTTTCTAAAGGAAGAATTTTTCCGGATATACGCTTTTGTGTCTTTATTTCTGCTTGAATTTGCTCTAATGTATGCGGTTTGTCTTCTGAATTCGAGGCAATTTTCACCCCTTCTGGTAAAAAAGGATTTAACCAACTTACAGAAAGTGGATTGAACATAAATAGAATGCTAATCCAGCTAAGAGCTACAACAAGACCTCCACTAGAAAACAAGATTGCAATAGCTAGCATCGATGCTGCTAAACTTTTTCTTTTTTTGATTTTCTGAGTATGACTTGAGTAGGTGCGAATTCCTTTAGTCGGAGTATTTTTATTTTTGAGATTTTTTTTAGATTTTTTGATTCTTTTACGAAGCTTGCGAACCTTAGTATTAGGGTGCGCTTTGCCTTTTTTTAATGGCTTTGATGAAGGTGAATATTCTGGACTTCGGGTTTTGGATTTACTCTGCTGGTTTTTTTCCACTGTTAAAAATATATTCCAGTCATAAAAGATACTTTTACTCAATCTGAAATCTTAAATTGCTTGCGTCACCTTAAAAACAATACAAGCCCTACAAATTCGTTTATAAATCTTTTATTTTAAATTCCTCGTAACAGTACTAACTTTTTCTTTTATACTCGCGCTTCAGAGATATTGCCTAAAAATCAACGTAATCGCTTTTATTGAAAATCCGTATGATTACTCATGCCATTAAGAGAAACTATTGAATAAGCTCAACCTTTGTATATATACAACAGTACAAAAAGTTGAAAACAAATAAAATTTCGTTAATTATCGGTTTTTTAGCTGCGGGAATTACCGGATTCCCAGATAAAGCAATGTCTAAAAAACAGACTTCTACTGAATTTGTCACTATCCCTAGTCAAGAAACGACGGAGATTAAACAGTTTGAGATAAAAACTACAGAAAAATTTAAGATATCTCAGCCACTTACTGAATCTGTTAATTACAACTCATTGGATGAAAATCCGATGGGACAGGTTAATTCGGTTTCTCAATTTAGAGACGTACAGCCAACAGATTGGGCTTTTCAGTCTTTGCAGTCTTTAGTGGAGCGTTATGGATGTATTGCTGGTTATCCAAATGGAACTTATCGAGGGAACCGCGCTTTAACTCGTTATGAGTTTGCTGCGGGTTTGAATGCTTGTTTGGACAGAGTAAATGAGTTGATTGCTACTGCTACGAGTAATCTAGTCACCCGTGACGATTTAGCAACTTTACAAAAATTACAGGAAGAATTTGCTGCTGAGTTAGCTACATTGAGGGGACGAGTTGATGCTTTAGAATCTCGTGCTGCTGATATCGAAGCCAATCAATTTTCCACAACAACTAAACTCAGCGGAGTTACGATTGTTGGTATTCAAGGAAGAAGTGAGAACCGAGCAGATACTCCTCCAAGAGACGGAGTAAGGGATACTGATGACCCAGGAACTAACGTTAATGTTGCTAATTTTAATCAACTGTATTTAACTAGCCAATTCAACCCACGTAGTTTTTTGGTAGTCGGTCTTTTAGCTGGTCAGGGTGATACTAAACCGACCTTAACTAGGGATTTAGTACTTAGCTACGAATATGACTTTGGCAACGATTTTCAATTAAGCGACCTGCATTTTCACCAACTTCTAACTAAAAACTTAGCGATGATGGTGGGAACCAAAGGTGTTGACATGGTACGCTCATTTCGAGGACCCAACCGCGTTGAAAGTGCAGCCAACGGACCTTTGTCATGGTTTGCACAGAGAAACCCAATTTTAAACCTAGATTTTGAGAACGGTGGTATTGCTTTTGATTGGCAATTTGCAAAACGTGCCAGCGTGCAAGCAATTTATAGCGCTAGAGATATCGGAAATCCGGGAAATCGCGCAGGGTTATTTGATGGAAATACAACAGCAGCGGCACAATTGTTACTGACACCCGCTAAGACTTTTGATGTCGGTTTATATTACGTTAACAATTATTCTCCTAACGGTTCTTTGTTTAGTTTCGCAGGTGATAGTTGTTTAACTGCTCTGAATTGTTTTGCTGTTCCTGGGAGACCTTTGCAAACCAATGCTGTTGGGGCTACGGTCAATTGGGATATTTCGCGAGGAGTTACATTGGGTGGTTGGGCCGGTTATACCAACTCTCGGATTCCTGGAGAATCGGGAGATGTAGAAACAACAAACTATATGGTTTATCTCAATTTTCCTGACTTATTAAAGAAAGGTAATTTAGGTGGAATTTATGTAGGACAGCCACCAAAAATTGTTAGCAGTAATTTACCTGTAGGTAACAATGTACCTGACCTTTTAGATGGTGGAAACGGAAGCGAAGGTGGACAACCAGGGACAACTACTCATATTGAAGCTTTTTATCGCTGGAGATTGAACGATAATATGAGTGTTACTCCAGGAGTTATTCATATTATAGAACCCGGTCATACACCTGATAGCGATTCGATTACTATTGGTATTTTAAGGACTAGTTTTACATTTTAATAATTGGGGATTGGGGATTAGGGATATGGTGCTGGAAATTGAAAATGCAATTAAGATTAAGTGCTTTATTTTAATTATAAATAGAGTTATTCAGGGCGTTTATCTTTCTATCTCAGAATATCTTACAGCACCTTGCAGGTAAATGAGGTACAAAAAAATTTTATAAAACTCTTGTGGTACGGGCATCCCTGCCCGTTAGAATGTACCTCATAAAGATGAAATACGCTGTATTCTTTGTTATACAAGTTAATTATTATACAAATTTAAAAATATTTTTTCAATTTTTGTCTATTTAAAAGGGAACATCCCAAATTCGCAAAAATCCCGCACCCTTACAGAGTGTAGAATAAAATATTTGTTCAAAAATGGGATACTCCCATTTTAAATATATTTGCCCATGCCCAATTTTCCAATTCCCATCTATAAAGAATTCATATAGTTAATCTAAATAGTTAAATATGCGGTCGTGCTATTTTAAAATTCTTAGCAATAAAAGAAGTAACTTGCTTCAGTATTTTTCCTCTTGAAAATAATATTGATTTGATACTACATTTTGATTAGTTGCGCTATAAACGCATGTTTTAACAAAAATGGGGTTTTCAGGGTGCATTTATGAATCGTATCTATATCGTTTAGACAAGCGCAGCAAATCTTTTTCTTCAAATTAATCAAAAATTTTAATTTTTCTTGTGTTATATCCAGTTGCTTTATTTAAAATATTTTTTGATGCAACAAAGATATTAAAGCAAGATTTTTTTATCCAATTTTAGAAGCAATTAGGAAGTAAAATGTCTCAAAATATTTCTTGTCTGCTTGGGTTAGCTTTAGCAGTTGGTTCTGCTTTGGTTGCAATTCCATCTCAAGCTCAAACAGCAACAGAAACAAATGAAAATAAAGCTGTATTCTCCCAATCTTCGATAACTGATGAAAGCACGGAATCAAATTTAAAAAAATCTAAAGCTGTTAATCAAAACAATGATACTAAAATTTCCCAAGCAAAACCTGCTGAGAAACCTGTACGGGAACGCAATTGGGTATATAGTCGAATTGGGTTTGGATTGAAACAGTAAGGGTAAATAATTAGGAGTTAGGAGTTAGGA
>ERZ1740070.604-NODE-604-length-24038-cov-5.761956_pt1 | contig 24038 bp, 22 predicted proteins | sample MGYA00581734_ERZ1740070 | MGnify/ENA primary metagenome ERZ1740070 (study PRJEB43018, sample SAMN04849744) | marine metagenome | isolation source: floating plastic debris | place: Pacific Ocean | collected 2008-09-01 | study: EMG produced TPA metagenomics assembly...
GTGATCCTGACAACTGGCACATTTCTGCGCGGTGTGATCCATATCGGGGATGTGTCGCGCCCGGGTGGGCGAATGGGCGATGCGCCCTCTATCAAACTTGCCCAACGTATCGACAGCTTTGATTTGCAACTCGGCCGCCTTAAGACGGGCACACCCCCGCGCCTCAATGGAAAGACCATCAATTGGGACACCCTGGAGGAGCAACCGGGTGATGAGGACCCTACGCTTTTTTCCTTTATGTCAAAGGGCGTTCAGGCCCGGCAGGTCAGCTGTGGGATCACCCATACCAATGAGCGCACCCATGATGTGATCCGGGAAAACCTTGAGAGATCGGCGATGTATGGCGGGCATATTGACGGGGTCGGCCCCCGATACTGCCCTTCGATCGAGGATAAGATCGTGCGATTTGCTGAAAAGACGTCGCACCAGATTTTCCTTGAACCTGAAAGCCTGTCAGACAATGTGATCTATCCAAACGGGATATCGACTTCGCTGCCCGAAGATGTGCAAGTGGTCTATGTCCACTCCATCGTGGGTTTGGAACGCGCAGAGATCATGCAGCCGGGCTATGCCATCGAATACGACTACGTTGATCCGCGCGCACTTGATCTCACGCTGGCGGTGCGGTCCGTTCCGGGCCTGTACCTGGCCGGTCAGATTAATGGCACCACCGGTTATGAGGAGGCCGCAGCCCAAGGGCTGGTCGCAGGTCTCAATGCTGCCGCGTCTGTGCTGGGCAAGGATCCGATCATTTTTAGCCGTTCCAACAGCTACATCGGCGTCATGGTGGATGACCTCACGACACGCGGTGTGACAGAGCCCTATCGCATGTTCACCTCCCGCGCAGAGTTTCGTTTGTCCTTGCGCGCGGACAATGCTGATCAAAGGCTAACGCCCTTGGGTATAGAGATCGGATGCGTCACAGACGCCCGAAAAGCCGCGTTTCTTGAGAAATCAGAGCGGCTCACCGATGCACGCACACGATTGGAAGAGGCAAGCTTTACGCCTAGACAGCTCACTGACATTGGCCTGAAGGTCAATCAGGATGGATCGCGGCGCAGCGGTTTTCAGCTTCTCGCCTTCCTGGATGTCGGGTTTGATGACCTCTTGAAGCTGGATGATGGTCTGGCCGACATCGATACAGACACGCGCGCGCAGATCGAAAAAGATGCGCTTTACGCCAATTACATTGAACGGCAACAGCGCGATGTAGAGATGTTGAAGCGTGATGAGGCCCATGTGATCGATGCGGATTTTGATTTCAACGCCATTGAGGGCCTCTCCAATGAGCTGAAAAGCAAGCTGTCCATGGTGCGGCCTGCCAACCTGGCGCAGGCGGGACGGATTGATGGGATGACGCCGGCCGCGCTGACAATCATCTTGGCCAAGCTGCGCAGCCTCAAGCGGGAGCGGCGCGCGTGAGCCTCGCCGGGCTGGATGTTTCACGTGAAACATTGGAGCGGCTTAAGATTTACGAGGCGCTATTGAACAAATGGAATCCGGCCATCAATCTCGTGGCCAAATCCACGCTCGCGGATGCGTGGCAACGCCACATCGTCGATTCCGCTCAAATCTATGCGTTGGCCGATGATGGGGCAGGTCACTGGGCGGATCTTGGTTCAGGCGGCGGGTTTCCCGGTATGGTCATCGCGATCCTGGCCGCGGAAAAACTTACCCCAAAATGGGTTTCACTGGTGGAGAGTGATACCCGAAAATGTACATTTCTCCGAACTGTCGCCCGCGAAACGGGGATTGACGTCACCATCGTCAACGCTCGGATTGAGGAAAGCCCACCCCTTCAGGCCAATGTCCTTTCTGCGCGCGCCCTTGCCGATCTCACAACGCTTTTGTCCTTCTGTGACCAACATCTAAGCGCCTCGGGCCAAGCCCTGTTTTTAAAGGGTGCATCCTGGCAAAAAGAACTTGAAGAGGCACAAAGATCGTGGCGCTTTGAGCATCAAGTTGTTACAAGCAAAACCGACGATGGCCCCGCCATTTTGCGCATTTCAGGAGTGTCCCGTGTCTGATCCGGCTCGGCCCAAAACCCCTAAAATCATTGCAGTCGCCAATCAAAAAGGCGGCGTCGGCAAGACCACAACGACGATAAATCTTGGCGCGGCGTTGGCGGAAACCGGCTGTCGAATTTTGATCGTAGACCTCGATCCCCAGGGCAACGCGTCCACGGGTCTTGGCATCGAACGCGACGCGCGCGAGCTGACAACGTATGATTTGCTGTTGGAAGATGTCGATCTGACGGACGTTATCTACGACACCGATGATGACCGACTTAAAATCATACCCGCAACTGTTGACTTGAGTTCAGCGGATATGGAACTGATTTCAAATGAGAAACGCAGCTATCTTTTGCATGACGCGTTGCGCCAGACCGCCATGGACGCCTTTGAGCTTGATTACATTCTCATTGATTGCCCTCCGTCGCTGAACCTGCTGACAGTCAATGCCATGGTTGCCGCGCATTCCGTTCTTGTGCCTTTACAGTCTGAATTTTTCGCGTTGGAGGGTCTGTCGCAGCTTATGATGTCCGTCCGAGAGGTGCGCCAGACGGCCAATCCAGGTCTGAGGATCGAAGGTATCGTGCTGACCATGTTTGACAGCCGCAATAACCTGTCCTCGCAAGTCGAAGACGATGCGCGCGAAAACCTTGGCGATCTGGTGTTTCAGACCCGCATTCCGCGCAATATACGGGTAAGTGAGGCGCCGTCTTTTGCCATGCCCGTTTTGCAGTATGATGCGACGTCCAAGGGCTCCATGGCCTATCGCGCCTTGGCCCAGGAATTGATTGCCAACAACGCGCCTGTCGCAGCCTAAGGGAGGAGCACCCATGGCCAAACCAACGTCAAAGAAACGAGGTCTTGGCAGAGGCCTATCGGCGCTGATGGCAGATGTCCAAGAAGACAGCGCGCAGACGGAGGCCGCCCCCAAACAGCCAGACCGCATGATCCCGATCGAAAAGATTTTTCCCAATCCCGATCAGCCGCGCCGTCAATTTGACAAGGATGCCCTTGCGGATCTGGCGGCGTCCATTGCGGAAAAAGGGGTCATTCAGCCTCTGATTTTGCGGGAGAATCCCAAAGGGGATGGCACGTATGAGATTGTCGCGGGTGAACGTCGTTGGCGTGCGTCACAGCAGGCAAAATTGCACCAAGTCCCTGCAATCATTAGAGAATTTGACGACACGGAGGTTCTCGAGGTCGCGATCATTGAGAATATCCAGCGCGCCGATCTTAACCCGATGGAAGAGGCTCTAGCTTTTAGCCAATTGATGGAAAAGTTCGGGCACACTCAGGATGTTCTGTCCAAATCGCTTGGCAAAAGTCGAAGTCATATCGCAAATTCGGTGCGGCTCCTGACCCTTCCGTCTGAGGTACAAGGTTACGTCCAGGATGGTAAGTTGTCAGCTGGTCATGCGCGTTCTTTGATAACGTCAGAAGATCCCGTGGCGCAAGCGAAAGTCGCGAACAAAATGGGTTTGTCAGTCAGGGACGTTGAAAAACTGGCAAAGACGTTTTCGGGTGAAACAGTCTCGAAAAAAGCCAAGTCTCCGCCAAAACCCTCTGAGGACAAAGACGCGGATACAAAGGCATTGGAGCAAGACTTGTCAGCAAATCTTGGTTTGAAAGTGTCCGTGGATCACACGATGGGTCAGGAAAATGGCAAACTGGTCATCGCGTACAAAACCCTCGAAGATCTGGACACTCTGTGCCGCCTTTTGAGCGCTAACCGTTAGGGCGGCTCCAGATAAAAAACAGAACCAAACTGAGCACCACGGCCTGAATGGAAATAACCAATGTTCCCGCGCCAAGGGCCCAGGAAAGACAGAAAACCGCCGCTATAGAGACTGTTGCCAACTGTTTTGCCCGAGGCCGGATCGCGCCGTTTCTCCTCCAATCGTCAATCAGTGGGCCAAAGGTCTGATGGTCCAACAACCATCTGTGGAGGCGTTCGGACGACCGGGCAAAGCAAAACGCGGCCAATAGAACAAAGGGCACCGTGGGCACAAGTGGAAGAACCACGCCCAATATCCCAAGGCCCATGCTCATCAGACCAAGAAAAAGCCATACCGCTTTCATGTCACGTCAACCGGTCAAAAGTTCCTGGATCACTGCATTCAGCACGATCCGACCCTGGCGGGTGGCGCGAATCCGATCGGAGCTGACATCGATCATACCGATTTCTATGAGATGATCGAGTGACGGCTTGGGCAGTTTCGCGCCAGACAGGGCCTCAAAACGCCCCACATCCAATCCTTCAGACAATCGCAGAGCCATCATGAGGTATTCATTGGCCTGAGTAGATCCGGACAGACGTGTTTTGGACTTCAAAGATTGCCCCTTCCCAGACGCTTCAAGCCACCGATCAGGATTAGAGAACGCCTCCGTCGCAAATCGAGCGCCGTTTTCAGTGACGCGCCCATGGGCGCCGGGCCCGATGCCAATATAGTCACCATAACGCCAGTAAATCAGGTTGTGACGAGACTCCGTGCCGGGTTTGGCATGGTTTGAAACCTCATAGGCGGCCATTCCGAAGTCATCGCAGATCTCTTGTGTGATCTCGTACATGTCGCCGGCAAGGTCATCATCGGGCAGACCAAGAAGTTTGCCATTGGCATGACGGCGGGCGAAAACTGTGCCTGGCTCAATGGTGAGCTGGTAAAGAGAGAGGTGATCGACCGCCATGCTTAGCGCCTCGGCCAGCTCTGATGTCCAGTCGGAAAGGGATTGCCCCTGACGTGCGTAAATCAGGTCAAAGCTTACACGATCAAAGTATTTCCTTGCGATATCAAAGGCTTGCCTTGCTTCTAACACGGAATGTATCCGCCCAAGGCGGCGCAGGTCGGCATCATTCAAAGCCTGCACACCCATGGAAATGCGAGACACACCAGCCTCGGAATACGCGCGAAACCGGTCCGCCTCGACGGAGCCAGGATTGGCCTCTAGGGTGATTTCCAGGTCATTGGCGATGGGCCAGGTGGATTTGATCCGCTCGATCAGGGTGGCCACCATCGCAGGATCCATCAAACTGGGCGTTCCGCCACCGAAAAAAACCGTGTTCAAAATGCGGTCTGGATACGCTTTTCCCGCCGCCTCAATCTCATTTAGATAGGCTCTGTTCCAGCGCGATTGGTCGATCTCTCGCGCGACATGGCTGTTGAAATCACAGTAAGGGCATTTTGCCTCGCAGAAGGGCCAATGGATGTAGAGGCCAAAGCCGCCATTGCGCCAATCTTCAGCGAAAGCATCCTTCGACGAGTTTTGCAAAAGCGTCTGCACGGTGGCTCATCCGATTCTTTTCCCAACGATCCATTTCGGCAAAAGTCAGGTCATATCCATTTGGCACAAAGATAGGGTCATATCCATGTCCTTGCGAACCGCGCATGGGCCAGGTGATTTGTCCGTCGATTGTGCCGGGAAAAACTTCGTCATGTCCGTCGGGCCAAGCCATGACCAGCGTACAGCAGAACCGAGCCATCCAAGGCCTAGGGACGCCAGTTGCGACGAGCTTGTCATGAGCTTTGGTCATCGCCATCTCAAAATCGCGACCTGTTTCGGTTTCTGCCCAATCTGCCGTGTAAACACCCGGGGCGCCGTCTAGCGCATCAATCTCAAGGCCACTGTCATCGGACAGGGCGGGCAAACCGGTCGCCTTGGCCGCCGCATGGGCCTTTATCCGTGCATTGCCGACGAAAGTTGTCTCTGTTTCATCTGGTTCGATCAGGCCCTTTTCAGCAGCGCCGATGACAGACACACCAAAATCCTGCAAGAGGTGGGCAATCTCTTCCAACTTGCCTTGATTATGGGTCGCAACGAGGAGTTCGCGCCCCTCGAACTTACGCATTCGTGGCCGTCCGCTGCGCCACCGACAGCATTTGAACACCGGCCTCTGCCAGTTCCATCAGTTTGTCCATTTGATCGCGCGTGAAGGTCGCGCCTTCGGCACTCATCTGAACTTCAATGAGTTGCCCACTCGCCGTCATGACAAAATTACCGTCTACCCCGGCCTCACTATCCTCGGGATAGTCGAGGTCGAGAACAGGTTGACCCGCATAGATCCCACAGCTGACGGCGGCGACCGGATCGACCAGCGGATCGGTGACCACGTCACCCGCTTTCATCAACGCATTCACCGCAAGGCGCAGCGCGACCCAGCCGCCCGTGATAGAGGCACAGCGCGTGCCGCCGTCGGCTTGGATCACATCGCAATCCACCGTGATCTGCCGTTCACCCAGGGCCTCGCGATCCACACCTGCCCGAAGACTGCGCCCGATAAGACGCTGAATTTCCACGGTGCGACCGCCTTGTTTTCCGGCCGAGGCCTCACGCCGCATGCGAGATGAGGTCGACCGGGGCAACATGCCATATTCCGCGGTGACCCACCCAAGACCAGACCCTTTGATAAACGGGGGCACGCGATCCTCAAGCGAGGCGGTGCAAAGGACATGTGTATCGCCCACTTTGATCAGACATGATCCCTCGGCGTGTTTCGTGACACCCGTTTCAATCGAAATCGGGCGCATTTCGTCCAACTGTCTTCCGGATGGCCGCATGATCATGATCCTTTTCTGAATGGCTTGGGCATACAGGCGCGGCCTTGCCGGATGCAACCCCGATTGACCTTTTTGATTTGCGCTCTTTAATGAACAGATACGGGAATTATCATTCTATGCGCGATGACTGAGGCCGGAAAAACCCTTGAGACGATGAACAACCGCTCGCGCGAGGTGTTTCGCCGCGTGGTGGAGGGGTATTTGGCCACCGGTGATCCTGTGGGGTCGCGCACCCTGACCCGTGATATGTCGGAGAAAGTCAGCGCGGCCACCATCCGAAACGTGATGCAGGATCTGGAATACCTGGGATTGCTCGACAGTCCGCATGTGTCCGCCGGGCGGGTGCCCACGCAGGAAGGGTTGCGCATGTTTGTGGATGGCCTGCTTGAGGTGGGTGATCTGGAAAACACCGACCGTCAGATGATTGATGCAACGCTTGGCAGAAACTCTGATGATGTGGGTGCTGCGTTGGATCGCATCGGCTCTGCGCTTTCGGGTGTGACGCAAGGGGCGTCCTTGGTTTTGGCCCCGAAACACGAAGCGCCGATCAAGCATATAGAGTTTGTGAGCCTCGGCCATGACCGCGCATTGGTCGTGTTGGTCTTTGCCGATGGTCAGGTGGAGAATCGGATCTTCACGCCACCCCCGGGGCAAACACCGTCCTCCATGCGGGAAGCCGCGAATTTTCTGAATGCACTCATTGAGGGCAAAACCCTTTCGGATCTGCAAAGCGCGATCACGTCTGAGATCGAACGTCGGCGACAGGAGATCGATGTTCTTGCCCATCAACTTGTTGAAAGCGGGCTTGCGGTTTGGGACGATGGCGCGACGGACACGTTTGAACGTCTCATTGTGCGCGGGCGATCCAACCTTCTGGATGGTCAAGCGGATGAGGAAGATATTGACCGTATCAAGACGCTCTTTGACGACTTGGAACGCAAGCGTGACATTGCCGAATTCCTGGAACTGACCGACGAAGGCGAAGGTGTGCGCATTTTTATCGGCTCTGAGAACAAACTTTTCTCACTTTCGGGTTCCTCTTTGGTTGTGTCTCCATATATGAACTCTGATCGAAAGATCATTGGCGCGGTCGGGGTCATTGGGCCTACGCGGCTCAACTATGGGCGGATCGTGCCGATCGTGGATTACACCGCGCAGATTGTTGGCAAGCTGATCGCGGACAGAACGTAAGGGTGCTTGAACATGGCTGAGCGCGACGAAGAACAGTTTCTGGACGATTTGGAAGACATCGAGGCGGATCTTGAGGCCGCCTTGGATGACGAGGCAGAGCTGACGCCCGAGCAGATGATCGAAGAGCTCAAGGCGGAGCGCGATGCGTTTCAGGATAAGTTTATGCGCGCGCTCGCTGATGCTGAGAATGCGCGCAAGCGGGCCCAAAAGGATCGCACAGAGGCTGAGAACTACGGCGGGTCTAAGCTGTCACGCGATATGCTGCCTGTGTTTGACAATATGAAGCGTGCGGTCGAATCCGTAACCGAAGAACAGCGCGAGGTCGCCGCGCCCCTGATTGAAGGGATTGAGCTGACGATGCGCGAGCTTCTGAACGTGTTCAACAAACACGGCATTCAGGTGATCGATCCGCAGGTCGGTGACAGGTTCGATCCCAAAGTTCATGAAGCCATGTTTGAGGCCCCACTTCAGGGCACCAAGGCCGGCGACATCATTCAGGTGTCGACGCAGGGTTTCATGCTGCATGATCGGATATTGCGCCCGGCGCAGGTGGGTGTGTCGTCCAACCCGGGTTAACTATCGCGGGACGCTGGCCGTCCAGGACTGATCGAACACAGCATCTTCGCCATCCCAGGTTTCCAGCCTCTGAGAGATCTCAAAACTGTCGTGCCTGCCCTGCATGGTCATCGACACTTTGCTATGCGCGCGCCAGGTTCCGCGCCCAAATCCACGGGTCCACGTGATCTCGGATCGGGCGCTTTCGGGCCGGTCGGGATGGATGGACCACACCTCTTTCATCCAGGCATCGGTGATGACGCCGCTGGCGATATCCTCCACCCGGCCGCGATCCCCAATGATGGTGAGGACACGGGTTCCATCCTTTAACGTGTGCCAGGTTTTGCTTTCCTGTGTTTCTGACAACGCTTTGGTGTCTCGTTTCTCCACCGGCGGGGGCGGTGCAAAGTGCATCTCTTTTGCCGATGCCGCACACAGCGGAAGCATGATGTGCCCATCGCTTAGGTGTACCGAGAACGCGTCGCCCTCCGGCCAGCAAAACGGCCAGTAGCTGCTTGAGAGTGACAAACACAGCTTATGCCCGGCCGGCAAGTGATAGGCGCATTGATCAAGGATGATCTCCGCGCCGAACACCTCACCGGGCACTAAATCAACCTTGCGATCAAAGCCGCCTCTGTGGCGCAGGTTTAAAAACCCGTGCGATATCAGCATCGCCGTGCCATCGGGGCGAAGATCACTGAGCCGGGCGATGATCTGTCCTTTGGGCCTATCGCAAGACAGACGCACGGTCAGTTTGGGCGCGCCAACAAGGATGGTGTCATCGCGTATGTCATCCGTGACAAAGGAAAGACCGCGGGCGTTGTCGTCGGTCTGATCATCCGGCATCTCACCAGGACCAAAGCCAAAGGGGAAAAACTCACCACAGTCCTCGCCGCACCGCAGGTCTTGCTCCAACGGCACGTCGAGCCGGTCTTTGTCCCCAAGCGTCATGTCAGACCGGAGGTGAAATTCTATGGTTTTGGCGTCGGGTGCGGGCCAGTCATGCGCACCCATCCACTGACCATCGCGATGCGTCAAAGCGGGGTCGGGTGCGCGGCTGTCCATGACATAGGCGATATAGTCGGGCATGTCTTCGACACCAGTTTCCTTGCTTTTCAGCCACCTGTCCCACCATCTCAGGGCAAGGTCGAGATAATCGAGGCCCGGACCAATGGTGGTGATGTTGGGGTACTTATGGCTCCACGGACCAAGAATGGCCTTCACTGGACCAGCGGCATGTTCGGCCATCGCCGCCATCGCGTTGCGATACCCGTCATGCAAGCCTCCCATCACCAAAACCGGTGCCTGAATTGCGGTGTAGTCTTCGCAAATGGACCCGTGTTTCCAATAAGCTTTGCGATCTGCATTGCGTGTCCAAAGCTCTGCGGCAAAGGGCGTCGCCTTTAACCGGTCGAGCCAAATTTGCCGCCAATCGGGGCGCAATTCCGGGTCTGGTGGCATGGAAAACCAGGACAGGTAGGTCGCGGCCCACCCAACATTTTCACAGAGCTGAATCCCACCTTTGTAGTGAATGTCATCGTGGTAACGATCGACGGTGGTTCCGATGGAGATCACCGCCTTCAGCGGCTCGGGCCGTCGCGCCGCAATCTGCATCCCGTTGAACCCGCCCCAGGAAATCCCTTGCATGCCGACCGCGCCACTGCACCAAGGTTGCGCAGCGATCCAGGCGATGATGTCTTCGCCGTCTTGCAGCTCCTGTTCAGAGTATTCGTCGTCAAAAAGCCCCTCACTGTCACCACATCCGCGCCGGTCTACACGGATTGAGACATATCCGTTGCGCGCAAAGTGGGGATGCATGCCGTGATCACGCTCAAGCGTGCCATCGGTTTTGCGATAGGGCAGGTATTCGAGGATTGCTGGAACCGGATTTTCGACCGCATCATCGGGCATCCAAACAGCGGCCGAAAGGCGCGTGCCATCGGGCAGGGGGATGCCAACATCGCGGTCAAAGATCATTTGCCTAGCCCTTTGAGTTCGTAGATCAAATTGAGCGCGTCTTTGGGCGTCAACTCATCTGGAAGGATTTCATTGAGACGATCCTCCACCGGGGACGGGCCAGAAGGCGGTGAGGCTTGTGGGGCGGGTGTCGCAAAGAGGGGGAGATCGTCGATGAACGCCTCTCGCTTGCTACCCCCTTCGCGATCACCTTTTTCGAGGGCATCCAAAACGGTCCGGGCACGATCGACCACGGCTTGTGGCAAACCGGCCAGTTTCGCCACTTGCACGCCGTAACTGCGGTCCGCCGCGCCTTGCCGCACCTCATGTAAAAATATCACGTCGCCATCATGCTCCTTCACGGAGACGGTCGCGTTATCGACGCGTTCGAGCTTTTCCGACAGCGCCGTCAGCTCATGATAATGTGTGGCAAACAGTGCACGGCAGCCGTTGACCTCATGGAGATGTTCCAACGTGGCCCATGCGATGGAGAGCCCGTCATAGGTCGCTGTGCCGCGCCCGATCTCATCGAGGATGACCAGAGATTGCGCATCTGCCTGATTGAGGATCGCAGCGGTTTCCACCATTTCAACCATGAAGGTCGACCGCCCGCGCGCCAGATCATCTGAGGCGCCGACACGGCTAAAAAGTTGACTGACCAGACCGATATGCGCCTCGCGGGCAGGGACAAATGACCCCATTTGCGCGAGCACGGCGAAAAGAGCGTTTTGGCGCAGGAAGGTCGATTTGCCCGCCATGTTAGGGCCTGTGAGCAGCCAGATATCGCTATCTCCGCCAAGGTCACAATCATTGGCGATGAAGGGCGCGCCGGATTGCGCACGAAGGGCCTGTTCCACAACAGGATGTCGCCCGCCTTTGATGGTGAGTGCGCGGCTGTCATCCATCTTGGGGCGGCACCAATCTTCACCAGCCGTGAGATCGGCGAGGGCGGTCACCAGATCAAGCTCTGACAAGGCGCCAGCAACCATTGAGAGCTCAGCCGCATGATCCAGAATAGAAGCTTTCAGGCTTTCATAGAGCCGCTTTTCAATCTCGATCGCCCGGCCACCCGCGTTCAGAATGCGCGTTTCCATCTCGCTCAGGTCCGGGGTGGTGAAGCGCAGTTGATTGGCTGTGGTCTGACGATGCTTAAACGTCTCGTTGAGCGGTTCCGACAGCATCTTTTCCGCGTGGGTGGCCGTAACTTCGATGAAGTAACCCAAGACGTTATTGTGCTTGATCTTGAGGCTTTGAATGCCGGTCCGTTCTGCATATTCCACCTGCATCCCCGCGATGACGCCGCGCCCTTCGTCACGCAATTTGCGCGCCTCATCGAGGTCGTCATCGTACCCTTCCGCGATGAACCCGCCATCGCGAACAAGAAGCGGGGGTTCAGCGATCAACGCGTCCGACAGCAGATCGAGCAGTGCGTCATGACCTTTGAGGTTGGCCAAACACTCTTTCATCAGATCGGGCATCTCAGCGCCATTTTGAGCCGCATGGACGGCGTCCGCCTGCTCCAACCCGTTGCGAATGGCGGTAAGATCGCGAGGCCCACCTCGATCCAGACCTAAGCGAGACAGCGCGCGCTCCAAATCCGGCACGTGCCGCAAGCGGTCACGAAGATCGTCCCGGATGCGCGGGTTTTCCACGCCAAAACCCACCGCGTCGTGACGGGCCTCAACAGTGTTGAGTTGCCGTGACGGAGAGGACAAACGCCGTTCGAGCAAACGACCGCCGCCCGCGGTCACAGTCCGGTCAATCGTGGACAAAAGTGAGCCAGACCGCCCACCCGACAGCGCATGGGTCAGCTCCAGATTGCGCCGTGTCGCGGCATCGATTTGCATGACGCGGGCCTCGGCCTCCCGCGTCGGGGGGCGCAGAAGCGGCAGTTTGCCCTTTTGCGTGATGTCGAGATAGTCAATGAGCGCACCCATGGCCGCACGCTCAGGCCGTTCAAAGCTGCCAAAGGCATCCAACGTGTCGACGCCGAAAAGCTTGCAAAGTTTGTTGTCTGCCTCGGTGCTGTCAAAAGCGGACCGGGCAAGCGGGGTGAGTGAGGTGCCGTTTTCCGTGGCGATCTCTTCGACCTCGTGGTCTTCTCCGTCGGCGATGATCAATTCGCTGGGCATCAACCTTGCCAATTCGGGGCCAAGCCGCACTTGCGCAAGCGGCATCACCGAAAACGCCCCGGTTGAGATATCGACCCAAGCCAGCGCAGATTTGTCCCGCACCTTGGCAAACGCGGCGAGATAGTTGTGCCGGCGCGCATCCAGAAGGCTGTCTTCGGTTAGGGTGCCCGGCGTGACAAGCCGCACCACATCGCGATGCACCACCGCCTTTGATCCACGTTTTTTCGCCTCAGCCGGATCTTCCATCTGTTCACAGACGGCCACGCGAAACCCTTTGCGGATCAGCGTCAGGAGATACCCTTCTGCGGAATGCACCGGGACACCGCACATGGCGATATCCTCGCCCAGGTGCTTGCCCCGTTTGGTCAGGGCAATATCGAGGGCCTCCGCCGCCGCGATAGCATCGTCAAAGAACAGCTCATAGAAATCGCCCATCCGGTAGAACAACAGCGCGCCCTGGTACCGGGCTTTGATCTCCAGATATTGCGCCATCATGGGCGTTATGGCCGCTTTTTGCGATGTCACGCTGTCCCCCCGGATCAGTTCAAATGACAGTATCGACACCGCCCTCACTGCGAAAGCCCTGTTTCAGCCTGTTGAGGCCCGGAGAAAGCATCGTTAAGCATGGGCGACTCGAAATGATACACACCGCAGGGACACCCGATGGCCAACCCAAAATTCACCCGGGAAGAGGCGCTTGCCTTTCACCTGGAACCAACCCCCGGCAAGTTTGAGATTTCGGCAACCGTGCCGATGTTCACGCAGCGGGATCTGTCGCTGGCCTATAGCCCGGGTGTGGCCGTGCCGTGTGAGGCGATCGCGGAAAATCCTGAGACGGCGTATGACTACACCAACAAGGGCAACCTCGTGGCCGTGATCTCCAACGGGACGGCTGTTTTGGGTCTTGGCAATCTGGGCGCGCTGGGCTCAAAACCGGTGATGGAGGGGAAATCTGTCCTGTTCAAACGCTTCGCCGATGTGAATTCCATCGACATTGAGCTCGATACTGAAGACCCGGATGCGTTCATTAATGCGGTCCGTCTGATGGGGCCGACCTTTGGGGGGATCAACCTCGAAGATATCAAAGCGCCTGAATGTTTCATCATCGAACAGACGCTCAAAGAGCAGATGGACATCCCTGTCTTCCACGATGATCAGCATGGGACGGCCGTGATCTGTGCCGCCGGGTTGCTGAACGCGCTGCATCTGTCGGGCAAGAAAATCGAAGATGTGAAGATCGTGCTGAACGGCGCGGGGGCCGCCGGCATCGCCTGTGTTGAGCTTCTCAAAGCCATGGGTGCGCGGCATGAAAACTGCATCGTGTGCGACACCAAGGGTGTGATCTGGCAAGGCCGCACCGAGGGCATGAACCAGTGGAAGTCGGCCCATGCTGTGAAAACCGATCTGCGGAGCTTGGAGCAGGCGATGGATGGCGCGGATGTCTTCCTTGGTGTGTCCGTGAAAGGGGCCGTGACGCCAGAGATGGTGATGTCCATGGCCAAGGATCCGGTCATTTTTGCCATGGCCAACCCTGACCCGGAGATCACCCCGGAAGAGGCGCAGGCGGTGCGCGAGGATGCGATCGTGGCCACAGGGCGTTCGGACTACCCCAATCAGGTGAACAACGTGCTGGGGTTTCCTTACCTCTTCCGTGGCGCGCTGGATGTTCATGCCCGTGCCATCAATGACGAGATGAAAATCGCCTGTGCCCATGCACTGGCCGAATTGGCGCGCCAGGATGTCCCGGATGAGGTTGCGATGGCCTATGGGCGCAAACTGTCCTTTGGGCGGGACTACATAATCCCGACCCCGTTTGATCCACGCCTCATTCACACCATTCCGCCAGCTGTCGCGAAGGCGTGCATGGACACAGGCGCGGCGCGGCGGCCTATCGTGGATATGGAAGCCTATGAGCTTGCGCTAAAATCCCGGCTGGACCCGACCGCGTCTATCATGCGGTCGATCAATGCCCGCGCGCGGAATGCGCAGGCCCGTATGATCTTTGCCGAAGGCGATGACCCCCGTGTGTTGCGTGCCGCGGTTCAGTATCAGCGCACCGGCTATGGTCAGGCTTTGGTCGTCGGGCGCAGTGATGATGTGCGGCAAAAACTTGAGGCCGCAGGCCTCGGCGATGCCGTATCTGAGATTGAAATTGTCAACGCAGCCAATACAGATCACCTCGAAGACTACAAAAGTCATCTGTATAACCGCCTTCAACGCCGTGGATTTGACCATCAGGATATTCACCGTCTGGCCGCTCGTGACCGGCATGTGTTTGCCGCGCTGATGCTGGCCCATGGGCATGGGGATGGCTTGGTCACCGGGGCCACGCGGAAATCGGCGCATGTTCTCGATCTGATCAACCACGTGTTTGACGCGGGTGTTGCGCAGGGCGCGGTGGGCGTGACGGCCCTGTTTCACAAAGGCCGCATCGTGATGATCACCGACACGCTGGTCCATGAATGGCCGGATGAGGAGGACCTTGCCACGATTGCTGAACGTGGGGCCGATGTGGCGCGGGGGCTTGGGCTTGAGCCTCGGGTCGCCTTCGTGTCGTTTTCCACCTTTGGCTATCCAAAATCCGAACGGGCGGAGAAGATGCATTTCGCCCCCGCTGTTTTGGAAAAACGCGGTGTGGATTTTGAGTTTGAAGGTGAAATGACAGTCGATGTCGCGCTCAACCCAGCGGCGCAAGAAAACTATCCGTTTCAGCGCCTGACCGGCCCGGCCAATGTGTTGGTCGTTCCGGCGCGCCATTCGGCCTCCATCTCAACCAAGCTGATGCAGGAAATGGCAGGGGCCACGGTGATCGGCCCGATTTTGGCTGGCATTGACGAATCTATTCAGATCGCCTCCACCGGGTCCACGGCCAGTGATATCCTGAACATGGCGGTGCTGGCGGCCTGTAAGGTGGGCTAGGCGATGATATTCAACCTCGGCTCGATCAATGCGGATTTCTTCTACGATCTGCCGCATTTGCCCGGACCGGGGGAGACGCTGGCCGCCTCGCATATGGCCACGGGCCTAGGGGGCAAAGGGGCGAACCAATCTGTCGCTGCTGCGCTTGCCGGTGAGGATGTGCGCCATATCGGTGCTGTCGGGGAGGATGGCGCCTGGGCCGTAGAACGGCTTAGCGATTTTGGCGTCAACGTATCTCATATTCGGATCAGCAAACGCCCCACGGCGCATGCCATCGTTATGGTCGACGGTGCCGGTGAAAATCAGATCGTGATCTATCCGGGTGCCAATATGGATCAAAGCGCCAAGGCGATCGAGCAGGCCTTGGATAAGGGAGGCGCTGGGGACTGGCTGATCTTGCAGAATGAAACATCCCATCAGGCTGAGGCCGCGCAGATGGCCCGGGAACGCGGTATCAAAGTTGCCTATTCCGCCGCGCCGTTTGAGGCGAAAGCGGTGCAAAATGTGCTGCCTTTCACGACCCTTCTGATCATGAATGAGGTTGAGGCGCAGCAATTTGAACAGGCCACTGGTCAAGCGGTGACCGCGCTTTCCTTGCCTTATGCGCTGATCACGCGCGGCAAAGATGGTGCGGTTTGGCATAACCTGACGACGGGTGAGGATCTGAGTGTACCCGCTTTTGAGGTTGAGACCGTCGACACCACAGGCGCCGGGGATACGTTTGCGGGTTTCGCGGTGGCTGGTCTGTCTCAAGGATTGCCCATGCAAGAGGCCCTGCGCCAAGCGTCTGCTGCGGCTGCGCTTAGTACAACGAAAAAGGGGACAGCGGACGCCATCCCCGATCTTGTAACTGTCAAAGCGTTTCTTGCGCCCTAGGACACAAACGGTGCCTTGGTGCCCCAAAGCTGACGCACCCGTTCATCCCGCCCGCAGGCCTCACGATACGCTTTGTAGGCTTTAGCCTTAGATTTCGGGCCAAAGCGGGTGAGGATCACGCTCGTTTGTTTGTAATAGTCCTGATGGTAGGCATCGGCGGGGAAAAACTCACCGCCGTTGAGGACGGGGGTGACGATTTTCTGGCCCAGCTCGGATTGAGCATTGGCCAATGCCGCCTCTGCCGCCGTGCGTTCCACGGAATTGTACACGAAGATGGCGGAACGATAGCTGGCGCCACGGTCACAGAATTGCCCGCCGGCATCCGTCGGATCGATAGAGCGGAAGAATAGGGAATAGATTTGCGTGGGCGTGATCTGGCTGGGATCATAGAAGATCTGTACGGCCTCATAGTGGCCCGTCCCGCCGCGCACGACCTGTTTGTAGGTCGGGTTGTCAACTGTCCCGCCGGTGAAACCGGAAACAACCTCTGTCACGCCGGCCACGCTTTCAAAATCTTTTTCAACGCACCAGAAGCACCCGCCGGCGACCACGATCACCTCATTGGCGGTCGCTTTCGCGTCGCCGTATTGGATGCCAAGACCAAGGCCCACAAGCCCGGCCAAAACCACTGCTTTGAGATTTGTGAGTGTTGAGATCATAATAGCCTCCCATGTCGGTTGATCTGGAAACTAACGGAAAGACAGGCACAGCCAACTCACCGATCCGAGAGGTCACGCGCAGGTGAGGGGAGTTTACCCCGTGGGCGTGAAAAACGGGGCTTTTCAACCGAATTGAAACAGAGTTCTCTGGGAGAATGTAACAAATGGTGCCCCTATGACCGACCACCAGACCACCCACCAAGCCGTCGAAGACGCACGCAACGAACAGATTCGGATTTGGCTCAACGGTAGGATCGTGCCCAAAGCGGACGCACTCGTAAGCGTGTATGATTCCGGTTTCATGTTGGGCGACGGTGTGTGGGAGGGGCTGCGGCTTTACAATGGGGTCTGGGCCTTTGCCGACGAACATCTGGATCGGCTGTTTGAGGCAGCAAAAGCGATTGATCTCGATATCGGGATGACGCCCGACGATCTGATGCGCGCACTCCAAGATACGGCTGAGGCCAATTCCATGGTCAGCGATGCGCATGCGCGATTGATGGTGACGCGCGGGATCAAAACGCGCCCATTTCAGCATCCGTCGCTGTCACAGCAGGGTCCGACCGTCACCATTATCATGGAGCACTCAAAGCCGCGGATTGCGCGACCGATCCGCCTGGCCACCGTGCCGCATCTGCGCGGTTTGCCGATGACGCAGGATCCCAAGCTGAACTCGCACTCAAAGCTCAATTGCATTTTGGCCTGTATCGCCGCGGAAAAGGCGGGCGCGGATGAGGCGCTGATGCTTGATATCCATGGGTTCGTGAACACGACGAATGCCTGCAATTTCTTCATCGTCCGCAAGGGAGAGGTTTGGACGTCGACCGGCGATTACTGCATGAACGGGATCACGCGGCAGAAGGTCATCGACCTGTGCCGCGCCAATGACATTCCGGTTCATGAAAAGAACTATTCGCTGGTCGAGGCATATGGCGCCGAAGAGGCGTTTTTGACCGGAACATTCGGTGCGCAAACCCCGGTAAGTGAGATTGACGGCCGCACCTTGGGTGACGGGCAACAAGGACCAATGACGACCCGCATCCAAGAGCTGTACAAGGCTCTAATCCAGCAGGAAACGACCTGAATGCGGATCGCCATGTGGTCCGGCCCGCGCAATATTTCAACGGCCATGATGTATGCTTTTGCCGCGCGGGGGGATTGCGAGGTGGTGGATGAGCCGTTTTATGCGTCCTACCTGCACCTGACGGGCATCGATCACCCCTTGAGGGAGGAGATTATCGCCTCCCAACCCACTGACCCCGTGGATGTGATCACAAATTTGACGGGGCCAATGTCGGATGGCTTTGCGCATTCGTACCACAAGCATATGACCCAACATATGATCCCGGATGTGCCACGTGATTGGATCAACGGGTTTCAAAATGTCTTTCTCATCCGACATCCGGCCCGTGTGATTGCGTCCTACGCCGCCAAGCGGGAAAATCCGACGCTCAAAGACATTGGTTTTCCGCAGCAAGCGGCAATTTTTGAACAGGTGCGCGCGGACCGCGCTGTTGTCATTGACAGCGTCGACATTCGGCAAAACCCACGGCGTGCCTTGGCGGCTTTGTGCGAGGCAATCGGTCTGAATTTCAGCGAAAGCATGCTGAGTTGGCCCAAAGGCGGACATCCGGCAGATGGGATTTGGGCGAAACACTGGTATGGTGCGGTCTGGAATTCAACCGGGTTTGGCGATCCGGAAGGGCCATTGCCGGACGTGCCCGATGACCTGTCCCATATTTTGCAAGAGGCGATGCCATATTATGACTATCTTCGCAAAAACAGTCTCTATATTGGCTAAAATGAGGTTTCGAATGCGGTTTACATGTCTCATTTTCACGGCGTTCCTGGCGTGGAGTGCCCCGCTTTCAGCTGAGATGTCGGATCGCGCCGGGTGGTCCGTCATGCGAAGTGATCAAAGCCATGCCGATCTTGTGGCCAACACGCGCGCGGCGATCAAGGAAAACGGGCTGATTGTTGTCACGCAAGCGGGTCCTACCAAGGCTGCGGCGGCCAGGGGGATTGAGATACCGGGCAATACCGTCATCGGGGCGTTCAACAATGACTTCGCAGTCCGCCTGTTGGCGCTGTCCACACCTGCGATGATCGAAGCCCCGATCCGGTTCTATGTCACGGAGAACGCGGACGGCACAGCGACGCTTAGCTATAAAACACCAACAGCCGTCCTGGAGCCTTACGTGGAGGATGGCGCGCCCGGCATTGCGGAGATCGCGGCAGAGTTGGATGCCCTGTTCGCTACAATTTCCAAGCAAGCAACGGTCAGGTGACTTAGCTTTTCAGTCGGCGATCTCTTGCGGCCAGCAGCTTCAACCGAAGCGCATTGAGCTGAATGAACCCGGCGGCGTCCTTTTGATCATAGGCACCGGCATCTTCCTCAAAGGTCACATGCGCCTCTGAATAGAGCGAGTGATCTGACCAACGGCCAACCGTGCTCGCCGACCCTTTGTACAGCTTGAGGCGCACCGTTCCGGTCACATGCTTTTGGGAATGATCAATCGCGGCTTGCAGCATTTCTCGCTCAGGGCTGTACCAGAACCCGTTATAGATCAGCTCAGCGTAACGCGGCATCAGTTCATCCTTGAGATGGGCCGCGCCGCGGTCGAGTGTGATTTGCTCAATCCCGCGATGGGCCTCCAACAGGATCGTGCCACCCGGCGTTTCATAGATGCCCCGGGATTTCATGCCGACAAAACGGCCTTCGACAAGGTCGAGGCGCCCGATCCCATGTTTCCCGCCCAACTCATTGAGCTTCGTCAGCAGTTCCGCCGGGCTGAGCGCGTCGCCATTGATGCTGACCGCATCGCCCTGTTCAAACCCAACCTGGATGAATTCAGGTGTATCGGGCGCATCTTCGGGATGGGTCGTGCGCTGATACACGTAGTCCGGCGCCATATCGGCAGGATCTTCTAGCACTTTGCCCTCAGATGAAGTGTGCAGCAGATTGGCATCGACGGAAAACGGCGCTTCGCCGCGTTTGTCCTTGGCGATGGGGATCTGGTGTTCTTCGGCAAAGGCGATGAGTTTTGTCCGGCTGGTCAGATCCCAAAGCCGCCATGGCGCGATGACCTTGATATCCGGGTTCAGCGCATAGGCGGCCAACTCGAACCTGACCTGATCATTGCCTTTGCCCGTTGCGCCATGGGCCACGGCATCCGCGCCGGTCTCTGCTGCAATTTCGACCAGGCGCTTGGAAATCAGCGGTCGCGCGATGGACGTGCCCAGCAGGTACAGCCCCTCGTAGACGGCATTGGCGCGGAACATCGGAAAGACGAAATCGCGCACAAACTCTTCGCGAATGTCTTCGATGTAGATATTCTCGGGTGCGATCCCCAAAAGCTCGGCTTTCTTGCGAGCGGGATCAAGCTCTTCTCCCTGGCCCAGATCGGCCGTGAACGTGACAACCTCGCAGCCATATTCCGTCTGAAGCCATTTCAGAATGATCGAGGTATCCAAGCCCCCGGAATAGGCCAGAACGACTTTCTTGGGCGTGAACATGTGGGCATCCTTGATGTGAGTCACGGGTCACCGCGCGATTATCGGCTTTTGCAACAGGGGGCAAGCTGTGGCATCGCGGGGCCTTGCGCGTGGGGCCACATTCCTCCAAGCATGCGCGCATGACTGATTTTCGCTCCTCCGCTCAGGCCGCCGAGGCCCTCATGCGCGACGTTTTTGACCCGACGCCGCTGCAACGCAATGACCATTTGTCGGAGAAATATGGCGCGGAGATTTATCTCAAGCGCGAAGATCTGTCCCCTGTGCGATCCTACAAGCTGCGCGGTGCGTTCAATGCGATCCGCAAGCGGCTGGCGGAAGGCGATACGCCCACAAGTTTTGTCGCGGCCAGCGCGGGTAATCATGCACAGGGCGTGGCGTATATGTGTAAGCATTTCGGCCTGAATGGCGTGATCTTTATGCCGGTCACCACGCCCGAACAGAAGGTGATGAAGACCAAGACCTTTGGCAATCACCATATCGAGGTACGCCTGACCGGGGACTACTTTGACGACACATTGACCGCGGCGCAGGCCTATTGCGCAGAGGTGAACGGGCATTTTTTGTCGCCCTTTGATGATGATGACGTGATTGAGGGTCAGGCCTCTGTCGGGGTGGAGGTTGAAACACAGCTGGGCGTGCCAGATGTCATCGTCATGCCGGTCGGTGGCGGAGGTCTGGCCTCAGGCGTCAGCAGTTATTTTGGGGATCAGAGCGCGTATGTTCTGGTCGAACCTGATGGCGGCAAAAGCCTGGCAGAGGCCTTTCGCGCCGGGCATCCCTCTCGCTTGAATTACATCGACACATTCGCGGACGGTGCCGCCGTGGCGCAGATCGGATCGAAGACGTTTGAACGGCTCAAGCGTCTGGGTTCAAATGTGGTTCACGCCGTGAGTGAGGATCGCCTTTGCACCACGATGATCGAGATGTTGAATGTCGAAGGCTTCGTGTTGGAACCGGCAGGTGCGTTGGCCATTGATGTGCTCAAAGACATCAAGGATGACATCAAGGGGAAGACAGTCGTTTGCGTGTCATCGGGTGGAAATTTCGATTTTGAACGCCTGCCAGAGGTCAAAGAGCGCGCGCTCCGGTCGTCGGGCAACAAGAAATACTACATCCTGCGGATGCCACAGCGTCCCGGCGCCTTGAAAGATTTCCTCAACATGCTGGGGCCTGATGACGATATATCCCGCTTTGAATATTTGAAGAAATCCGCGCGCAATTTCGGGTCCATTCTGCTTGGGATCGAAACAACAAATCCTGAAAGTTTTCCTAAAATTGAAAGCGCAATGACGTCACTAGGGTATCAGTTTCGGGACATCACGGATGACGATATCCTATCAGACTTCCTGATCTAGGCGGCCGCTGTCCCCGAAAGCGTCTTGAAGAACGAATCGACAGAGTCTCGATAACAGTTCAGAACACCATCGATATCGATGCCGCTGGTGTCTCCATCGCGTGCCAAATCTTCGCCCCGGCTGCACAGTGTTGCAAAGTCGACAAGGCCCAGGTTCAACGCCGCGCCCTTTAGAAAATGCAGTGTCGCTTCAACCTCTTGGGCGGTTTGTTCTGAATTTAGCGCTTCGATTTCTCCGGACACCTCATCGAAGAACATGGCGACAACTTCTTGGAAGTCATCCTCACCAACCTCTTCTCGCAGCTGTGCCACCCTATCCCAGTCAATCACCGCCAATCTCCTTCCGTGATAGTTCACACTACCCCAAGCGGTTTAACCGTAGGTTGAGCAGACGCGTCTAATTTTAGGAGTTTTCGCTGTTTAACAGGTCGTTAGGCATCAAGTACTAGGCAGGGACGCAGCATTTCGAAGAGCAGTTCCTTGGCATTGGACAAACCCAAAAACCTGGCCAGTCCCGACAATTTGACGACGTTGGGCAAAACCGTGCTTGTGGTCGATGACAGTCGCGCGCAGCGCATGATGTTGTGCAAGGTGATGGAGCGTCAGGGCTACACTGTTCATGAGGCTGGGTCGGGGCTTGATGCGCTCAAGATCTGTCAGTCGGGCATTCCTGATCTGGTGCTGAGTGATTGGATGATGCCGGGGATGGACGGTCTTGAATTTTGTGAGGCGTTTCGCAGTCTCCCTCGGGATCGCTACGGGTATTTTATTCTTTTGACGTCGCGCAGCGATAAAGAGGATGTGACCCGCGCTTTTGATGCGGGCGCCGATGATTTTCTGACCAAGCCCGTCAACCTGCATGAGCTAAACGTTCGGGTCCGCGCCGGAGAGCGGATCATGACAATGGAACAAGAGCTCAATGACAAGAACCGCATCATCAGCTCCACTCTGGAAGAGCTCAGGGCCGTCCACGACTCAATTAACCGCGATCTTGTGGAGGCGCGCAAACTCCAAAACTCTTTGGTCAGCGAGCGGTATCGCGACAGTGGCAAGGCTGAAATATCGCTCATGCTCCGGTCAAGCGGGCATGTGGGCGGCGATCTGGTTGGTATGTTTCCCATCGATGACAACCGTTTGGGCATCTATGGCATTGATGTGTCCGGGCATGGCATCAGCTCTGCCTTGATGACGGCGCGGCTGGCCGGGTTTTTGACCGCAGGTGTTCCCGATCAGAACATTGCGCTTCGGAAAATGAAAAATGGCCAGTATCGCGTGCGTCCACCGGCGGAAACCATGTCTTTGCTCAATGAACGCATCCTGAGTGAGATCGACACGGATTTGTATTTTACGATGCTGTTGGCGATCTGTGACCAGACCTCCGGTGAGATCGTGTTTTCACAGGCTGGGCATCCTAGCCCGGTGATACAGCGTGCATCCGGCTCCATAGAAACGGTTGGTGCTGGCGGTTTGCCTGTGGGTCTTATTGAGTCGGCGGAATTCGACCAGTGTGAGGTGCGCCTAAACCCCGGGGATCGGTTTTTGATCCATTCGGACGGCATTACGGAATGCAGCACGCCAAGCGGCGACCTCTATGATGATGAGGGTCTGAATAAGTCGCTGACGCGCCATGCGACCTTGCGAGGTCAGGCCTGTTTGGATGCCATCCTGCATGACATGGTTCGGTTCTGTGGCACGGATGAGTTTGACGATGACGTTTCAACAGTGCTGCTGGAACTCAAAGCTGATCAAGATACCGCCTGACAAAATGCCGATCGCCCGGATTGCCAAGCGTTTCCGCCGCAACCTGGGGCGAGATCCACAAATCCGTATGCCCTGCCTCTAGCGGCGGACCGATGCGGCGGACAGGATGCGCGGCATAGATGATGCAGATCTTATCGGCCATGCGATCATATTCAGGCATGTAGACAAATCGGCGAAAGGCCCCCAAACGGCGTGGCGCGGCAATGGTCCAACCGGTTTCTTCCAGCACTTCGCGATGCAGGGCGCGGACATGCTGTTCCCCGGGGTCGACGCCGCCGCCGGGCAGTTGCAATTCATTGTCCGGCTCCCCCTGAAACGTCACAAGAAGATCGCCATCGCGCGGCAAGATTGCATAAACGCCGATGCGACGGGTGTATGTGACACCGCGCTGAGGTGGTTCGCCAATGCGTCGGATCATGGCTGTCCCTTGGATCACTGAAGGTTTCGCTTATATACTCGCGATACGCCAAATTGACGGCTAAGGAAACTCCATGACCTTCGGACAGAAAATCGCGTGGGATGATACGATCCTGCCCTTCCAACTTGATGCCTCT
>ERZ1740070.605-NODE-605-length-24018-cov-4.467721_pt1 | contig 24018 bp, 17 predicted proteins | sample MGYA00581734_ERZ1740070 | MGnify/ENA primary metagenome ERZ1740070 (study PRJEB43018, sample SAMN04849744) | marine metagenome | isolation source: floating plastic debris | place: Pacific Ocean | collected 2008-09-01 | study: EMG produced TPA metagenomics assembly...
GTCGGGCGCGGTGTAGGCCGTCCAGTGCGCCGCGGGGGGCGGGTCGTGGCGCGCGTCACGCGCAGCGCGCAGTGGCTCGGCGAGCGGGATGCCGAAGCCGACGGCGAACTCGAGCGGATCGGTGGTCGCCGGCTCGCCGGTGTCTGCGCTGATGCCCGGCGCGATCGGCCCGACCGAGCGCCCCATGAGGATGCCCATCATCTCGCCGACGCCTTCTTCGGCGCGGTCCTGCTGGCGGAGCAGCTCGCTGTTCACGCGGCTCGTCGCGTGCCATCCCCAGCCCGTACCGGCGAGCCCGGCGAGCAGCGCCGCCGCGATCGCGCTGCCCGCGACGACGGGCCCTTTGTTTCGCTTCATGAGCTTCACCGCGCGGTACATCCGGCGCGGCGGCGCCGCTGTCACCGGTTCGCCACGCCGGTGATTCTCCAGATCGCCCGCGAACTGCGCGGGCGTCGCGTACCGGCGCGCACGGTCCTTGTCGAGTGCCTTCATCACGATCCAGTCCAGCTCGCCACGGATCGATGCACTGAGCTTGATCGGCTCGGCCTTCCTCGCGTCCGCGGTCGAGGCCAGCGAGCCCACGGCCCGGCTCAGGCGCATGCTCGGTGCGGGCGGCTCTTCTTCCCGGATGATGCGTTGCATCTCCGCGTACGCCGCCGATCGCAGCCTCTTGCCGTCGAAGGGCGTCTCCGAGGTCAGCAGCTCGTACAGCAGCACGCCGAGCGCATAAACGTCCGTCCGCGTGTCGATGTCCGGCGAGCCGTCGGCCTGCTCGGGGCTCATGTATTCCGGCGTGCCGATGAGCTGGCGGTGCGCGGTGAACAGGGTCTTCGCCGTCAACGGGCTCGAGGTCGCCTTCGCGATGCCGAAGTCGATGACCTTGGCAAAGGGCCTCCCATCAACCTTGCTCACCAGCACGTTCCCGGGCTTGAGGTCGCGGTGGATGATCCCTTTGGTGTGCGCGTGCTGCACCGCAGCGCACACCTGCGCAAACAGCTCGAGACGCTCGGCGATGCTCAGCTTGTACGCGTCGGCGAACACGGTGATCGCGTCGCCGACGACATACTCCATGACGAAGTACGATCGCCCGGTGTCCGTCGTGCCCGCGTCGAACACGCTCGCGATGTGCGGGTGGTCCATGCGCGCGAGCGCCTGGCGCTCGGCCTCAAAGCGGGCGATCACCTGCTTGGTGTCCATGCCCAGTTTGATGATCTTCAACGCCACCCGGCGGCGGACGGGCTCGGTCTGCTCGGCGAGAAACACCGAGCCGAAGCCGCCCTCCCCGATCGACTGCAAAGCCTTGTAAGGCCCGATCCGTGTGCCGACGATCCGGTCGAACGCGGGGGGGTGGGGGGGGGCGGGGGCGGGCCGCTGCGTTGGGGCTGTCATCATGGCGGCGTCGTCTGCGCGCTGCTGCGCGTCGATCATCCGAAGCACCGCCGCGCGGAGCTCGAGATCACCACCGGCGAGGCGATCGACCTGGTCTCTTGCGGCTTCGTCATCGACCGTCGCGACCTCGAGAAAGACCGCCCGGGCCCGCCGGTGGAGTTCGTCGTTCATGGCGTTTCTCCGGGGGCTTGTTCGGTGAGGAACGTCTGCATCCGCGAGCGGGCCAGCGACCAGAGGCGTGCGGCCGTCCGAGGCGACACGCCCGCCGCTTGAGCTGTTTCGTCGACCGTCAGGCCGGCAAAGAAACGAAGCTTCAGCACCGCCGCTGCTTCGGGGTCTTCGCGCTCCAAGCGAGACAAGGCGGCGTCGACGGCCAGAATCTGCTCCGGCTCGCCCTCGGCAAGCGACGCCGCGTCGGGCATCCGAGCGACGGCCTGCTCGCGCATCAACCGCGCGCCCTTCGATCTTGCATGATCGATGAGGATCCGTCGCATCGCCTGCGCAGCCGCGGCGTAGTAGTGCCCCCGGTTGGCCCAAGGGATCTCGCGCGGCCCGGCGATCCGCGCGTACGCCTCGTGCACGAGCGCGGTCGGCTGCAGCGTGTGCCCAGCCTTCTCGCCTCGCAGCTGCGCCTCCGCCGCACCGCGGAGCTGGTCGTAGACCAAGGGCATCAGCGATTGCGGTGTCTGCTCCGCGGAGCCGTTGAGCATGTTGGTGATCTGATCGTCTGCGTGCGGCACGTTGAAATCCTATTCGGTGTGTCAACATCCCAAGCGAGGCCGATTGCCGGACACTGCCAACCGGTCGTGGCAGCCGCGGCGACTCCGCACCGCTTGGTCCAAAGCGGGCGCCACAGCCGGCGCCCCCGAGGAGTTCAGCGATGAGGCAAGCGAAACTGTGTGTAGCGGGCGTGGTGTTGTTCGCCGGCCTTGGGGCCCAGGTCGCCGGAGGCGTGCTGACGCCCATCTTCCGGCCCCAGACCGCTTCGATGACCAACGCTCGCCTCGCCGCCGAGTCGTACCTGCTGGTCGATGCCGCCCGCACGCTGCCCTGGTGGCTCGGATGGGCACCTGCCTTGCGGCACGAGGCCCTGTCGGAGGCGTGGGCTCGGCGTCACCCGCTGCCCCCCGCCGCGCCCGCTGCGCCCGCTGCGCCCGCTTCCAACCGACCGGCCCTACAACTTCTGAAGCGACCCCGCGCCGGGATCGATTTTGACGGAGGCCGCAACACATGGCAGACGGCTCGCAGCAGCATCAGCACCCGCCGCACCCCGAAGCCCTCGATGACGTGCTCGACGACGCCTGGCGAGCGCTCGTGCGCGGCGCTGCCGACCGCAAGCACGCCTTCCACCAGCCCGTCCTCGCGACGGTCGATGAGCTCGGGCTGCCGACTGCACGCACGGTGGTCCTGCGACGCGTCGAGCCCGAGGCCCGGCTGATCATCTGCCACACCGACCGGCGCTCGCCCAAGGTCACCCAGCTCGAGCGCACGCCGACGGCGGCGTGGGCCTTTTACGCCCCCAAGTCGCGCGTCCAGGTACGGGCATCGGGAGCGACGCGGGTCGAGATGCCGGGCTCGTCGGCGTTGGCCGATCAGGCGTGGGAGCGCACTCGCCTGATGTCGCGCCGCTGCTACCTCGCCCCGCACGAGCCCTCGCGCAGAGCGGAGCAGCCCTCGCCCAACCTGCCCGAAACGCTGCTCGAAGGCACCCCCAGCGAAGCAGAATCCGAGGTCGGGCGGGCCAACTTTGCTGTGGTCGTGACGCGTGTCGATCGCCTCGATTGGCTCCGCCTCAAGCACGACGGGCACCGCCGGGCCTTGTTCACATGGGGCGGGTCGGCAGCGGGCGAACAGGGCGAACAGGGCGAACAGGGCCGAAAGGGCGGACCCAGCGAGCCCACCGCGACGTGGCTCCAGCCCTGAGGCCGGCCCCGCGCAGCACGCCCGGCCCGAACACGCCCGCCAGGGATCGAACCTGGGACCTGCGCTTTAGGAAAGCGCTGCTCTATCCAACTGAGCTACGGGCGCTGCGCCCGCAGTCTATCGCCCGTTCGGGCGTCGTTGCGACCAAGCCGGCGGGCGGGTGGTGGCCCGAGCGCGGCTGCGGTTTGCCTGTGGCGATCCGATCAGCGCCGGCGGCGGGCCCGAGACACCCATGGAGGCAGATTCGGCATTCTCTCTTGAGCAACACTGGCGTGAGCGGGCGCGTGCCGGCGCGCGCGGCGTCGCGGGCCTTCTACAGTTGGCGTCCCAGACCGAGGCCCAAACCCCGCCCCCATCCCCGCCCCGGGCCCTGCTGCCGCCCGGGCGGGCTGACAAGCAACACTTTTCGGAGCGATCGATCATGGATGCCGGCATTGTCGGGCTGCCCAATGTGGGCAAGAGCACGCTGTTCAACGCCCTGACCCAGGCGGGCGCCCTGGCCGCGAACTACCCGTTCGCGACCATCGAGCCCAACGTCGGCGTCGTGCCGATCCCCGACCCGCGCCTTGGCGAGATCAACGCCTGCATGGAGACCGAGAAGATCGTCCCGGCGATGTTCCGCCTGGTCGACATCGCGGGGCTCGTCCGCGGCGCGTCCAAGGGCGAGGGCAAGGGCAACGCCTTCCTCAGCCACATCCGCGATGTCGACGCGATCGTCCAGGTCGTCCGCTGCTTCGAGGGCGCACCCGGCGGCGAAGAGATCACCCACGTCGACGGCTCGGTCGACCCCATCCGCGATATCAACACGATCGAGGCCGAGCTCGTCCTCGCCGATCTGCAAACCACCGAGAACGCGCGATCCAAGGCCCAGCGCGCCGCCCGCGGGAAGGACCGCGACGCGCTCGCGCGTCTGGCCGCGATCGAGGCCGTCGCCCCCGTGCTCGAAGAGGGCCTGCCCGCGCGCTCGGCTCAGATCACCGACCCCGAAGCCCTCCGCGGGCTTCAGATGCTCGGGCTGATCACCACCAAGCCCGTGCTGTACCTGGCGAACGTCGAGGACAGCGACGTCAACGGCCGGGGCGAGCTGGCCCAGCGTGTGCGCGAGCACGCCGAGCGCGTCGGCAGCGAGATGGTCCCGGTGTGTGCGCGCATCGAGGCCGAGCTGGCCGAGCTCGATGCCGAGGACCGGGCGGAGATGCTCGCCGACATGGGCATGGAAGAGCCCGCGCTCAACAAGCTGGCCCACTCGGCCTACCGCCTGCTGGGGCTCCAGAGCTTCTACACCGCCGGGCCCAAAGAGATCCGCGCTTGGACCATCCGCCAGGGCACCAAGGCTCCCCAGGCCGCCGGCGTGATCCACACCGACTTCGAGAAGGGCTTCATCCGCGTCGAGACCTACAGCGTCGATGACCTGGCCGAGCTCAAAACCGAAAAAGCGATCAAGGAAGCCGGGCGGATGCGCGTCGAGGGCAAGGAGTACACCATGCGCGACGCCGACGTCTGCCACTTCCTGTTCAACAGGTAGGCTGTTCAACAGGTCGGCCCCGGACCCGTCGTGCTGTCGCCTAGTCGTTGCTCCGCAGCTTCGCGAGCAGGCGGAGCACCTCGATGTAGAGCCACACGAGCGTGACGAGCAGTCCGAACGCGCCGTACCACTCCATGTACCGCGGCGCGCCGGTCTTGACGCCCTGCTTGATCATCTCAAAGTCGAGCACCAGGTTCATGCTCGCCAGCACCACGCAGACCACCGTGAACCCGATGCCGATCGGGCTCGCGCTGGCGTAGAGGTTGGGGATGCCCAGGCCGAAGATCCCGTTGCCGATCCAGATCGCGAGCACGTAGAGCATCAGCCCCATCGTGCCGGCGATGATGATCTTCTGGAAGACCGGCCCCGCCTTGAGGATCCCCGTCGCGTATCCCGCGAGCACGCCGGCGAAGATGCCGAACGTCACCACCACCGCCTGGAAGATCAGCCCCGTCGCCGCCGGTCCGCTCCCGTCGCCCAGCCAGCGGCTGGTGATGAAGATCGTCAGCGCCGCGAGCATCACGCCCTCGCCCGCGGCGAACACCGGGCTCAGCCACGGCGCTGTCTTGGGCTTGAAGCCGATGACGAGCCCGAGCGCCAGCGTGCCGATCAGCGAGCCGATCAGCCAGATGAACATGTTGCCGCCCAGCCCGTCGGTGCCGGCCTGGCTGTTGAAGTAGCTCCACATGCCCACGCCCACGACCGAGCAGATGCCCAGCAGCACCGCGCTCGCCGAGATCGTGCCGGCCACGGTCATGGTCTTCGCAGGCGCCGTGCTGTCGGCCGCCATCGCGCCGCCGTCGCTCAGCTCTTCATATCGAGCGACACCCAGGTTGTCGGTGTCGAAGGCCTTGAGGGCGGGGTTGCTGGTCCTGAACATGGTCGCGCTCCTGAGTGGTGGGGCGGTGCTGCGGTTGGCGAGCCCGGTCGTCGAGCCCGCGGCCCCGGGGCGTGCATGACAGGTGGATCTTAGGGATGGCTCCGCCCGCTCTGCCCGTCCGCGGCGCAGGAATCGGAACCGCTCCTCCGGGCCGCGAGTACCCTTGCACATCCAAATATCGCCTTGAGCAGGGAGTCAGAGCCATGCCAATCCAGCGTTCGACCAGCCCGAGCCCTCGGCCCCCGGCCGTCGCGCTGACCTGCATGCTCGCCGCCCTCACGCCCGCCGCCGCGGCCCAAAGCCACACGCAGCCCCAGCCCACGGCTCGGCCCGCCGTCCAGCCCGCCGTTCAGACCGCCGTCCAGACCGGCACCCGAGTCATCCGCACCGACGACGATGTCGCCCTGCACGTCCATGTCATGGGCGAAGCCGCCGCCGACACCGCGCCGGTCCTGCTGCTCACCGGCGGCCCCGGCTTCTCAGGCGGCTACCTCGAACCCGTCGCCCGACACATCGCCAAAGCCCATGCCGCGATCCTGCCCGACCAGCGCGGCACCGGCGCCTCGGGCCCCGATCCCTTCGACCCCGACGCCTTTAGCATCGAACGCTCCGTCGCCGACATCGAGCAGATCCGCGTCGCGCTCGGGCACGAGCGCCTCACGCTCGTCGGGCACTCCTGGGGCGGCATCCTCTCGATGCACTACGCCGCGGCCCACCCCGAGCGCGTCGCCAACCTCGTCCTGCTCAACTCGGGCGGCATCGACCCCACGTTCATGCGCGGCTACCAGACCAACATCACCGCGCGCATGAACGCCGACGACATCGAAGCACTGGGCGAGATCATGCCCACCGAGCAGACGCTTGAGGCCTACGCCGAGTCCGTCCGCGCCGCCAACCGCGCCATGGCGGGCGGCATGACCGCGACGCCGCAGGCCGCCGCCGAGCTGCGCGAGAAGTGGATGCGCGAAGACCAGTTCAACGCCCGCGTCGCGCTCATCATGCAGCGGGCGCTCCAGTCGTACGACCTCAAGCCCACGATCGGGCGGTACACCGGGCCGGCAACCGTCGTCCACGGCGAGCTCGACCCCATCGGTCTCGCGACCGCCGAGGTCATCGCCGCCGCGATCGAGGGCGCAAGGCTCGTCACGATCGACGGCGCCGCGCACTGGCCCTTTATGGAAACGCCCGAAGCGTTCTTTGCAGCGCTGGATGCCGCGCTCCAAGCCCCGCTCGATCCTGCGCCGGCAACCGACTGAACCACACGCGCATCAGCACCCCGAGAGGCCGACGCCTCGCTCCGCAAGCCTTCGGGCCCTCAGACCGGCTTGCCCGCGTTCTCGTGCGTGTAGTTGGGGCTCTCTTTGGTGATGCGGATGTCGTGCGGGTGGTTCTCGATCACCGTCGCGCTTGAGACGCGGACGAACCGCGCATCGCGCCGCAGCTCCCCGATCGTTCGGCAGCCGCAGTAGCCCATCGCGCTGCGGATGCCGCCCACGAGCTGATACACAAACTCGGTCAGGTTGCCCCGGTACGCGACGAGCCCCTCAACACCCTCGGGCACGAACTTCATCACGGGTTGGCCCCGGCTGTCGACCTTGTCGGCCTGGCGGTACCGATCGGCCGAGCCGGCCGCCATCGCGCCCTCGCTGCCCATCCCGCGGTACGCCTTGTAGCGCCGCCCGCCGCTGATCACCAGCTCGCCCGGGCTCTCATCGAGGCCCGCGAACAGCCCGCCCATCATCACCGATTCGGCGCCCGCCGCGAGCGCCTTGGCGATATCGCCCGACTGGCGCACGCCGCCGTCGGCGATCACCGGGACGTCGCGCCCGCTCGCCTCCACACCCCGCACCGCGTTCATCACCGCCGAGATCTGCGGCATGCCCACGCCCGTCACCACACGCGTCGTGCAGATCGACCCGGGGCCGATGCCCACCTTGATCGCGTCCGCCCCCGCCAGCGCCAGATCGCGAGCGCCCTCGGCCGTCGCGACGTTGCCGGCGATCACGTCGATGTCGTGCGACGACTTGATCGCCTCGACCGCGCGCAGCACGTTCTCCGAATGCCCGTGCGCCGTGTCAACGGTGATGACGTCCACGCCCGCTTCGAGCAGCGCCTCGACCCGCTCGAGCTGCCCGGGCCCGACCGCCGCCCCGCACCGCAGACGCCCGCGCGCGTCGACGCACGCCCGCGGGTACTGGCTCAGGCGGTCGATATCCCGCATCGTGATCAGGCCCGCGAGGCAGCCCGAGCCATCGACCAGGATCAGCTTCTCGACCTTGTTCTTGTTCAGCACACCGGCGGCCTGATCGAGCGTCGTGTCCGGCGCAGCGGTGATCAGCCCCGTGCTGGTCATCACGCTGCGGATCCGCGTGCTCTCATCCTCGACAAACTTCAGGTCACGCGTCGTCAGGATGCCGATGACCCGCCCCCGGCTCCGCAGCTCGTCGCCCCCGTCCTCGGTGATCGGGAAGCCGCTCACCCCGCAGCGCCGCATCAGTTCCTTCGCCTGGCCCACCGTCTGCTCGGGGCCCAGCGTGATCGGGTCGGTGATGACGCCGTTGGCGGAACGTTTGACCTTCACGACCTCGCGCGCCTGGGCCTCGATCGACAGGTTCTTGTGGATGATCCCGATCCCGCCCTGCAGCGCCAGCGCGATCGCAAGGCGCGCCTCGGTCACCGTGTCCATCGGCGCGCTCACCAGCGGGATGTGCAGCCCGATCCGTGTCGTCAGGCGGCTCGAGGTATCCGCATCGCCCGGCAGCACGCCCGAGCGCTGCGGGATGAGCAGCACGTCGTCAAACGTCACGCCCTCGGCCACGATCTTGCCCGTCTCGCTGCCCACGCCAAAGCCTCCCGGGGCGTTGCTCACGCCCGGGCCCGCCACGTCAATCCGATTGTCACTCAGGGTCGCCATAGCCATTGTTCGGCCGCCCACCCCCGCGGGTCAACGCGCCGCGTGCCAATGGGCCCACGTTCACCTAGCCTTCGCCCGATGCCGCCCATGCCCGAACCATCAAATCAGCCGCCGCGGGCGGAGCACTCGTCCCACGCCCTCCGCCCCGGCGACGGGCGCGACCCGCTCCGCACCGAGTGGCTCCTGACCCACGCCCTCGGCGGCTTCGCGATGGGCACCGCCTTGGGCGTGCCGACCCGCCGGTACCACGCCCTGCTGATCGCCGCGATGAACCCCCCGGTCGATCGCGTGCTCGCGCTGGCCGACGTCGATTGCCGGCTCACGCTCTCTCTCCCGGATGCCGCCCCGGACGCCCAAGCGGTCCACCGGTCGATCGGCCCGTTCCATTTTCTGAGCGCGCCCGATCGCGTCATCGCCGATCCCGCGCGCGTCGAGTTCACCGCGGGCCCGTCGAGCTGCCTCTGGGTCTACCGCCTCCGCGGCGTCGATGCCCTGCCGGAGGTCACGCTGACGCGCGAGCTGCACCTCTTCGAAGGGCGCAACGCCTGCCGCGGGCGCGACCGGATCGATACCAACGGGGTGCCCTGGTCGCTCGCCTTGCGCCCGCTCGTGCCGCTGCGCGACATGCACCGTCTGGGCGACCACGCGGGCAAGCCCCCGCGTGCACGCGTCAACCACGATGTGCCCGATCCCAAGCACGCCTCCGTGCTCATCGCCGGCGCGAACCACGGGCTCTTCCTCGATGGGCGCGTCGATACCGGCGACCTCGGCTGGCGCGACGAGCCAGCCGTCTGGCGCGGCGTCGAGTACCTCTGGGAGCGCACCCGAGGCCTGACCGACAACGAAGACATCCACGCCCCGGGCCTCTTCGAGGCTTCGGGCCGCGCCGAGGCGACCGTCGACCTCACCGCCTCGATCGATGCGATGCCCTTGCCCGGCGCCGAAGACGACGCTCGAGCGCGCTCGGCCCGCCTGGCGTCGATCGCCAGCGCGGCGCTCGCGCGCGCGCAAGCGACCGACCCGCTCCACACGGGTCGTCTCGCGCGGCTCGCCTGCGCCGCAGATGCCTACGTCGTCCGCCGGGGCACCGCCCACGACGCCAAGCCCGGCGTCAGCTCCCTCGCCGGCTATCCGTGGTTCGCCGATTGGGGGCGCGACACCATGATCTGCCTGCCCGGGCTCTTCCTCGCGACCGGGCGTCGAGACGAAGCCTTCCGAACGCTCGTAACCTTCGCTCGCGCCCGCCGGCGCGGGCTGATCCCCAACCACTTTGACGACTACGCCGGCCCGGCCCACTACAACACCGTCGATGCACCGCTCTGGTTCGTGCACGCCTGCTGCCAATACCTCAAAGAGACGGGCGACCGCCCAGGCTTCGCGGCCGAGCTGCTCCCCGCGTGCGACGAGGTCGTGCTCGCCTACCGCCACGGCACCGACCACAACATCCACGCCGATCCCGCAGACGGGCTCATCAGCGCGGGCGATCCCGAGACCCAGCTCACCTGGATGGACGCGCGCCGCGACGGCGTGACGTTCACGCCCAGGTGGGGCAAAGCCGTTGAGATCAACGCCCTCTGGCACAACGCGTTGGCGGGCCTCGCCGAGGCCGTCCGCCCGGACGCGCCCGCCTTCGCGGTCGATCTGGAGGGCCACGCCCGGCGGGTCGCCGACTCGTTCCGGCGCGTCTTCCTGGGCGGCCCGCTCGGCGGGCTGATCGACCACCTCACGCCCACGGGCGAGGACGGCGCGTGGGAGGCCTCGCTCCAGCTCCGCCCCAATCAGGTCTTCGCCGTCAGCCTCCCGCACTCGGCGCTGACGCCCGAGGATCAGCGCCGCGTGATCGACCTGGTCGCCGATCGCTTGCTCACGCCCGTCGGCCTGCGCACGCTCGATGCCGACGACCCGGCCTACCGCCCGCGGTTCGAGGGCGACATGTTCAAGCGTGACGGCGCGTATCACAACGGCACGGTCTGGCCCTGGCTCATCGGCCCGTACGCCGAGGGCGTGCTCCGTGCGCACGCCTTCAGCGACGCCTCGCGCGAGCGTGCGCGGGCGGCGATCATCCCGCTCATCGATTCGATGGATCGCGATCTGTTGGGCCAGATCGCCGAGGTCTACGACGCCGACGAGCCACGTCGGGCCGACGGCTGCCTCGCGCAGGCGTGGTCGGTCGCCGAGCCGTTGCGTGCGTACGCGCTCAGCCTGCGAGACTGACCGCCAGAGATCGGCCTAGGCCTTGTGCTTGGGCCCCGCGTCAAGAATGCGCTCGGCGTCGTCGGGCGTGATCGAGCCCTCGGCCACGTACGCCGACAGCTCGCGCCGGCTCCGTTCGATCTGCGACGTCCGGGCGATGCTGGCGATGATTCCGAAGAAAATCGAGACGATCGCGATCAGGCCCCCAACGCCGATCGCGATGATCGCGACGATCATCTCACCGCTCAGGTAGATGTCGTTCATCACGCATGCTTCCGGCGCTTGCGGGCGCCCGGCGAGCCTGCCTCGAGCAGGCGCTCGGCGTCATCGGGCGTCATCGAGCCCTCGGCGACGTACGCCGCCAGCTCGCGACGGCTCTCTTCAAGCTGCTTGCGTTCGCTGATCCCCGCCATGATGCCAAAGACGATCGCCGTCATGCCGACCATGCAGCCCATGCCCACGATGAGGACGCCCGTGAGCCCGTCCCAGTCGACGTTGTCGAACGCGCCGTTCTGCCCCATTCGCGCCATCAGGCTCGTCATCTGTTCAAGCATCACGCCTATCTCCTTGGGTGTGCACCCGGGTGGTGCTGAGCCGCCCGACGCCTCGTGAGATCTGTCAGCAGCCCGAGCCGCGCGACCCGGACCGCAGCAGCCGCTCGCCCTGCTCGGGCGTCATCGCGCCCTCGGCGATGTACGCCGCGATCTCACGCTTCGTGCGCTCGCGGGCGTTGATCTTGAAGACCCCGGCGATGGACTTGATCAGGATCGCGACCACGATCGACGTCGAGATCGCGAAGATCAGCAGCGTCTCTTCGTTCCGCACGACCTCGTAGAAAATGTCGGCAAAGTCCATCCCCGAATCCTCCTCTGCCGATGGGCATGCCCGCCCGGCCTGTTGTCGTTGGGAACCGCAGGCCCGGCGTTTCGCGCACCGCTCTGCAAGGCCCTCATTTCGCCGCACGCATCGTACCATCCTCCCCCCATGCCACCGGACAGCGACCAACCCGACCGCCCGCCGACCCGCGACGAGATCCTTGAGATCGTGCTCGGTGCCTACCGCCAGGGCGTCTTCCCCATGGCCGACCCGCAGCGTCACCCGGGCGAGCTGCTCTGGTTCGACCCCGATCCCCGCGGCATCATCCCGCTCGCCCCCAGCGCCCCCAGCGCCCCGGGCGATCCGGGCGGCACCTTTCGCGTGCCGTCCTCGCTCCGCCAACGCGTCCGCTCCCGGCGGTTCCTCGTCACCAGTGACGCGGCATTCGCCCAGGTCGTTCGGCACTGCACCCGCAGCGACCCGCCTCCAGACCAAACAAAGGATCATCGGCCCGAGCGTGACGACGGCGGCGTCTGGATCGACGACACCCTCGCCTCGCTCTACCTCGCCTTGCACGACGCCGGGCACGCCCACTCGGTCGAGGTCTGGCGCGCCCACGACCGGCGCCCGGGTGAGCTCGCGCTCGTCGGCGGGCTCTTCGGCGTCACGCTCAACGGGCTCTTCGCGGGCGAGAGCATGTTCAGCCGTCCCGAGATCGGCGGGACCGACGCGAGCAAGGTCGCCCTTGTCCACCTCGTCGCGCATCTCCGCCGGCGCGGGTTCACGCTCCTGGACACGCAGTTCACCACACCCCATCTCGAACGCTTCGGCGCGATCGAGATCCCTCGCGAGGCCTACCGCCGGCGTCTCGCCCGCGCGCTCGACGTCGATCCGGTCTGGCTGCCTTGGGACGACGACCCCTCAGCCGCCTTTGACCCCTGATGCCGACGCGGCCGCGCCCCGCCAGCCCGTGCCGCATTCGGGGCAACGCAGCGCATCCGGGTGCCCGCGCATGTCGTACGCGCAGACCCCGCACCGCCCGGCGTACCACGCCTTGCGCCGCTTGGTGAGAAGCGGCAACAGGATTGCTGGTCCCGCAAAGATCAGCCCGACCGCGCCGCACAGCGTCAGGCCCCAGTAGCTGCCCGACCAGCAGTAGCACACGCCCATGCGCCGCCCGAGCAGGTCCATCGGGATGAGCAGCGCCCCCTCGACCATCGTGCCCGCCAGCAGGCGCGTGCTGAGCCGAGCCAGCACCCCCTCGCGCGGGCCCCGCTTGCAGAAGCGCATCAGCAGCGGGGTCGCGATCGCCCAACCGGCGATCACGATCACCGCCGCCACCGTCCACACGCCCCCGGGCGCCCGGCGCTCGAGCCCGCGCCACCCGAGGTCGTACGCCTCGAGCAGCCCCGCGAGCGTCGCGACAAACGCGAGCACCAGCACACCGATCGCAAACCCGGCAACCACCAGACTCGTCCGCAGGTTCTTGCCCTTGCCCACCACGAAGCCCGGGCGGCGCACCGGCAGCAGCAGCAGCCCCTGCGCCGCGGTGAGCACCGCGAGCGCGCCGAGCATCGTGAACATGAATTCGTCGGTGCGGTACGCGAGGTCGGCGATCTGGCTCAGCGTGGGCCAGACGCCGATCATCCCGCCCTCGTCGGTCCCGACCTCGCCCTGCGAGACGTACAGGAACGCCTGGAGGTGGTACAGCACCGCCGCCTGGAGCAGCCAGAACATACCCAGCAACACCCACTTGGGCGTGCGAGCGATCGGGCCCCCGTGCTTGGGGGCTGGGCTCATCGGCTTGTCGCTACCATCGGTTGCCATGTCCAGCACGCCTACCGCCGCGAGTCGTTCAGCCCTGACCAGCCTCTGCGAGCAACGCTGCATCGATCCGGATTGCGCGCGAGCGTACCCGATCGATCGCGTGCTGACCTCTTGCGAGGCGTGCGGCGAGCTGCTCGACATCGTCTACGACTGGGACGCCGCCTGGCCCGCGGGCGAGCGCAGCTTCGAGTTGTTCAATCGACGTGCGATGACCACGGGCCCGCGCCATACCGCCGGCGCCGGGCCGGACGACGGCGGCGCGACCGAGAGCGCCCTCGACTTCTCCGGCGTCTGGCGCTTCCGCGACCTGCTCCCCTTCTGGAAGGCCTCGCCCCAAGGGGCCTCGGGCATCGTCAGCGTGGGCGAGGGGCGGACCAACCTCCAGCGCGCCGACCGCCTCGCGGGCATTGTCGGCGTCGACGTCAACGCGGGCGGGCGCTTGTTTCTCGAGTACGAGGGCTTCAACCCCTCGGGCAGTTTCAAGGACAACGGGATGACCGCCGCGTTCACCCACGCGCGGATGGTCGGCGCGAGCCGCGTCGCGTGCGCGTCGACGGGCAACACCTCGGCGAGCCTGGCGCTCTATGCCTCGCTCACGGGCGTGCGCGCGTTCGTGTTCATCGGCGAGGGCAAGATCGCCTTCGGCAAGCTCGCCCAGGCGCTCGACTACGGCGCCACGACGCTCCAGGTCGCGGGCGACTTCGACGCCTGCCTCGCCCGCGTGCGACAGCTCGCCGCGCGGCGCGACCTCTATGAACGCGGCGAGGGCGTCTACCAGATGAACTCGGTCAATCCCTTCCGCCTCGAGGGGCAGAAGACCATCATGCTGCGCATCCTCGAAGGGCTCGATTGGCACGTGCCCGACTGGGTCGTCGTGCCGGGCGGCAACCTGGGCAACTGCTCGGCGTTCGGCAAGGCGTTCATCGAGCTGCGGCAGCTCGGGCTGATCGATCGCCTCCCGCGCCTCGCGGTCATCAACGCGCACGGCGCGCGCACGCTCGACGTGGTCTACAACGAGCTGGGCGTGCGCTGGAACGCCGGGCGGTACGACCGGGCCGCGGTGCGGGGCGAGTTCGAGCGGATGGACGCCGCGGGCGAGCGGGCGCACACCATCGCCAGCGCGATCGAGATCAACCGCCCGGTCAACCTGCCCAAGGCGCTGCGGGCGCTCGACGCGATGGACGGCGTCGTGCGCACGGTCGACGATCACTGCATCCGAGAGCACAAGGCGCTCGTCGGTCGCCACGGGTTCGGGTGCGAGCCGGCCAGCGCCGCGAGCGTCGCCGGGGCCCGTCGCCTGATCGAAGAGGGCGTCATCAAGCCGAGCGAGACCATCGCCTGCGTGCTCACCGGGCACGCGCTGAAGGACCCCGACGTGACCGTCAACTACCACACCGGGATGGAGACCAAGGGCGCTGGCGCGCACGTTCCGGGCGGCGATGTGCATATCCCGCTGGGGCGCCTGGCGAACCGCCCGGTGCGCGTCGCGGACGACCTCGACGCGATCCTCGCGGCGATGAACGGATAAAGGCCCGCCGGGTCAGCACCCGCCCGAGAAGGCGTCGAGCGCGCCCAGGACGTCGAAGAAGTCGAGCGTGCCCGAGCCGTCGATGTCGGCATCGCTCGCGCCCGCGTCGAAGTCGCCTAGGTAATCGAGCAGATCGAAGAAGTCGAGCAGGCGATCGTTGTTGGTGTCGAGGCGCGCGCACAGCACGGCCAGGGCGACAGCGCTCGTGTCGGCCTCGCGGGCGGGGTGCATGAACCGGAGGAAGCCGGGCGTGCGCGAGCGCCACGCAGCCTCGTTGTGCGCCTGGTTGAGCCCGACGGCGTGCTGGAGGCCTTCGCCGAGCGTGATGCCCATGGGCGCGCCACGGGTCAGCAGCGCGTCGCGCGTGGTGAAGGTGTTCTGGAGCCCGTCGCTCTGGGTGCCCGCGTCGAGGTACGTGCGCACGCCGTCGAGCCCGCCCGCGTCGACACGGGCCTTGGTGCCGCCCAGCCAGAAGCTGGGGCTGAACAGCCCGGCCTTGCCGAACACGCCCGGGTTGTCCATCGGCAGGGTCGCGCTGGCGAGCCCGCCCAGGCTCGAGCCGGCGATCCCCGTGTGCGCCACCCCGGTGCGCACGCGGTAGTTGGCCTCGACCCATGGCATCAGGTCTTGGAGCACGAAACGTTCGTACCCGGCGTAGACCGAGCCGCCCGTGCTGAACTCGCGCGCGAGCTCGGCGTTGCGCTGCTGGCTGTTGTCGATCGCGACGACGATCGCCTCGTCGGTGCGCCCCAGGCGCGTCTGGGTCTCGTAGCTGTCTTCCAGGCTCCAACTGCCGAACGGCCCGCCGGGGTCGAAGACGTTCTGCCCGTCGTGCATGTAGAGGACGGGGTAGTCGGCGGCGGGGCGGCTGTCGTAGTTGCGGGGCAGGAGGACGCGCACGCCGCGCCCGGTGACGCCCCCGACGGTGCGCGTGTCCAGCACGTTGCCCGTGGGGACGGCTCCGGTCTCGATCCGCTGGGGCGACCAGGCGACGGGCGGGATGTACGCGTGCGCGTGCCCGTTGGTGTAGGCGGTCGCGGGGTAGCTGGTGAAGGCCGACTCGCTCGCGGGCTCGCGGACGAAGGGGACGGTGCTGAGGAGGTAGAACTCGAGCTGTCGTGAGGCGTCGCCCACGTTCCACGCGGCGTACTCACGCAGCGGGCCCGCGTCGCTCTCGTCGATCGGATCCATGGTTACGGGGACAAACGCGCCCTCGCCCTGGCGCCAGAAGAGCAGCGGGTTGACCAGTTCGGTGCGCACGAGCAGCGCGTGCCCGGGGAGCGCGGGCGTTGCCTCGGCGGGCGGCGTCGTGATCGTGGTCTCTCCCAGGATCTCGGTCGCGTTGGTCAGGTCGAGCAGGGCGCCGTCGCTCTGGTCGCGTTCGAGCAGGCGGTAGGTGATCTGGGCGCTTCCGGGCAGTTCGATGGTGAGCCACCAGCGGTCGCCGGCGTCCTCGACGAGCTTGACGCCCCGGCGCGGGTCGCCCGAGCCGAGCGCGAAGGTATCGCCCACGACAAAGACCGCGCGCCCGGGCGGGGCGTCGTGCGCGATCTCAAACGTCACCGGGGTGGTGGGCAGTTCTTGGGCGAGCGCCGGCAGGGCGAGCGCGGGGAAGGCGAGCGCGGCGAGGAGCAGAGCCGCGCGACGCAGCGCGGGCAAGGGCTTGGACACGAGCATCGGGATCCCTCCGCCGGCGGGCAAGGCCGACGATCAACGATACCGCCCAAAGCGGCTGGGGTTGTCGGGAGTCCGGGCGAGCGGGGCGAGAATCGCCTTACTCGAGGGTGAGCGAGGCGCCGGGCTGAAGGGCCTCGACTTCGATGCCGTCCGGCGTGAAGGCTGAGATATCGCTGACGAGCAGGGGCCAGGTCCCGTAATGGCAGGGGATCGCGACGGGGGCGCCGATCATCTCGGCGGCGACCTTGGCGTGGGCCGGGCCCATGGTGAAGCGGTCGCCGACGGGGATGATCGCGGCGTGGGGCTGGTGCAGGTCGCCGATGAGCTTGAGATCGCCGAAGAGGCCCGTGTCGCCCAGGTGGTAGATGCGTTTGCCGATCAGCTCGACGACGACGCCCATGGGCATGCCCATGTAGCGTCCTTCGAAGCTCGAAGAGTGGACGGCGGGTGTGAAGGAGACGTGCCCGAAGGGGGCCGCGATCGAGCCGCCCGGGTTGCCCGGCTCGAGGTTTTCGATGCCCTGCTCGCCCAGGTATTCGCAGATCTCGAAGGCGCTGTAGACCGTGGCGCCGGTGCGTTTGGCGATGCTCGCGGCGTCGGCCATGTGGTCGGCGTGCCCGTGGGTGATGCAGATGGCGGTCGGGTCGAGCTGGTCGGCGGTGGTGCTGGCCTTGGGGTTGCCGGTCAGGAAGGGGTCGATGAGCACGCGGTGCTCGCCCGAGGTGAGCATGAAGGTGGCGTGGCCCAGAAAGTCGATCTTGATGCTCATCGGTTGCTCCTGTCGGTCGCGGGTGTGGCTCGGGCCTGGAAGGGCCCGGGGGGCGGCGCGGGAGGGAGGCTAGCGGCGCGGACCGGCGCGCGACGGCGGCGGGGTCAGGCGAGACGCACACGGTGCGAGGGGGCTGCGCCGAGCGTGGCGAGGTCGATCGCCTGTGCCTCGGCGTCCTGGCGGAGCAGAACGACCCGGAGCGTGCGCTCGGCGGGCCAGGGCCAGCCGGCGCATTCGAGGTGGAGCTCGTCATCAGCCAGTGTGATGGTGGTGAGGCGGTGTTCGCCCTTGCGCCAGGCGTGCCCGTCGCCGGCGTCCTCGTAGAGCGTGCCGGCGGCGTGGCCTTCGGCATCGGGCGCGATGAAGAGCGTGAGCTCGTCCGGGGCTTCCTGCGCGTCGTGCAGGCGGACCGGGGCGACGGGGACGAGGCCGCCGCGGCGGAGGCGCAGCTCGGGCAGATCGCGTGCGAGATCTGGGGCGATGTCGGTCGGGCTGAAGGGGATCCAGGCTTGGTCGCCGCTTGGGACCGGGTCGGGGCACGCGTCGGCGTGTTCATCGACGACGGCACGCACGAGCAGGTCGTTGCCGAGCAGGAAGCTCGACTGGGCCTCGCGGAGCGAAGCGTCGGCGGGGCCCGCGAAGAAGAGCGGGCGCATGACGGGCAGCCCGGTGGTCGCGGCTTCATGGAAGAGGGTGTAGAGCAGGGGCATGAGGGCGCTGCGGCGCTGGAGCGCGGCGCGGGCGACGCGCAGGGTGCGCTCGCCGAAGCTCCAGGGCTCGTGGCGCTGCGTGCCCTTGGCCGAGTGGGCGCGGGCGAAGGGGAGGAGGGCGCCGAGGCCGATCCAACGGGCGTAGAGGTCGGCGTCGGCGTCTTCGACGAAGCCGCCGATGTCGCAGCCGACGAAGGGCTGGGCGCTCAGGCCCAGGTTGAGCGACATCGTGATCGACCAGGCGAGGTCGCGCCAGCGGCTCGAGTTGTCGCCGGTCCAGGTGGCGGCGTAGCGGTGCCCGCCCAGGAAGTTGGCGCGGGTGAGCACGAACGGGCGGCGCTGCGGGTGTGCGCGCAGGACGCCCTCGCGGGTGGCGCGGGCCATCTGCATGCCGAAGAGGTTGTGGTAGCGGTCGTGGGTGCCCGGGCCGCCGAGGTCGGCGTCGGCGTTGTGGCGCGCGTCGCCCGGCATGGTGGTCGTGCCGGCGGGGCTGAAGACCGCGGGCTCATTCATGTCGACCCAGAGCGCGTCGTAGGGGCAGGTCTGGTCGAAGTCTTCGACCAGGCGTGACCACCAGTCGCGCGTGCGCGCGGCGGTGAAGTCCGGGAACGAGCAGATGCCGGGCCAGACCTGCCCGCGGAAGGCCTCGCCCGACGCGTCTTTGACGAAGTGGTCGTGGGCGAGGCCGTCGCGGTAGACGGCGTAGTCGTTGTCGCACTTGATGCCCGGGTCGAGCATCCAGATCGGGTGCACGCCCAGGGCGCGGAGTTGCTCGGCGAGGGCGCCGGGGTCCGGGAAGGCCGCGTCGTCGGCGGTGAAGACGCGGAAGCCGTCCATGTAGTCGATGTCGATCCAGATCGCGTCGAGGGGGAGCTCGTGCTCGCGGAAAGTGCGCGCGATGTCGAGCACCTCGCGCTGCGGCGTGTAGCTCCAGCGCGACTGCTGGAAGCCCAGCGCCCATCTCGGGGGCATGTCGATCGTGCCGACGAGGTCGGCGAGCGCGCGGAGGACGGCCTGCGGCGAGTCGCCCTCGATCACGATGACGTCGAACGCGGGGCCGGTGGATCTGAACACGAGTTCGCCGCGGAGGTCGATCTCGACGATGTGCGTGGTCAGGGCGAGGACGCCGCGGGCGGAGCCGTCTGGGGCCAGGGCGAGGACCCAGGGGTGGGCCTGGTAGAGGCCTTCGTCCTGATCGGTGTAGCCCGGGTTGTCGCTGGTCCACGCGGCGACGACGCGCCCGTTGCGCCGGAGCGGGCCGGCCTGCTCGCCGGTCGCGTAGCAGTCGGCGCCGGTGGGCAGCGGGACGCGGACGGCGTGGTAGACGGCGCGATCGGCGCCGGTTTCAAGGTTGATGTGGGCGAAGGTTGGTGCGAGCGGGCTCGCGCGGGGCGCGGGCGCTACGGGTACGGGCTGTACGAAAGCGGGGAAGGCGAGGCGGTCCGGCAGGTCGGCGGCGGGATGGGTGAAGAGGTTGACTCGAGCGTCGGGCGATTCGGTGTTGAGTGAGCCTGTGTGCGCGGGCTCGCGCCATGTTGCGTCCTGCTCGGCCTTGTCCTGCTCGGGGCCTTGCAGCGGGCTCATGCGCGGGCCGCGCGGCGGGATGCCGGGCGAGGCGGGGAATGCCTCGGCGTTGTCGATGTGGTCGAAGCCCAGCAGCGCCAGCTCGGGGTTGACGTCGGTCGTGGCATCGGTCTGGTCTTGGGGCATCGGGGCGGCCTTGGTGGTTGGGGTGAGACTGTTCAGGCGTGCGCAGCGACGGCGGCGCCGCGGAGGGCGACGTCGGGGTCGACGATCGCGCGCACGGGGATGGCTTCGACGAGCGCGCTGAGGCGTCCTTTGGAGGTGAACGCGTCGAGGAAGACCTCGCGGTGCTCGGGGTGGGCGGCGACGTGGGGGGCGAGGTGCCCGATGATGCCGCCGCCGAGGTAGACCCCGCCCCGGGCGAGCATGGTGAGCGCGACGTTGCCGGCCTCGGCGCCGTAGATGCTCAGGAAGAGCTCGAGCGTCTTGGCGCACAGCGGGCAGGTGTTGCGGACCGCGGCCTCGGTGATGGGGTGGGCCTTGCCGGGGTGTGCGTCGAGGGCGGCGCGCACATCGGGCGACTCGGATGGGCCGCGGACGGTGTCGCGCAGGAACGTGTAGATGTTGAGCAGCCCGGGCCCGGAGAGGACGCGCTCGTAGGAGACGCGCCCGTACCTTCGGTTGAGGTAGCTGAGCAGGTCGAACTCGAGCTGGTTGCGGGCGGCGAAGTCGGCGTGCCCGCCCTCGGTCGCGAGGGCGACGTGGCGAGAGCCGTCCCAGAAGAGGCCTGCCTCGCCCAGGCCCGTGCCCGCGGAGACGACGGCGCGGTTGCCCGCGGCGCTGGGCGCGCCGGCGTTGAAGATGACGACGTCGCTCTCGCCCAGGGTTTTGACGCCGAACGCGGCGGCTTCGAGGTCGTTGATCAGACGGATCGCGGCGGGGTCGACGCGCAGGTGTTCGCCCAGTGAGCGGGTGTCGACGACCCAGGGCAGGTTGGTGGCGCCGCAGCGTCCGTCCTCGATCGGGCCGGCGATGCCCAGGCAGATCGCGTCGAAGGCGCCGGCGTCGCGTGCCGCGGGCTCGGCCCGGAAGGCGTCGATCGCGTGGGCGAGGCTGGGGAAGGCGGCGCTGGGGGCGGTGCGTTGGGCGATGATCTCCGGGCGCGCTGGCGCGGCGTCGGCGATCGCCAGGCGGGTGTTGGTGCCTCCGATGTCTCCCACGAGCACGCGCATGATCGGTCTCCGCCCATTCGCTCGGATCGCGGCGCCCGGGCCCGGACGCGATCCGGGGCGGCGCCCCGGCGAGCGGGCGCGATGGTAGTGGGGCGACGGGGAGCGGGTGTCAGCCGCAGGTATCGAACTGGGCGAGTGCCTCGAGGACGTCGAAGAAGTCGAGCGACTGGAACGGCGCGGCGAGGTCTGCCGAGGGGTCCCCGTCGCTGAAGAGGTTGAGGTATTCGAGCAGGTCGAAGAAGTCGAGCGCGCCGACCGGGGCCGCGAGGTCGATAAAGGGCGAGCCGACCTGGGCGAACTGTTCGCCGGCGACGAGCGTGAGGTCCGGGGCGGTGCCCAGCAGGCCGATGGGGGCGTCGGAGGCGGGCAGGAGCTGGTTGCCGACCCAGCCGAAGTCGAACGAGAGCAGGGCGAGCAGGCGGATCTCGCCGCAGGTCCCCCCGGCGCCGATGACGCTGAGTGGGAGCTCGAACTCCAGGCCCGTGGTCGGGGTGGCGGCATCGGCGGCGTCGGTCGCGGTGACGCCCGCGGTGTTGGTGTCGGTGTAGCCGGCGAGAACGGCGGCGCCGGACCACTGGACGGGCGAGACAAGCGAGCCTCGCCCGGCGTTGATCGGTGTGCTGCCCAGGTCGAGGCGCGTCGCGCTGGCGGTGCCCAGCCCCTGGTACAGGCTGACCTCCAGGCGGTCGTCGTTGACAACGGCGTGCAGGAGCGACTCGGGCGTGAAGCCCGGATCCATCGTCGCGCCGTCGAGCAGGCGGACGGGGTTGGGGCGGTTTGGTGCGCCGGCGGTGGAGATGGTCTCTGCGCCGTCGGGCGCGGCGTCGAGCAGGAGGGTGAAGGCTGCGTTCTCGCTGAGGTTGCCGGTGATTCCAACACGTAGGACGCCGTTTTCGACGGTTGCGAGCAGGCGGTTGAGCTCGTTCTGGTTGTCGCCCATCGTGGTGGGCTGGGTCTGGAGGGCGTCGGCCTGCGGGGCGGTGAACGCGGCGGGGACCTGCTCGCCGTCGGCGATCGCGGGGGCGTCGGGCGTGCAGACGACGAGGTCGCGGGTCTCCAGTGGCACGTTGCCGACGAGCGTGGGGTTGCCCGGCGCGGGCTCGGGCACGCGGACGCGGTGCTCGAGGTCGTCGCCCAGCAGGATCCGGAGCGTGAGCTCGCGCCCGGCGGGGCGCGGGCGGTTGCCCGATTCGGCCTCGACTTCGAGCGTGATGGTCGTGCCCGTGCGTGTGGCGCGGTAGGTGGTGAGGAGGAAGTCACCCGTTTGGTAGGAAGGCCCGTCGCCGGCGTCTTCGTAGAGGCGTCCGGCGGCGTCGCCGGTGTTGTCGAGGTTGATCAGCAGGCCGAAGGCATCGCCGTAGTTGTCGGCGGTGTGCTGAAGGATGCGGTCGTGAAACGGTGCGATGTGCCCGGGGCGGAGGTAGAGCTGGGGGAGGTCGGGCTCGCAGATGTCCGAGGGGGCGTTGGTCGCGTCGATCTCGGGGAAGCCGAAGCGGGCGATCGGCTCGTCGAGCGGGGGCCGCCCGATCGCCTGCGACGGGCCTGTCGCCGCGGCGACGACGACGCTCTCGCCCAGCATGAAGGTGGCGTCGATCAGGCGGAGGTTCGGCGCAGCAGGGTCGGCAAAGAAGAGCGGGCGGACGAGGGGCAGGCCGTCTGCGGTCGCCTCGTGGGCGAGTGTGTAGAGGTGGGGGAGCAGGCGATAGCGGCGCTGGAGGGCGAGGCGGTTGACCCCCTCGGCGGCGGCGCCCCAGACCCACGGTTCTTTGGGCGGGCTGTCGTCGCCGCTGGTGTGCCCTCGGCTGAAGGGGAGCATGGCGCCGATGCCGAGCCAGCGGCTGAACATGCCGGGCTCGATGTCGCCCAGGTAGCCGCCGATGTCTGGCCCGCTCCATGGCTGCCCGGAGAGGCCCTGGTTGAGGACGTTCTGGATGGAGATGTCGACGTGGTACCAGTTGGCGCGGTTGTCTCCCGACCAGTTCATGGTGTAGCGCTGCCCGCCGAGGTGGCCGGCGCGGCTGAGGGTGAAGGGACGCCGGTCGGGGGCGCCCAGGAGTTGCCCGTCGCGCGCGGCGCGGCTGAGCTGCATGCCGTAGGCGTTGTGGTACCGAGCGTGGTTGCCGGGGCCGCCCAGGTCAGCGTCGGCGTTGTGGACGTTGGAGCCGGGCATGGTTTTGAGGTTGTTGAAGACGGCGGGCTCGTTCATGTCGATCCAGATGCCGCGTACGCCGGAGCCGGCAACAAAGTCACCGACGTGGGCGGCGAAGAAGTCGCGTGCGTCCGCGTTGAGGCTGTCGAGGTAGACGCAGTCGCCGGGCCAGAGCGGGCCGACGAAGGGCGTCGTGCCATCGGGCAGGGTGACGACGTGGTTGCCCGCGAGCGCGTCCTGGTAGACATCCCAGAACGGGTCGACGCGGATGTAGCCGCCGAGGCTTGCGACGGTTGCGAAGCCCATCGCGTCGAAGTCGGCGGTGAGCAGGGAGGGGTTGGCGAACTCGACGGCGTCCCAGCTGAAGAGGCGGAAGCCCTTCATGTAGCCGATGTCGAGCCAGATGACGTCCGACGGCAGGCGCCGTTCGCGGAGCTCGTCGGCGATGCGCCGGGCCTCGGTCTCGGGCTGGTACGTCCCGCGAGATTGGTGGTAGCCGAGCGACCAGAGCGGGGGCATGTCGGGGGTGCCGGTGAGCTGGTAGAGCGTGCGCACGACCTCGCGCGGGTGGGGCTTGTTGATGGTGTAGACGGGCACGGCGTCGGCGTCGGTGAGGACGACGACGGCGTCGCCCGCGGCGCCGGTGGTGTCGATCTCCATGCGTTCGATGCTGTCGAAGAGCACGCCGGTCGCAGAGCCGTCGGGGTAGACCAGCAGGACCCACGGGTGTGACTGGTAGAGGCTGGGGTTGGCATCGCCCCAGCCGGGGACGTCGGAGTTGAAGAGGGTCGTGCGTCGCCCGGAGCGTTCGAGCGCGCCGGGGACGAGCCCGGTGCCGTAGACGCTGGTGCCGCTGGGGGCCGCGACGCGGATCTCGAGCCCGTTTGCCGCGGGGATGAAGCGCGGCTCGCCCGGGAGGGCGGCGGGTGCGACGGTCTGGTCGGGCAGGGGGACGAGCAGCG
>ERZ1740070.606-NODE-606-length-24016-cov-17.571136_pt1 | contig 24016 bp, 20 predicted proteins | sample MGYA00581734_ERZ1740070 | MGnify/ENA primary metagenome ERZ1740070 (study PRJEB43018, sample SAMN04849744) | marine metagenome | isolation source: floating plastic debris | place: Pacific Ocean | collected 2008-09-01 | study: EMG produced TPA metagenomics...
GCAGAGAACCGTCCGGCGAAAAGCTGATACTCGAGATCGGTGCCTCATGCCCAATCAGGATGTGGAATAGTTCACCGCTGATAGCATTCCATAGCTTAACCGTGCCATCAGCACTGGCAGACGCCAAGGTAGTACCATCTGGCGAAAAGGTAACGCTAGTCACCGCCGCATCATGACCAGTAATCGTGTTGTCCACCAAGAAACCCTGTTCGTCATGATAGACTTCGCGCAAAACAGATATTGCTTGAAACTTAGTGCCCGGTTCCAAATAGCCAGACTTGTCATAGCGTTTAATATCTCGCCCCAGACCCATAGCAACCCACAAAGCCTGATGATTTAGACCGGATGATTTCAGATTTTCCACCGTGATAGCTTCGGAGCGCAGCTCTGTATTTCGGGCCTGGTGCTCAGCCAGAATCCTAATTCTATGGGCAACTACAGACTGGCGAATGGCGATACCACTCGCCAACGATAAAAGTGTTAAGGCACCTACAGCTGCGATTAGCGTTGTCCGGCGACTCTTAAATAACTTGCCACTGGTTGCAATATACTCCTCTTGCAGTGGCGTTGGCTTCGGCTCATTTTCAATAGCTTTTCGCCGCCATTGTTCAGCCTCTTTCAGATCTTCTCCTCGCAGCAAAAAATCATCTTGACGCCGCTTGTTTACCCACTCCTTTGCTCGCATCAACAACCGAGTATGATATTTCAGATACTCAGCATCTGTATCTAACGTTCGTAATAACTCTCTAAAGTTTGCTGCAAATTCTCCTCCGTGGGCATTAAAATCAATCCACTGCACCTTGGCCAGTTCTGGATGCAGCTCAGCCACCTCCACCGGACGATATAAGATTGTCACCACCCGCTTATTTAGTTTCACCGCATACTCTACTTCGTCAGCGCAGTAGGGCGATCGTACTGACCGGGGAGACAGGATAAACAAAAAGTAATTAGATTTTTCAATACCCTGGCGAATCTCCTGCTGAAAATCTGCACCTGAAGCAATATTCTCTTGATCAAACCAGGTACGTCTTCTTTGCTGCTGCAGAGCATTATTCAACCTGCGCGCAAAATCAGCATCTGCAGCCGAATAGGAGATAAAAACATCAGGTAAAATCGCCGAGGTTTGATTTTTACTGGTTTCAATAAACTGATCTTGAATAGAGGTAAGACCATGAGAATCTTTAACTTGGGCAATGTCTCTCCAAGCAAGGGCGTATTGTAATCCATAGCCCTGTAGCAAAATGCAAGGGTTATAGTCCTGGCGTTTCCATTTTAAGGCCTTGGTCAAAAGGATCTTATGGTCATGATAATAACTCGCATCCTGCTTTAAAGTTCGCAACAGATCGTTCTCATCGTTTAAGTAATCAGCATCTGTTTGGTTATCTGTCAGATCAATATACTGCTGATTTTTGAGACTCTCTGGAATTTTGGAGGCATCCACCAATCCAGCCAACACAATAACAATACGCTTATTTAAGGAAAGAGCAAGCTCTAGTTCCTTCTGACAATAATCAGATTGTAGTGAGTAAACCGACATAAGAAAAACAAGATTGTCAGCTTCTTCCACCCCACGAGAAAGACTGGCAAAAAAGTCTTCTGTACCGGCTTCAATATCGCTATGGTTCGTCCAGGTAGTGATCCCTGCGCGCATCAGGGTACGGCTAATCTTATCTGAGATAGGTCTATCTTCTTCTGCATGGGATAAAAACACCTCTGTCATGAGGTGATTACCGTTTTTGATGCTTTCGGTAATGTACTCATAGTGAAAATCGGTGGGCAAAACCGGGGGTTGACTGTCTTCAAAGCGAACAGCCAACCATGTTTCTGCCTGCTGTAGCTCTTCCCCAATGCGCAGATATCGAGTTTGCCTCTGATTACGCTCCCACTCTAGGGCGGCGGTTAGCAGTATTGTGTGTTGATGAACATAGGCTTTATCTCGTTCTAGCAGATCAATCAATCCCTGAAAAGACTGTTCAAAATCATCAACATCTTCCCGCAAATAGATCCAGTTAATCTTACGGATCTCTGGGCTCATATTTTGAGAACTAATATGTTGGCCTTTTTGTTGATAAGCGTCCCATTCACCATCTGTTCCCTCAGGGTTACGCTGTTGCCAAGTGTCTCGACTAATTTCCTCGACATGCAGTAAAGGTATAATGCGCTTTTTATATTTTAGAGCTAGCTCAAGTTCTAAATCGCAGTAGGGTGAGTTAACGGAGCGAGGAGAGATTATATAGATAAAGTTATCGGCTTTCTCAATGCCGTCATCAATCTGTTTTTGATAATCGACACCTAAAGGAATATCATCAACATCAAACCAAGCTGTGTAGCCTAGCCTAATCAGTCGGCTATTAAGACGTTTGGCAAATTCTTTACTATCAATACGACCATAGGAAATAAAAGCATCCTGTAAAGGATTCATGGAAAAAGAGGTAAATGCACAGACTACTGGCGAGTATATCAGTCCTTAAGAAAAGACTCATGAGAAAACTCACAGATGTCATAGGTCTTCCCTGTATATTCTCTCGTCAGAAATAGAAGAGATACGAGCCCCTACACCAAAACCAACCTAGATAGTTCTGGATTCAGTGTCAGCAGCTGCCTAGCCGTCGCTGATTCAGGATCAATGAGTTCAAAATCAGCAAACTCAAACCCAGGCGCGACAGAACACCCTACCAACACTCGATGTGCCATGGGAACAGCTGCCTGCCAGCATCCTGCAGGCACCACATGGCAGAAGTTCATGGACTTTGCTGAGAGTTCCGTAGACTCAATGTCAGCAGAATAGCCATCCCATTGGTAAAGATACAGCCCCTCTCCCTGATAGAGATTCCATACCTCGTCGTTGCTGACCCGATGGAACCGGCTGACCTCATGGGGCTCTAGGGAAAAGTATATGTGGGTTAGGGCCGCTCTGGTTTTACTGTCAGTGATCACTGTTGTGGCAGAGCGATAAATTTCCAGGTAGCGTCCACCTTCGGGGTGTTGCTGAAGATCCGTATATTTCATGATTTAACCCACTAAACAAGAGGCCTTTTCAACAATACTCAGGGCAATCGCTTCAGCAACTTTGATGCCATCAACTCCCGCAGACAGAATTCCTCCTGCATAGCCCGCCCCTTCCCCCGCAGGATAGAGGCCTTGAGTATTGAGACTTTGAAAATCATTGCCGCGCTTGATGCGAATAGGGGATGAGGTACGCGTTTCCACCCCCGTCAGCACTGCGTCATGCATGGCGAAACCAGTAATTTTTTTGTCAAAGACAGGAATCGCCTCACGGATAGCCTCAATGGCGTAGTCGGGCAGACTCGGGCTAAGATCGCACAGATGCACACCGGGTCGATAGGTTGGTTTCACTCGCCCTAGCTGGATAGATGGTTGTCCTTTAAGAAAGTCTCCAACCAGCTGACCGGGGGCTTCGTAGGTGCTGCCCCCCAGGGCAAAGGCACGAGACTCTAGCTCTCGCTGCAGGGCCATACCAGCTAGCGGCCCCTCAGGATAGTCATCGGGTGTAATGCCAACGACTATGCCGCTGTTGGCATTTTTACCACTGCGTTCGTACTGGCTCATGCCATTGGTAACCACTCGCTCGGTTTCGGAGGTGGCGGCCACCACCTGCCCTCCTGGACACATGCAAAAGCTATAGACCGAACGACCGTTGCTGCAGTGGTGAACTAACTTATAGTCGGCAGCACCCAAGATGGGATGCCCAGCCTGTTGACCAAACCGACACTGATCGATCAGCGGTTGGGGATGTTCTATACGAAAGCCAATGGAAAATGGTTTGGGCTCAATATATACGCCTCGTCGGTGAAGCATCTCAAAGGTGTCGCGGGCACTGTGCCCCACAGATAGCACCACGTGATCGGTACGAAGATAGTCACCATTGGAGAGCAGGACACCCCGCACCTGACGATCGTCGATATCAATATCGTCTACCCGCGTTTCAAACCTGACATCTCCACCTAACGAAAGAATTTGATTACGCAGGTTCTCCACAATCTTGACCAGTCGATAGGTGCCAATGTGGGGTTTGTTGACATAGAGGATTTCTGGAACAGCCCCCGCATTAACCAACTCCTGTAATACTTTTCTGCCGTGGTGGTTATTGTCTTTGATGCGGCTATAGAGCTTGCCATCGGAGAAGGTACCGGCACCGCCTTCGCCAAACTGGGCATTGGACTCGGGTTTGAACTTTCGCTTACTCCAAAAGCCAAAGGTATCGACCGAGCGCTCGTGCACAGCTTTGCCCCGCTCTAAAATGATGGGTTTAAAGCCCATTTGGGCTAGAAGCAGCCCAGCAAACATACCGCAGGGGCCATTACCAATCACCACAGGGCGATGGTCTAGGGACCTAGGAGCTTCGGCTACATAGTGGTAGCTGACATCCGGCGTGGGTTTGATGTGGGCATCTTTTTTAAAGCGGCTCAGCAGCTGTTTTTGCTTGGGTGTTTCAATATCAACGATGTACACCAGCCGGATCTCGTCGCGCTTGCGAGCGTCATAGCTACGTTTAAAGACGCTCAGACGAGTCAGCTCGGACTCCCTAATACGTAATTTTTTCAAGACAGCACCGTGTAAATCCTCGTCTGTATGGTCGAGGGGCAGCTTGATTTCAGAAAGACGCAGCATGGAGAGCAATGGGCATGGGTCACTGCCTATTTTGCCACGGTTGTCTGGGGATGGCTGCTGAATCGGTTCCGGAGGCGTGATGAATATCACAGGACATCCTGAGGAATCATCATTCGCGGTTTGTATCAAATTAAACAAAATCGTTCACACACTTAGGGAAATCAAACTATGGCTTACTACCGACATCAGCTGCCGCAGCTGTCTGACAACGTTTTTATGACTGATGGCGGGCTAGAAACCGTCCTGCTGTTTCAACAGGGGTGGGATTTACCTGACTTTGCCGCCTTTACGTTGTTGGATCGCCCCCTGGGGACTGAAGCTCTGCACAACTATTTCAATATCTATGGTGAATTGGCCCAAACTTACAAAATGGGTCTGGTTTTAGACAGTCCTACCTGGCGGGCAAATGCTGATTGGGGGCGTCGCCAAGGCTATGGTGCGGCGGCACTAGCTGATATAAACCGACGTGCGATCGCACTTCTCCAAATCACTCGCAATACCTACGCCACCCCCGAGAGTCCCATCGTCATCAGCGGCTGCATTGGCCCCCGTGGCGACGGCTATAGCCCCGACAACCTGATGACCATCGCCGAAGCCGAGCAATACCACCAAGCCCAAATCAACACATTCCGCGATACCGCTGCCGACCTCGTCTCAGCCTTCACCATCACCTATCCCCAAGAAGCCATCGGTATCGCCCGCGCCGCCCAAAAGGCCCAGATACCCGTCGTGATTGCCTTTACCGTCGAAACCAACGGCAAACTACCCACCGACATGAGCCTAGAGGAAGCCATCTACATAGTGGATCAAGCCACCGACAGCTACCCGGCCTATTACATGATCAACTGTGCCCATCCCATCCACTTTGATCGGGTTATCCTCAATCAGGACCCTTGGGTAGAAAGAATTCGAGGTATCCGGGCCAACGCCTCCATGATGAGCCACGCCGAGCTAGACGAATCTGAAACTCTAGACGAGGGCAACCCTCAAGATTTAGGCGAGCGTTTCTACAAACTCAAGCAGCAGCTCCCCCACCTCAGCGTTCTTGGGGGCTGCTGTGGCACTGACCATCGACATATCGAAGCCATTTGCCAAACCCACAGTCCCGTCTTGGTCAACCAGGTTGCGAGCTAAGCAAACATGGTAGACAAGTAACAGTCTGCTATTGATTGCCCCCATCGTGCTCACCCAGAAACTAAAATCCCTAACCCAGCCCCATTGGATAGAGATCTGTTCCCTCCTGGGCGTTGGGTTAGGAGTCTTAATCAGATTAGTTCAATACCTGAGCAACCGCTCCCTATGGTTTGACGAAGTTGCCCTTGGGCTCAACCTGCTAGACCGCAGCTACCTAGAACTGCTCGAAGCCCTTGACTATAACCAGGCCGCACCTCCCCTATTTCTCTGGATTGAGAAATTTGCCATTGAGACTTGGGGCAGTCACGAATATAGTCTGCGCCTATTTCCCCTCATCGGTGGCTTGTTATCCCTGGGCTTGTTCTATCGATTCACCCAAAATTTTGCCCAGGGGTGGGCCAGACCCATTGCGATTTTTCTCTTCTCGGTCCAGGGCTACATTGCCTATTTTGCTAGCGAGACAAAACCCTACAGCTGGGATGTCTCCATGGGGTTATTACTCTTCATGGCAGTCACCTCCTTAGCCACCCTCAAACCCAAGCTGACTAAGCTGTTAATAGCAGGCATACTCGGCAGTATCAGTATTTGGTTGTCATTCCCCAGTATTTTTGTCATCGCAGGGGTAGAAGCAGCCAATATTCTCTCACTTCGACTGTGGCAAGCTCCAAAAACAGACCTCAAAGATTTTTTTCTCCGACGCCTTCCCCTATACGGGAGCTGGATTCTCAGCTTTTGCGGTCTATATTTTGGCGTCATTAACCAAGCCCTTTCTGGCACCGATCTGGCAGACAACTGGGCCGGGCGATACCCCGACAATCTGCTAGACGTAGTATGGCTATTTGATTCATTTGGTCGCTTTTTCTACCGGCCCCTAGGCTTTTTTGGTCCTGCCGACGGTGTTGCCATGGTGGCGTTTATCACCGGCTGTATTCTGTTATACCGCACAGCTAAATTACGACTGATCTACCTCAGTAGCCCATTTTTAGTGACGCTACTCGCTGCTTTTCTACATAAATATCCCTTTCGAGAACGACTAGTATTATTTTTAACTCCTTTCGCTCTTATTCTCTTAGCAGAAGGTATTGTTTTTTGGTGGGGTCGCTGGAGACGAAAGCCTCGTATTCTAGGCATTATCGGCCTCATCATGGTCATAACACTGATATTCATGCCATTAAGACGAGGTCTACACGGTATGATAGAGCCTACTAGTCTGCATTTTGATCACGTGAGACCGACTATCCGATACATCGATACTCACTGGCAAGCAGGAGATAAGCTCTATGTTTTGCCAGGGGCACAGCTGCAGTTTGAATTTTACAATCGTCGATTTAAACTACCCGTGCCCGATATCATTCTGAGTCAGCTCCAGAATATCGGTATTTGGAAAGTCTCTGATGAGGATTTAGAAAGTCACTACCAAGAACTCAACAATCTCAAACAAACACAGTTAAAAGATAAAACGAGGGTTTGGATTCTGTTGGCTCGAAAACGACCTAAGTCAGAAGAAGCTATCGTAGAACAGCTTAATCGCCTTGGTAAGCTCATAGAAAGAAAACAATATCCGGGTGCTATGGTGGGGCTATACGATTTTTCATCATAGCGAGCGAATTGGGAGGCGCCATGACTCAGTCGTGTAAACCCCTACGTCTAGCCAAGATGGCATCGCCCATCGGAGAAATATTGCTAGTCACGGATGGACAGGCCCTGGTATCGCTAGATTATGAAGGCTATGAGACCCGGCTGATGCGTCTGCTAGCCAAACGCTATGGCAATGTTGAGCTAGAACAACCGTCTGATATCGAGGGTTTTACAGCCCTTGAAACTGACCTGATCGCCCGCATTAGTGCCTATCTCGGAGGCGACTTAACAGCGGTCGATTCCATTCCTGTGAATCCTGGCGGCACCAAATTTCAGGCTAATGTGTGGCAGGCGCTACGCTCAATTCCCCCAGGCACGATCATGTCCTATGGCGAGCTGGCGCGGCAGTTAGGGAACCCCAACGCCGTTAGAGCCGTGGGTACCACCAATAGCCTTAACCCGATTTCCATTGTGTTGCCGTGTCACCGCGTTATTGGGGCCAATGGAAGCTTGACTGGCTACGCTGGCGGGTTAGACCGCAAGCGCTGGCTATTGGAGCACGAAGGCGTCAATCTAGCTCAGCTAAAACAGCCCCAACGAGCATCCCAAGGTCACCAGCTTTCACTCCTCAACAGCACCCCATAACCAAGGTCTGATAGCATCGATAGCCTAAGCTAGGGAACTCTTGCGGTACCAACACTGGTTTCACCCGCCGCGACGACGACCGTGTCAAATAGGCTGATGTCGGTGTCACCGGGAAATGCAATATTAAATGCGCCGCTGGCTGCAGGTAACACACCCAGGTCAACAGTCTGCTTGGATAGGTCACCACCGATGGTCAAATAGCCCTGTAGCGATCCTTCGACATCGGTTGAGAAGTCTTGAAAAGCAAGATCTCCCCCCACCCCGGCGATGATGGCAACGCCTACATTACCGCTAGTGATATGGTTGTTGGCTCCCGAAAACGCGCCCATAAAATTAGTTCTCCTTTGGGTTGTTTAGTCAGTCCATTGCAAATACCGCTTTGCGCTCTAGCTCACAGCAGTGAAATCGTTGAAAGCATTAGAGCACAACAGCTACGTGCGGCACAAACGACTGGCAGTCAGCCGTTTGTTATGGTCAACAGACTTAAAGGTGACGATTCCTGAGGCTAAGAATGTTCCCAATTGTGTGGGTGGAGTACACCATGCTTAAACTAGTTTGATAATTGTCAAGGCAACGCTACGTCTGTCAAAGCAACGCTACCTCGCCACGCCCCACCACCGCTAAAGCTGAGCATAAAGCCCCCAAATCGCCATCGGTCGCAAATAATGGCAGGCGCGAAATGTACCCATGGCCGTGATCGCTTCTGGTGTCCGAAACTGTAAACCATGGTTATAGATCTGCGTCACAACGGCTTCTGTAATAGCCATGGCCTGATCTCGTTTACCCATTTGGGCTAAGAAGGCTGCCACCCCAAAGTTAATGCCCGTCCACACTTCTAGCTGGTGCGTATCATCTGGATTTTCCGGGGAGCCATCAGGTTTAACCCCATTGGCAGCACCAATAGCCATTCCTAGCTGAGCGGCACTAAAAAATCCGGTCTGGGAGCCTTCAAACTTTTGATTTTGTGGCGCCGCGTGACTGGCAGCATACTCATTGAACTTGAGGAAGCAGGCATCGTAAATGGTATCGAGGGCAATATCGATATATTCGGCATCAACAATATCTGGCAGCCCCATTAGACGAGCACAAAACTGACCACAGAGCTGATCAGCCATGACGACATCAGAATTGCTCTCAGAATCTAAACGGTAGAAGCTGCCGGTCCAAAGCTTGTTTTGGTAGACGATTTTACCCTGCTTGATCCAGCGCTGATATTGGGATTTAACAATGGCGAAACTGCCGGAAATTTTCCGGTGCTGTTGCAAGATATCGCCCATTTTGATGGCCGCTTCTAATGCCGCCAGCCATAGACCACCACAGTAGGCACTTAGCCCTTTAAGTTGCCAATCATCAAAGGTTTGATCCGGCGCACCACCATTTTCAGGAACCCCATCGCCATCGAGATCAAACAGCTTGAGATATTGAATGGTTTCTGTAACGGCGGGCCAGCACTCGGCCAAAAATTCAATATCATCACCACCTGTCAGCAAAAAGGCTCGGTAAACCTGCAACACAAAGTCGCTGGGTAAATCCTTCCACTGATTACAGTCTTGATAGCTGGTGTAGTTGGTGGCAATCCAGGGGTTCTCGTTGGGCGCACCCAAATCGTGGGGGGTGGCTCCCTTGATTTTTCTGGGGGCCAGGTGTTCACCTTCACCAACGGTGTAGTAATAGCCAATGATGCGCTTTTTGGAATCTTCGGTAGGAATGGCGCGGGCAAAGGCGCGGATGATGGCTTTTTCTAGCTCTGGCCACAGCATCAGCGTTGCAAAACCGCCGTATAGCCTCACATCCAGGCTTTCATACCAGCGATAGTCCATGCATTCCAACACGCCAAACTGACCCACCGGGTCGCCTGCGCTAGCCGCAGACCATAGGGTACCGCCGCTGGCCATGTCGTAGAGTTCGTTGAACAGGGCCATTTTGAACCAGTCGGGCAAATCTTTGCGGTCGAGGATGGGCTGTTGCCAGTCGATAATGCTTTGTTGCCAGGTTTGATAGTTAGCGAGGGCTGTCTGGGCTAGCTGCCAAGCATTACGTCCGGTCTGGTCAAAAAAGTCGGTATATCGACGATGGGCGATTTTGCCAGTGGCAAACTCTGTAACGGGTAAATCCCAACTAACCACAAAGGGCAGTTCTTGGGTATCGCCAGGAGCTAGGGTGATTTTAATTGCGATCGCACCCCCCAGCTGCTCGTCACCGATCACAGACGTTGTATCAGCAACATTACCTAAAGTACCGTCAGCGGCAAAGTTTTCCCACAGATCTGCCCCATCGCCAGCAGCATCCCAACGGGTGTGATAGGTCACCCCGTCACCCACCGGTACTGCAATGCAAAACTGACCATCGCCCTCCGTCGGGCTACCGGTCCAGGCCCCATCCATGACAATACCCATGGCCTGATCGCTGTGGACCAGCTGATTAAAATTGCCAGCACTCTGACGCAGACGGGGTACATAGTCATAGAACGGACTACCATCCTCCCGCTGCCGAATGTCGGGCGACGCCTCAGAATTTGTAAACCAACCCACCATGTTTTGCCAGCTCAGCAAAATACTCAGGGTTATGGGCTGGGCGGTGGGGTTATGGGCAGTCCAAACAAACACCGCCACCGGGTAGCTGCTTTCTTGATAGTTATCAGGCCAAATCGGCGAAAACTGTTCACAGGTTAGCTCCGCGTCAAAGACGCCCCCATAGGCATACCAGCTGCGGGGGTAGAGGGCTTTGTAGGTGCCCCCTGTGTCCTCACTGGCCGGATACCATGCCCAGCTATCTAACCCATCGCCCGCCGTCGCCATAGCATAGGTTTTTGATCCACCTTCACGGTGCTCATACACCGCAAACTGGCAGGCCGGAAACTGCTCAAAGGTGTGCTCACCACCATCTAAATGCCACAGGTTAAACGTGCCACTGGGCGCACGACCAACACAGCCGGCCCCAACCCCCCCCAGGGGAATTCCATGCGCAGGACCATCATCTAAGTTACTGGCGTAGCGAACAATATAGGGCGTTTCCCAGTTCGCACCAATTGGCCAGGTCCAAGCAACAGTGGGGATGTGGGGAGCGGGCATAAATTACCGTTCAAAACAGCAATCAGCATTCTATAGCAATCGACGAATGCAAATCTCCCATAGAACGGCTGTGCCGATAGTCAATCAAGTTCGTAAAGGAATGGCCAATAAAACCAGGAACAGCACCACCCTCACATCCAACCATTGGCCACACCGACAATTAGCCCCAGCCGCAAGAGTTGCCAGCCAATAAAACCAATCAGCAAAACAAAAATGATCCGATTGGTCAGGTCTTTTGGAGTGGCCATGACAGAACAGTAAGAAAAGAAATTTTCCTTCACTATAGTGTTTCTTTTTGAAACAGGTAGACCGGCAATCGTTGAGTTTATTTGAAAGAACCTGCATCCTGGAAGCGATCGCACTACGATAAAGGGCGTCATTCACGCTCCGATCTACTATGGCCAACCCAATTCCCACCCTAGCGAGCTTAGAAATGCAGCCCTATCTAGTAGATGGAGCATTGCCGTCAGAGTTAGACGGGAAGGTCGGAATTTATGCCATTTTTGATCAGGCCCAAGCCCTGCAATATGTCGGCTTTTCACGCAATGTGAACGTTGGATTAGTCCAGCATTTGGTGCGCTGTCCAGAACAGTGCCACTGGTTTAAGGTCTACACGGTGGAACGCCCCAGCCGCACTCTACTAGATGAAATTCGTAATGCCTGGCTAGCAGAGTATGGAGCCATTCCCTCTGGCAACAGCGACACCCAGGTAGCCTGGGAGAAGCCGATTGATGCCAAAACATTCATGACCGAGGCAGAGCGGCATGAAATCGACAATGCCGACCCCACTGAAATTAACAAACTCCTCAAGCAGGTGGCTCGCCGGGTGGAGGTAGACGTGAAAGCAAAGGTCGAAGCTCGGGGAGCCCAAATGCCAATTAAGTTCAATCCCAAGCTTAAGGAACAGGGCATTCTGGCTTTGAAATAAGCAGCTATAGCTGGACAAAACTTCAATTAGAGTCAAGATTCACAGCCCACAGTACCCAGCCTTCCTGCTGGTCTACCACAGTGCTACCAGGGATCTCAGGATGCCAATCTTGACGGGTGACGATATGGGTAGCGTTATATTTCGCTGCGATCGCACCCAGCTCTGCTCCCGTTCGCGGCAAAAATAACCCATCCAACTTCTCCTCAATCTCCGCTGGCAGCTCACCGAGCATTGCTTCCATACGCTCTTGCCAGGTAACAATCCCGGCATCGGTAAATGGAAACGCCTTAAAGCTCACCACCGTTGAACGCTGGCTGTAGAACCGAAACATCCGATCCGATGGGGGCACCAGCACCAGGGCATCAACGGAAGTGGCATCACGGGCATTGACCGCCAGCTGCTTGAGGGGGTGATCCACCAAGGGGGCAAACTTGATGGCCCGGTGAACCGGCCCTAAGCTTCGATGGGACACCACGCCTCCCAAATGTAGTGCCACAAACAATCCACAGATCGCTGTCACCCCATAGGCAGCCAGGCGTAGCCGTCTGGCTGGGAATTTTTCCCTTAAAAACGGATAGGCAAAACTTAAAAACAGCGCTAAATGATAGGAATAGGTCACCGTTAGCACCAATAAGAAAAGATCGTAGGCCAGCCAAGGTAAGGCCCAGCTTTTTTGGTTAACGCGCTGCCAAAAGGCATCGGTACCTGGCTTGATTAGGGTCAAGGCCACCACGACTAAGGTAATCAGACCACCCAGGTTGTCGATAACGGGGGTTACGATTAACAGTAGCCCCAACGCCCGATGACCCCGGTGGTAGTGCTCACTGGCATAAACGGCAATAGCCGTGAGGGCCATGAGCAAAATAAACGGCGTTGTTCGAGCAAACTGCAGCTTAGCCACGGTGGCAATCGGGTAAATCTCCACAAATCCATAGCCGAGGACCAAGAGACCACAGCCCGTCACCATAGACGCAGCCAGGGTCATTTTATGAACCGGTTTGAGCTGCCGAGAACCATACAAACAGAGCAGCCCGGCTAAGGTAAAGTGACCAAACCGCCACCAGCTATTGGTGGAAAATGTAGAAAAGATAATGTGATGCGGATGGCGCACATAGCCATATAGCCAGATAAACTGCTCCCCGCTCAGCAAATCACTGCTGGTACTACCGCTTAGCACCATCGGGGCATAGACCATGCCCGCCAGCGCCATGAGAGCCCCCCAGGCCCAGACAAATTGTCTGGGCCGTTTTGTCGTCAGGCTATGGATTAGCAGGGCCGGCGTAAACAACAGTCCCGGCAACAGACCAATCAAGAACTGTAGCAGACAGGTAATGCCAAATAGAACATAGCCACGGGTCCACTGCTGCCGCAGACAAAAGTAAATGCCCCAAATAGCAATGCCAATTGCAAACACGCTGGGGTTCGGCGAGCGTCGAAACAGATCGGTAAAGCCCACGGTGCCATCGACCACGGCGAGCCCCAGAAATGCCAACACTGCTGCCGTCAGCGTTGAGCCCCCCAGGGTACGACCAATGGCATAGAGCCCCAGGCTAAAGCCGGTAAATGCGATCGCAAAATAAATAAAGCACACCAGCGGCAGGCTCAACCCCAGCTTTGCCGGTAGCGCCAAAACGTAATAGTAATAAGACCTCGGCGTAAACCGCAGCATCTCCTGCACATAAAAATCCTGACTGTATAGCGTCGGATCTAGCAGCGCCATCACAGCCGGCAACTGATTAAAAACATTTTCCTTCGAAAAGTTATAGCCATAGGCCACCAAGCCACTCAGAGCCATTGCTAGCTGGACTAGCCAGGGTGGTGAACTAACAGTCTTTGTAGAGGCCATGGCGGTCAAACTAATGATGGAGGATCAGCGGAGAACGAGGAATTTAAGGAGTCAGCGATCAGCGTAAAACGGAAGTGACACCATAATCAAAAAGGAGCCGACCCAGGGGCCTGCTCCTTTAGCTCAAATTTTTCAGGTGTTGACAATTCTTAGAGGTTTACCTCACACCCAAGCACTAAAAAACAATGCCAAACGCATTTTCCAAAATCCGCTGCATGATTTGCATTCCGGTGAATGCCTGCCAGCCAAATAAGCCCACTAGTACAACGTTAAGACTGATGTGCGTGAGCCGAGCAGTTTCATTACCCCGCTGCATGTAGGGCACAAGGGCAGCTGCGATCGCAATCAGACCGGTCATACTCAGACCGGCAATGAGGTGAGGACCCACAAACAGTTTGCCATTGTTGATATAGGTAACCGCCATACCGCCCAGGGTACCTAGCACCATCAGGGCCAAAATAATCGACCCAATCTGGTGATGTTTAATACCAAACTTGCCTTTGATTAACTCTTTCTTTTCGTCACCAGTGACATAGCGCACCTTACGGCTTTGGCTGCCCAGATACGCAGCATAGAGCGTGAGACCAAACAGGACCCACATCATCAATGGATGGAAAAAATTCAAATAGGGCTTAATTGCCTCAATGGTGTCAGGGCTCATGGTGGGTGATTTCGTAACGCGTCATAAAACTTAGTATATGGCGCTACTCCCTATTCTGCTGTCGCATTTGCGCGATTTTGACCAGTCAGCCTAACGCTGTACCGCCTCCATAGAGCGTAACAAGCGCTTTCGCTCAGGTAATTTCAAAGGAGATTTGCCAGAATAATCCCATCGGGGACCCCTCATTCAACCGTTATTCCTACTTACCATGAAGGCCAACCAACGTTTTGCGCTTCTCCTAGCTGTGGGTTTTTGCCTGACGCTATTACTCAGCCCGGTCGTGCCCAGCCGTGCCGCCACTCCCGCGCGCCCCGAGCACATTATTTTACAAAGCGGCACCGAGGCCCCCGAGGCGCCAGCCCCTACCGAGGAAGAGAGCGACGGCGCCAGCGATGAGACGGCACCCACCACCGAGGATGAGGCAGCACCCACCGCCGAGGATGAGGCATACGACCCAGAAGCCGCTGTTGTCGAACGGGAAACCTGGTTTCAGCGAGAGCTCATTATAGAAGCGGACAGACTGTATCGGGCCGGTGATATTGCCGCTGCCGAGGAGCTTTATCGCGAAGCCAAAACCTTTGGCTGGCGCAACGAAGACGATTTAGAAGATATTCCTGCCCAGCCCTATAGCGACCCCGAACAGCTCTCCGCCGGGGGTGCCGTGTATTGGCGAGAGTCTGCCCGCGGCATTGAAGCCGGGCGAGAATCCCAAACCTTAGTGCCTCTGGATCTGCTCACCACAGAAGTCCCTGCCTTTATTCCAGGTCATTTGCGCTACGCCGAACAGCTACAAACCTATGAGCGTCCTGAGGATGCGGAGATGGTCCTAGAAAAGGCCCTCACCCTCTATCCCTACGATCCTGATCTCCTCAGCGCCCAAATTGAGCTAATGATGCTCCAGGAAGAATGGATTGAGGCATCCATTGCCTCCCGGCAGTTTGCATTGCTCAATGCCGATCATCCTGATGCAGACCGCTATGCTGGCCTGGCCGATGAAAACTTGGACCGGTTTAAGTCGGCCACTAACGCTCAAATTCGAAATAATGCGATCGCAAATATTTTCACCGGAGCCGCCGGCTATCTCCTAACCGGTGGCCTATACGGTCCCTTTACCGCCCTCAACTCCAGCATTATCTTGCTCCAGGGCGAAAAATCCCTCGGTGCATCCGTCGCCGACTCAGCCCGAAAACAGCTGCCCCTGTCCCAAGACGAAGAACTGTTGGCCTATGTGCGTGGCATCGGCAACAAGCTGGCCGCCGTAGCCGGTCGAGATGACTTTGACTACACCTTCGACGTGGTACTTGACCGTGAACTCAATGCCTTTGCCCTACCCGGCGGCAAAATTTTCGTCAATTCCGGCGCCATCCTAGACACGGACTCTGAAGCCGAGTTAGCTGGTCTGTTAGGCCATGAGCTATCCCACGCCGTCCTTTCCCACGGGTTTCAGATGGTGACCAAAGGTAACCTGACCGCTAGCCTCACCCAATATTTACCCCTACCGGGTCTCGTCACCAACGCCATTGTCTCAGGCTATTCTCGCCAGATGGAGCGCCAGGCCGATATTGTCGGCACCCAGATCTTAGCCTCTGGCGGCTACGCGGCTGATGGCATGCACGGCCTCATGCTTGCCCTAGACGAGCGCTATGGAGACCGCCAGGTCGTCCCTTGGATGTCATCCCACCCGGCCCCCCAAGAACGAGTCGACTATCTCCAAGCCATTGTTGAGGATGGTGGCTACAACCGATACGCCTACGAAGGCGTCTTAGACCATGAAACCATGCAGGCCCTAGCCGACGTCGAACTAACCGCCCATGAAGCTAAACGTAATGATGCAGAGGACGATGAGCCCGTTGTGAATGACGATGACATTGAAGACGCTGTAGAAGACGTCCAGAAAGAGCAGGAAGAAGCAATCGACGAGGGTCTGCCGCCGACACAAGAGCCGGCCACACAAGACAGTGAAGGGGCTGAACAGTAGTCTGGCAACAAACCCAACGCTGAGAACTCGTGATTTTCTGACCGGACTGTCATCCGCCCAGCCCTGACCAAGGCGAGTGTATGGCGGCCACTACGATAAACTTGCGTTCATGGAAATCAAAGAACTACAGCTAGCCAAATACATCACCACAGCCATACCCTTTGTGCTCATTGCCCTTGGCGGCAGCCTGTGGCCATTTACTTGGTGGGATATGTATGCCAGCGGAGAGTATCGTCCTTCTTCTGAAGTCAAGCGCCTCGAACTCCGTGTGTTAGATAGTGCTGGGCAACAGCACATCCTCCACCCCATGGACCTGTACACCTTAGATGACGACACATCTAACCAAACCCCTGGGCATCGGCTCATGCAGACAGCGATCATGGGCACTGCTGAGCAACAACAAATTTATCGCCCCTACCTGATCAAACAAATAGAATTTGTCACTGATGCCAACGTCGAACAAATTGAAGCCTGGGAATACGTTTGGCAGGTTGATTTTGAACAACATCCCCCCATCAACTTAGAACAACCGATTCAGACGGTCCTCATTGATCGCTTTAAACCTTCACCGCAACCATTAGAGTCATCAATTAGATAAATAGTTAGATAGTTTGCCAGACCTCCCCTATGCATTTCCTTAAGCGTCTTGAGAGTCGCTACGTCCGATGGCTCACCCGCCCTGAACGCAACGCAGCCGGGCGAATGGGCCTTTATCGCATCGTATACAGTATTTTTTATTTGTGGTTCCTCAGCCACCTAAAATTTGACGAGCTCAGGTTGGTCCCTGCCAGCCAATGGAAACCGACCGTTATCCTGCGCGGGCTATCACCACTCCCAGGCATGAGCTACGCCGCCATGGAAATGCTCCTAGTGACGGCATTAATCCTGCTGTTGCTGGGGTATAAAACCCGTATAGCCACCCTCATCGTACTAGTCGTAGGATTTGGCTTAGCCAGTTTCCGCACCGGTTTTTTAATTCAAGAACGCACTATCGTCCTCACGGCCTTTTATGTCCCCCTGTTTATGCTGTGGTCTAAATGGGGTGCCACCTATTCTGTTGATGCATTACTCAAACAGAAACAGGGCAAGGTCGTCGTCGATCCCAAAGACTCTTCTTGGCGCTACATCTGGCCAGCACGGGGGCTCATGATCGTCCTATCAATCTTGTTTCTATCAGCGGCTGTGGTCAAACTGATGGAAATGTCTTGGTTGGTGGAGCCTCGATTTGTGGGTGATTTTGTCCTGTCGAAGGGGGTTAAAAGCAATCTCACCAACGGGTTTCCCATTCATCCCCTAGGCCCTTATATAGGCCAGAACAATATCTTAGCAATGTCCGCTCAGTACACGGTCCTGCTGTTTGAAGCCGCCTTTATACTCGTCCTCTTTCACCGGATTGCCCAAGCCATTATTTTCCGATTGGCTCCCATCTTTCACAGTTTTAATACGCTGCTGTTAGGTATTCCATTTACATCGATTCTAAGCATCTACGCCGCTTTTCCAGATTGGCAAAACCTCTATGAGCGGTTTTATCCACCCAGGTTAAAACTCAACGGTTTAGCCAAATTACCAGCGTTTTCATTACGAATGGGTGCAGTCAGTTTAGCGGTACTCGTCGGTCTTCTTTGGAACACCACCCCCATTCCCCGTCACCTATTTGGTCTGTTTTATTTGCTGAGCTATCAAACCCTTTGGTTTGCCCTCCTACCATTTATCCTGCTTTGGGTTTTGAGCCCTCTCTGGCAACGAACCAACAGCAAGCATCTGGCAAAACGGGAGCACCTGTAGCACCTTCATTAACATCCCCCACGATTCACCATTTAACCACTCACTGTTTTATTGCGAAATGTAACCTATTCATTACTTTCAGGCCGTTCCAGGCCAGCGACCTTGGTAAACTAGGAGCCATGTATGTTGCCAGTTTTCTATCGATTGACTGGCACACCCTTTTAATGCGGTTTCATAGCGCGTTGACCATAAATATCTTGATAGAGGACTCATGGTAGATTCCCTAAGGAAACCTCAGGAAAATACTCAATTTGATGAGCTACGGCCTGGGGTTAAGGCACCTTCAAAGGACACGATCCTCACCCCCCGCTTCTATACCACTGACTTTGACGAAATGGCCGAGATGGACCTCTCCGTCAATGAAGATGAGGTACGCGCCATCATCGAAGAGTTTCGTGCCGACTATAACCGCCACCACTTCGTGCGGACCGATGTGTTTGACCAGTCTTGGGAGCACATTGATGGCAAAACCCGAGAATTATTTGTTGAATTCCTAGAGCGTTCCTGTACGGCTGAATTCTCTGGTTTCCTGCTCTACAAGGAATTGGGGCGTCGTCTTAAGGACAAAAACCCGCTGCTGGCTGAAGGGTTTACCCTAATGTCCCGCGATGAAGCTCGTCATGCTGGCTTCCTCAACAAGGCCATGTCGGACTTTAACCTGCAGCTAGATCTAGGCTTTTTAACTAAGAGCAAGAGCTACACGTTCTTTAAGCCTAAGTTCATTTTCTACGCCACCTACCTGTCTGAGAAGATTGGCTACTGGCGCTACATCACTATTTTCCGTCACTTAGATTCCCATCCCGAGAATCGGATTTATCCCATCTTCCAGTTCTTTGAGAATTGGTGCCAGGATGAAAACCGCCATGGTGATTTCTTCTCCGCCATTATGAAGGCTCAGCCCCAGTTCCTCAACGATTGGAAAGCTAAGCTGTGGTGTCGCTTCTTCCTACTGTCGGTGTTTGCCACCATGTTCCTGAATGATATTCAGCGCAGTGGCTTCTATGCATCCTTGGGTTTAGATGCCCGTGAGTATGACATTCACGTCATCAAGAAAACCAACGAATCAGCAGCGAAGGTGTTCCCCATCATGCTGAATGTGGAGCATCCTGATTTCTTCAAGCACCTGGATACGGCTTCAGACGCTAGCTTGAAGATATCTGACATTGGCAAGGGCACGCAGCCAAAGCTGTTAAAGACCCTGAGTCAGATACCTCACATCGCAACCATTGGTGTGAAAATGATTCAGCTGTATTTCATGAAGCCCATCGACATGGCCACAGCTCGCGGCGTTGTCCGTTAGCAACCGAGCTTTTTTATAAAGCTTACTAAGCAAGAAACCGGGCTTGTCATCAGGTCCGGTTTCTTGCTGTCCATCCCTCCGCCCGATACCACAGGGCCAAACCACCGCCACGTCCACGGGCGGCAATACCTTGCTCGGTGACCCAAAAGTACTTGAAAAAGGCCTGGTCCTTGAGGAGTTGCTGGAAAAAGTCCGAATCTGCGGCCTCTGGCTTGATCCGTCCCTGGTAAAGGGTCAGACCACCAATAGCAACCTGTATCTTTGTAAAATCAAACGCCAAACACCTGGATTTAGCCCAAAACTTGAGCGGTCCCGATAGTTCTAATTTGAGCTGCCCCAACCCCACAGAATTCTGCACCAATCCTTGGTCGCCGTCAGTCACCTTGTAAGTCAGATGAATTTTAATAAGTTTTGGCAGATAGCGCCCCGCTCCAAAGGCCACACCTGCCTTCTGTCGTGTTTTTTTGGTACCGGTGATAAAGCATAGCCGCCAGGTACCGGCCAGATCGGTCAGGGTATACCCAGACTTTGGCAATTTTTCCGTGGCCTGTAGCGCTGCCACGAGGTCTTTTGGATTGGGTTGCCCAATAGAGCTATTTTGCTGGGCGCTGGCGGCTTGTGCTAAAACGGCTGCACTTTCATTGACTGCACTCTCATTCATTGATGTCTAGGCCAGGAGCTGTGTTGCAATTTTACGCTCCTGACTGCTGATAGGGCAGATCAGAGTGTTGCTGATCCTAGGGATAATTTTATCTGTAAGCTGCTAGGCACACAGCATTTCTAACAGATCGATAATCCCCGAAATCAGCAACAGCACAGAAAGCAGATGCTAAAAAATCGTTAGATCCCAGTCAGCATCGTTCAAACCTTCGGTGCCGACCATTTGTACACGGATATTTAAGTAGCGATCGCAATAGATTTTGCACTGTTTATAGCGAGGATTCGGGCTACCAAAAATTGCATCCTGCTCCGCATAGCCCTTAAGCAAATCAATGCGCTCCGCTTCTGAGAGAGTCTTTAAATCGTCGGTTGCTATCGATACGGTCATAATTTAACCAAACCTAACAAGAGTTCTTCTAAGGCTAGGGCGAACTTTCAAATCAAAGAAAGACTCTCCTAAAAAGCTTAAGCTCTATCTTAAAAAAACCGATAATCTCCGTTACAAATCAGCTCCAATTTCAAATCCACACGCTTTCTCAATGGAAAAACCACTGTTTTATAGGAAATCCTAACCGATAGCACCCGGTATCGAAGGGCATCCACAAGGGAGTGCCCTACAAAATTGTCTATTTTTAATCGGATTTAATGAATTCGGATTTCTTATTAGACAGGAGCCCCAGGCTTAAACGCCCCGATGGGCACCTGCCAGCAAAATTCTCAGCCGACTTTCACACACCCTTGCTAAGCTAAGGCGACTTTAGAATTACCGTTTTTATCACCTTGGCAATGGTTAGCTACCGTCTTGAGCGCATCCATCTCGAAGTAACCAACGTTTGCAACTTCAAATGTGACTTCTGCCCAGACGCCATTATGGAGCGTAAGCGTGGCCACATGGACCTACCCCTATTAGAAAAAGCTTTAGACGAGATCGCAGAGCATAACCTAGCTAAGATCGTGGCTTTTCATCTCATGGGAGAGCCATTAATTTATCCCCACATTTTCAAAGCCATTGACATGGCCCTGGCTCGGGGTCTAAATCTACACCTCACCACCAATGGCAGCACCTTTCACATCAGACCAGAGCATCGGCAGAAACTAATTAACACCGGCATTCCCAAGGTCACTATTTCGCTACAAACCCCCGATCCGCTGACCTTCATTATTCGAGGTGCGCCACCGCAGCTTAAACCCGAACAGTATTTCGACGGCATTACCCAGTATGTGAGGGATAACCTGGCCGATCCCAACTCCAATACCCGCATTCATCTCAAATTTTTAGACACCACACCACACCCATTTTTAGTCCCCCATAAGCAGATGCATGTGGTGGAAGGCAAAGCCCAGATGCAGCAGGAGTTGACCGCTTGGGCGGACCGACTATTAGACGGTTGCAGCCAACGCCCCAGCGATGATGATCTGCGTCAACGCATCGCTCGCCATAAACCCGGTCGCTGGCAGGTCATTGAACTAACACCCAAACTTGCCCTAGAAACATTTCCCCTAGATAGTTGGGGCAATGTAGAGAGCACTGAGGTCATACCGGCCACGTTTGGTTATTGCAACGGTACGTCTGATCAAGCAGGCATTTTATACGATGGTACTGTTGTACCTTGCTGCAAAGATTACGACGGCCAGATTCCCCTCGGCAATCTGCGCGATCACACTCTCCATGAGATTTTAGACGTTCAAAAACCTGCCTGCGGTCTCCGCCAAGGGTTTAACCAACTAAAAGTCACTAACCCCATATGCCAGCGCTGCATGGGGGCTGATACTCAGCAAAAAGCCCTCCTCAGACAAGTAGGCTCCGTTGCCTACTTTAAGGTGTACAACCCAATCATGAAGCGTCTACAGCCAGGGTGGGGAGAAATTTAACAGCACAACCACTCTCACCCCAGTATTACTGACTGGCTTAGCGTGGGGCCCACGACCCTATTCTTTATCTTAGAAATCTCATCGACAAACGGTAGAATAAGTTGCAGGTCTATTGTTCAAAGTGCCATGGTGCGGCGATTTATGCGGCGTTTTTTTCGCTGGGTGAAGAGATTATCATCCCGGCTTCGTAGTTCACAACAGCGCCGTTATCATGCACCTCCCATAAAGCGGTTACCAACATCAACCCAGACTAACGTTGCCCAGGTCCCACCTCAGCCATCGCCTGCGGTCAGTCAGCCTACCCCAAAGCAGTTAGCAGACCTTGCCCCCTCGGCCAGTCAATCTCCTCAGCAACCCCTCAATCCGGCATCCAATCGGGCACCCAGTTCATCTAATTTTGAAGTATTACTGAGCGACTATAGCTATACACCTAGCCCAGCGGTTCAAGAACTCAGCCAACAGCTATTTCACCCTAACCCTGAACCATCGCCAACCATAGATCCTTGGAAGCCAGAGCAGACAGTTGCAGCCACCGATAGCGTGGTTAGTCAGCCGGCTTCAGACACACAGCTACCAAAAGAGACAATAGAACAAACGACAATAGAACACACCCAGAGTGCAGAAAAGATAGCTGCCCCACAGGAGCCGGCGATCAATACCGCACCCATACAAGAGAAAACGTCTACCCAAGCCAACGAGCAAACTCCCCCAACTCTGCCGCCCATAGACCTGGCTCCGGAGCGTCCTCCTGCCCAGGATCCTCCCATCATTGCAAGATCTCCCCAGATCATTAGCCCACCACAGATTTCGTCAACACAGCCTGCATCGATCACAAAACAGGGGTTTGTAAAACTGTTATTTAAGATCAAAAAGAATAATTTTCATGGCTATATCACGCCCAAGGATGGGTCCAAGGATATTATCTTTCACCAAAAGTATATTAACGACGATGTGTTTAGCCAATTAGAGCGAGGCATGGAAGTTGAGGTTACGGCTCATATCACCGAGGGCAAGGCCTACGCAGATCATGTGCGCATCCTGTAGCTCTGACAACAGCGTTTACCACACAATAGAGACAATTATTTTGCAGCTAGGTTTATCATAAAGTCGTAACATCAAGGTTCGTTAGTTCGAGCTTTCTGAACTTAAAATCTAAGCTAGTTGTTGTTTAGTTCTGATCTATGGTTGAGATCGCAATAGTTTACTTCTCAGGTCAGGGACATACCCATCAAATGGCCGAAGCACTGGCCCAAGGAGTAAAAGCAGCGTCTGGGACTCCCCATCTCCTCAGAATTACTGGCGAACAAATCATCAATGGTCGCTGGCAAGATGACGCTATTCTGGCCACATTAGGAGCAGCCGACGGCATTGCCTTTGGGTCACCCACCTATATGGGCGGCGTCGCCGGCCAGTTTAAATGTTTTATTGATGCGGCCAGCGCCGTTTGGTTCCAACAAGGTTGGAAAAACAAAATAGCAGGCGGGTTTACCCACTCTGGCTCCCCCAGCGGAGATAAACAAGGCACCCTCCTTTATATGGCCATTAATGCGTCTCAGCACAGCATGATTTGGGTAGGGGCTAGCGACATGAGCAACGCAGAAACCGGTGTTAACCGATTGGGCAGCTACATGGGTGTCATGGGACAAAGCGAACCAGATATGAGCGGTGCTCCGGCCCAGGTAGACTCAGGTGATCTGATGTCAGCAAACTTATATGGTCAGCGATTAGTTGCCTTAGCACAGAAGATGTCAGCCGCTTGACACTCGCGGTTCAGGCCACCAACAATCCCTGAAAGCTTTAGGTAACAGCTCTCTGAAAAAGCCTATACTCCCCAAGGAGCCATCTCGTATTACCGTAGAGGATGGTACAAAACCCTGCGCCCATAGCCAGAAGGAGCCCTTAGGATGATTCAAGCCGTACGTACCT
>ERZ1740070.607-NODE-607-length-24016-cov-5.617670_pt1 | contig 24016 bp, 20 predicted proteins | sample MGYA00581734_ERZ1740070 | MGnify/ENA primary metagenome ERZ1740070 (study PRJEB43018, sample SAMN04849744) | marine metagenome | isolation source: floating plastic debris | place: Pacific Ocean | collected 2008-09-01 | study: EMG produced TPA metagenomics assembly...
GATTTCGCCAGGCCCCGGGACGGCCTAGCGAAGGCGCGGCGGCTTGCAGCCTTGATTCCGCGCCGGGGCTATAGCCGAACATTCAGTTCATACTAAGTGCCGGGCATGAGGTATCTTCTGCTTTTGGGTCTCATGGCCACCCCTGCCCACGCCTGGGACTTCACCCCAGGCGCGCCGTGCGTGCTCACCCACGACACGCCCCAAGCCCAGATTGAACTGACCTACGATCCCACCGCCCCGCTCTATTCCATCACGATCACGCGGGCCGAGCCCTGGCCCGATGCGTCGAGCTTCGCCATGCGTTTTGACGGGCCTCAGGGCCGCGTCATTGGCACGGATCGTCATCAGTTGAGCCGCGATGGCCGTTCGCTCACGGTTACGGACAAGGGGTTCGGCAATGTGCTGGATGGCTTGCAGTTCAATCGCACCGCCATCGCGAGCAGCGGCGACGTGGAAATCTCAATCCCGCTGGATGGGGCGTCCGAGCCCGTGGCCGCCTTCCGCGCCTGCGAGGGCACTGCGCTCTCAAGCTGACAAAATAAAGAGGCGACGCAAGCGCCGCCCCTTCCCGTCATTGAAATGACGTCAGAGATTGCCTTTCGACATCTCACTTGCCAAATGGTCCGCCTGGCGGATGGCCAGCGCCACGATGGTCAGCGTCGGGTTTTCGGCCGCCCCCGTGGTGAACTGAGAGCCGTCCGAGATGAACAGGTTCTCAATGTCGTGGGTCTGGCCCCACTTGTTGACCACCCCGTCCTGCGCTTTTTCCGACATGCGGTTGGTGCCCAGGTTATGCGTCGACGGATAGGGCGGGGTCGGGAAGGTCCGCGTGGCCCCCACCGCATCATAGATCGCCTGACCTTGGGCATAGGCATGGTCGCGCATGGCGATGTCATTAGGGTGATCATCGAAATGCACATTGACCACGGGCAATCCATGCTGGTCTTTGACATCGTGGTTGAGCGTGACGCGGTTGGTTTCCTGTGGCATGTCTTCGCCCACGATCCACATCCCCGCCATGTTCTCATAGAGATCAAGGGCCGAGGTGAACTCCCGCCCCCAAGCGCCGGGATCAAGGAAGGCCGCCATGAACGGCAGGCCGAGCGAGAGCGTCTCCAACTCATAGCCGCCGACAAAACCCCGGGAGGGGTCATGCCGACTTTCATCGGTGACAATCCCGGCCATGGTCGTGCCGCGCCACATGCGGACCGGCTGATCAAAGACCGCATAGACCGACGCCGTCATGTGCCGCATGTAATTGCGCCCCACCTGGCCCGAGCTGTTAGCCAAACCATCGGGGAACATGCTGGACGCCGAGTTGAGCAGCATCCGCGGGCTTTCAAACGAATTGCCCGCCACACAGACAACGCGCGCTTTTTGCATTTGCAGATTGCCATCGGCATCGTGGTATTCCACGCCTGTGACCTTGCCTGCATCATTATGCAAAATGCGTGCGACCTGGGCGTTTTCGCGCACTTCCAGATTGCCGGTGGCCTCGCCTTCGGGGATGTCGCGATAGGCCGAAGACCATTTCGCGCCCATCTTGCAGCCCTGGAAGCAAAATCCGATCTGCTGGCACATATTGTACTCACCATCAGGTGTGGATTGGATCGCCATACGGCCCGTGCTCACCCCTTCATAGCCAATCGCCTTTGCGCCAGCCTCAAAGACCTTGTAGTTGTTGTTGCCCGGAAGGCCCGGCCGATCGCCCGTGCGCGTAACCAAAAGCTTTTCTTCGGCCTTAGTGTACCACGGATCCATCTCAGCGGCGTCAATCGGCCAGTCGAGCAAGGACGCGCCCTGTACGTTGCCGTATGTTGTCGCGGCCTTCCATTCATGCTCTTGGAACCGCAAGCTCGCGCCCGCCCAGTGGGTGGTCGCCCCGCCCACGGCCTTTACGATCCAGGCCGGAAGTCCGGCAAAATCCTGGCTCACGCGCCAATCGCCGGACGTGGTGCGCGGATCAAGCCAAGCCAGCTGTCCAAAGCTTGCCCATTCGTCATTGAGGTAATCCTCAGGCAGGTGTCGCCCGCCGGCCTCTAGAGCCACAACACTCACGCCTTTTTGCGCAAGTTCATTCGCCAAAACACCGCCGCCCGCGCCGGTGCCGATTACGACAACAACACTGTCGTCGGAAAGTTCAAAAGGTGCCGTCATGGTGCCATCCTCCCCTTATAGCCAGTTGATGTCGTCAAAGCCGCGGTCGATATACCCGCCAAACTCATACGACGCGCCTTCGTAGCCAAAAAGCGGCCACACGGCTTTCTGGTTATAAAGGCCTGTCACGAGGCCACCCCGGATCTGTTGAAAGAACGGGTTGTCTTCCATGGCCCGCAAAATATCCACGCGGTCACGTTCCCACCCCATGGCGAGATAGCTTGCGTGCCCTTTGCCTTGCGCCATAGCATCCAGCGCGGCAACCCCGGCTTCAATCCCTTCGGCGGCTTCGGCCGTGTCATAGCCTTTGACCGCGATGGCATAATATTCATCCGCCACGTGATCATGCGGGTAGATATCGCGCGCCATCTGCACCAGGGATGCCATGGTTTCGGGTTTGAGATTGGTCGTTTGCATCGCCCAAGCGCCATTGGGCGCGGCCATGAAACCGGCCCCCACCACGAATGAAGCGCCCGCCGCCGTCGCACGCGACAGCAATTGGCGCCGTGTCAGCCCTTTCGGGCCCGTTGGTTCGGACATCTGTGTTCCTCCCTTTGATGTCATTTGAAGCGGCCCCCCCGCTCCAGCACTTCGATCTCGTAACCATCCGGATCTTGCACAAAGAAGAACCGGGCCACGATCTCACCGGCCGGGGCAAATTCCACGAGTTTGCGAGGGTTCAAACCCTCGGCCTCAAACCGCGCGTGTTCTGCGTCGAGATCGTCAACAGACACCGCAAAATGGCCGTAGCCATTGCCCAGGTCATAGGCCTCCTCCTGGCCCTTGTTGACCGTCAGTTCGAGTTCAAACTCGCTCTCGGAATTGCTGAGATAGACCAGCGTGAAATTTGGAAAATCCAGACGATCGGCCACGTCGAGGCCGAAGGCTGCTTTGTAAAAGGCAACAGACCGCGCCTCATCCAAAACACGGATCATCGAATGAATTGATTTGGCCATAGCTCTCCCCGTTGGATTTTCTTTCCGTAGGAACAGCTTAGGTGCCTGAAAACTGGGCCGGGTAGTATTCCCTTACGACGCGGATTTTACTCCGCCGCCATGGGGGTATCGGCGCGGTCCGCCTGAAGATCCAGATACCTCAGACAGGTACACCGCAAGAGCGACGTGAAGTTGCCCGGCTCGCCATAGCGCTCCAACACTTCCTGATGCAGGGTCGAAATGAACTGTGGTGTTGTGGTGTCTTCCCCCGCCGCGATCTCATCAATGATGGCCCAAAACGCGTTTTCCAACCGGATGCTCGTGCTTTGCCCGTTCAGTCGAAGATGGCGAGTATGACATTCGTAGCGTGCCGGGTCTTGCCCCGCAAAAATCTCACACATGGCTGTGTCCTCCCATATAGGGAGCCTAGCGCGATAAGATTGTTTCACGAAGCGTTATTTTGGCGCAGGATTGTTTTGCGGCCTGAAGCGTATGGCGCGCAATCAAGGCTTGATGCCGCCGCGCTTCGTCAGGCCCCACCCAGGGCATGTCGAAATTGGCAGCGCAGCGCGTTGCACGACGACACTGCGCTACGTGACGATAAAGTGCCTTAGACGGGCGCAGGATCGCCACGCCGGGGCCTGACAAATCGCGGCTCAGGTTCGCGGGTCAGTACACATCCCGGACATAGCGCTTTTCACGCTTGAGCCCGTTCACATACTCCACCGCGCCCTCTTCCGAGAGGCCACCATGCTCGGTCACCACCTGATGCAGCGCTTTGTCCACATCCTTGGCCATCCGCGTGGCATCGCCGCAGACATAGAAATGCCCGCCCTCTTCGAGCTGCGCAAAGAGATCCTTGCCGTTCTCGATCATGCGATGCTGCACGTAGATCTTTTCACTCTGGTCGCGCGAAAACGCCAGATCGAGGCGCGTCAGCAGGCCTGAGTCACTGAACGCGCGCACTTCGTCTTGGTAGATGAAATCACTCGCCCGGTGCTGGTCGCCAAAGAAGAGCCAGTTCATCCCCTCTGCACCACGCGCCTGACGTTCCTCAAGGAAAGCCCGAAAGGGGGCCACACCTGTGCCAGGCCCGACCATGATCATCGGGCGGTCATTGTCCTCTGGCACGCGAAACGCTTTGTTCGGCGTCATGAAAATGCCCGCCTGCGCCCCCTCGGGCACGTGATCGGCCAAGAAGGTGGACGCGACGCCGCGATGCGGGCGACCCTCATACATCCAGCGTACGGCGGCCACGGTCAGGTGCACCTCACCGGGATGGGCATTGGGGCTGGACGAAATGGAATAGGCGCGGTGCTGCAGTGGCTTGAGCCACCCAACGATCTGCGCGGGATCAAGCTCCAGCTCAGGATCGAGGTTCAACAGGTCCAGCGCGTCTTTGCCCCAGAGGTAGTTCTCCAGCGCTTCCTTGTCCCCATGCTCCAGCACATGGGTCAGTTCCGGCTCTTTCATCACCCCTTCGAGGCCCCGGATCAACTCCCGCGAGGGCGTCATGATCTCAAGGCCCGTCGACAAAAGTTGCCCCAGCGGCATGTCATGGCCATCGACCACAGTGTCCGCATCCACACCCAAACGTGTGAGCCACATCTCCACCAAATCCGGCGCATTGACGGGCATCACCACGCGCGCGACACCGGCCTCATTGGACATGCCACTATCGCCCAGAGCAAAGGCGATGTGCCTGATTGCCTTGGCTGATTTCGCACCTGAAAACACGCGATAGGCGAGCATTGTCGACACGTAAGGGTTCTTACGGTTCCATTTGGACTTCTCCGCCCGCTTGGGCGCATCGACGGGCACAACCGCCGCGCCACCCTCTGCTTGCGGGATCGCCTCAGCAATCCAGGCCTCGGCCGCATCTTCATAATCCACGTCACAATCGATACGCGCGAGCATGCGCTTTGCGCCCAATTGTTCGAGCCGCGTATCCAGCAGCTTCCCGGCCTGACAGAACTCATCATAGCTCGTGTCGCCAAGGGCCAGAACTCCGAAATTTAGGTTCTCCAGACGCGGTGCTGTGGAGGCCGTCAGCGCCTCCCAAAAGAGCTCCGCATTGTCGGGCATTTCGCCTTCGCCATAGGTGGAGACAACGATGATCAGATCTTCCATCGCAGCCAGCTGATCCATCTCGATCTCATCCAGCTCCGCCACGCGGGGCGCATAGCCTTTGGTCCGTGCCAGGGCCGCGGCATCCTCGGCCAAGGCCTCAGCATTGCCGGTCTGCGTGCCAAAGAGAATGTCGAGCGGCTTGGCCGCCACTTCCGCAGGTGCGGCCGCCTTCACCATCGCCAGCTGCGAATTCAGCCCGGCCAGAAACCCACCAATCCACGCTTTTTGATCGCCCGAAAACGGCGCGTCCTCAGGGAAGTGAGGCAGCTTTTGCCCCGATTGATCCAGCTTCATATCCATCGCTTACTCCGCCGCGTGTCGCGAGGCCACATCGGGCACCGCATGTTGGGCAAATAGCGCATCAAAGCTCGGGATGTCACCAAGCGCGGCCCGGTTCTTCGCGTTCTGATGCAGGATCCACGCGTAGGTGCCAGGGCTGTCCATGCTGAGAATATTGCGCAAAGACAGCGCGCGCTTGAAGTCATCGAGCCGCTTGTTGGCCACCAAAGTGGCCAACCCCGCGTCATCATAGCTGTCCACGGCCTTGCGCGCGTGTTTGGCCAACGCAGCCATCAGCGCGAAATCTTCGGTCAGGATCAGGTTGCGCGCAGCCTTATCGCGTTCAAGCTTGGACGCCCCGCCGCGTTTCTCGGCCAGCACCTGCGCCTGTTCAAGAACGGTGTAGCTGTTGAGAAGGCGATACATCTCTTCGGTGTCGCGGTCGCCATAGCCCGGCGTCTTGCCGCTATGCACGGGCTTACCCCGCTTCCACGCGGCCTTCACCTGTGCGATCTGATGGGCGGCGAGTGCTGTGGCCAGCTCTTCCACCAGCTCCTTGCGCGACCGCGCGGCGAGGATTTCATCGGCATCCTGATACTGAAGCAGCGCCTTGGGCATGATCCACGCCATATGGGCGCGCGTCGCGTCCCAATCGGCCAGCAGTGCTTCGGCCTTGGGGGAGCCAGTCGCCTCGAAATGCCACTCCAACAGCTGTTTGATCGCATCTTCATGGATGTCAGACTCGGGCGACCCATCGCCCAGCATGCCCATGAAGACAGAGTCGTGGCTGATCATCTCCGGCAGCTTGCCTTCGGGGTCATATTGATAAGCAAACCCGCCAGACATCCCATTGCCATAACCCGTGGAGAACCCACCGAGGTTCAACAGCGCACCGTTCGTCATGTATTCGGCGCAGAAATCGCCGACGCCTTCGACCACGGCCGTGGCGCCCGAATTGCGCACCGCAAAGCGGTCGCCCGCCTGACCTTGGATAAAGGTCCGGCCCCCTGTTGCCCCGAAAAGCGCGAAGTTCCCGATGAGCACGTTTTCCCCGTGCCCGTCGCCGCCGCCTTCGGGCGCACGCACGATGATCTCACCGCCAGAGGCGCCTTTGCCGACGCCATCGTTGCAGGTGCCGGTATGCTCAATGACCATGCCATCATTGCAAAACGCGCCAAAGCTTTGCCCGGCAGAGCCTTGGGTGACGACCTTAACGGTCCGCATGTCCAAATATCGCCGCCCGCGCACATCCTCGAACGCGGCTTTGGGCAAGGTCTCAAGCGTGTGGTTCAGCATCCGCTCCAGATCAATGGACAACTGCCCGCCGACCGTCTTGTTGCGGTTGTTAAGAGGTGCATTGGGACGCAGCTCAATCGCCGTTTCCCCACCCTCAATCACACGCGCCTGCACCTGTTCCAACAGGGCATCATCCACCGCAAAATCGCGTTCCAGATAGATCGGATCCTCGACCTTGTTCTCTGGCACATGGGTCAGCATGGCGCGCAGGTTCAGCTTGCCCACATTCGCCGGGTGATCCAGCAAGTGCAGCAGATCCGCCCGCCCGCGCGCCTCATCCAGAGAGCGCAGGCCCAGCGTCGCCAGGATCTCACGCACCTCGTGGGAAATGTTCAGCAAATACTGCGCCAAGGCCCGCGGATCGCCGTCAAACGCCTCCGGGTTGGTCGTCAGACCTGCCGGGCACTTGATGTTGCAGTTCTTCGCCATCACGCATTTCAGCATCATGAGCGCGGTGGTGCCAAATTCAAAGCTGTCACCGCCCAGAAGCGAGGCTTTCACCACGTCCGATCCCGTTTGCATCGCACCTGAACAGCGCAGATGGACCTTCTGACGGATGCCATTTGCACAGAGCGCCTGATGCACCTCAGCAATACCAATTTCAGCCGCGCGTCCGGTATATTTGAGCGACGTTACAGAGGCCGCACCGGTCCCGCCCGTGCCGCCGGCGACATTGATCAGGTCCGCACCCGCCTTGGCCACGCCCACGGCAATCGTCCCGATGCCTTCCGAGCTGACCAGCTTCACGATCACGCGGACCCGCGCGGCTTTGCAATCATGAATAAGCTGCGCAAGGTCTTCGATCGAATAGGTATCGTGATGGGGCGGCGGGCTGACAAGTTCCACACCCGGCGTCCCGCCCCGCGCGGCAGCGATCTCAACCGTCACTTTGGGTGCGGGCAGCTGACCGCCCTCACCCGGTTTCGCGCCCTGCCCGATCTTGATCTCAAGCTCTTCAAGGTTGGGATCAGCCAGATAGCCCGCCCAAACGCCAAACCGGCCTGAGGCAAATTGCTTGATCCGGCTGGCCCGAATGGTGCCGTAGCGCGAGATATGCTCGCCCCCCTCGCCCGAGTTGGACATGCCGCCGACCATATTGGTGCCATGGGCCACACTTTCATGGGCCGTGGCCACCAGCGCGCCGTGCGACATCGCGCCTGACGCCATGCGCGGCGTAATCTCAGAGGCCGGTTGCACCTTTTCAATTTCAATCCGCTGCGGCGCGGACCGCAGGCGCGACACATAATCCAGCGCCATGCCTTTCACCGCGAGTTTGAGCGCGCCACGGGTGACATAATGCCCTTCCATATCCGCGCCAAAGCGTTCCACGAGCGATTGCGCTAGCGCATCAAGACGGCCCAGATCCTGCGCCTTGGGCCCGGTGAGCCGCAACAAATACTCATTGTTGCCAAGGTCTTCCACGTCGAGACCGCGAATGACGAAATCATTGTTGCCTGCGCGATTAAACAGCATCATCTCGCGCTTAATGTCTTCGACCTTGTCGAGGAACGTGATGTCTGCCGGGAAATCCAACACATCGCGCAACGCAGCCGGGCGGCGGTGGCGCTCTTCGGCCATCATCTTGGAAAAGTCGCGATAGCCTGGCGTGATCTCAAACCCGTCGATCTGGTCTTTGCTCAGCTTTTCAAACGATGTGTTCACATAGCCCGCGTCATCAATGCCAAACGCATCGTCCATCTGGCGCAGCGTCAGCAGGCGGAACGGATCTGTCTCACCTTCTGCCTCGGCAAAGCTGATCGGCTCTTCGGTCAGGTCAACGAACCCCCGAACAGCGGTCGTGCCATAGCTGTGACCCGACCCTTCTGAGCGTTCCTTGAATAGGCCCAGGATCGGGATGTCCTTTTCGCTCTCGACGGTCAGCGCGCGTTCGTGCCAATCGGCCACGGATTGCGCGACCACGCCAAAGCGCACGCCGCCCACCGGTGTCTTCATATTGGGCAGATACTTGGCGAAGACGGGATCGTTTGTATCGAGGAAATTCGGTTCAAAGAACTCGCCCCCTGAATAGCTCTCCACGGTGCAAAGCCCGACCTTGCCCATGGTCTTCATCAGCGCCTTTTCAGCCGCCTTTTGGAACTTGGAGTAATGTTCAAACGCCTTGTCGCCAAAAAGCTCTTCTGCGCGCAGGCGCACGGCCAGCGGATAAACCGCCGAGCCGCCAAAGCCCAGCGCGCAGGCAATGTGATGCGAGCTTGAGATTTGCCCGCTCTCCACCACAAGCGACACCTTGAGACGCAGCCCCTCTTCGATCAGGCGTTGATTGATCGCCGACACCGCCAGCGTCATCGGCAGAGGCGCCCTTGCGCGCGACACATGCCGGTCGGTGAGGATCGCAATACCGCCCTTTTCCCGCGCAAAGTCAACGACTTGCCCTGCCACGTCATCAATGGCCTCGACCAGCGCGCGCTCATTGGCCGGCCCGTCGCCAAACACCGGCTCATAGAGAACGTCAAACCGATCCCACGGCGTTTCTGTCTGCGCCTTGATCTTGAGCATGTCCGACATGCGCAGCACGGGCGAGTTCACCACGATCTGTTTGGAGCGCGACTGCCCCAGATAGGGCTTTTCCCCCAGCGCCACGCGCAAGGTCATGCCATCCGCCTCACGAATGGAATCCAAGGGCGGGTTCGTCACCTGGGCAAACCGTTGGCTGAAATACTTCGCCACGCCGCCTTCGTTGTCCGAGAGCGCGTTGATCGCGTTGCCGTACCCCATGGCCGAGACCTTTTCGACCCCGGTCTGCAGCATCGGATCCATCAGGAACTTAAAGCTCTCCTGATTGTGCGTGTAGGCCACGTAGCGCGCAGGCGTTTCCATGTCGCCCAGATACCGCGTCGCCGCGAGCTTGGGATCGGCATCGGCAGAGGGCAAATCAGTGATATTGACCTGCGCGGCCTGCACCAGCGCGGCGTAGTCTTCCTTCGCCGCCAGCATCTCCAGCGCCTCGGTGGTCTCATAGGTCTTCTTTTCGAGGTGATTGTAGTAAATCATCCCGCCCGCTTCGACACGGCCACGGCGCAGCACAGTCTCTGCCGGGAAATCAATCTGTCCTGCTTCCGACATCACGGCGAGATACTCTTCGGTCTCAACCGTCCGCATCGGGCGCAGGCCCAGCCGGTCGAGCCGGGCCCCGATGATATCGCCATCGCCAAAGATCAGCGCAGCAGGGCCGTCATTTTTCTCTTCGGAAAGGGAAAAATACTCCAGCATTGCGCGCACCTGAGGCGAGAGCTGCGTGTCATTCTCCCACGCGGGCGGCATCATCGCGACCACCGCAGTGACCAGATCCAGCCCTTCATCATAGACGCGCGCATTGAGCGTCTGATCGAGCCGACAGCTATCTGACTGACCCTTGGGCCGAATGATCGCCTTGTTCCGGGCCAGCGCAATCGCGGCTTCCGACAGGCGGTTTTTCTTGTCGGTGTTCAGTTCTCCATTATGCGCCATCAGGCGGAACGGCTGCGCCATGGACGGGTGCGGATCGGTGTTTGTGGAAAACCGGGTGTGGAAATACATCGTGTGCACCGCGTGATCGGAATCGCTGAGATCCTCAAAATACGGCACAATTTCCCATGAATTGAGACGACCCTTAAACACCTGCATCCGCGCCGACAGCGACAGCGGGTAAAGCCCGGCCAGCGCCTCATCGGTGTAGGCCAGAGCCTCAATATCCAAAAGAGCCTCATGAATACGGCTGTCAAAGGCCGCGCCCTTGAGATGCTCAGGCGCGGTAAAGACCCATTGGCGGATGGGCAATTGCCACTTCACTGCGCGTGGGCCAATCGCATCGTTGTTGACCGGCACGTCGCGCACCAGCACGACCTTCAGCTCACAATCCGCAAAGGCCTGATCGATGATTTCAAAAGCGCGCTCATGCTGCGCCGGATCAGCGGGCAAGAAAAAGTTGCCCACGCCAAACGCGCCCGGCTCCAGCGCCTCGCCGGTCAGCTTGCGGAAAAACTCTAGCGACAGATCGACAGACACGCCTGCCCCATCGCCCACGCCTTCGGACGACATGCCACCCCGATGTGGCACGGCACAGAGCGCCTCATGACCTTTGCGCAGCACGTCATGGGTCTGAACGGAGTCCTTACGCGTCAAAAAACCCACCCCACAGGCACTGTGTTCCTGGGCAGGGTCATATAGACCGGTTGGGAAATCGGCGTTCAAATCCAAAGCTCTGTCCATCACTGGGGCGCGCGCAGGTGAGAAATCTGTGCGAGCGCGTAGGTCGTTTTCATCCACCGGTCAGCGCTACGCGCTCGAGGAAATTACCGGAACGCTTCAACTAGCGCCAAACGTCAAAAGGATCAAGCATTCGCAGGCTGTTGCGCCGCCTACATAGCAAATCCGACGGTTTCCATCAATCTAGACAAACGCAGATCGCTCAATCGCATCTTTCAGACACAGCAAGACGCCGATTCCCAAAAGAACAAGGCATCTCACGCCCGGTGACGTCGAAGTCGAGGGCAGATTTCTGACGATGCTTGGTGGGTCATCCGCGCACACAGGCGCAATTTGGTCGCGCCAGGCCTGCATTTTTGCCGCAGTTGCCATGCCGCAACTGACGCGTGTGACCCAGGCAGACGGCCAAGTACATTCCGGAACGCTTTGAATTTCCTGGAACTATTCTAATCTTGGCTTCGCAAACCAGCTCCGCCCGTCGAAAAATACCCGACAATTTATGTCAAGTAATTGAATTATAAAGATTTTTACTTTACAATCATTCTAAGACGGCCTATTTCACAACGTAGTCAGAGAGCAAGTCACTCGACCAGAGACGGACCAGCTTCTCGCCAGCACGCCAGCGTTTCGCCAGCCAGCCAGCACGCAAGTTCACACCTCGCAAGGTTACGCACCTCAAGGTAATTCACCTCAAGGTCATATACAGGCAGCAAGCCTATCTGACGCAAAATGACACGCAAAGAGCATCGCCATTGCGGTGCTCTTGGTCGTATCAGAGGTTTCGTGCTAGGTCGCCCTCATGACCAAACCGAACGAAAAAATCGATCCTATCCGACCCACCGATGATGACGCCCGCGCCCTCGCCCGCGCTTTAATGGATGAGGCCCGTTTCGGTGCAATCGCTGTCACAGACCCAGATAGCCAAAGCCCATCCGTCACCCGCATCGCCATCTCCACCACGCCCGACGGCGCGCCGCTGACGTTGATCTCAGATCTGTCCTCGCACACGACCGCCCTGCGCGCCAATCCGCGCTGTTCGCTGCTTTTGGGCGAACCAGGGTCAAAGGGCGATCCGCTGACCCACCCCCGCATCACGCTGGATTGCAAGGCTGCGTTCTTGCTCAAAGGCCAGGACGGGTACGACACCATGCGCGATCATTATCTGACCACGCATCCCAAGGCGAAACTCTACATCGATTTCATGGATTTCAATTTCGTTCTCTTCGAGGTGCTGGATGCGCGCCTCAATGGCGGTTTTGGCAAGGCGTTTCGCCTCACCCCCACTGACCTTGGCCTCACCCCGTAAGCCGGGCTTCAGCCCGGCACCCGTTCAAACCTGCAACGCGGCTTCTGACAGGCGTTGATAATAGGGCAAGTGATGGTCCAGATAATCACGCAGATGCCCGGCCCCGTCTGCCACGGCGGCCTCAAATTCCATCTCCACGCGCACCATCTCCTCGGCATCCGCGCACCGAATACCTGAGGAGGTTGTGGCATTCTCATGCCAGGCGCTGACCTGGCCCCAGTCTTTTGGCGGCTCCCCCCAGTCAAATGCCTCTTCACGCCAGTCAAGACCCAACGCCTCCCAAAACACGCGCATCGTCGCACGCGCGTCCGCCCGAACCGTTTCCGCCTCGACCACCACAGCCGGCAACCCGGCCGCCTGAACCGCCTCAAAAAGCTGCCACTGCGTTTCAAGCCCGATCTCATGCAGGCTCATCTTGGGATCAAGCTTGTGATAGCTCAGGATTGACGCCATGGGATGGCGGATCAGGAACGCATGGGTGAGGCGGGACAAAAAGGCAGGATCCTCGGCGATGCGCGGCATGACGTAATAGGGCATATCCTTGAAACAGACGGGCCCCGCACCCGCCTTATCCACCAGCATATCCCGGATTGCGGCGTATTCGGTCGGATGCGCGGGATCGACGTCAAACCCCGGAAAGGCCCCGCGCCCCTCACCGATATAGTAGTGATACATGAATGGCTCATGCAGACAGGTCAGGTCCCCCCGCTCCCGCATGAGGCGCTCCAGCGCGGTGGACATGGAACGTGGGTGCGACCAGATCGCGATAAGCTTGTGCATGGCCAATCTCCTGCACAAAGCCTAGCGCGGGAGGGCCGGAAGGGGCAAGTCACCCGCGCCTCAACCGCCCATCCGTGATCAAGAGCCCCAAGGCAATGACCGCAAAGCCAGCATAGGCCTGCGGTGGCAGCCTTTCGCCCAAAAACACCGCACCCAGCGCCACGGCAAAGGCTGGCACAAGCAGCGTGACCAGCATCAGGTTCGCCGCCCCGGCACTGCTGAGGATCGCAAAATAGAGAACATACGCCATCGCCGTCGAAAAACAGGCCAGACCAATGAGAGCCCCCCAGGTGCCCGCGCTCAACCCGAGTTGCGGTGCCCCTTCCACCCAGATCATCATCGGCACGGCCAAACCCGCGCTACACACCAGCATGCCAAAGGCGCTCGCCTCCACACGATGTCCTGCCAAGGCAATCCGCCCCCAGACGGAGGCAAACGCATAGCTGATCGTGGCCCCCAGAATGGCCAGTTGGGCCAAATCGGTGGGGTCCAACCCGCTGAGCAAGCCCGGCCCCATGATCACCATCACGCCCACGAGGCCCACCGCCGCGCCAAGCATCTTGTTACGCGTGAGCGGCTCATCTTTCAGCAAGAGCCCCGCCACCACCGCGCCAAAGATCGCCGTCATCCCATTGAGGATCGCCGCCAGCCCGCTTTCCATCTGATTTTGCCCCCAGAACAGCAGCGAAAACGGAAGCACATTGTTCAGCGCACCCATTCCCAGGCACCCGGCCCAGAACCCGGCCCCCAACGGCACCGGGATGCGCCGCAAAAACAGCCCCGCCCCCAGCACTGGCACGGCCAAAAGGACGCGCAGAAAGGTCAACGTGAATGGGCCGATCTCAAGAAGCGCGATTTCTGCGAAAAAGAACGACCCGCCCCAGACACAGGCCAGCGTGAGCAGCATCAAGGCGGATCGGGACGTGAATTGCTTGGTCATGTCGGGACGTTGGACCATTGCGCAATGAAGCTCGACCCGAATGTTGCGCTTTGTCACCCCAAGGGCCGCATTTTCTTCGAAGAAAATGCCCAAGAAAATTCGAATTTCCTTGGTGGTCTCGGTCTACTTTGCGCCAGCCTCTTCCATCTGCCGGGCAATCTCGCTCGCCCACTCGCCAACACAGGGCAAAAACTCGATTTGGCTGATCGACCACGCCACCACGGACAAAAGCAGCGTTGCCCCCAACACCGTCCCCAAGCCGACGACCAGACCCTTTGCAAAGTTATAGGCCAAAAACCTCGGCACGGAATTATAGACCCGCACAAACCCATGCCCGTTCAATCGCGTCAGTTCCTCGCGCAATGCGCGCACCTCGCCGACCAGTGCATCTTCTTGCGACTTGGGTGTTTCCGCCACGGCCCTCTCCTTGTGTATTCCGCTATGCGAACCCTAACCGCTTGGTGCGGCGGTCAAAACCATCAATGGATGATTAAGGTTCATTAACGCCTCCTTTACCAGTTTTAAGCAATGCTTACTCCCGGAGGTGCGTATGGCCCGGGTATTTTTGATTCTATTGCTGTTGACCAGTGCGGCGTCGGCCGGCCCTTGGCCGCGCGCCGAAGGGGAAGGCTTTTTGTCCTTCTCGCTCGATCTCGACGCGATCGAGTTCGACAATAATTTCGTCTCGTTTTACCTGGAATACGGGCTGTCGCGCGACCGCACGCTCGTCATTGACCGTCAAGAGCGTGGGGATGAGATCGCGAAAACCTTCGCGGTCATCCGCTACCCCATCGGATCCCCGGATCGAAAGCTCAAACTGGCCTATGACGTGGGCATCGGGGCGGTCGATGATCACGTGGCCGGGCGACTGGGGCTGTCGGTGGGCAGCGGTTGGTCCTTGGGCCAAAGCTCCGGGTGGTGGACAATGGATTCCCGTGCGCTTTTGTTTGATGATGGCGAGAACGGGATTGTCGAAAGCGATGTCACCTTCGGCGTTCAACTGACCCAGCGCCTCAAAGTCATCTCCCAGCTGCAAACCGGTGTGCCCTCAGAGGGGGATCCATACGCCAAAATCGCCCAAAGCTTTGTGCTTCAGACGTCGCAGACCCGGCATTACCTCTTAGGCGTCACATCCGGCATTTATGAGGCCGATGATGTGCAAATCAACATCGGCCTCTGGCAGGATTTTTGAAGCGCGTTACGGGATCGGGTTGTCGATCCGCATCCGCACCACAACAGACCCTTTCACAGCCCGTTCCCACCGGATGTTCACCCGGTCGTTGTTGGGCCCTTGGGCGGGCTCTGCATAGGGCATTCCCCAGTAGGTGTTGTTTGAGCTGTCCTCAATCTCGCCTTCGGGCGTGACCGCCTCAACCGTGCGCACCCAGGCGTTGAACGGCAAATGCGGGAACGGTGTCACCACCCAGGTCGATTGCGGGCTGTTTTCATCATGGCGCCACACCAACGGGCTTTCCGCCTGAATATTGACGTTGTTATAGGCATTGGCCGTGAAATGGATGTTGCGGAAGCGGGTGAAGTCCATACCCGCAAAGGTCGTATCGATGGATTCCATCCGGTCGATATTGCCGTCGATCAGGCGCACCGTGTTGCCCGTGACCGCAAGGCCATTGATGAAATGCCCCGTTCCAAAAGGCTTCACCGTAATGAAGGTGAACGACGCGGCCGTGCTTTGCGACAAAAAGGTGTTGCCTGTGATCGACATGGCCGAGAAAGAAAACCCACCGGTAAAGTTCGGATTGGGATCACGTTCATTGGTCCATTCCACCGAGCCGTCGCAAATGTAATTGCCCTCAATCGTGGCGCGCGAATTGCCATTGGCCATGATCAGGATTGCCGTGCGCGGACCGATGGGGCCCCCATCGCCCTGGAAGAAGTGGTTGCCCGAAATGATCGAACTGGTGCCACTGATCACCGCAAAATGCTTGAAGAACCGGCACCGGTTGTTGCGCATCTTGATGTCATTGGCATTGAGGTTACAGCCGATCGCGGTCCGCTGCGCCACCAAAAGAGAGCTTTCATTGGACACGAACTGACAGCGGTCGATCATCATGCCCGCACATCCCAGGCCATGACTGCTCACCCCGCGCTCTCTAGGCGCATTAATCCAACTGTCGCGCAGGTGAAAACCAAGGCCGGTCGTGGGCAGCAAGATCCCGTTGCAATCGCCACGACACAGGAACTCGATATTGTCGATGGAAAACCGCGACAGACGCTCAAACCCGCTGAAATCCAGCATGTATTTGAACCGACGGAAGGTATAGATCTGCGTGCCGGACGCATCATAGAGCGGTTGCGACAGCTCAATCGTCTCCTGACCCACATTCTTGGAGCGCACGTAGACTTCACGCCCAACCCCGTTGCCTTCGATCAAAGACCCAACCGGGATGCTCGCCACGTTCTGCACATTGGTCAGGGTGAACGGGCTCGACGGGTTATACGTCGCCTGAGAGCTGAAGGTTTCGGTGTCCCAATTGGATCCCGGCACGACCGAAAACTGCCCGTTTGAGATCACACGGCGGTTGGAGAAGCGATCCACGTCCGGCACAGCGGCCTGCATGTCAACCGGCTCGCGCAGGTCAACTTTGAGCCCTGCCATGTCCAGTTCCACGTGATCGGGTCCTTTGAACATGGATTGAAACGCCTTGCGGAAGGCAAGCTCGCCATCGCCAAACGCGTCGATGTAATCGGGCAGGTTAAAATTCTGCTGCAGGGTCAGGTAATGCTCCGCGGCCATGGTCACAGTACCGATGAAGCGGCATTTGCTGTCCATCGTCACGCTGTCACCGAGGAAGTAGACGCCCTCAGGGATCAACACATCGCGCCCGTTGGAGGCCGCATCAGCGGCCTCAAAGGCCGCGTGGTCATCTGTGGACCCATCGCCGATCGCGCCGTAATCACGCACATCGACCACGCCCAGCATCTCGCCAAAAAAGACGTTGGAGATGTCTTCGATCTCAATGTCATCAATGCGCACAACGCCGCCATTGGGTCCGGTCAGATCAAGACCAAAATGGCCGTAAACCGCCTCGCTGCCCCAGGACATATCGACCCCGTCGCGCTGTCCCGTGCCGACAATGGCGCTCACCTCAACCACGTCACCAAAACTGGGCAGTGTTGGCGTCGGCCCCACCTGCACCACACCGGTGATGTTTGACCCGTTGGCGCGCGCGGCGAAGCCCGCGATCCGCACATCCGGCAACGCGCCTGAGATCACTTTGACGCGTGCGCGCACCTGCAAATAACAACCCGGCGAAATCGATGTCTGCCCGGTGTAGCGCAGCTTTGTCGTGCTCTCGATCTTTAGGATTTCCAGCGCGCCCCCGAAATCAGGATCAGAGGGCACAAAGGCCGCGTTGGCGGCGTTGTCATAGGTGTCAGAGCCCGGCGTGCCGTCGCCGCTGGACCAGACGTCAAGGCCGCCCGAGAAGGGCGGCGGCGTGAAAGTGATGCCGTCGGTGATAGCTTTGTTCATCGCGTTCCTTTCCGCATCCGGGCCATGCGAAAAGGACCCGCCCGGATGATACATTATCGCTTGATCTGGCGGTCAGGCCGCCGGCGCGATGGAGGTATCCGGGAAAGGGTTAACGCGCGGTCGGGCCACCGCGCGGTGCACTGTGTTTAGAACGCAAAAACCGTGCGCCTCAGGCGAGCCCGTCGCCGGCCTCTTGAACGCGCACGCCGTTGATCAGCCAGCCGCTCTCGGTCTCGATCATCTCGTATTCCAGCAAGAAGAGCTTGCCGCCGGCATCTTTGACCATGACGTTTTGAATAACGGCACCGCCACGCTCATCGGTGGACAAAAACTGCACATCTGAGGGCCGCCACACCATGGGATATCCGTTGCGCACCATCGCGCCAAAACGCTCAGGCGTGCCAAACATGCCTTGGATCATCGGACTGGCAAAATCGAACGCGGTCACAAAATCATCCGCCAAAAAGGCGTCAATCTGGGATGAGATGACACTGCGGACATCGTCATTGGCCTTCGCGTGACCGGTTGATATCGCCATGCTGAACGCTGAGATCAGAATTGCTGCGAGAAAGTGTTTCATGCTGTGCCCTCCTCAATATGATACGTGTCTCAGCGTGCACCTGGATCATTCTTTCTGACAAGGCACCTCTCGCGCTCGTGTTTTGCAAGGCGCCCATCTGCCCCCATATGATGAAAAAAGGAGCACGCAACATGCGAAATCACACCCGCCGCAATGTTCTTGGGCTTGCCCTGGTCTCTGCAACCGCACCGGGGCTGGCCTACGCCATCGATGCCGAAGAGCTTGATCCCACAGACACCGTTCCGCGCCGATTTTCCGTGCGCCGGTTCCTGTCGCTCTCTGAGGCAGAAATGTACAAGGTGAACCTGGCCGTGCGCCGAGGCCGGGGGATCACGATTGAAGGATACACCCGGTCCGAGAGCCGTGAGATCATTGAGCTCGCAGCCCGAGACCTGCCCGCCGCACGCGCCTTGCTGTCACAGTAAGCACCCATCAACCCCCAAAAGGAGCGCATCCATGACACATCCCACCCGTCGCGCCATGCTTGGCCTCACCCTCTTTGCTGCCACCGCTTCGGTCGCGGCTGTCGCCAATGCAGGCAAATCGAAATTCGGATTTTCTGATATTGATCCCGCGGACAAGGTGCCGCGCTGGTTTTCGGTCAATCGTTTCCTGAGATTGACGCGCGAACAGGTCTATCAGGTCAACCGGGCCGTCCGCCAGGGACGCGGCATTATCATCGAAGGCTACACCCGTTCAGAAAGCCGTGACATCATCCGTCTGGCCAATAAGGATTTGGCCGCCGCCCATGCTGTTCTGAAACGGCGGTAAGCCCACCGCGCACAGGCCCGCATCAAGCGGCCAGGATGCGCCCCGCCTCCAGCCGAACGACACGGTCCATCCGCGCGGCGAGGGCAAGGTTATGGGTTGCTATTAGCGCGGCCATCCCTGCGTCCCGCGTGAGACCGCGCAGCGCATCGAAAACCTGATCCGACGTGCCCGGGTCCAGGTTGCCCGTCGGCTCATCGGCCAAAAGGATCTTTGGGCCGTTGGCCAAGGCCCGGCAAATCGCGACCCGTTGCTGTTCCCCGCCCGACATCTCCGCGGGTCGGTGCCTGGCCCTTGCGGCCACGCCCACCTGATCCAGCAACCGCTCGGCCCGGGTCCGTGCCTCGCTTGGCCGGACACCACGCGCCAATTGCGGCAGCACAATGTTTTCTGCCGCCGAAAACTCCGGCAACAGATGATGGAACTGATAGACAAACCCCACTTCTTCGCGCCGCGCCAGCGTCCGGGCATGATCGCCCAAACCGGTCATGTCGCGTGCACCGAACATCACACGCCCCGCATCCGGCGTGTCCAACAGCCCCGCCATATGCAAAAGCGTCGACTTGCCCGCCCCCGAGGGCGCCACCAGCGCGACCATTTCACCGCGCGCGATGGTCAGATCGGCCCCTGAGAGAACCTGCACCTCTCCCGGCGTGCCCGCGTTGTACGTCTTGGTCAGACCGTCCAGTGTCAGCACGACCTCACTCACGGCGCAACGCCTCCACCGGGTTCATCCGCGCCGCCCGCCGCGCTGGAAAAATGGTCACCAAGAAGGACAGCCCAAGCGACAGCCCGACCGCCTTGATCACATCCTCAAAGCGCAGCTCAGCCGGCAGATGATAGATCCCGCGAATAGACGGATCCCACACCCCACCGGCCCCGATCGAACTCACCAACGACAAGATGTCATCAATATAGATCGCAAAAAGACAGCCCAGCACCACGCCAAAGCCCGCCCCGATCATGCCCGTGGACGCCCCGCAGATGAAAAACACCCGCATAATGGTGCCCTCAGTCAGCCCCATGGTCCGCAAAATCCCAATATCGCGCCCTTTGTTCTTCACCAGCATAATGAGTCCGCTCACGATGTTCATCGCCGCGATCAGAACGAGGATCGACAGGATGACAAACATCACATTGTCCTCCACATCCAGCGCGCGCAAAAACCCACTCTGGCTGTCCTGCCACGTCCAGAGCAGGCTGCGCTCTCCGGCGGCACTCATGAGCGGCAAAGCCAGCTCTTCAATGGCTTCGGGTTCTGTCACCATCACTTCGATCTCATCGGCCCGGCCTTCGCGGTTGAAAAAACCCTGCGCCTCTTCAAACGGCAGGTAGGCCCGGATCTGATCGGTGTGAAACCGCCCTGTGGTAAAGATATAGACGACCTCATAATCATTGATCCGCGGTGTCGTGCCAAAAGCTGTGCGATTGCCATTGGGCAGAATGATCCGCATCCGATCCCCCACGCCCACGCGCAAATTGTCGGCCACACCACGGCCAATCGCGATCCCATTGGGAAAGTTCGCCAAGTCGCCGTCCGCCGTCTCTGGGTCCGCCACGCGTGGAATGGTCGCCAGATCCTCTGGCGCGATGCCATAAATCTCCACGCCGGTGTTGGCCTCGCGGGCATTGGCCATAACTTGGCCTTTGACCAAAGGTGCGGCCCGCGTCACGCCCTCGACCCCGCGCACGCGCTCTGCCATCTCGGTGAAATCGGTGATGGTTCGGTCAAATCGCCCCGTCGTCGGATCCACCGTGCCCGCGCTATAGACTGTCACATGGGCATTAGAGCCCAGAATGGCGTCCACAAATTCCGCGCGAAATCCCTCTCGCACCGCCAGCGTCGCAATCAGGGCAAAAACAGCAAGCGTGATCCCAATGAGGCTGATCCACGTCATCGTGGACACACCACCCTCCGAGCGCCGCGCACGCAGATACCGCCAGGCAATCAGCCATTCAAAGCGGGAAAACGGTTTGGGGGATACTGCCACAGTCCACCTCGGTTATTTTGCGCGTAACCTGAGGCTTCGCGCCGCTCGCGTCAAGCAAGAGCAAATTTTTGGTTTTGCCCGCGCGGAATCAAGGCCGAAGGCCGCCGCGCATCGCCAGGCCGCCCCCCGGACTGGCGATTGTGTCAGGTCAGCGCATCACTCAGAAACAGCAATGAGGTTGAACAATAAAGCGCTCCATTCTTGAGGTGGGTCGCCACTCCGCGGCCTGTCAACGCCCGGCTTTGAAGCGTCAAGACCCGGCCACCCTATAAATCCCCGCGATCCGCTCTACGGCCTGCTCTGGCGGCAGCTCTTCGCTCTCCCCCGTCCGGCGAGACGTAAGCTCTACCACACCGTTCTTAAGGCCCCTTGGCCCCACCGTAATCCGGCACGGCAAGCCCACAAGGTCCATCGTGGCAAACTTGCCGCCTGCCCGCTCATCGCGGTCATCATATCGCGTCTCTATCCCCAGCTCCGTCAAAGACTCATACAGCGCCTCACAAGCTGCATCCGCCTCTGCATCGCCTTGTTTGAGGTTCACGATGCCCGCGTGATAGGGCGTCACACCTTCGGGCCAGATGATGCCCTTATCGTCATGGCTCGCCTCAATGATGGCGCCCACCAGACGGCTCACCCCGATCCCGTGGCTGCCCATATGCACCGGCGTGGGCTTACCATCCGGGCCCTGCACGGTGGCCCCCATAGGCTCGGAATACTTGGTCCCGAAATAGAAAATCTGCCCCACTTCAATCCCCCGCGCGACACGGCGGCGTTCCTCGGGGATCTCATTGAACTTGGCCTCAGCATGGGGGTCATCCGTCCGCGCATATTTCGACGTGAACTCCTCCAGTATCGCCTGACACTGCGCGTGATCGTCGTAGTCAATCTCACGGTCGCCAAAGCTCAGATCGGTGACCGCGCTGTCGTAAAACACCTCCGACTCGCCCGTCTCCGCCAGCACGAGAAACTCATGCGTGTCATCGCCCCCGATCGGGCCACTGTCGGCGCGCATCGGGATGGCCTGCAAGCCCATCCGTTCATAGGTGCGCAGATAACTCACCAAATGGCGGTTATAAGCGTGCAGCGCGTCTTCCTTGGTCAGATCGAAATTGTAGCCATCCTTCATCAGGAATTCCCGCCCCCGCATCACGCCAAAGCGCGGCCGGATCTCATCCCGAAACTTCCACTGGATGTGATAAAGCGTCATCGGCAGGTCTTTGTAGCTGCCCACATGAGACCGGAAGATATCGGTGATCATCTCTTCATTGGTCGGCCCATAGAGCATGTCGCGGTCCTGCCGGTCGCGAATGCGCAACAGCTCTTCGCCATAGGCATCATAGCGCCCGCTTTCACGCCACAGATCCGCCGATTGCAGCGTCGGCATCAGCACCGGAATATGACCCGCGCGCACCTGCTCTTCGTGAACGATATTTTCCAGCTTTCTCAGCACCTTGAAACCCAGCGGCAACCAGGAATAGATACCCGCGCTGGCCTGCTTGATCATGCCTGCGCGCAGCATCAAGCGATGGCTCACGATCTGAGCCTCCGACGGGTTTTCCTTGAGGACAGGCAGAAAATATCTCGACAATCGCATGGGGGTGATCCGTGTTCTATTTCCCAACCGGTTTAGGGCCTTCCCCAAGGGCGTACAAGCCACCATGGCCGATCACGGCGTTATCACAGGTCAGTGAACCCCGTGAACCATTTCGCTTTACGCCGCGTACCCCTCATCACTTAGCGCTGAGGAAACGCGCTTTTTTGAACAGGAGGATTTATTCCATGAAGACTTTCACAAAACTCGCAGCCACTGTTGCCACCGTCGCCTCTCTGGCGACCGGCGCCAAAGCCGCAAGCATCACAGAAATCGCCGTCGGTGACGAGCGCTTCTCAACGCTCGTGGCCGCCGTCACGGCAGCTGGGCTCGCGGACACGCTGGCAGGCCCTGGCCCGTTCACTGTGTATGCACCGGTGAACGCCGCGTTTGACGCCCTGCCCGCTGGCACGGTGGACACGCTTCTGAAGCCGGAAAACAAAGGTCAGCTGACCGATGTGCTGCTCTACCACGTGGATGACCGCAAACTGACCGCGGAAAAAATCCCGTCGGGCTCCAACTACTTCAAGCCGCTACTGACGTCCCAGCGTCTGTGCATCACCAAAGCGGGCGGTGGCGTGTCCATCGCGGATGGCACCGGTGAGACGGCCAACGTGATCATCGCCAACATCAAAGCCGACAACGGCGTGATCCACGTGATCGACAAGGTGCTCCTGCCCGGTCAGCGCCCGGCTTGCCACTAATTCTGCAAATTAACAAAGCAGAGCCCGCCCAATCACGTGGCGGGCTCTTGCATGCCAGCGCGGCATAGACGATCTATAGGTCTCAACTGATCGGGAACGTCCATGGCCCTGCCCGCCGCGACACAGCTCAAATATTGGACCATCGCCACTGCGGTCTTTCTCATTTTGATGTGGGCCCTGGGCGACGTGATATTGCCCTTCGTGCTCGGTATGGCGATTGCCTATTTCCTTGATCCTGTCGCGGACAGGTTGGAAAAACTGGGGCTTTCCAGGGCTTTATCCGTCACAGTCATAACACTCGTCGTTGTGCTTGTCTTTATCCTGATGGCGCTTTTGGTGATCCCGACCCTGGTCAATCAAGCCATCAATCTGTTCCAGGTCGCGCCCGAGCTTTTCAACCGTTTGCAAGATGTTCTGGTCGAACGCTTCCCCTCGCTGGTCGATGAAGGGTCCACGATCCGTCAATCGCTGGCCGCTTTGGGGGAGACCATCCGCTCCAAAGGCGCACAGTTTCTTGAGGCCGCGCTCACCTCAGTGGGATCGTTGATCAATGTGGTTGTCTTGCTGGTGATCGTGCCTGTCGTTGCCTTCTACCTGCTTTACGATTGGGACCGCATGGTCGCAGAGGTCGACGCCCTCTTGCCCCGCGATCATGCGCCGACGGTCCGCAAACTGGCGCGCGATATCGACGACACGCTCGCCAGCTTTATCCGAGGCATGGGCACGGTCTGTCTGATCCTGGGCACGTATTATGCCATCGCGCTGATGCTCGTGGGGCTGCAATTTGGCCTTGTGGTCGGCGCGGATGCCGGTCTGGTCACGTTCATTCCCTACCTTGGCGCGCTCATCGGTGGTGCCCT
>ERZ1740070.608-NODE-608-length-24007-cov-5.412283_pt1 | contig 24007 bp, 24 predicted proteins | sample MGYA00581734_ERZ1740070 | MGnify/ENA primary metagenome ERZ1740070 (study PRJEB43018, sample SAMN04849744) | marine metagenome | isolation source: floating plastic debris | place: Pacific Ocean | collected 2008-09-01 | study: EMG produced TPA metagenomics assembly...
TGAACATCTCGTAGTGGCTCATCATATGGCTTTGCAGGTTCATGCTCATGAACGCAGAAAGCTGCATGAAACCGGGATAGACCTTGCGGCCTGCGCCGGGATATTTGAACGGCACCGTCGCGATAACCGACTGGCGGAACCACTCAATCGGGCGCTTCATCGCGTGGTTGTTCACGCTGGTGGGGCTTTCGCGCGTGTCGATCGGCCCGCCCATCATGGTCAGCGTCAACGGATTGGCGGGTGACTTCGCTTTGTTGAGCAGCGCGGTTGCGGCAAAGGCGGGGACGCTCGGCTGGCACACCGCCATCATATGCGGGCGGCGGCCTTCGTTCTTTTCTGTGATGTGCTCAAGAAATTCGATCAGATAATCGATGTAATCGTCCAGATCGAAGCTTCCGGCGTCGGTCGGCACCATCTTGGCATCGGCCCAGTCGGTGATGAAGACCTCGCAGCTTTGCAGCAGGCGCTCCACCGTCCCGCGCAGCAGGGTGGCAAAGTGGCCGCTCATCGGCGCGACCAACAACACGCGCGGGCGATCCTTGCCTAGTCCGGCCACCCGAAAGCGCTTGAGGTCGCCAAAAGGCTTGCGCACCACATTGGCGACGGTCACGGCGTGGATCTCGCCGTCGATCTCCAATTCCTTGATTCCGAAGCGCGGCTTGTCATAGGCGGCGGTCGCGTGCGCGATCACATCCAGCGCGTTCGCCGCCATCGGGGCAAACCCGGAAAACCCCACCGGATTGGTGCGACTGGAAAGCATTTCAGCCCCCATCGCCGCGATTGAGCTAACCGAGTTCATCCAGTTGCGCTGCAATTCATACGCTTGGTAGAGCATTGGTGCGGTTCCCTTTGTCCATATCGGCCTGCGCGGATGCTGGCAGACCCTTGCGCCTATTCCGCGGTCGCATCATGCGTCCGGATTGGCGGCGCGCTAAGCCCGATCCCTTTGGCCCAGCGCGGCTTGCTTGGCGCTTTTCCCAGAGCGCCCGCTTGCGCGCTAGATGGCGATTTTTGCTTCATTGTGCAATGCACAATCGCACGCTCTTGCACCCAGCGGTTGGGAATAAACGGTTTTTGCAGGTGAAATTGCGAAGAATAGCGCCTAGATCGCGATGGTAATGGCTGGCGACGTGTCGCAGATCAATCCGCAAGAGCGCGAGGGGGACACCCCGGTGCCCCCTCTCGATGCCGAGGCGGGCGCCATAGACGGTGCAGTCAACCCTGCCGCGCTTCCTGACGGGTCGGAAGGCAAGAAGCCGCGTTCGCTCAAGCCGCTCACCATGATCTATCGCGAGGCGGGCAAGTATCCGCGCGAGGTGTTCTTCGCGTTCCTTTCACTCGTGGTGACCGCCGCTGGCACGCTGGCCTTGGCTCCCGCAGCGCAGCTAATTGTGGATCGCGGCTTTGGCAGCGAGGGCGCCGATATCGCGCGCTGGTTCCGCTATCTTGGGCTGTTGGTCGTCGTCATCGCGCTGGGCACGGCGGCGCGCTTTTATTTCGTCAGCTGGATCGGCGAGCGCGTGGTCGCGGATATCCGCGCCAAGGTGCATCGCAACCTGATGCGCCTGTCGCCGGGCTTTTATGAAGAAAACAGTCCCAAGGAAATCTCCAGCCGGATGACTTCGGACACCGCCATTATCGAAACCGTCGTTGCCACCACTGTCTCGATTGCGCTGCGCAACACCTTCCTTGCGATTGGCGGCACCGCCTATCTGTTTTGGCTGTTGCCCGAACTCACGATCTGGCTGGTCGTGGGTATTCCGGGCGTGATGATCCCCATCATCATCTTTGGCCGCCGCATCCGCACGATCTCGCGCGATAGCCAGGATCGTATCGCGGACGTTGGCGCTATGGTATCGGAAGTGCTGGGGGCGATGAAGATCGTTCAGAGCTTTAACCAGCAAGGCCGCGAGAGCGACCGGTTCGCTGAGGCGGTTGACGCGACGTTCCAGACCGCGCGTCGCCGGATCATTTTGCGCTCTGTCATGACGGCGCTTTTGATCTTTGCGATTTTTGGCTCGATTGTGCTGCTGCTGTGGCGCGGCGCGGAAGGTGTGGCTGCGGGCGATATCACGGGCGGAACCATTCTGGCGTTCATCTTTGGCGCTATGCTGGTCGCTGGATCGTTCCAGGCGCTGTCCGAGGTGTATGGCGAGCTGTTGCGCGGCGCAGGCGCAGCAAGCCGGTTAGCCGAATTGATGTCAGCCGAGCCCGAGATCGCTGCCCCCGCGCGGCCCGAGATCCTGCCGATCCCGGCGCGCGGCAGCCTGTCGTTTCGCAACGTGACCTTCCGCTATCCCGCCCGCCCCGAAACCGAGGCCTTGTCGGATTTCAGCCTTGAGATCGAGCCAGGAGAAACGGTCGCTATCGTCGGTCCGTCCGGTGCGGGCAAATCGACGATCTTCCAGCTCGTAGAACGCTTCTACGATCCCCAGGGTGGCACCATTCGCCTTGACGGTGTGCCGCTGACCAAAGCCGATCCCGCCGATGTGCGAGAGCGTTTGGCTCTGGTGCCGCAGGATGGCACCCTGTTCAGCGCCAACGCGCGCGACAATCTGCGTTATGGCAAATGGGAGGCAAGCGACGCGCAGATTTGGGACGCGGCGCGCGCCGCCAACGCGGAAGATTTTCTGCGTGATTTGCCTAAAGGCCTCGACACCTATCTGGGCGAAGGCGGCACGCAGCTATCCGGTGGCCAGCAACAGCGCATGGCGATTGCCCGCGCCCTGCTGCGCGACGCACCGATCCTGTTGCTGGACGAAGCCACCAGCGCGCTGGACGCGCAAAGCGAGCAATTGGTTCAAGCCGCGCTCGATACGCTAATGCAGGACCGCACCACGCTAGTGATTGCGCACCGGCTCGCCACTGTGCGCAAGGCCGATCGCATCGTTGTTCTGGATCAAGGTCGGATCGTCGAGCAGGGCAGCCACGAGGACCTTGCCAAGGCAGGCGGTCTTTACGCGCGCCTTGCCAAGCTGCAATTCGCCTCCGAGGCCGCGTAACACTGTATCATTGCTAGCGAATTTCTACGAAGCGCGCACGCTTTGGGACCAATGGCGACCTTTGCGCATTGGTCTCGCTAGAAGACACGCATCAAAGACACTTTCAGGGACTATACCTTATATGGCCACCCGCACTATTGGCGCCGCGTTGTTCGTGGGCGTCGCCAGCCTCGCTTTCGCCACCGCCACTTTGGCTGAACCTCACGATCACAAGTCCGAGGCGTCTGCCTCGCACGACCATGGGGAACTCTCGCCCGAGGCAAGCGCGGCGGGCGTCGAGCTTTTGTTCGAAATGCAGGATGAGGGCGGCGATCAAGGCGAGGCGCTGCCGACCATGAGTTTTGGCACATGGGGCCTCGACCCCTCGCTGCTCTCAAGCTCAATCAAACCGGGCGACGATTTCTTCGCTTACGTCAACAAGCCATGGCTCGATGCCAACCCGCTGCCGAGCGATTTTTCCCGCTTTGGCGCCTTCACGTTGCTCGCGGAAAAATCGACCACCGATGTCAAAGCGCTGATGGACGATTTGGTGGCCAAGGACGCAGCGGACCTCACTTCTGACGAAGCGCGCCTTGTGTCCGTCCACAACGCCTTCCTTGACACCGACGCCATTGAGGCCGCCGGTCTGGCGCGAGCGCAGCCCTATATCGACGCGATCGTTAGCGTTTCCTCGAAGGAAGAGTTGGCGATCCTGTGGGGAGCGCCGGGTTACCCGAGCGCGCTGGGCGGAGGCGTTAGCGTCGATGCCAAGCAGCCGGACCGGTATGTTGCCTATCTGGGCTTTGGTGGCCTCGGCATGCCGGACCGCGACTATTATCTCGACGACAGCGAAAAGGGCGTTGCGATCCAGCAGGCCTATAAAGATTACCTGACCTTCCTGTTCACCGAGGCGGGCTATGAGGACCCGGCGGGCGCGACTGCGGCGGTCTACGCGCTTGAGGATCGCATCGCGCGCGAGGTGAGCTGGGATCGCACCGTGCGCCGCAACCGCGACCTCACTTACAACGCGCTCACCAAAGACGAGATCGACGCGATGGCGGGCGATTTTCCAGCGGCTGCCATGCTGGCGCAGATCGGGCTCGACGCCTCGCCCATTTACGTCGCTAGTTTGGTCCCGCCGAGCAATGAGAAAGCGGAAGAACTGGGCCTTTCGCCCGAGACACTGGCCAAGATCGGCACCGGGCTTCCCGGCATGTTCGACCTTGTGAACGAAGTGCCGCTGGCAACCTGGCAGGCGTGGACGATCAAGAGCTTCTTGTCGAACAACGCCTCGGTCCTGCCGACCCGTTTCGACGAGGCGAGTTTCAAGTTCTATGGGCAAACGCTGCGCGGCACCCCGGAACAGCGCCCGCGCTGGAAACGCGCGATCAGCGCGACGCAAGGCGCGCTGGGCGAACTGCTCGGCAAATCTTATGTCGAGCGTTACTTCCCGCCTGAGAACAAGGCGGCCATGGATGAACTCGTCGCCAATCTGCGCCTGGCGGTGGCCGACAGCATCGCTGAGATCGACTGGATGGGCGAAGAGACCAAGGCGCAGGCGCTGGAAAAGCTTGCCAGCTTTGATCCCAAGATCGGTTATCGCCCCAACCTTGAGACTTATGAAGGCCTTGAGGTCAGCGACAACCCGTTGGAAAACCGCATTGCGGCTGGCGCGTGGAGCCTCAAGGATTCCATTGCCAAGCTGGGTGGTCCAATCGACCGGACCGAATGGTTCATGCTGCCCCAGACCGTGAACGCCTATTACAACCCCACGAAGAACGAGATCGTCTTCCCCGCCGCGATCCTGCAGCAGCCCTTCTTTGCGCTCTCCAACGATATTGCGGTCAATTACGGCGGCATCGGCGGCGTGATCGGCCACGAGATCGGCCATGGTTTTGACGATCAGGGGTCGAAATACGACGCGACCGGCAAGCTGCGCAATTGGTGGACCGACGAAGACCGCGCGGCGTTTGACACGCTAGGCGACGCCTTGGTGGCCCAGTACAATTCCTATTGCCCGCTCGATGAGGGCGAAACCTGCGTCAACGGACGCCTGACCTTGGGCGAAAATATCGGCGATGTCGGAGGCCTCAGTCTCGCCTATCGCGCCTACAAGATCGCGACCAAGGACATGGACGTGCCCGTGATCGACGGCTTCACGGGCGATCAGCGCTTTTTCCTTGCCTGGGCGCAAGTGTGGCGCGCCACCCAGCGCGAAGAGACCTATCGCAACCGCTTGCGCACCGATAGCCACAGCCCCGAAGAATACCGCGCCAACGGCCCCTTGCGCAATCTGGACGAATGGTACGAAGCGTTCGGCATCACCGAAGATGACGCGATGTATCTGCCGCCCGAGAAGCGCGTGCGTATCTGGTGATTTTCTTGGCCCAAACTCAGGTGGATGCCCGAGCGCACGCAACAAACATTGACACGCGTCCGTCCCCTGCCATGGGTCGCGGATCATGGATATACTCCAACTCCTTGTCATCGCGATCGTTCAGGGGATCACCGAGTTCCTGCCGATCTCATCCTCGGGCCACCTGATCCTGATCTCGTTTTTCACGGGGTTTGCAGACCAGGGACCCTTGATCGATGTCGCGGTGCATGTCGGCTCGCTGCTTGCGATTATTGTCTACTTTTTCAAAGACGTGCTGGTGCTGGCGCGAGGCGGTTTTGCGAGCGTCGGTATCGGCGCGAAGGCGCCAAACGCGCCCGCCGAGCGAAAGCTGTTCTGGTGGATCGTTCTGGGCACTATTCCCGCCGTCGCATTCGGCCTTTCGATCAAGCTGGGCGCCTTTAACGCTCTGGCGTCGAGCGTCTTCGGAATCACCATTGTCGACGGCGATTTGATGGCTTCGATCCGTTTCACCGACCTTATTGCCTTCAACCTTATAACCTATGGGATCCTGCTGGGCGTCGCGGACTGGCTGGGCAAAGAGGAGAAGGTGTTCGAGGATATGAGCTGGCGTGATGGCTTGCTCGTTGGCCTGGCGCAAGCGCTGGCCATCATTCCGGGCACCAGCCGTTCCGGCGTGACGATGACGGCGGCACGCGCTCTGGGATACAAGCGGGTTGAGGCCGCACGCTTCAGTTTTCTGCTGTCGATACCCGCCGTGGCGGGCGCGGGCGTGTTGATCGTGCCTGAGATTTTCGACGCCGGAATGGACCTAGCCCTCGACGCGCTGATTGCCGGCGCGCTGACCTTTGTGGCGGCGTTCTTGACGATGGCGTTCCTGATGAATTTCCTGAAACGCGCTTCCATGCTTGTCTTCGTGCTCTACCGTGTCGCAATGGGCGCTGGGCTGCTGTATTTTTTCTAAAACCGCCATTCCGCAAGGAACCGCAGGAACTAGAGCCGCGCGTGTGGGTTACTTGCATACAGCACAACACACGAGTTTTCCCGTAACGACTATGGCGCTCTTCGTCCTCATCATACTTGGCATTTCCCTCGGCTGGTTCAGCTCGATCCTGGCGCGCACGGATGCCACGCGCGCGATCCTGAGCCAGATGGGCGTGGGCATTGTCGCGGCCTTGGGCGCGGGCCTCGCGCTCAACAGCGGCTCAATCCTTGGGGGATTGTCGATGTTTGGGCTGGGTGCAGGCGTTGTCGCGGCGTTTGTCGCGCTGGTGATGTACCTCGCGCTGGTGACGCGTTCGCAAGCTACAGACGCCCCGGCCGAATAACACCAAAGCGCTTGACCAGCCGAGCAGACTGGCTTTGCCCCGCTGCCTCCACCCCCACGCAGATGGTATTCCTGGGTGCCGCGATGGACGACATTGTCGACGTCGATCACCGCTGAATTGGCGTAGGTGAAGCCGGCGGGCAGGTTGCGATAGAGCCGGTCAAAATCGCGCTCACCGTCTGGCGGTATAGGTCTTCAAAACTCTCAATCACGAAATAGGTCGGCTGAAGATCGCTGATCACGTAATCGGTGCGCATCACCCGGTCGACGTTCAGCATGATGCGGTTTGGGCTTTGCGCTTCCACCGCGAACACCCCCTCGGTCGGACCCGACAGAATGCCTGCGCCATAGGCCTTGATCCCGTCCGCCTCTTCAATGAGGCCGAACTCGACCGTGTACCAATAGAGCGAGCCCAGCGATTTGAGGCGATTGTAGCGCATCGCCTTCCACCCCGCGCGCCCGTATTCCTGCATGTAATCGGCAAACACCGGATCGGTCAGCATCGGCACATGGCCAAAGACATCGTGAAAGACGTCGGGTTCCTGGATGTAGTCAAACGTTTCGCGCGTGCGGATGAAATTGCCCGCCGGGAAACGGCGATTGGCCAGATGCCAGAAGAAGACATGATCGGGGATCAGCATGGGCACAGGCACCACGCTCCATCCCGTGAGCGCGGTGAGTTCTTCCGACATGGTGCCAAAATCGGGCACGCCGCCGCGGCCCAGATCCAGTTTCTTGAGCCCGTCCAGAAAGGCCGACGCCGCGCGGCCGGGCAGAATATCCATCTGGCGCGCGAACAGATCGTCCCAGATCGCGTGATCCTCAGCCGAGTAGACCGTCTGTGCAGGCTCAAGCCAGTCCTCGCCCACATGCGCCGGCTTGGCGAGCGGAGCGGTGAAGACTCCCTCGGGTAGGTCCGGCAGCTCTTCGTAGTTTGTATCAGGATCAGCCAGTGTAGCCATGGCGACCATTTTGGGGCTAGCTGTCGCGCGAGACAAGACAAAAGGAAGATCCATGGGCCTGAAGGGCAAAGACTATCGCAAACTCCTCGAACCGATGACCGAGGAATTGGTGGGTATGGCCCGCTGGGCGAGGACCACGGGCGCGCGCGTTGTGGTGCTGTTTGAGGGGCGCGACACGGCGGGCAAGGGCGGCGCGATCCGCGCTGTGCGCGACAAGCTCAACCCGCGCCAATGCTACACCGTTGCGCTGGGCAAACCGACCGAGGATCAGCAAACGCAGTGGTACTACCAGCGCTATATCCGGCACTTGCCGAGCGCAGGCCAGATCGCCCTGTTCGATCGCAGCTGGTACAACCGCGCGGGCGTCGAAAAGGTCATGGGCTTTGCCAGCGAGGATCAGGTCGAGCGCTTTCTTGAGCAGACGCCGGTCTTTGAAAAGATGCTGACCGATGACGGTATCCTTTTGTTCAAATACTGGCTCACCACCGATCAGGACAACCAGGAAGAGCGTCTGCGCGAGCGGCTCGATGATCCGCTGAAGCGCTGGAAACTCTCACCCATCGATCTGGCTGCGCGTGAGAAGTACGACGCCTATACCGAGGCTCGCGAGGCGATGTTGAAAGCCACGCACACGCCGAACGCGCCGTGGACGCTGGTTGACTTCAACGATCAGAAGCGCGGGCGCCTGACGTTGATCCGCAACCTGCTTGATCGCCTTCCCGACACGCGCGTCGAACCGCCCGAGATCGATTTTCCAGACCTTGGCCGCGAGCCCAAGGCGGAGAACTACGCGGTGATGAAGCCGATTGCCGATTATCCGATCTAGCGACGGGGTACGCGGCCTTACGCCGTTCTAGCTGGACAACACACCTCTGATGATATAAATATGATATCATAATTTATCAGGAGGACGTCGAGTGAATTCCCCAAGCAAAACCATATCCGCCAGCAAGGAGCGACGCGGTTCCGCTTACAACGGCTATACGATGCTGCTTGCCCTTGTGGCGGTCCTCGTTGTGCCCATGCTCTATTTCGCCGCCGGAATGGGTGACGCGCTTGGCCCGTTGATCGGTTTGCCAATGCTAATCGGTGGCGTGTTCGGCTTTGTGCTAATCGCGGTCGGTTTTTTTATGATCCAGCCCAATCAGGCTGTCGTCATCACCTTGTTTGGCGAATATCGCGGCACAGTGCGCAAGGAAGGCCTGCAATGGATCTGGCCCTGGATGGGCAAGAAGAAGGTGAGCGTACGCGCCCACAACATCCATTCCGACAAGGTCAAGATCAACGATCTGCGCGGCAACCCGATTGAGATTGCGTGCAACGTGGTGTGGCGCGTGGCCGACACCGCGCAGGCCGTCTTCGACGTTGAGGATTACGAGGAATTCGTGAACATTCAGATTGAAGCGGGGCTCCGCACGGTCGGCTCGCGCCACCCTTATGACGATATGTCGGAGGAAGACGAAGTGACGCTGCGCGGCAGCGCGGATGTCGTCAATTCGGAATTGATTGAAGAGTTGAACGACCGGCTCAAAGTCTCTGGCATCCTCGTTGACGAAGCGGGCCTGACGCACCTGGCTTACGCGCCCGAAATCGCTGGCGCGATGTTGCGCCGGCAACAAGCGGACGCGGTTATCGCGGCGCGCCAAAAGGTCGTGCTGGGCGCGGTCGGCATGGTCGAGGACGCGTTGCAAAAGCTCTCCACCGACAACATTGTCGAACTGGACGATGAACGCCGCGCCGCGATGGTCTCGAACCTGATGGTTGTGTTGTGCGGAGACCGCGAAGCGCAACCCGTCGTCAACGCTGGAACCCTGTACCAGTAAGCGCGACGCCCTCAGACCCTAACCCCATCAGGAGGCAGCCATGGCGGCTCCTTCGAAAAAATCACCGGCCAAGAAGGCCTACGCTCTGCGGCTCGATCCGGCGGTTCACGCCGCGATCGAGCGGCTGGCGGGGGCTGAGCTGCGCTCGGCCAACGCGCAGATCGAGGTGCTTTTGCGCGAGGCTTTGGCGGCGCGGGGGATAAAGGTGGACCGTTCGCCCACGCCCAAGCGAGGGCGCCCACCCAAAGGTCAAGATCGCGAGGAGAGCTAGAATGACCAAGACACTGGCCGTCATGGCCGCTTTCGGCCTCGCGAGCAGCGCTGTCGCTGAGCCGCGTGAAATCAGAGCCAAGGGGCCAGAGGGCGATCTGGTGGGAACATTGCTGCCCGTTGCGCCTGATAAACCTCTGGTTTTGATCATCCCGGGCTCCGGCCCCACAGACCGCGATGGCAACAACCCGCTGGGCGTAAGCGCCGCCAGTTACCGGCTTCTCGCCGAGGCCTTGGCGGCGCGGGGGATCGGCTCAATTCGCATCGACAAGCGCGGGATGTTCGGCAGCCAGGCCGCTGTGCCGAACCCCAACGATGTGACGATTGGAGCTTACGCCCAAGATGTGCGCGCCTGGATCGCCGCCGCCCGCGCGCAGACTGACGTGGAGTGTCTCTGGCTGCTGGGTCATAGCGAGGGCGGCTTGGTGGCGCTTGCCGCCGCCCAGCAAAGTGAAGGCGTGTGTGGGGTCCTGCTCGTCGCCTCGGTGGGGCGCAAAGCAGGCGCGATCCTGCGCGAACAATTGCAAACCAACCCGGCCAACGCGCCCATCCTGCCCGACGCTCTGGCCGCTATTGATGCGCTGGAGGCGGGAGAGCGCGTCTCGGTGGAAGGAATGCACCCCGCGCTCCAAGGCCTGTTCAACCCCGCGGTGCAGGGCTTTCTGATCGACATGATGGCGCAGGATCCCGCCGCGCTTGCGCGATCGCTAAATGTGCCAGCCTTGATCGTGGCGGGCGGCCGAGACTTGCAGACGTCTTTGGCCGATGGCGAAGCGCTTGCGGCGGCCCAAACCGGCGCTGAGTTGGTCGTTGTCGAGGATATGAACCACGTCCTGAAACGTGTGGAAGCCGAGGGACGCGCGGCGAATCTGGCAACCTATCGCGACGCGTCAATTCCGATCCACCCTGATCTGGTGGAGGCGATTGCCGAATTTGTCAGCGGCAGCCCGGGCTAAAGCGCCGCGCTCGCTTTCATCACCGCGCGTCCATCATCGGCAAACGCGCCCAGTTCATAGCCATCTCCCTCCTGGCGCATCGCCAGGTGCAGCGGCTCATCGACCATCGCGGGAGAGACCCCTCGAAAGGCGAACTGGCGCAAGCGATTGTCGCCTAGCTCTTGCGCGCCAAGCTGCAGCAACAGGCTCGCGGTCAGCGGCCCATGCACCATCAACCCGCGATAGCGCTCAACCTCGCTGGCGTAAGGCGCGTCGTAGTGGATGCGGTGCGTGTTGAAGGTCAGCGCGGAATAGCGAAACAGCAGGCGCGGATCGGGCGTAACGGTTCGAACCGCGTTCCACGCGTCCGCGTCAAACGCGTCTTCGCTCAACGGCGGCGGGCTGAGAGTTGCGTCCGGCGCGGCGGCTTCGCGGTACACGATCGTTTGCGTCTCGCGCACGCTCAGCGTTCCGTTGGCCTGCGTTTCATGCTCGACATCGACGAAAGCCAGTTTGCCTGAGCCGCCCTCCTTCTCGTTGATTGAGAGGATGCGGCTGGTCCGCTTGATAGCAGCGCCAAGCGCGATGGGAGCGATAAACTGGATCTTGCTCGACGCCCACATACGGCGCGGCAACGGGACCGGCGGCATGAAGCTGTCAGCGCTTTCGTCGCGGGTGGGGTGCCCGTCCTCACCCAGCGAAGCGGTGGGCGCATCGGGGTGGCAGAGGCAGAAGTGCACGCCCTGAGGCATAGCATCGCGCGGCTTTGGCTGATCAAAGGTCGCGCACCATTGAAAGGCGCGTTCAGGGGTCAGGCGGTCGCGGCTCGTTTGCTCGCGGCCAATCCACGGTTTGAAATCCGGCATCAGCGGGCGCGCTCAAACACGGCCGCGATACCTTGCCCGCCGCCAATGCACATGGTCTCAAGCCCCATTTTCGCGTCGCGGCGCTTCATTTCGTAAGCCATATCGGCCAGAATCCGCCCGCCGGTCGCGCCGATGGGGTGGCCAAGGCTGATCCCCGAACCGTTGACGTTGAGGATATCGCGGCGTGAATCGTCCGTGCTCCAGCCCCAGCCTTTCAAAACGGCTAGCACTTGCGGCGCAAAGGCTTCGTTTAGCTCCACAAGATCGATATCGTCCCAGCTGTAGCTACGCCGCGCGAACAAACGCTCAACCGCGGGCACCGGACCAATTCCCATGCGCGAGGGATCGCAGCCCGCCGCCGCCCAGCCACCGAACCACAGCATGGGTTCAAGGCCCAGCTCGTCCAGTTTGTCTTCCGCGACCACCAGACACGCGGCGGCCGCGTCGTTCTGCTGGCTGGCGTTTCCGGCGGTGACGATGGCCTCGGGATCGCGCTTACCATCGATGGCGCGCAGTTTACCGAGCGTCTCCATTGAGGCGTCTTCGCGGTACCCTTCGTCCTTGGCGAAGGTGATGGGATCGCCGCGCCGCTGAGGCACATCGACGGTGACGAGTTGCTCATCAAACTTGCCGTCTTGCCAGGCCTTCGCCGCGTTCTGGTGCGAGCGCACGGCGTATTCGTCTGCTTCCTCGCGTGTGATCGAGTAGTCTTTAGCCAGATTGTCGGCCGTCTCGATCATCCCAGTGATAACGCCAAAACGCTCGCTCGGCTGGCTCATCCGCCGCCCGCGTGAAAGACGATCATGCAGCGAGCTGTCGCCCCTGCGCGCTCCGCCGCGCCCTTGCAGAGTGTAGTGTTCGACGTTGGACATGCTTTCGCACCCGCCCGCGACCACCACGTCCGCCATGCCGGTTTCGACCATCATCGCCGCGTTGGCGACGGCTTGCAGGCCTGAACCGCAGCGACGGTCCAGCTGATAGCCCGGAACCTCCAGCGGAAGCCCGGCGGCAAGCCAGCTCCAGTGGCCGATGGCGGGCGCTTCGGCGTTACCATAGCCTTGGGAGAAAACGACATCGTCGACGCGTTCCGGGTCGATGCCCGCACGCTCGATCAACGCTTTCAGGCTCACCGCGCCCAGCTCGCCCGCGTTGAGGCTGGAAAGCCCTCCCAGATACTTGCCAACGGGGGTGCGCAGCGGGGTGCAGATGGCAACACGTCTGGTCATAAGCGGTCTCTTCTATCGGGCCGAATAGTCGGCGTTTTCATCGGAAAGAGCGACGGTGCCCGCGTCCACAAGCTTGGCAATCGCGCCGGAGGAAAGCCCGAGCCGTTCGGCCAGCACCTCTTCGGAATGTTGGCCCAGGAAAGGCGCTGGAAGCGGATCGCCCGCTTCATGGGCGGGCATGTTCGCGAAGCTGCGCGTGGCGGGATATTCGAAGCCCGAGGGGTTGGCGGGCGAGGGGCCGAACAGGGGATTGTCCGTCACCAATTGCGGATCTTGCGAGGCCTCGTAATGCGAGCGGTAACTTTCAAAGGTGCAGCCATGCGCGGCCATCCGCTCCGCGAGCGCGGCGTAATCCTCGGCTTCGGCGGCGGCCTGGAAAATATCGAAAAGCGGCGCGCGGTTCTCAAATCGCGGGCGGTCGCCAGCGTTGAAATCAACGCCCAGTTCCGCCTCCAGCGTTGCAATGGGCTCGGCCACGTTGAACGCCGCTACCAGCCCCGTCCATTGCTTGGGCGTAAGCGCCGCGACCATAAAGCGGGTGCCGTCTTTCGACCGGAAATCGCGCCCGAACCCGCCCCAGATGGCGGTGCCCAGGCGCTGACGATCGCCGCCGCGATAGAGCATTTCGGCCATGGTGCCCGAGTTCGCCATGGTCCCAATCGCGACATCGCCCAGAGGCACGCGCATTTCGGACCCCTGGCCGGTTGCGGCGCGGTGGTGGAGCGCGGTCATCAGCGAAAAGGCGGAATAGGCGCCGGTGATGAAATCCCAGGCGGGCAGCGGCTGGCTGATCGGCGGGGCGGTTTCCGGGTCCCACTCCTCAGGCCCCGTCATAAGCGGATAGCCCGAGGCAGCGTTGACGGTGAAGTCCATCGCCTGGCGCCCATCGTGCCAGCCCATGATCCGCACCGAGATCATATCGTCGCGCTGTGCCGCCATCGCGGCGTGTGAGAGAAAGCTCTTCTCGGGCAGGTTGGTGATGCACTGGCCGGTCTTGGCGGCGAGTTCGACGCACAGCTCGCGCCCTTCGCCGGAGCGCAGATCCAGAGCGACCGATTTTTTGGCGCGGTTGAGGTTCTCCCACGAAAGCGAGCGGCCCTCTTTGGTTAGCATAAAGCGGTCGTAATCGAGCCCGCCCGCCTTGTGATCCACGCGGATCACTTCTGCGCCCATCTGTGCGCAGTACAGCCCGGCGGTGGGCGAGGCGACAAAGCTGGAGACCTCGATGATCGAGAGGTCGTTCAGGAGTTGGTACATCTAAAGTCCTTGTTTCGTGCGCTCAGACATCCGCCTGAGCTTGGCCGTAGCCACCCGCGCCCTCCACCCTTCCACCCGGAGCCTACCGGGACACAATCCGGGTGGAAGGGTGGAGGGCGCGGGTGGCTACGGCGCGAGCGTTAGCGAGCCGAAAGCCAAGGGCCTGATGCCTGAACCGTATCAACCATTCGCGGCTTCCCATTCGCGTAGCATGTGCTTGGCGATCTGGAGTTGCAGGATCTGCGTCGTGCCCTCGTAAATGCGGTAAATGCGCGCGTCGCGATAGTACCGCTCGGCTTCGTATTCGGCGAGATAGCCCGCGCCGCCATAGATTTGGACGACCCTATCCACCACGCGCCCGCACATCTCGGAGGCGAAGACTTTGAAGGCGGCGGCTTTGACAAGGATGTTCTCGCCCCGGTCCGCGCGCTCGGTCACGTCGCGCATCATGCATTCAGCGGCGTAAATCTCGGTTTCGCTGTCGGCCAGCATCGCCTGGATCAGCTGGAAGCGCGAAATCGGCTCGCCAAACGCTTTGCGCTCCTGCGCGTAACGGATGGCGGAATTGAGCGCGCGGCGCGCGTATCCTGTCGCGGTCGCGCCCACTGAAATGCGGCCATTGTCGAGGCTCTGCATGGCAAAGCGAAAACCCCTGCCCGTTTCGCCACCCAGCAGCGCATCGCCCGGCACTTTCACATCGTCGAGCATGACGTCCGAGATATGGCTGCCCGCCTGGCCCATTTTCTTGTCCGGCGACCCGGTGGAGACGCCCGGTGTGTCCATCGGCACCAGAAACGCGCTGACATGCGCGTTTTTGGGCAGGTTTTCCTTTTCCGTGCGGGCCATGATCAGCGCGACATCGGCGTGCGGCGCGTTGGTGATATAGCGTTTGGTGCCGTTAAGGATCCATCCGTTGCCGTCGGGGTCCGGCTTGGCAAAGGTCTGCAGGCCGGCGCTGTCGCTGCCCGAACCGGGTTCGGTGAGGCCGAAACACGCGATCTTGCCTTCGACCAGCTTGGGAAACCATTCGGCGCGCTGCGCTTCGGTCGCGCCGTTTTTGAGTGCGCTCGCAAACATGCCGATATTGATCGAGAAGATCGAGCGATACGCGGGCGCGGCGTAGGCCATGATGTTCACGATGCGCGCGTACTGCCCCATATTGAGCCCCGCGCCGCCATATTCCTCAGGCACGCTGAGGCCGAACAGACCCATCTCGCGCATTTCATCGACGATCTCGTCCGGGATACGGTCGTTCTCGATCACCTCGCCCTCAGCCGGGATCAGGCGTTCGCGCACGTACTTTTCGAGCTGCTCGGCAAATTGTTCGAACGTGTCTTCGTCCATACCGGTGTTGAAGGCGGTGTCGTCTACAGGGGCGTTCATGGGTGTGTTAGTCCTGTGGGTTTTCGGGCGCGGTCTGCGGGGTCGGCTGAACGGGCGGGGCGTCCAGATCGGGAAGCACGCCTTCAGGCAGGCGTTTCTTGTCCAACATCTTGGCCGCTTCATCCAGCGCCGCGGCCTCTCCCTCGCTTACCGCGCCCGCGGGCACCGTCTCAGGCGCATCGCTGCTGCACGCAGCGAGCGATAGACCGGCCAGCAAGGCGGCGGCAAAAAAGGGGGCTGTGTTCACGAAGCGCGTTTAGTCGATCGTCTCTTTGGCCGTGTCGACAACTTCTTTACCCTTGTCGACCATGGCGCCGACCTGATCGAGAGCGCTGTTGGCCGCGTTGGCGGCTTCTTCGGCTTCAGCGGCCACAGCGGCGGCGTTATCGGCGGCGCTTGTGGCGGCCTCTTCGCTTACCGCGGCGGGGCCTTCAACTTCGTCAAGCGCGGCGTCCTCGTCAGCCACAGGCTCTTCGGTCACCGGCTCCAGCGCTTCCTCAGCGGCCATTTCAACGGTGTCCGGGGTGGCTTCGGTTGATGCGTCGGTCGCGCTGCCGCACGCGGCCAGAGCAATCGAAAGCGCGCCAAGCGATGCGATGGTTGGCAGTTTCTTCATAAGTCCTCCTCCGGTGATAGATCATGGCGGGGTCGGCCCCGCCCGCTTGGCTCAAGGTGTAGCCTCAAGCCCCGCGTTAAGCCAAGCGCGAATTGCTGCGCCGAAACGGCACAGCGGCCACGCGAGGCTTGGCGAAGGGTGTGCACGCGTAGACGTTCCGCCGCATGAAACACGTTACATCGCGCCCCACGCCCCTTGGATCACGCAAAGCGTCCTTGATGGCGCGGTTGTTGGCCAAGCCCGCGCTGCTTGCGGCGGCGGCATTGTGCGCGCTTCCGGGTATGTCGGCGTACGCGCAAGGGCGCGCGCAGCCGTTCACCGTGGTCGAGACGGGCAAAACCTATCTGAAGCTTCAGGACGCGGTGAACGCGATCGGCGATCGGCGTGGCACCATCCGCGTGGCGAACGGAACGCATCGCCAGTGCGCGGTGCAAAGCCAGGGCGTGATCACCTATATCGCGGCGGAAGCGGGCAAGGCGGTGCTGGCGGGCGCGGCGTGCGAAGGCAAAGCGGGCCTCGTCCTGCGCGGAATTGGCGCCGAAGTGCGCGGCCTGACGTTCGCCGGTTACCAAGTGCCCGATGGCAACGGCGCGGGTATTCGTCTGGAGCGAGGCCAATTGAACGTCGCCTATGCGCGGTTCCTCGACAGCCAACAGGGCATCCTGACCGCGAATGACCCGACCTCGCAAATCTACATCATCCGCTCGACCTTCAGCGGGCTTGGCACCTGCGAGAATTCGGCGGGCTGCGCGCATTCGATCTATATAGGCGATTATGGCAAGCTCACCGTTCTCGAAAGCCGGTTTGAGCGTGGGCGCGGCGGACACTATGTCAAAGCGCGCAGCGGCAACGTGGTGATCGAGGACAACTCGTTCGATGACGCCGCTGGCGTGCAAACCAACTATATGATCGACCTGCCGGCGGGCGCAGTTGGATCCATCGCCAACAACTGGTTCGTGCAGGGCGAGAGCAAGGAAAACTATTCGGCCTTCATCGCCGTGGGCGCGGAAGAGAGCATTCACAATTCCGATGGCCTGCGCGTTGTAAACAACGAAGCGCGCTTCGTGCCCGGCGTGCGCCGCAACAGCGCCTTTGTCGCCGACTGGACCGGCGCCAGCGTGCAGATGGCGAACAACCGTCTGGCCGCTGGACTGACGCGATACGAGCGTCGCTAAGGCGAACTCTCAACCAAACGCGTGAGAATAGGCGATTTCGCCGCTGGGCAGTTCGCCTTTGAGCAGCAAGCACTGGAAATACTCCGCCGGTGGGCCGGGATATCTAAGCTGCGGCTCGTGCTTAAAGCCGAAGCGGGGATAGTATTCGGAGCTGCCTAGGAGGGCGATGCCCTTGGCGCCGCGTTCGCGCATGAGGTCGATCGTTTGACGGATTAGGGCGCTGCCAATGCCCACACGCTGCATATCGGGCCGCACTGAAACTGGGCCGAGCCCGTACCAGTCGCTCGTACCGTCCGAGATAGTGATCGGCGAAATCGCGATGTGGCCAACGATGCGGCTCTTATCGAGCGCCACCAGTGAAAGCGTGAGATCCCCGTCTTCGCGCAGTTTGTCGACGATGTAAGGCTCGGTCCCGTCGGAGAACTCCATCCCCTTGAAGGCGGCTTGGGTGAGCTCGAAGATCGTCGCTTCATCGCCGGGCGCTTCGGTGCGGATGGTGATAGGCGTGCCCAATCCGCTCAAAGCAAAAGATGGCCCGAACGGTCGCGCTTGGTGGCGAGGTATTTCGCGTTGTGGGGATTGTCGGGCAGCTGGTGCTGCACGCGCTCGCTGATGTTGATGCCGGTGGCTTCCAGGCTTTTGACCTTGGCCGGGTTGTTGGTGAGCAGCCGGATTGTCGTCGCGCCGATCAACTCCAGCATCCGGCCCGCCACGGGAAAATCGCGCGCTTCGTCGGGCAGGCCCAGCCGGTTGTTCGCATCAACCGTATCGAAGCCCTGATCCTGCAAGCGATAAGCGCGCAGCTTGTTGATGATGCCGATGCCGCGCCCTTCCTGGCGCATGTAAAGAAGGACGCCCCAGCCGCCGTCTTTCCGCGCGTGTTCTTCCATCGCCGCCAGCGCTGCGTCCAATTGCGGGCCGCAATCGCATTTGAGGCTGCCCAGCACATCGCCCGTCAGGCATTCCGAATGGAGGCGCACAAGTGGCTGGCTGTCGCCGCTCTGCTCGCCGATGATCAGCGCGATGTGCTCGCGCGTGTCGGCGGTGGAGCGGAAGGCGATGATCTCGGATTCTTCGCTACCCACAACGGGCAGGCGCGCGCGGGTGACCAGCTTGAGCGCGCCCGCGTTGGTGTAAGCGGCCAGATCGGTGGCTTCGAGTTCGTGCGCTTCCCCCGCACCCTTAGGGTCCACCAAAAAAGCGGGCAGGATCCCGGCGATGCGCGCCAGCTCCATCGCGGCGCGCGCGATATCGTCCCACTCGATAGCCTCGGCCTTGAACGGCCCTTTGAAGGGGTTGCCGAGATCCAGCGCCGGGTCCGAGATGGGCAGCGCTTGATCCAGCCCAAACGGCTCACCGCCCCGGATCAGGACGGGCGCGTGCGGCACGGCAGCGTCGCGCTGGTTCGCTAGCTTGAGCGTCGCGGCGCGCGCGGCCGAGATCAGCATACGGGGCGCGGTCGCCTTGCGTGCAATGGTGGTTTCAACCGGGAGCAGCGTCACAACCCCGCCCGCGCCGTCCTTGAACGCCAGCGGCCAGCCGTGGCGCAGCGCGTCCACCGCCTGCGCTGCGCGGCGCGCCGGAGACGCGGGCGCGCTCAGAGGTCGAACTCCGTGATCAGCGGGATGTGGTCGGATGGCTTTTCCCAGCTGCGCGCATCCTCAAGGATGCGGTGCCCGGTCGCTTGCTTCGCCAGCGCTTCGCTCGCCCACATGTGGTCCAGCCTGCGCCCGCGATCGTTCTTGCGCCAATCGGGCGAGCGATAGGACCACCAGCTGAAATAGCGATCGGGCTCAGCGATAAACTCGCGCCCCAGATCGACCCAGCCATGCGCGTCCTTGAAGCGTTGCAGGGTCTCGACTTCGAGCGGCGTGTGGCTGACGACTTTGAGCAATTGCTTGTGGCTCCAGACATCGCTTTCGAGCGGCGCGATGTTGAAGTCACCGACGATCAAAGTGGGGCGATCAATCGCGTCGGCCCACTGTGTCATGCGTTCCAGAAAGTCGAGCTTCTGGCCAAATTTCGCGTTCTTTTCACGGTCAGGAACATCGCCTCCCGCAGGCACATAGACGTTCTCGATCACGATATCTTTGCCGACAACTTCGACGCCGACATGGCGCGCTTCGCCGTTCGCCTGCCAGTCGTGGCGCGACACTTCGCGGATCGGCAGGCGGCTGACGGTGGCAACGCCGTGATAGCCCTTTTGCCCGCATACGGCCTGATGCTCGTACCCCGCTTTCGCCAGCGCTTCAGCGGGAAACAGGTGCTCTTCGCACTTGATCTCTTGCAGGCACAGGACATCGGGGGCTTCTTCGGCCAGATATTTCTCGATAATCGGCAGGCGCAGGCGGGCCGAATTGATATTCCAGGTGGCGACAGAAACCATAGCCCACGACTTAGGGGCGGGGGGGCTGGGCGACAAGCTTTAGCTTGCTCGTCACAATTGCGGGCGATAGCGGCCTTGTGATGGATATCCGGAGACCCACAATGCCTTCAAAGCGCCCGTTTGCTGCGTTGCTCATCGCTGCTGTAGCCTTGCCCTTGGGTGGGTGCGTGACCGCGAGCGGAGACACCTATGTCGAACGCGCCGCGCCCGCTGACGCGCCCGCTGTCGCCCAAACGCCGGTTGCGGCGCCAATAAAGGCCAAGAACGTCATCCTCTTCATCGGTGATGGTATGGGGATTTCGACCATCACCGCGGCGCGCATTTACGAAGGGCAAAAGCGGGGGCAGCCGGGGGAAGAAAACCTTCTGAGCTTTGAGAATTTTGGCAACGTCGCGCTCGTCAAGACCTACAACACTAACGCGCAGGTTCCTGATAGCGCGGGCACCGCAACCGCGATGCATTCCGGGCAAAAAACCAATATCGGCGTGATCGGCGTCGGCCCGGAGGCCATTCGCGGCCAGTGCGCCACCGCGCTTGCCAACCCTTTGCCGCTGCTGGGAGAAGAGGTGAAGGCGAAGGGCAAGGCGCTCGGCATCGTCTCGACCGCGCGGATCACCCATGCCACCCCGGCCAGCGTCTACGCCCGCAGCGCGGACCGCAATTGGGAGGCCGACCGAGCCATTCGCGAAAACCAGAAGGGCAAAGGCTGCACGGATATCGCCACCCAGCTGATTGAGGCGGATTGGGATCTGGCGCTTGGCGGCGGCAGCGTCGCCTTTTTCGGCGCGGATAAGGGCGGTGGGCGCAGCGTCGATGACGCCAACCTGCCCGCGCAGTGGACCGCGCGCACCGGTGGCACCTATGTCGTCGATCGCCCCAGCCTGGAAGCTGCCGCGATGGACCGCCCGGTCCTTGGCCTGTTTACGCCCAGCCACATGACCTACACCGCCGAGCGCGAAGAGGGCAGCGCGGAACCCACGCTGACGGATCTGACCGCGCAAGCGATCGCGCGTCTAGGGAAGGATCCTGACGGCTATTACCTTATGGTCGAGGCGGGGCGCATTGATCACGCGCACCATTGGGGCCGCGCGGGCGTGGCTTTGGAGGAGACGGTCGAACTGTCGCGCGCGGTGCAATACGCGATTGAGAACACCAATCCCGATGAAACGCTGATCATGGTGACCGCCGATCACAGCCACGTTTTCACAATCGCGGGCTATCCGCGCCGAGGGAACGACATTCTTGGCATTGTCGTGCCACCCGAAGGCGAGCTGGCGAACAGCGAAGAGCCGACCCTGGCCGAAGACAAGCTACCCTACACCACGCTGGGCTACGCCAACGGGCCGGGTTCGGTGGCCAATCTGGCGACACGCCCAGAGCCTGAAACCGGCATTATGGCGCGCCAGCAATCCACTGTTCCCCTGCGCAGCGAAACGCACGCTGGCGAGGACGTGGCTTTGTATGCGCAAGGGCCAGGGGCCGACAACGCGCGCGGCGTGATCGAGCAGAACCGGATCTACAACATCATTCGCAAGGCGTTTGGCTGGGAATAGGTATCTTCGTGGCTACGCTCGCTCGGGTCGTTTGCTTTTGTTCTCCCGTCAGGTCGAACTCCTCGGTGCTGTTCCCTCCGGCCAATCCTGGCCTGCGGGGCACCTGCGGGCGGCCGGTCGGCCTTGCGAAATCGTAGATTTCGGGTCCGTTTAACTTTGCGGTCTTTTTCCGATGGAGGCATGGGCGACACCTCTTGGATTTAGGCGTCGCCGAAAACGTGTGGGCTTGAGAACCGGCGCGCAGCGCACTTCCTGTGCGTGAGCACCGGAAGCGCAGAGCCCGTGCGTTTGCAGGCCCGCATAAATCCAAGAGGCAATAAAAAAACCCCAGTCCCGGGGGCGATGGGACTGGGGTTCACATTGAGCGTTCGTCACGCTTGTGCAAGGCGACTCTCTGTCGAAGATCAGGGCAACAGGGGGGAAACCCGTCTTCGATCGCCTTGTTGGACTGATATAGTCCGATTTGGCTTTCCGCTCCATGAACGCCCACCTAGTTTTGTCGCGTGGGAGCCCCTTTTCGCGGTCGAAACGTTTACTTCGGGCGACGGGACGAGCGTCGCGGATCGCGGAAGGTGAACGCGCTGTCAGCGACCGAAACGCCATAGCGGTGATTCGAAAGGCGCACCGTGGTTCGATAATTCTGCGCGTCTTTGGCCACCCAGTTGACCAATTGCAGGCCGCCGGGCGCGGCGGGGTCGGCGAAAAAGATCAGGTTGATCGCGCCGTATTCGGGTTTCTTGGGGTCTTCGACAATCACGCTGATCACGTCGCGGCTGCCCGTGTCGATCAGCGTGCCATATCGCTTCACGTCGGAGCCCGGATCAAGCAGCGCGCCCAACGGCGTGTTCTTGATCGGCCAACGCTCGACCTGATTGACCTCGTAATCGACCATGTAGAGCGATTTGCCGTTCGAGATCATCAGCAAATCGGCGTTTACGCCATAGTCAAAGCGGATCTTGCCGCCGCGCTTCAACGTCAAAACTCCGCGCACGCTGGAGCCGCTGCGGTCGGTTTGCGTGAAATCGGCGCGCATGGTGCTGATCGCGCGAAGCGCGGTGACCGCCCGGTCGAGGTCGCCGACCTGGGTCTGCGCCAAGGCCGGCGCGCCAGGCGCAACCAGCGCCGTCGTCGCAAGCGCCAGAGCGGAAAACGCGAAAAGCCCACCAGCAACCAGCTTGGCGGGCTTTTTCGTAAAATGTGAAATCAGCATCATCATGGCCTTCGCTTGTGCGTGTGCGGCCTTGAATAGCGCCTTAATCGGTTCGCAGCGAGCGATCGAGAAACCCAGGGTCGAAACCCCTCGGGTTTAACCCTTAGGGTCTTACTTGATCTTGGCTTCCTTGAACTCGACGTGCTTCCTCGCGACCGGATCGTATTTGCGGAACACCATCTTCTCGGTGGTGTTGCGCGGGTTCTTCTTGGTCACGTAGTAAAAGCCCGTACCTTCGGTCGAGACGAGCTTGATCTTGACGGTTGCGGGCTTTGCCATCGCGTGTGTTCCTAAACTGCAAGAGGGCCCCTGCAGGGCCGAAATAAAACGGGCGGCTCGACCCCAAACGGGAGCGCCGCCTCACAGACGCGCGCCTTTGTGTGATTCTGGGGGAAAAGTCAAGCCGAACCGGCCTTGGCAAGGCTACCAGTCTGACCGGCTGGGCTTGCCACGGTTCGCTTTGACCTGTCCCCGCGCTTTCTTGGACTTGAGCCGCTGCGTCTTGCCCACCCGGTTGAGCCGCGTCTTGGCCCGGCGCTTGGGCGCGCGGGTAGCGGCTTCCAGCATCTGTTCCATCTTCTCGCGCGCGGCCTGGCGGTTCGCTTCCTGCGTGCGGTGCTCGCGCGCGGTGATCAGCAGATCGCCAGCGGCGGTGAGTTTGGATCCCGCCGCCTCGCGCAGCCGGGCAAAAACGGGCGGAGGCAGACGCAGTTGGTAGATGTTGACACGCAGCTGAACCTCGGTCGCGACCTTGTTGGCGTTCTGCCCGCCGGGGCCCGAGCCTGCGAGAAAGCTCTCTTCGGCGACCGCGTGGGCGCGCGCGAAAAGGGCGTCCAGTTGCGCCTTATCCATGAGCCTCGGGCTCGTTTGCGCCCAGCGCCACGAAATCCGCCGGAAGCGGCGCGTGCGCTTCGATCGCGGGCTTGCCTTCGCGCGTGATAACAAGGTTGGAGGCGTGGAGCATGGTGCGACGCGCCCCTTTCCCGCGCTGGCTTTCTGATCCGTAAATCGGATCGCCCAAAAGCGGCGCGCCCAGTCCCTTGTGCGCGTGGATGCGCAATTGGTGGGTGCGTCCCGTTTCCGGGGTGAAGCGGATAAGCGCGTTCGGCCCCAGCGTTTCCAGAAGTTGCCAATGCGACACCGCTTCTTTGCCCTTCTTGGCCGCGATCATGCGCCATCCTTTGGCCTCGGAACTGATCTTGGAGAGCTTCAGGCGGATCGTGCCGCTATCGCCCTCAGGGTGGCCCGCCAGCACGGCGAGATAGGTTTTGGAAACTTGCCGATCCTCAAACGCCTTGTTGAAGCGTTTGAGAGCCTTGGGATTGCGCGCGAGCAGCAGGCACCCGCTCGTGTCTGTGTCGAGCCGGTGGACCGCGACGGGCGCGCGCTGAAAACCGAGTTTGAGCGCTTCGAGATGATCTTCCAGACACTCACCGCCCTTGCGCGGTCGATCAATCGGCAGCCCGGCGGGCTTGTTAATGACAAGCGCTTCGCCGTCTTCGAAGAGGATTTGAGGTGTTTGCACGCGCCCCCCTTATCCGCTCGCCCTGAGCTTGTCGAAGGGCTGTTCTTCAATTCTTCCGGTGAGCTTTCAAAAAGTGCCATGCTTCGACAAGCTCAGCATGAGCGGACCTTTGGCTAAACGAGCCGCGCCGCAAACAATCCGCGAACGGCGTTGCCG
>ERZ1740070.610-NODE-610-length-23990-cov-7.305828_pt1 | contig 23990 bp, 26 predicted proteins | sample MGYA00581734_ERZ1740070 | MGnify/ENA primary metagenome ERZ1740070 (study PRJEB43018, sample SAMN04849744) | marine metagenome | isolation source: floating plastic debris | place: Pacific Ocean | collected 2008-09-01 | study: EMG produced TPA metagenomics assembly...
TATTTAACCGGGTCTTCTGGAGCAAAACGACGTAGACTTTTATCCAGTTCCTGAAGCGCTTTGGCATCATTTTGTTTTCGTTTCAGCAAGCGGAGTTTGCGCGCTACCTTGCCAGAGTGCACATCTAGTGGGCACGACAGTTTGGCTGGAGATAGACTTTTCCAAATGCCAAAATCAACCCCTTTTTGGGGTGAACGGACCATCCAACGCAAAAACATGTTCAATCGCTTTGCGGCAGAACCTTTTTCTGGGTCAGATACATGCTTCAAGGTTCTTTTAGCGTGCGGAACTTCGAAGAAAACAGCTTTGAAGGTTGAAATAGCTGCTTGTAAGGAAACTTGGTCCTGATGTTTTGCAAATATGGCTTCCAAGCCTCCATGGGCTTCATAAATGTGCTGTAGACTTCGAACGAAACCTGCAAAATCTTCTCCATTAAACGTGCGATGCACAAAAGCACTCAAAGCTTCTAAATCTGCTGGTTTGTGAGACATGATGAAATCGTAAGGTGCATTGCCCATCAGGTCCATCATTTTTGTAGCATTGTTGATAATGCTCTTTCGGTTACCCCATGCAATTGTTGCGGTTAAGAAGGCACTGATTTCAATATCTTCTTTACGGGAAAACTTATGGGGAATTTGAATAGGGTCGGAGGTTAAAAAGCGAGGATGCTCATAATGTTCCGCTTTTTCATCCAAAAACGCTTTAAGCTCAGCTCGATTCATAGGCAGCTAAGATACCATGAGACCATCTACCATGGTCAATTTACGGTCGGCCATGTCAGCCAATTCTTTGTTGTGCGTTACCAAGACAAACGTCTGTCCGAACTCATCACGTAACTTAAAAAATAGGGAATGCAAGTTATCCGCACTTTCCGAGTCTAAATTACCGCTAGGCTCATCTGCAAAAACCACAGAAGGGGAATTGATTAGCGAACGCGCTACCGCTACCCGTTGTTGTTCTCCTCCAGATAGGGCATTGGGTTTGTGTTCCATCCTTTCAGACAGTCCCAAGAAGTCCAAAAGCTCTTTGGCACGCGCTTCGGCTACGGATTTTTCTGTTTTTTTGATAAAGGCGGGAAGGCATACGTTTTCCAAGGCGGTAAACTCGGGGAGCAGCTGGTGGAATTGAAAAATAAAGCCGATATGGGCGTTGCGAAAACGAGCGAGCTGTTTTTGTTTTAGGTCCGTTACGGAAACTTCATTGATAAGTAAATTACTATCTGGGTTGGATGGCGTATCCAAGGTGCCCAAAATTTGCAATAACGTGGTTTTTCCAGCACCCGAAGCTCCAACAATAGAAACAACTTCTCCTTTGGAAACCTTTAAATCAACCCCTTTTAAGACTTCAAGATTTCCGAAACTTTTTTTAATGTTGGATGCTTTAATCATAGTTCCTTTTCTCAGGGTGAAAGTAACGAAACAATGTTACGCTACAAAGTAGGAGGGGACTCCTTTATTGACTCTTTGCTAACGAAAGGTTAAACTACTCCTAGAGATGGTAGTGTCCTTAAGTTTGTTTAATTTTACGGTAGAATGGATGAACAAAACAATTCACAATACGAAACCGCCATTTTTGCTGGCGGTTGTTTTTGGTGTACCGAAGCGGTTTTTCAAAGACTTATTGGTGTTAAAGAAGTGATTTCGGGCTATACTGGAGGCCAAATCAAGAATCCTGCATATCGAGAAATCTGTACTGGCCGCACAGGGCATGCAGAGGGGATTAAAGTACTTTTTGACGCAAAAAAAATTTCATATCAGGAATTGCTAGAGGTATTTTTCGCTACACATGACCCAACGACCTTAAACCGTCAAGGAAATGATGTGGGAACCCAATACCGCAGTGAGATTTTTTATACCTCTGAAACACAAAAGGAAATTGCCGAAAGCTTTATTCAAGCGTTGGAGGCTCAGAAAGTATTTCCGAGCAAGATTGTTACGGCCGTAAGCCCAGAGGCGGCTTTCTACAGGGCAGAAATAGAACATCAGAACTATTACAATGGTAATTCCTATCAACCCTATTGCCAGTTTGTGATACATCCAAAGTTGAAAAAATTGGAACAACACTTCTCTGCCAAAACCCAGTAAACTGAATAATTGTTTTTGTTAAGGATTCAAGTATTTTATGCTGAATCGCTAAAGGCTCTACCAGATTTATCTCTGCCCGTTTTCCGCTTTCAAAGGTATTTGGTATTTTTCCAGCCACAGGAAAAACCATGAAACAGAAATATAAAGACCTACTGTTAGGATTACTTTTTGACGCTATTGGAATGCTGTCGTTTGTGATTCCAGGAATAGGGGAGTTCGCCGATGTAATTTGGGCACCCGTTGCCGGCTGGTTAATGACGCGAATGTACAAAGGCAAAATAGGGAAAATTGCAGGGGTCATTACGTTCATAGAAGAAATCAATCCGCTGCCGGGTTGGGATTTTGTGCCCACCTTCACCTTAATGTGGTTGTATACAAATCTATTATCAAAAAATAAGGACTAAAAACCGAAATTTTTAGCCCTTTCTTCAAATTGAGTTCCTGTAACTATTCAATAACCAAATCGAATGTTTCGGCAATATCGGTTTCACCACCGGCATCATTTAAGGTACCGTCATTTGGTTTCTTAGGCTCATGACGCAAAGTAACTGTCAAAGTTCCTGTACTTGCATCCGAGGTAGTCAATGTAAAGTCGATTCCAACAGGATTGGTCGAAGTAAAGTTCTCATTGGTTTCTGCAGAAACGTAGTCAGACTCGTCATCCGCATAAGCGATATTCGCATTGAAACCAGCACTGGTTACAAAGAAGAACTGGTGCTCGTCCGCTTCACCTTCAATTTCCTCGTTAACAAGCTCAGCCGGATTTTCCATCTCGTTCAACAAAACGACAGTACCGGCATAGATGGTGTTTTCAGCCAAACTACCGGATACGGTTACCACAGGCGCATTAGGTCCGTCACCATCGTCATCTCGAGTAACCAAGGTTACAGTGTTCCCGCCACCGCCAGGAACCAATGTTACGGTCATGGTAGTAATGGTTTCTTCTTCGTTGATTGAATCTGGTGCATCGTCGTCATCCGAACATGATACCAATAGCAAACCTAATACAGCAAAAATTGATAAGTACTTCATAGTTTTAAAATGTTAAAAGGGTTTATTAATAAGAAAGTTTTAATTGTAAAATAAAATTCCGACCGAGGTCGTCTGCAAAATATCTGAGCCTATTCAAGTAATCTCGATAGGACGTGTTTAAAAGATTGTTGACCCGTAAACTTGTGGTCAATATTGTTTTGTTTCCTAAAGGGAATTCCAATTTGGACCGAAGTCCCATCAAATGATATGCTGGCGGAGCTGTATTCACTTGTAGTACAATGTCTGCTTGGTCTTGGGGCGAAAACACCTCGATGTCGTCAGGGGTTTCATTTTGTCTAAACACATACTGACTCTCCAAGGAGACTTCAAAATCATTCCATTCAGGTTTGTTGAATGTTACGCTATTATTGAAACTAACCGGTGGTACATTGATTAGTGGTATCTCCAGGGATATGTCACGCCCTTTGATAAAGGAAAAGGTATGATTCGTAGACCAATTCTTTGCCCAATCCGTATAAACCGATAAATCGAAACCGAGCAATCTAACATCTGTTTGGCGATACTCCCATACGGGGAATGAACCTCTAATGGTAAACTCCACATCAGTGGGTTCAATCAGGATAAAATCCTGAACGAAATTCGCATAAGGTTCAATGGTGAAACCCCAACTACGAAAGTTACGTTGATAGGAGACTGAAATTTTATGTGAAGTTTCTTTGTCGATACGAAGGTCTCCTAGTTCAATACGTGCCGCCGAATGATGCAATCCATCGCTAAAAAGCTCTGAAGGGTTTGGTGCTCTTTGCGCTAACGCATAGTTGGCTTTTAGAGTGCCTGAATTCAGGGTTTCCCAACGTGCACCTACTGTTCCCGAAACGGTATGGTAGTCAAAAACAGGATTAACCAAAAATTGACTATCCTGTGCGTCAATGATTAAATCTGAAAATTCTTCATCATATCCCTCATTTTCCCAACGGGTAATACGATAAAACTTTTGCGCATCAATACGCATGAAATCAAACCGTATACCCCCTTCAAAAGTGAAATTGTTGTACCGATATTCGCCTAGTAGAAAGAGCCCTGCATCAAACCGCTCATAGTCTGGTATCAAACGTCTCACTCCAGTATTAGGGTTGGGAAAATTCTCTTGGTATCGTGCCAGTAAACCCGTTTGCAATTGGAAGTTGGGTTTTGAATCCCACTTAAAATCGCCGTTAAACGTATGTGTTGTAAGCTCCAAGTCTATGGACGCCCTGTCATCATTGTCCCCTCGTCGTACATCAAATTCCAAACGACGGTTTTGTTGGAAATCATATTGAAGGGTCAATTTACCCAACCCTTCAAAACGTTTGTAAAACCGAAGCTTGCCCAAATGATGGGTTACTTTTTGTCTGGGATTTAGCAAATCATATGTAAAAGGCCTTATCACTTCTGGTTCACCGTTGTTGATGGCCCGATTCAAATCATCTGTGCTACCAATATGGGAAGCCCTCAAAATCGCAATCTCGGCATCATAATAGGAGTAGCGGGCATCCCAACCCCACGTAAACAGATTTTTACCAACATGAATTGACGCTCCAATCTCTTGAACTCCGGTATTGGAGAGTACATAGTCAGGGGTTTCTTGGTCACCTAAGCGTTTGTAGGATACTTGAGGTTTAAAAAACCATCCGTTATCATATATTTTGGTGATTTCAGTCGTCATGCTGCCGCCTCTACCATTGGATACCCCATTTAGCAAGGTTTTACCATATAAGGTGTCCTTGGGAAAGATGCGTTGTGGCTCCAACACAATGGTTCCCCCAATAGCATCGCCACCATACTGTAAAGCAGCAGCACCTTTAACTACAGAAACCGAACCATTACTGTTGATATCGATATTTGGTGCATGTTCATCACCCCATTCCATATCTTGCATACGAACGCCATCATTCAATACTAAAATTCTACTGCCTGAAAGACCATGAATGATTGGTTTGGTAATGGCTGCCCCCGTATTCAATGAAGAAACACCAGGGAGTTCTCGTAGTGCTTCGCCAAGTGTCGCGGTGCTGTAAGACTCCAGAACAGTGGTATTAAGACGTTGTTCAGAGGCTGTATTGGTTTTTTCCCTAGCCGCCTGACCAATTACTTTCACTTCATCCAATTCTTCCAGATGATGTTCTAAAGTCAAATCCAAAGAAGTAGGCCCATCAATGGTTACATCGACCGTAACGGTATTACATTCTGGATGTGCTACCGAAACCGTATAAGAACCTGGACAGATTTCGTTGAGCTGGAACTTTCCAGTACTATCAGAGTATGTGGTTTTGTTTAATTCCAATACTACTATAGTTGCTTTCTCCAAAATCGTTTTGTTATGATAATCGGTCACAGTGCCTGACAAGCTTGCTTTACAGGCCACGGTGTTTTGTCCGTAAAAAGCATTTGAAAACATCACAATGAATAGGACTGTGATGTTGAATGTTTTCAACATATATAAATTCATTATTGCCCTTTAAAAGGGCTAACATATTCTGAAAATCCGAAATTAAGAGAGGGTAGGTGGTGGGCGGACGCAGCGTTTTCTTTCCGCTAAAACGGGAACGAATGGATTATCAAAGAAAACTACAGTGTAAGCGTGATTGTGTTCGAAAAAACCAGGAGCCTGGATTGTTGTGGGCAGCAGATAGGATTCTTGCTGCTTGTCGATAGCTATGGCACAAAGGGTACATTCAATTTCAGAGTCACTGTCATCACAATGTGAAAAAGCATGCAAATCAATCGTCTGCATACACATCAACATCGCAAAAAGAATCACGGCAACAGTCTCTCTCCTCCTTTGCATGCGACGAAATTATACAATTTGATAAGAAGAACAATGTTAATGAAACCTTAATTTACGGGAGTAGAAAGCCTAAACCCATTCGTTTCAACATTTTCTTTTCAAAATTCCAGAAAAATTGAAACTGGCCGAAAAGCCATCCGAAGAAAACCAACAGTACTTGATATATGGGGAAAATGAGCAGGATACGAACAGGCCAATAAATCCAGCTGGAAACGGCATCTTTTTCAAGACCAATAAAATCCGTCAACGGTGAGGCCAATTTTGCAGCGCAACTACCGGTAATGCCGAATACGATAAAAATGACGACTACTTGCAAATTGGAAGTGATGCCCCAACGCTGTTTAAGCTTATCCAGCATAACTATTTTTTCGCAAAAATAAGGTATTAGATGCGAGGAATCCAAGTTCCCAATCGTTGTCCGTACCGCCGTTGAAAATAGATGAAATAGTTGTAGAGTTCGTAGTTCAAATCATAACCATAATCGATACCTGGGTCGTAATTGATTTGCATTTCATATAGTCGCACATCACCGTAACCAGGACCCATCACCCTGCGGTTCCATTCTTGCACCCAGAAATTATTACGGTTTTCCAAAAAGGCTTTAGAGTAGTAGCCTTTCGGCCTTGCAAACCCCCGAAGCCAGGTGTTGAATCCAGGGTCTATAATAACAATTTCATACTCGACTTCTTCGCTTTTTATTTCAACCGCTTCGCCTTCGGTTATCTCAAAAGTCTTTTTCTCTTCTTCAGAAATCACCAGTGCATCCTTAGTGGGAGCACAACTGTTTAGCAACAGTAATAGCATCAGACTGAATGTGCCTGAAATAAATTGTATCTTTTTCATATATAACAAGTTACAAAAAGCCGCTTATTTTAAAAAGCGGCTTTGTAAAATTTTAATATTTGAAAACGGTTATTTCCCGAAAAGCCCTCCAAGAAGACCTCCAATTCCGCCGCTTTTTTGATTGCCGCTGTTCAGCACCATGCCAGCCAAATCATCCATGATGCTTCCATCTCCGTCAGAATCCAAAAAGGACTCAATAAGTGATTGCTGTTGGCCTGCGTTGCTTCCACCACCCATTAATCCGCCAAGCAGTCCGCTCAACGCGTCAGGATTGTTTACACTTTGCTGACGTGTTTGTTGTCCTAAAAAGCCCATTAGGATAGGTGCCGCAATTTTTAAAATTTGTGAAATGGAACCTGCATCTACCCCAGATTTACTGCTTAAAGCATTTTCTACTTGTGATTGTTTGGAACCAAAAACGTGTCCTAAAATTCCTGCGCCATCATCCATTACGTTTTGGTCGACACCGCCGCCGAACAAACCACCCAAGTCGCCTAAAATGCCGCCATCATGTTTTGAACTCAAGGCATTCATAAGGCCTTGGGCACCTCCTGGGGTTGAAGCATTTTTTTTCATAGCACCCATCAGTAAGGGCATGGCCATAGCCATAATTTCAGCTGTTTTGCCTTCAGATTGGCCTGTTTGACCTGCCGCTCCGCTGATAATTTGTTTGCCCATTGGGCTGTTCAATAAATCTAATAATCCAGACATTGTAATGTAGTGTTTAATTGTGGTTAAGGTACAAAAAAGAATGAAGTGGCTACGCTGGATTTTCCTGATAAAAGGCTATAATCTGTTCTGCCAATTCCACTCCGATTCGGTTTTGTGATTCGAGGGTAGATGCTCCTGTATGCGGTGTCAATGAAATTTTAGGATGCATGAGCACCCGAATTTCAGGTTGTGGCTCCGATTCAAATACATCAAGTCCAGCAAAGCTGATGTAGTTTTTATCCAATGCATCCAAAAGTGCTTTTTCATCTACGATGCCACCACGACTGGTATTTATCAAGCCAGCCCCTTCCTTCATTTTTTTTATTTCGTTGTTCCCAATAACATACTCTTTTTGGGCTGGTAGGTGTAAGGTGATGAAATCGGACTGTTGTAAGACGTCTTCCATAGTATTGGATTCTATTTGGAACATTTGGGTTATTCCATTAAAGAATTCAAATTCCAAATCCACCTTTGTGGTTTGGCGGTCATGAAAAATCACTTCCATGCCAAGACCTAATGCTATTTTTGCCACGGCTTGCCCGATTCTTCCAAAACCGATTACACCTAAGGTTTTTCCTTTTAGTTCAGTCCCTGCTGCGTATGCCTTTTTCAACTGCTTGAATTTCTGGTCACCTTCCAGCGGCATATTACGGTTGGCGTCATATAAATATCGTACTCCTGAAAAAATATGAGCGAAAACCAGTTCAGCTACGGATTGTGACGAAGCTGCTGGTGTATTGAATACCTTGACTCCTCTAGCTGCTGCTGCGGTAAGGTCAATGTTATCCAAGCCTACTCCACCGCGACCAACAAGCTTTAGCTTGGGACATTGCTCCAGCAGGGTTTTAGTGACTTGGGTGGCGCTGCGCACCAGCAAAACTTGTATGTCATTTGAATTGATGTAGTCAGAAAGTTGTTCCGGAGCAACTTTTACGGAGTGTACATTATACCCATTTTCTTCTAAGAGAGCAGCACCACTTGCGGCGATGCCATCATTTGCCAATACCTGCACCATGCCTATCCTTTTTTCTCCAATTCACTCATGATGTCCACCAAGACCCCAACACTTTCCAAAGACATGGCATTGTACATAGATGCGCGGTAGCCACCCACTGAGCGATGTCCATTTATTCCGTTGATACCGGCTTCCAAACACATTGTATCAAAAGTTTCCTTCAAAGTTTCATCGGTAATATTGAAGGTAGCGTTCATGGTGGAGCGGTCTGCTTTTGCTGCAAAACCAGAGAATACAGGATTCAGTTCGATTTCGGAATAAATCAAATTGGCCTTCTTCTCGTTTATCTCCTCAATTGCGGAAATACCGCCTAAATCCTTTAGCCACTGAAGTGTGAGCATGGAAACATACACTGGGAATACGGGAGGAGTATTGAACATGCTGTCTTTTCCTGCATGAACACTGTAATCCAACATGGAAGGAATCTGTCGGGAAACTTTCCCTAAGATATCCTCTTTGACAACCACGAGGGTGGTGCCTGCTGGTCCCATATTCTTTTGGGCTCCGGCATAAATCAAATCAAATTGGGAGAAGTCCATGGTCCGTGAGAAAATATCAGAACTCATATCGCAAACCAACGGCACCTCCGTTTTAGGAAATTCCTTGATTTGGGTTCCAAAGATGGTATTGTTGGAAGTCAAGTGAAGGTAGTCAAGTCCTGAAGGAACCTCATATCCTTTTGGGATATAGTTGAAATTCTGGTCTTGCGAAGAAGCTACTTCGTGGATTTCACCCAGTAGGCGCGCTTCTTTAATAGCTTTCAAACTCCAAGTCCCGGTGTTGATGTAACCTGCCTTGGTTTCCAAAAGATTGTATGCGGCCATCAAGAATTGCATGCTTGCTCCACCTTGTAAGAAGAGCGCATGGTATCCTTTTCCTTCCAAACCGAGAAGTTCCAGTGCGAGCGACCGTGCTGTTTCCATAATTTCAACAAATTCCTTGCTGCGATGCGATATCTCGATAAGTGATAATCCAATATCATTCAATTCAACTACGGCCTCAGCGGCTTTTTGCATGACCTCTTGGGGTAAAATGCAAGGGCCTGCACTAAAATTGTGTTTTTTCATTACAATCAGTTGGTGATTCTTTACTTGAAGCGGCAAAGGTCTTAAAAAACTGGCAAATGGGTGTAATCCTGTTCTTGAAAATCACAGGGACCCCAAGAAGGCGAGGGTATCCACATCGTCAGCATAATCAGATAGTGTTGGCCTTTGGGTTTGACCAAACGAAATTGCTTCTGGAATTTCCAAATTTGTAACTACGCATTGTATTGCGTCCTTATTTTTGATAAGAAGCTGTTCTAGGTTTTCCTTTTCAGCATAAAACTCGTAAAAGAGCACGGAGATGGGTGAAGCATGGGAGGTATCTTCTTTTAGCAATAAGAATCCATTGTCTAACAGAGCGATATCACTCATCAAATACACCGCTTTGTTGTAGTCGTAATTGTTTGCGTATTTGTGGTGGTGGATATTGTCTTGGTATTCAAACATAGCTTTAAAGAATAAGTCGAAGTCATAGCCCTCTGGCACGAAAACCTTGGAAACATTACGACAGCCAAGGCCGAAATAACGAAAAACATCCTCCCCAAGCGCCTTGAGGTCCTCAGGGGATTCTTTTCCGGTCAATAGGGCTATGGAGTTTCGATTTCTTCGAATGATATTGGGATATTTCCCAAAATAATGCTCAAAATAACGACTTGTATTATTGCTGCCGGTGGCGATAACAGCATCGAATCCGGCTAAGCGTTCTTCTGTAAATGCGATATGGTTTCTGAGTTCTGGATAGAATTCACATAAGCAATTTCTAACGTAAGGAAGCAGTACATTATCATTTGAAGATAACTTGGCTAGAACCTTGTTTCCAGACAAAAGCACGCACAAAAAGTCATGAAAACCAACCAAGGGAATGTTACCTGCCATCACAATGGCAACGGTTTTTGGTGTTTTAGTTTCTTTGAATCCGTAGGGTGTTACCCATTGCTTCAAAGCCTCCTCGGTTAGCAATAGTCCCCACTCTTGTATTGCCTGATGGAGTTGTTTTTGGGTAAACCATGCATTTTTGCGTTCCGCTTGCAACAACACCTGTTTCAAACCCTCATGTTCAATACCCTCCGGATGTTTCACAAAATCAGAAAAGGTTTGACCAAGTTTAACAAATGCTTCAATCGTGTGCGCTTGTACCGTCATTATATTTGTACACTAGTTGACTAGGGTTTATTTTTGTTCAAAAGTAAGCAAGCCGTGGAAATCGGCTAAAGAAAAAGGAAATTATGGCTATCATTATAACAGACGAATGTATCAATTGTGGTGCATGTGAGCCAGAGTGCCCAAATACTGCAATTTACGAAGGGGCAGAAGAATGGCGATATAGTGACGGAACCTCTTTGTTTGGAACTGTTGTGCTTCCGGGAGGAAAGACTGTGGATGCTGACGAGGTACAGGAACCTATCAGCGATGAAATATATTACATTTCTCCAGATAAGTGTACAGAGTGTATGGGCTTTCACGAAGAACCGCAATGCGCTGCCGTTTGCCCCGTAGACTGCTGTGTTCCCGATGAGAATATTGTAGAAACGGAAAAACAACTTCTAGCGAAACAAAGTTTTATGCATCCAGAGGATTGATAAAGAATCCCTAAAAAACAAAGCCCGAACCTCAAATGTTCGGGCTTCTTTTTTCAAACAAATCAAAGGTATCTACTATCTTTGCCACCCTTAAAACGGTACAAACCATGAAAGCAGGTATTGTCGGATTACCCAATGTTGGAAAATCAACCTTGTTCAATTGTTTATCGAACGCCAAAGCACAAAGTGCGAATTTTCCGTTCTGTACAATTGAACCCAACATCGGCGTGGTGAACGTTCCCGACCATCGCTTGGAAAACTTAGAAAATCTAGTCAATCCACAACAGGTCATTCCAGCAACAGTTGAAATCGTGGATATTGCCGGTTTGGTAAAGGGTGCAAGCAAAGGCGAGGGACTCGGTAACCAATTCTTGGGTAATATTCGGGAAACTGATGCCATTCTGCACGTTTTGCGCTGTTTTGATAACGACAATGTGGTTCATGTCGATGGTTCGGTAGACCCTATTCGCGATAAGGAAACCATTGATATTGAGTTACAGCTGAAGGATTTGGAAAGCGTCGAAAAGAAGCTGGACAAAGTGAGCCGTTCCGCCAAAACGGGCAATAAAGAAGCGCAAAAAGAAGCAGCTGTGCTCAGCACTTTGAAATCAGGTTTAGAAGCGGGGACTTCAGTAAGAGCTATTTCCGTTGGCGAAGATGACTTTCGGGATTACGTGAAACCCCTACAGCTGATCACTGCAAAACCAGTGCTGTACGTATGCAATGTAGATGAAGCTGCAGCAGTTTCTGGGAATGACTACGTAGAAAAAGTGAAAACCATGGTAGCTGATGAAAATGCAGAAGTGCTGTATTTGGCTGTAGGTACTGAAGCTGACATCACCGAATTGGAGACTTACGAAGAGCGCCAAATGTTTTTGGAAGACTTAGGATTATCCGAACCTGGTTCTGCAAAATTGATTCGAGGAGCCTATACGTTGTTGAATCTGGAAACGTATTTTACAGCTGGAGAAAAGGAAGTCAGAGCTTGGACCATTAAAAAAGGTGCTACCGCTCCACAAGCCGCTGGCGTCATCCATACCGACTTTGAAAAAGGATTTATTCGTGCCGAGGTCATTGCCTACGATGACTACATTTCATTGGGTAGTGAACAAAAAGTCAAAGAAGCCGGAAAAATGCGGGTAGAAGGAAAAGAGTATATCGTTAAGGATGGGGATGTTATGCATTTCCGTTTCAATGTATAAATTCATAGCTTAGTATGGTTTGAAAACCAAGTGCTATGAAATCAATCTTTGCTTTTTTCGTTGTTTCCTTGTTTGTTTTAAGTTGTTCGAGTGATGATTCAGGTTCGGCATCACCGGACCCGCAAATGACAACTATTCCAACGCTTACAACTGGGGAAATCTCACAGATAACCGCCAACTCTGCTGCCGCTACCGTAAATATTTCGAATGATGGCGGCGGAACGCTATTGCGAAAGGGACTCTGTTGGGATATCGAACCAAATCCTACTATTTCAGATAGTAGAACCGAAGAGGACACGAACGACTCAAATTTTAGTAGTACCATCACCAACCTCATGCCAAACACTTTATATTATGTAAGAGCTTATGCAAGCAACAGTGCAGGAGTGGGGTATGGCGCCGAACGAACCTTCACCACCTTAGCACAATAGTTCAAAACAGTTTGAAGCATATCTCGGAATTAAGGCTATTAACAGAATAAGCCACCATTTGTTGATTACTTTCCAGAGGGAGCACTTTTATTTTTTTTGTTAAATTCTATATTAGCTTTTATAACCCCCTAAAATGGCACAAACCCAATATACAGAGGACAATATTCGCTCATTGGACTGGAAGGAGCATATCCGTATGCGCCCTGGAATGTATATTGGAAAACTCGGAGATGGCTCATCCGCAGATGATGGCATCTACATCCTTTTGAAAGAGGTTATCGATAACTGTATTGATGAGTTTGTGATGGGGGCAGGAAAGACCATTGATATCAATATTAAAGATAATAGCGTTTCTGTAAGGGATTATGGCCGCGGTATTCCTTTAGGAAAGGTAGTGGATGTGGTTTCTAAAATGAACACCGGAGGAAAGTATGACACCCGTGCGTTCAAAAAATCCGTAGGATTGAACGGTGTTGGAACCAAGGCGGTTAATGCTTTATCCACGAATTTCAAAGTAGAATCCACTAGGGATGGGAAATCAAAAACAGCCTTCTTTGAGACGGGTAACCTGGTTAATGAAGAACTGCTTGACGAAACCTCGCGTCGCCGTGGCACGAAAGTGGTTTTCACTCCTGATGAAACCATCTTTAAAAAATACAAATACCGCAATGAGTATGTAGAGCGGATGCTCAAGAACTACGTCTACCTGAACCCCGGTTTGACGATCGTGTTCAATGGTGAAAAATTTCATTCCGAAAACGGATTGAAAGACCTTCTGGAAGACAATAATAATCAGGAGGACATGCTGTATCCCATCATTCATTTGAAAGGGAACGACATAGAAGTAGCCATCGCGCACCGCCGCACGCAGTACAGTGAGGAATACCATTCTTTTGTAAACGGCCAGCATACTACCCAAGGCGGAACGCATCAGGCAGCCTTTCGTGAAGCTGTGGTGAAAACCATTCGCGAGCATTTTGGGAAGAATTATGAGGCAGCGGATATTCGAAAGTCCATCATTTCTGCGATTTCCATCAAGGTGATGGAGCCGGTATTTGAAAGTCAGACCAAAACCAAATTGGGATCTACTGAAATGGGAGGGAAACTACCCACAGTGCGTACCTATATCAATGATTTTATTGGAAGGTATTTAGACAACTACTTGCACCGAAATACGGAGGTTCGCGATGCCATCCAGAAAAAAATCATGCAAGCTGAAAAAGAACGCAAGGAACTATCCGGAATTCGAAAACTGGCTCGAGAGCGGGCCAAGAAAGCCAGTTTGCACAACAAAAAACTCCGAGATTGTCGAGCACATCTACAAGACATGAAAAACGATAGGAGGTTGGAAACCACGCTGTTTATTACGGAAGGGGACTCCGCTTCTGGCTCAATCACCAAATCGCGTGATGTAAATACGCAAGCGGTGTTCAGTTTGCGTGGAAAACCGCTGAATTCCTATGGGATGTCCAAAAAAATCGTTTACGAGAATGAGGAATTCAATTTGCTTCAAGCGGCTTTGAACATTGAGGATTCTTTGGAGGATTTGCGTTACAACAATATTGTCATTGCGACAGATGCGGATGTAGATGGTATGCACATTCGCTTGTTGTTGATTACCTTTTTCCTGCAGTTCTTCCCAGAACTCATTAAGGAGAACCATCTGTATATTCTTCAAACCCCACTATTCAGGGTAAGAAACAAAAAAGAAACCATTTACTGTTACAGCGAAGAAGAAAAACGGGCGGCTATTCAAAAATTGACCGGCAAACCAGAAATTACCCGTTTCAAAGGTCTTGGTGAAATCTCCCCGGACGAATTCAAGCATTTTATTGGAGATGACATCCGTCTGGAACCTGTAATGCTAGACAAGGCCATGAGCATTGACAACCTGCTCAAATTTTATATGGGCAAAAATACTCCTGACCGTCAGGAATTCATAATAAACAATCTTAAAGTAGAACTTGATTTAATCGAAGAAAACTAACTGTAGTAAAGCCAACAACACTTTATCTTGATGGAAGAAAATGACGCCTTGGACGGTGAAGCGCAAGAACAAGAACATTCCCACTCAGAACAGGAACAGGATACATTAACCCGGGTCACCGGAATGTACAAGGATTGGTTTCTGGATTATGCCTCCTACGTAATTCTGGAACGGGCCGTTCCGGCGATTGAAGATGGTTTTAAACCAGTACAACGCCGTATTATGCATGCCTTAAAGGAGTTGGATGACGGTCGTTACAACAAAGTGGCCAATGTGGTGGGGCATACCATGCAATACCATCCGCACGGTGATGCGAGTATTGCCGATGCCATGGTGCAAATTGGCCAAAAAGATTTGTTGATTGATACACAAGGAAACTGGGGAAATATTCTTACCGGAGATAGTGCTGCGGCTTCCAGATACATCGAAGCCCGCTTGTCAAAGTTTGCGTTGGATGTCGTCTATAGTCCAAAAATCACGGAATGGCAGTTGTCCTACGACGGCCGTAAAAAAGAACCTGTAAACCTACCCGTGAAGTTTCCGTTACTTTTAGCACAAGGCGCTGAGGGTATCGCGGTTGGACTTTCTACCAAAATTCTCCCACATAATTTCAATGAGTTGATTGATGCCTCCATTAAGCATCTCAAAGGGCAACGTTTTAAGCTCTTCCCAGACTTTCCCACAGCAGGCATTATTGATGTCACCAACTACAATGAGGGAATGCGTGGAGGAAAAATCCGTGTGAGGGCGCGTATTTCAACGGTTGACAAGAATACTTTGGTTATCAAGGAAATTCCCTTTGGCACCAATACTTCTTCTTTGATTGATTCCATCTTAAAGGCAAACGACAAGGGTAAAATCAAAATCAAAAAAATTGAGGACAATACCGCGGCAGAGGTTGAAATCTTGGTGCATCTCCCCAGCGGTATTTCTCCCGATAAAACCATTGATGCGCTGTATGCCTTTACAGCTTGCGAGTCATCTATTTCTCCCTTGGGATGCATTATTGAGGATAACAAACCCTTATTCATTGGAGTCAGAGAGATGCTGGTTCGGTCTACAGAAAATACTGTGGAATTACTCAAGTCAGAGCTTGAAATCCAATTGGGTGAACTGGAAGAGCAGTGGCATTTTGCTTCGTTAGAGCGCATCTTCATAGAAAATCGCATTTACCGTGACATTGAGGAGGAAGAAACTTGGGAAGGCGTACTGGCAGCGATAGATCGGGGACTCAAACCCCATACGAAGCATTTAAAACGCGCGGTAACGGAAGAAGATATCGTTCGCTTGACCGAAATCCGTATCAAACGAATTTCAAAATTTGATTTGGATAAGGCTCAGCAATACTTGGATTCCTTGGAAGAACGCATTGCCGAAACCAAACACCATTTGGAGCATTTGGTAGACTATGCCATCGCGTATTACAAAGACCTTAAAAAGAAATACGGTAAAACCCGCGAAAGAAAGTCCGAGATTCGAATCTTTGATGATATTGAAGCCACCAAAGTGGTCATTCGAAACACGAAACTTTACGTCAATCGAGAGGAAGGCTTTATAGGTACTTCGCTGCGGAAGGATGAATATGTTACAGATTGTAGCGATATAGACGACATCATTGTGTTCACGACAAAAGGGCATATGATGGTGACCAAAGTGGACGCGAAAACTTTTGTGGGGAAAAACATTCTGCATGTTGGTGTTTTCAAGAAAAAAGATTCCCGAACCACCTTCAACATGATTTACAAAGAGGGTAAAGGTGGAGCCAGTTACATAAAACGCTTTAACGTTACTTCGATAACCCGTGACAAAATATATGAGCTGGCAGGACCAAAAGCTAGTGCAGAAGTTCTGTATTTCACAGCAAATCCAAATGGTGAGGCCGAAATCGTTACAGTGCATTTACGACAATCCGGTAGCATCAAAAAATTGAAGTGGGATTTGGATTTTGCCGATGTCATCATAAAAGGGCGAGGTTCCAAAGGAAATTTGGTGACCAAGTATTCCGTAAAGCGTATTGAGCTCAAAGAGAAGGGCGTTTCCACCCTTCAACCTCGAAAAATTTGGTTTGACGAGGTGGTCAACCGTTTAAACGTAGACGGTAGGGGAGAACTACTGGGTGCTTTCAAAGGAGAGGATAGGTTGTTGACCATTGACCAAAAAGGAAAGATAAAAACCTTAGTGCCTGATTTGTTGAGTCGCTTTAACGATGACTTGGTGGTTCTTGAAAAATGGAATCCCCAAAAGCCCATATCAGTAATTCATTTTGAAGGAGAAAAAGAGCGATACTACGTGAAGCGGTTTTTGATAGATAATCCTGGGAAGGAAGAAATGGTGATTAGCGAACATCCAAAATCGTACATGGAATTGGTATCAACCGACTGGCGTCCCCAAGTGGAAATAGAATTCTCGAAACCCAGGGGCAAAGAGGCCAAGCCTAATCAAATCATTGATTTGGAAAGTTTTATTTCGGTAAAGGGTATTCGAGCTTTGGGCAACCAACTCACTTCGGAAAAAGTCAAAAACCTAAGCACCTTGGAACCCTTGCCCTATGAAGAGCCAGAGTCCAAAAAAGTAGAGGAACTCGAGGTTGTTGACGAAGAATCAATAGAGCCCGGCAATAACTCTATAGAATCAAACGATGACGATTCTCCTCAGCCTACTTTGTTTTAGAAACTTTTCTGCTTACATTACGTTCAAACACCAAACCCACTAACTATTTTTCATCCTTATGGATTTAACTAACCCTTTGGTTTACGGCGTCCCCGTATTCATAGCATTTATTTTATTCGAACTGGCCTATAGCCATCATCACGGAGACCATGATTTGTACAACTGGAAAGATTTGGCAGCCAGTGGTTTTATGGGCGTCGGTTCCGCACTAATAGGCCCTTTATTCAAAGTGATTTTTGCGATAGTATTGTTTGAGGGAGTTTATGCAGTTTGCAATCCCTTGGTGGATGGAGTCCATCAAAATGTTTTGGGATACGAGTCTTTTGGCTACGCCTGGTACATATGGTTGTTATGCCAACTTGCAGATGATTTCACCTACTACTGGTTCCATCGCGCGAACCACGAGATTCGAATATTATGGGCCGCACACATTGTGCATCATTCTTCCGATAATTTCAATTTGGGGACCGCTGTTCGTAATGGATGGTTCACCATTTTGTACAAACCACTTTTTTACATGTGGATGCCCGCCATCGGTTTCCCGCCTGAGATGGTTGTGGTGTGTTTGGGTATAGAGGCTTTATGGCAATTTCAATTGCATTCCGTTTATGTTCCTAAGCTTGGCTTTTTGGAGAAGATTTTCAATACGCACACTATGCACCAAGTACATCATGCTCAGAATGTGGAGTATTTGGATAAAAACCATGGAGGCTTCTTGAATATTTTTGACAAAGTGTTCGGTACTTGGAAAGAGTTGGATGACGATATTGATGTTAAGTACGGGGTCATTCACTCGCCGAATTCCTATAATCCAGTGGTGATTTTGACCCATGAGTTCAAGGATATTTGGAACGATTTCAAAAAGGCCAAAAAATGGTCACATAAGTGGATGTATGTTTTCGGCCCTCCAGGCTGGAGCCACGACGGAAGTACACTTACTGTTAAGCAGCAACAGGAACAGTTTGCCGAGCAAAAGAAAATGCACCCAAAAATAGCCTTTCAAAGACCGAACTAAATTCGAAATTATAGCATTTAGTTTTCGCTGGCGGCAGCTTTCTTTTTGTTCTTCTTCATACGCAAATCAAAGAACTCTACCATTAAGGAAAAGGTAATGGCGAAGTAAAGGTACCCTTTTGGAATCGCCCCGATTTCATTGTCAAATACCACTAAATGCGAAAGGTGCGCCGCTTCGGTAATAAGCATGAACCCGATTAGAATCAAAAAAGAAAGCCCCAAGATTTGTACTGAAGGGTGGCGGTTCACAAACTCGCCAACTGGATTAGCGAACAGCATCATTATGACTACTGAAATGACAACAGCCGTTACCATAAGTACCAATGCATCTGTAGGGTTGGGGGATATACCATTGGTCATCCCTATAGCCGTTAGTATGGAGTCAAAAGAGAAAACAATATTAATGACCGTGATTTGAACAATGGCGTTGGTCAGTGAAGAAGAACGCGATTTGGTTACTTCGCGTTCGTCATGTCCACGGTCTTCAATTTTTTCATGAATCTCCTTGGTACTTTTGTAGAGTAGAAAAAGCCCCCCTGCAAAGAGAATCAGAGCTTGCCAACTTATTCCACCAGTAATCCAGTCGTAATCCAAAACCATAAAGGGTTTTTTCATTTTGGTAAGCCAGGTAATTCCAAAGAGTAAAAGGATACGCATTCCCATGGCGAGTACCAATCCTAGGTTAGTTGCTTTTTTCCGGTCTTGTTTTTCAAGTTTTCCGGCAGCAATGGAAATAAAAATAATGTTGTCAATCCCTAAAATGATTTCCAAAAAGGTTAGGGTCAAAAGCACCATCCAGGCGTCGGGACTAGTAAAAATTTCGAACATGGTTAGTGTATTTGAAATGCGGTTCCTCTGAATTTTTTTGATTCTCCCACTGCTCCATACTCAAAGGTATATGAAGAATCGGTTGTGGTGAGTATTTTAATATGAATTGATTTTTCCTCTGCTTTACTTTTTGGATTCTTGTTTTTGAGAATGTACTCGCAATTATTTATCCAGCGAATTTCTGAGGTATCTCGTTGCCCTTCGAAAGATTCCACTTCCATTTTTTCAAAGCGCTCGAAAGTAGTTTTTATAGTTTTTCCAGAAATCTCAGTAGTGAACGTAAATTTTCCAGTTTTAAAATTGTCGCAGTTTCTTTCTGGTGGAGGACTGCACTGTGCCAGCAAGAACAAAACAAATAGGGCTAAAAAATACTTTAACATAAATGCAAGGTACAGCCTTTAAGATTTAAACGAAATAGCTTTATTCATTTTTTGGGCTCAAATACCTCCATGCTTCCGTCATTGTAAAAAAGAATCGTTTTGACCAATTGTCGCGACTCATTTAAAGTGCTCGCTTTTTTCAAACTTAGATTTGGAACTGCTTTGGTTTGCACTTTGGGATTTTGGAAAGAGGGGGTAGAGGAGGTGGGAAAATCGCTCTCACCTTTCAGAAACCAATCCAAGCTTACCTCTGAGAAAGTATTCACCACTTTCATGACAAAATCAAGACTTGGCTTGTTCCGCCCATTCAAGATATGGGATACGCTAGACCGCTGGACACCCAATGCATCGGCCAAGCCTGAAGTGGTCATTTCCCGATGTTCCATGATAACTTGTAATCTTTGAATCAGAGCTTCCTTCACAATTGTAAAATTACAATTCCATCGCTTAGAAAATACATTCGAGCGAGAATTTCAGGTGAATAAACCAATCTTTTTCTTAATGTTTTAAATAAAATAATATAATTTAAAATATTGAAATACAATTGATTATATATTATATTACACATCTGTGAATTATATTTTAAAATATGTTTACAATTGTATCAATTTTTACTTTAAGATGTTACACTTGTAAATAATACATCGCTTATTTTTAGGGTATGATATACCCTTATCCTACTTATAAAGTACCTACAGTAGAAGGTCGTTACATTACGTTAAGTGACCTTGACTCTTTTCGGGAAGCATATCCCAAAGTCCCATGGGCGATCCTTGGGAAATCAGTGGAAGGACAAAATATCTATGGTGTTTTCTTGGGCGAAGGAGAACGAAAGATATTGGCATGGTCCCAAATGCATGGAAACGAATCGACGACTACAAAAGCGGTTTTAGACCTGTTCCATTTTTTGGTTTCAGATAATGCTTTGGCACAAGAGATCTATTCCCAATGTCAAATTTTGGTGTTGCCGATGGTAAATCCTGATGGGGCCAAAAAGTATACTCGGGTCAATGCAAATGCCGTTGATTTGAATAGAGACGCTAAGGAACGGACTCAGCCTGAAAGTGAGGTTCTGCGTTACGTATACGATTCATTCAAGCCAGACTTTTGTTTTAATCTTCATGACCAAAGGACCTTGTTTAGTGCAGGAAGGCATCCCAAACCCGCCACCGTATCCTTTTTATCGCCTTCAGAGGATGAAGCACGAACGATTACCGATACACGAAAAATCGCAATGGCTTTGATTTCGGCTATGGCTGATAAACTAAGTAGTGAAATTCCCGGTCAGGTCGGCCGATATGATGATGCATTCAATGAAAATTGCATTGGTGATTCACTTCAAATGGCTGGGACACCAACCATATTGTTCGAGGCGGGTCATTTTCCTGAGGACTATGAACGTGAGCAAACCAGAAAGTACATTTTCGAGGCAATGTTGGAAGCACTTCGCGTCATAGCACAAGACCAATTGGAAGACCAGGCTTGGGAAAACTATTTTGATATTCCAGAAAATGAAAAATTGTTCTACGATATGATTTTGAAGAATCCCAGTGTGCTTTATACCAAATTAGAAAAGAGCGATGTTATTGGAATTCGATATGAGGAACAATTAAAGCGAAAGAAAATACATTTTGTGCCTAAGTGCGAAAAATTGGAACCAGACCATGGGTATTTCGCACATAAGGTTTTGGATTGTTCTGAAACTTCTGATTTGGAGGATTTAAAAAAGAACAAACCCTTCTTCAAAGCATTGACCAAACAACTTGATACTTTGCCGATTTGAGTCTTAGCTTGCATTTTTTTCAAAAAAAATGCGGTTTTATTACGTTAATTTTTCCGAATCACTATTTTTGTTACAAATACTACCATTATGAGCAAAGTGAAACTTGATGAAATTGACCACCAGATATTGGATATGTTGATTGACAATACCCGTACTCCATTTACGGATATTGCCAAAAAACTTTTGATATCTGCAGGTACTGTTCATGTTAGGGTAAAAAAGATGGAAGAGTCCGGAATCATCAAAGGCTCTTCATTAACGCTAGACTACGTAAAATTGGGATACTCCTTTATTGCATATGTGGGTATTTTTCTAGAAAAAACACACCAAACCAAGTTCGTTTTGGAGCGTTTGAATCAAATACCTTACGTAACCGTGGCGCATATCACCACAGGCAAGTTCAATATCTTTTGTAAAATTCGCGCAAGAGACACCACACATGCGAAGAATATCATCTTCAAGATCGATGATATCGATGGTATAAGCAGAACAGAAACCATGATTTCTTTGGAAGAGAGCATCAACGACAAAAAACGATTGATGCACACCATTTTCAACGAACTTTAGATAAACCGACTTCGGTTATCCAAATTAGTGAAATTAGGTAGCGACTAAGCTAGTAGTTCTTGGTCAGCTTCTGGGTCGTTTTCGTTTTCAGTCAACGTACTTTCTTCAGGAATGTTCTTGTCCAGTTCTTTTTCGATGTTTTCCTCAAAATTGGTAATGAAATTGGATAAGCTTTTACTGATTTTGACCAGGTAAACCGTATCTTCTGTCTTTACCTCAACGGCTTCGACAATTTCGCCATTGGGTTTTTTCAAGGTAATGATATCCTCGTCGCCGTAGCCATAAGGATAAAGGTCAATAAGAAGCGCTGCAACGCTATGATCAAGTTTTTTGTAGTCGATTAGAATCCGTTTCATGTTAGGTGCTTATTACGTCACCTAATCTATCAAATTTTAAAAACGGTTTTTGCAAAGAGTTGTCAAACTAAAGGAACTAGTATATCAACTCCTTATTCATTGTAGTAAGCGAAAGCTTTGGGTATCAAATCCTCTGGTACACGAACATCGATGACCGCTTCGCCGATGCTTTGTAGCAGTACAAAGTTGACATCACCATGGGAATTCTTCTTATCGTACTTCATTAAATCAATGATGATTTCAATATCCTCTGGACCAAACCCAACTTTTGGAAAATGTTTCAAAAAGGTAGCTTTGATTTCATTTACCGCTACTTTGGATAACCCTTTGAGTTCGTGACTTAGAAATGCCTCCAAAATCATTCCCACTGCAATGGCTTCGCCATGCAGAAGTGTTTCCTTTTTGGGATTGTCCAGGCAATACGACTCAATGGCATGGCCTAAGGTATGCCCGAAATTCAAGATTTTTCGTAGGTTCTGTTCTGTCGGGTCTTGCAGAACTACTTCGTTTTTAATGGCGATTGAAGTTTGTATGTGGGCTGGGTCGCTAAAACGTTCCGTGATTTTCAAGTGGTCCCAATAGGTTTCATTTTGGATAAGCCCGTGTTTCAGCATTTCCGCGTACCCGCTTACTAATTGTCTTTCTTCTAAAGTATCTAGCAGTTCTGGTAACACCAAAACCATTTGAGGCTGATTGATAACACCTATTTGATTCTTAAGTGAACCCAAATCCACTCCAGTTTTACCACCGATAGAAGCGTCTACCATAGCAAGGAGGGTAGAAGGAATATTGATGAAATCAATTCCCCTTTTAAAGGTAGAAGCTATAAATCCGCCCATATCCGTCAAGACCCCACCACCGAGGTTTATCAATAGACTTTTACGGTCGGCTCCTTTTTGGGAGAGCGCTTCCCATAAACGTAAACAGCTCGCAATATTTTTGTTTTCTTCGCCAGAGGAAATGGTTAACACTGCACTGACAAAAGGCTCGAAAATCGGCATCATTTTCGGAAGGCACAACCGCTCTGTATTTTCGTCTACCAAAACAAAAACCTTGGAGTAATCGCGCGTATTCATATGCTGTTGTAGGGCAGCTTTTGCCAAATCAGCCATATGCACTTCGTAAGTACCGGATAGAATTGATTCCATAACCCAAATCTGACTACTAAATAAAAACTATTTTATCGATAATCTTATCTGAACCCTACTTATATTTGATTTGTTAATGGATTAGCAAAAATGAACGTAAATTTTGAGAATACTGCAACTGCTTTCGAACTCAAATCGGATTCAGAATTGGAAAGAGCTTATTTTCTTTTTCGGCTTATTGCCAATGAACCTTTGGTGCGGATTGGCACAGCAGTAACCAACTTTGCCATAAAGGCACACCTTCCCGTTGAGGGGTTGATTCGGGCTACGGTTTTTGACCATTTTTGTGGGGGTACCCATGAAGAAGATTGTTTGCCCGTGATTGACAAAATGTTTGAAAAAAGAGTGCACTCCATTTTGGATTATTCGGTAGAGGGAAAAGAAGTGGAGGAGCAGTTTGATTTCGCTATGAATAAAACGCTAGAGGTGTTGGATTTTGTGAAGGAGAAAGATGCTATACCTTTTGCTGTATTCAAACCAACCGCTTTTGGACGTTTGGACCTTTTTCAAAAAGTAGGGGAAAAGGCA
>ERZ1740070.611-NODE-611-length-23948-cov-7.394425_pt1 | contig 23948 bp, 18 predicted proteins | sample MGYA00581734_ERZ1740070 | MGnify/ENA primary metagenome ERZ1740070 (study PRJEB43018, sample SAMN04849744) | marine metagenome | isolation source: floating plastic debris | place: Pacific Ocean | collected 2008-09-01 | study: EMG produced TPA metagenomics assembly...
GTGGTGGGGTCGTTTCTGGGGTGGTCGCTGTTCCGGTTTGTGTGTGGGTTTTTGGTGTTGTTTGCTGCGTGGCACTACAAGCGGCAGGCGGACCCGACGTGCGAACCGTTTGAGGTGGTGCCGTGCGATGGGTTCGTGACCGAGGCGACGTTTGCGCTGCCGATTTACACGTGGCAGCCTGGTGCAGAGGTGGCCGCGGAGATATTGGCGTGGTGGGACGCGAATCGCGAGGCCGGGAAGGCGAGCGTGCTGTGCGCGTACGGGCTTGGCAAGGCGCAGCGGGTGCTGGGCGAACTGGCGCGGCTGACGGACCGGCCGGTGTACATCCATGGTGCGCTCGAGGCGATGACGCGGGTGTATCGCGAGGCGGGCGTGGAGATGCTGCCGGCGTGGACGATCGCGCGAAGCGTGAAGGGTGGGAAGGGGCGAACGCCGATGCGGGGGCAGCTGGTGCTTGCGCCGCCGGGTGCGGTGAACTCGCCCTGGGTGCGTCGGCTTGGGTCGGCGAAGGATGTGGATGTGGCGTTTGCGTCGGGGTGGATGCGTGTGCGGGGTGTGCGTCGTCGGCGGGGGTATGACCGGGGCTTTGTGATCTCGGATCACGCGGACTGGCCTGACTTGTTGCGGACGATCGAGGAGACGGGCGCGACGAGTGTGCGCACGACGCATGGGTACAGCGAGGTACTCGCGCGGCATCTCGCAGAGCGTGGGCTCGACGCTCGGCCGCTCGAGACGACCTACGGGAATGATGAAGGGGCTGGCGACCTTGGCGCGAACGGCGAAGGCATCGAAGGCGGCGACGCATGAAGGCGTTTGCGGAGCTGTTTGAGGCGATCGATCGAACGACGTCGACGAATGCGAAGGTCGACGCGATGGTCGCGTACTTTGCCGATGCGGATTCGGCGGACGCGGCGTGGGCGGTGCGGGTGCTTGCGGGCGAGCGGGTGAAGCGGCTGGTGCCGAGGGCGGTGCTGCACGAGTGGTTGCTTGAGCGGGCGGGGGTGAGCGCGTGGTTGGTGGAGGAGTCGAGCTCGGTTGTGGGGGATTTCGCGGAGACGGCCGCACTGCTGCTCGAGTCGGCGGGGCATGCTGGATCGGATAGTGGTGCGGAGCGGTCGCTCGCGAGTTGGTTTGAGGATCGAATTCTGACTTTGCGTGGGATGGATCGGCAGGAGCACGTCGCACGGATCGACGCGTGGACGCGGGAGGTTTCGGGGACGGAACTGTTTGTGGTGCTCAAGCTGGTGACCGGGGCGCTGCGGGTGGGTGTGTCGCGGACGCTGACCGAGCGGGCGATCGCGCGGGTGGCGGGGGTGGAGCAGAGTGCGATCGCGCATCGGCTGATGGGGTCGTGGGACGCGACGCCGGAGTTCTGGGAGCGATTGGTATCGGCGGATACGGGCGAGGCGGAGGCGGGGCGGCCGTACCCGTTTTATTTGGCGTCGCCGGTCGATCCGGGTGTGGCGATCGGTGATCAGCTCGGGGATACTTCGGATTGGCTCATGGAGTGGAAGTGGGATGGGATTCGTGCGCAGGTGATCAAGCGGGCCAGCGAGGTGACGGTCTGGTCGCGCGGCGATGAGAACATGACCGAGCGGTTCCCGGAGGTGACCGATGCGGCGGCTCGGCTGCCGGATGGGACTGTGCTCGATGCGGAGCTCGTGTGCTGGGATGGGGAGCGGGTGTTGCCGTTCGCGGTGTTGCAGCGGCGGATTGGGCGGAAGGTGCTCAGCGCGGCGGTGCTGCGCGATGCGCCGGCGGCGGCGATCGCGTATGACGTGTTGGAAGTCGATGGCGAGGACGTGCGAGCGCGACCGCAGCGCGAGCGGCGGGGGATGCTTGAGCGGGTCGTGGGCGAGCTTGCGGCGACGCGGGTGATGGTGAGCGAGCGGGTGGAACTGGCGTCGTGGGAGGAGGCGGCGGCGCTGCGTGAGATGTCGCGCGAGCGGGGGACCGAGGGGTTTAGGGGTGTGTTTTGTTGTGGGGGGGGGGGGGGTTTGTGGGGGGGTGGGGGGGGGGGGGGGGGGGGTATGTGGAAGGTGGATCCGCTGACGGTGGACGCGGTGATGGTGTATGCGCAGCCGGGGCGGGGTCGGCGGGCGAACCTACTGACGGACTACACGTTTGCGGTGTGGGATGGGGAAGAGCTGGCGCCCGTAACGAAGGCGTACTCGGGGCTCGATAACGAGGAGATCGCCGAGGTGGATAAATGGATCCGTCGGCACACGACCGAGCGTTTCGGGCCTGTGCGTGCTGTGGAGCCGACGCGGGTGTTTGAGATCGCGTTCGAGGGGATTGCGCGATCGACGCGGCACAAGTCGGGCGTGGCGCTGCGGTTTCCGCGGATTGCGCGGGTACGCGACGACAAGCCCGCGGCGGAGGCGGACACGCTGGATACGCTGACTCGGCTTATTGATGGCGAAACGCGCGAAGACAACTCGGAGCAGTGAAGCGGCGGCGTGTGATGCGCCCGCGATGCTTGATCGCCTGCGTGATTGGATGCGGGGGCGTGGGTGGGAGCCGTTCGCGTTTCAGGAGGAGACGTGGGCGGCGCAGGTCGCGGGGCGGAGCGGGCTTGTGCACGTGCCGACGGGCGCTGGCAAGACGTACGCGAGCTATTTAGGGGCGCTTGCGAACGTGATGGCCGAGGGCGCGCGTGGCGAACTGGGCGGCCTGCGAATTGTGTACATCACGCCGTTGCGTGCGGTGTCGCGGGATATCGAGAAGGCGCTGCGGCTGCCGGTGGACGAGCTTGGGCTGACCGATGAGCTTGGGATCAAGGTTGAGGCGCGGACGGGGGATACGTCGTCGAGCGTGCGGGCTCGGCAGAAGCGGTCGATGCCGAGCGTGCTGATTACAACGCCCGAGTCGTTGTCGCTCTTGATGAGCTACGCGAACGCCCGGGAGTTGCTCGGCGGGGTGTCGTGCGTGATCGCGGACGAGTGGCACGAGTTGCTGGCGAGCAAGCGGGGGACGCAGACGGAGCTTGCGATGGCTCGGCTTCGGGCGTGGAATCGGGCGCGGGATGAGGACCTGCGGACGTGGGCGTTGTCGGCGACGCTTGCGAATCTGGACGAGGCGGCGCGGGCGGTGGCGGGGACCGGCGGTGAGGCTGTCGTGGTGGGGGGGGAGCTGAAGCGGGATGTCGTGTTGCGGACGGTGATTCCGGATGATGTCGAGAAGATGCCCTGGGCGGGGCATCTGGGTATCCGGATGATCGATCAGGTTGCGGCGGACTTGGATATCGAGCGGTCGACGCTGGTGTTTGTGAACACGCGGTCGCAGGCCGAGCGGTGGTTTCATGCGCTCGAGCATGCGAGGCCCGAGTGGCGTGAGCGCATGGGGCTGCATCACGGGTCTATCGATCGGGCGACGCGCGAGAAGCTCGAGGCGGGGCTGAAGGACGGGTCGGTTCGACTGGTGGTGGCGACGAGCTCGCTTGATTTGGGCGTGGACTTTGCGCCGGTGGAGCGGGTGTACCAGGTGGGGTCGCCCAAGGGGATTGCGCGGGTGATGCAGCGGGCGGGGCGGGCGTCGCACAGGCCTGGCGAGGCGTGCGAGATCACATGCGTGCCGACGTATGCGCTCGAGCTGCTCGAGATCGCGGCGGTTCGGCGGGCGATGGCGGCGGGCACGGTCGAGCCGAGGCGGCCCGAGCGGAAGCCCTTCGATGTGCTCGCGCAGCACATGGTGACCGTGGGGCTTGGTGGCGGGTTTACCGAAGACGCGTTGTACGAAGAGGTTCGCGCTTCGGCGGCGTACGCGGACCTGACGCGTGAGGAGTTTGACTGGACGTTGAGTCTGGTTGCCGAGGGGGGCGGGACGCTCTCGGCGTATCCGGAGTATCGGAAGATCGAGCGTGATGAGGAGGGCGTGTGGCGCGTGCCGGGCAAGCGCGTGGCGCAGCTGCACCGGCTGAACGTGGGGACGATCTCGGGCGACGCGACGATGGACATCCGCTTTGGGAGCGGGAAGCGGCTCGGATCTATCGAGGAGAACTTCGTTAGCAAGCTGCGGAAGGGGGAGAAGTTTGTCTTTGCGGGGCGGACGCTCGAGTTTGTGCGCGTGCGGGAGATGACGTGCGTGGTGAAGCCCGCGTCGGGGCGGAGCAACCACACGCCGATCTGGTCGGGCACCCGGCTGCCGATCACGGAGTCGATGGGCGAGGCGGTGCGGGCGGTGCTGGCGGAAGCAGGGGATGGCGAGGCGTGGTGTGACGAGCTTGCTGCGGTCGCGCCGATTGTTGCGGCGCAGGCGTCGGCGTCGGCGATTCCGCAGGGGGGGCAGTTGCTTGTTGAGCAGTGCTCGACGCGCGAGGGGGAGCACCTTTTCGTGTATCCCTTCGAGGGTCGGCTCGTGCATGGGGGGCTTGCGTCGGTCGTGGCGCTGCGACTCTCGCGGCTTGAGCCGGCGACGTTCACGGTGTCGGCGAATGACTACGGGTTTGAGTTGCTCACGGCGAAGGGGTATCCGTTTGCCGAGCGGTTCGGTTCGGAGCTGTTTTCGCCGGAGGAGTTGGTCGAGGACACGCTCGAGGCGGTGAACCTCGGGGAGTTGAGCAAGCGGCAGTTTCGCGAGGTGGCGCGTGTTGCGGGGCTTGTGATGCAGGTGTACCCGGGTCAGCACAAGTCGGCTCGGCAGGTGCACGCGACGAGCGGGCTGATCTATGACGTGCTGCGCGACTTTGATCCGGGGAATCTACTTTTGAAGCAGGCGGAGCGTGAGGTGATGGAAAGGCAGTTTGAGCGGAGCCGACTGTCGCGGGCGATGGAGCGGCTGATGGGTTCGGAGGTGGTGTACGCTGGGGTGCATCGGCCGACGCCCTTGGGGTTGCCGTTGGTCGTTGAGCGTGTGGGCGGGCAGATCTCGAGCGCGACGCTTGCGGAGCGTGTGGAAAGGATTCGGGGGCAGTGGCGGAAAGACCGGAAGCCATCGGCCAGCGTGCGGGTGATCCCTGCACCCAAGGCGGCGACGAGGCAGTCGGCGACGTCTGGCTAGAGGTTGGCACTGCGCGGGAGTGCGTGTGCCTGACGCCCGATCGTGCGGTGTGGTGGCCGGGCGGTGCGGATGGCGGTGCGCTGTTGATCGCCGATACGCACTGGGGCAAGAGCGAGACGCTCCGGCGAATGGGCGCGGGCGTGCCGGGCGGCGTGCTCACGGAGCAGCTTGGTCGGCTGGGCGGGTTGATCGCGCGGTTTGGTGCTCAGCGTGTGGTCGTGGTCGGTGATCTGTTGCACGCGGGGATCGGGATCACGCCGTCGCTTGTTGATCGTGTGGGCGAGTGGGTGGCGGCGACGGGCGTGGTGCTTGAGGTTGTGCCGGGGAACCATGACCGGGCGATCGAGCGGGTGGTCGAGCCTTGGAATCTGGTGATGCGCGATGCGGTGCATCGCGAGGGGGCTTTTGCGTTTGTGCATGACCCGGCGGATGCAGGTGCGGTTGATGCGTATGCGTGGTGCGGGCACGTGCATCCGGGCGTTCGGCTTGCCGGGGGCGGGGATGCGGTGCGTGTGCCGTGTTATGTGATGGGGGAGCGGGTGGGTGTGTTGCCGGCGTTTAGCTCGTTTACTGGACGTGGTGGTGGGCGCGGTGGCGGGCGAGTTGGTGATGACGCGGCGGTCTTTGCGATCGCGGGGGACCGGGTGGTGCAGGTGTAGGGTGGTTGGGTCCGGGGAGGCACTGACCCATAGAGCCGGGTCAGTGGCACGGGCTGACATCGTCCGTCATTGAGAGGCTGCGAGTTCGCGGGCGCGGTCGAAGAGGGCTTTGTGTTTGGCGAGCGAGAAGTCGGCGCGGGCGGCGGCGGCGATGGTTTGGTCTTGTGCGATCTGGTTGGTGTTTCGGCGGATGCCCAGGCCGAAGGGGCCGAGGGTGTCGTATGCGCGGGCGATGGACTTGTCGGTGTCGGCGACGAGTGGGAAGGCGAGGTTGTGCTTCTCGGCGAAGCGTGCGTGGGAGTCGGCGGACTGGGGGCTGATGCCGACGATCGCGACGCCGGGGAGGTTTGGGATCGCGTCGCGCATGGTGCACGCTTGCTTGGTGCAGACGGGCGTGAAGTCGGCGGGGTAGAAGTAGGCGAGGACGGGCTGGGCGGCGGCGAGGGTGTGGAGTGTGGTGGGCGATGTGGGGGCGGGAGTGGGGGAGGGGATGGCGAAGTCGGGGGCGGGTGAGCCTGGGGTGAGCATGGGCGGTGGCCTTTGTGAAGTGGTGGGTGGCGAGGTGAAAAAGTAGCGGGGTTGGCGGTGTGCGGCCGAGGTTTGGAGCGATTCGTGGCGGAGCCGTGGGTGGATGGGCGGGCCGGAGGGGCCGCATGAACACCTGCACGGAGGCGACGCGATGCGTATCGACAGCGGAACAAGCAGCGGTTTCACGGGCGGACTTCAGAACGGCATCAGCGCTGCGCTGGCGTTGCAATCATCGTCTCGGCTCGAGCGAGCGGGTATCGCCACACGAGTTGGGTCGTTTGCGGGTTCGTTCGCCAACACGCGGCCGACGGTTAACGCGGCTGGCCCGATTGGCGGGAGCGCGTCGGCGATCGGCGACCTGGGGCGGCAGCTTGCGGAGCTCCGCACGCTGATCGAGCGGGGCGACGGCAAGGGGCCGGGGCTCGGGCTCGATATGGGCGAGATCGAGCGGCTGGCAGCGGCTGTGGACCGGGCTCTCGGCGGTGCGTCGCAGTCGGCGAGTCCGTACGTGATTGATGATGTGGACTTTGTCGTGGCGAACCCGGAGGTGACGCGCGCGACGATTCCGAATGGGGGATCGGTTGATGTGAGCGTGAGCGTCGCTGTTCCCGGCGAACGAGCTGGTCTGTTCATGAATTTTCAGCGGAGTCAGCTCGATCTGAATACTGGCAGCGCTTTCGTCGTTGAGCTTGGCACACAGCTCGGTTCAGTGCAGCTCTCGTTTGGCTCCGGTACGAGCCTCGACTCGATCGTTCAGGCCATAAACACCGAAGGGACAGCGATTGGACTACGCGCGGATGTGGAGCGGTCTGCGCCATTTACGCCCTTTGAGTCGTTCTATCAAGGCATAAAGGTGACGAGCTTCGACCTGGGTGAAGATGCGATCGTAAGCGTCCGGGTCATTGATGACGGCGGAGCAAATGCATCATTCTTGGATAATCAGTTCGGCGTGATGCCCATCGGTGGTGAGCCGGGCTCGCTGCCCGATATTGACTCGGCGCTGACGTTTGCAACCATGGCGCGTAATGGGCTGGAACTGAGCGATCGCGGAGAGGACATGCGTGCCTTCATAAACGGATATGAAGCAACCGTGAGTGGTCAAAGCATAAGTATCGACGAGCCGGAGCTCGCGGTCTCGATGGACCTGCGAAGAATCGGTTTTGCACCTGGCAGCCGGTTTGGGGCCAACTTCACAGGCTTTGGGCGGGCGTTCACGATTCGGGCTGCGGACGATGCGCGCTTGGGCGCGGGCGGACAGTCGCTTCTCGATGGCGTTGGATCGGGTGATCGTGAGGGGTCGCTTGCGGCGATCGATCGGTTGCTTGATGCGCTTGGTGCGGATGCGCGTCGGCCTGGGCTTGCGTTCGATGGGCGCGGGTAGTTGGTAGCCTGCCCGGTATGACGGGCAACGGATCAGCAGCGGCGGCACCCGGTCAGATGGCAAGTCAGACAGCGGCGCGGTTTCGGCCGTTTGGCACAACGATCTTTGCGGAGATGACGGCGCTTGCTCGCGAGCATGGGGCTGTCAATCTGTCGCAGGGGTTTCCGGATTTTGATGGGCCAGACGTCGCGAAGGCGGCGGCGCGGGCGGCGATCGAGGCGGGGGAGAACCAGTATGCGCCGCTGGCGGGTCGGCCGGAGTTGCTGGCGGCGGTGGCGCGGTCGTCGGGCGCGACGCTGGGGTTTGAGATTGATGCGGCGGCTGAGGTGACGGTGACGCCGGGGTGTACGGGCGCGCTGGCGGCGGTGATGCTTGGTTTGCTTGAGCCGGGCGACGAGGTGGTGCTGTTTGAGCCGTACTACGACTCGTACCGCGCGGCGGTGGCGATGGCGGGTGCGGTGCCGAGGTTTGTGGCGCTGCGCGAGGGCGGTGGTGAGGCTGGGGACGGGTTCGGGTTTGATGTCGATGAGCTTCGGGCTGCGTTTGGGCCGAGGACGCGGGCGGTGGTGGTCAACACGCCGCACAATCCGACGGGGAAGGTGTTTACGCGCGAGGAGTTGGGACAGATCGCGGCGTTGTGCTGCGAGCACGATGTGATTGCGGTGAGCGATGTGGTGTACGAGCGGCTTGTGTTTGCGGGCGAGCACGTTTCGATCGCGTCGTTCGATGGCATGCGTGAGCGGTCGGTCGTGTGCTCGAGCTTGGGGAAGACGTACTCGCTGACGGGCTGGAAGGTCGGGTGGGCGATTGCGCCGGCACGGCTGACGGCGGGCATCCGGGCGGCGCATCAGTTCTTGACCTTCAGCGTGCCGGGGCCTTTGCAGCTCGGGGCGGTCGCAGCGCTTGAGCATGCGGACGGGTACGTCGCGGGGATGCTCGAGTCGTTCCGCGAGGCGCATCGTCGGCTTGCGACGGCGCTCGCGGCGGTGGGGTTTGATGTGAAGCGGACGGATGGGACGTACTTCGTGATGGTGGACCATCGGCGGGTGTCGGCGGCGCTTGGGGTCGGAGGCGATGTTGGGGGCGATGTGGAGATGGCGCGATACATGGCGGAGCACGTTGGGGTCGCGGTGGTGCCGCCGAGCTTTTTCTACGAGCGGCGTGAGTTGGGCGAGCATTTGCTTCGGTTCTGTTTTTGCAAGCGGCTTGAGACGATCGACGCGGCGGCAGAGCGCATCCGCGAGCGGCTGGGCGGGGTTGTGGACGGGGTGGCGGTGTGAACGCGGGCGAGATCGTGCGGGGGCTGGCAGATGCTGCGATTGCGGCGGCGGACCCGGCCTGCGCGGTCCGGCGGGCGTGGGAGGGTGCGCGGATCGACGCGGCTGGGCGTGTGACGCTGCTCGCGATCGGCAAGGGGGCACTCGGGATGGCGGGCTGTGCTATCGAGCTGCTTGGCGATCGGCTGGCGGGCGGCGTGGTCCTTGCCCCGGCGGCGTTGGTCGAGCGCGGCGGGGCGAAGGTTGATGGTTTGGAACGCGTGGGGCTTGGGGTTCTGGGGTGTGATCATCCGGTGCCGACCGAGCGGAACGTCGCGGCGGCGGCGTGTGTGGAGCGGGTGGCGCGCGAGGCGGGTGAGGATGACCTTGTGCTGGTGCTGTTGTCGGGTGGTGGGTCGGCGTTTGTGTCGTCGCCGGCGGAGGGGCTTGGGCTTGATGACGTGCGCGAGGTGACAGCGTGCCTGCTGCGGTCCGGCGCGACGATCGGGGAATTGAACTGTGTGCGGAAGCATTGCGAGCGATTGAAAGGCGGCCGGCTTGCGGCGATGGCGTGGCCTGCTCGGGTGGTGGCGCTGGTGGTGTCTGATGTAGTGGGGGATCGGCTGGATGTGATCGCGTCGGGGCCGACGGTTGCGGATGGCTCGACGTTTGATGAGGCGCTGGCGGTGCTGGATCGGCGTGGGTGTGGCAGCGCGCGGCTGCGCGGGCATCTTGAGCAGGGCGTTGCGGGCGATATCGAGGAGACGCCGAAGGCTGGTGATGCGAGGCTTGCTCGGGCGGTGACGCGGGTGATTGCGAGCAACGGGCTGGCGTGCGATGCGGCGGTGCGATTCGCGGGCGAGTGTGGGCTTGCGGTGTGTGATCGGCGAGATGGTGTGGAGGGTGAGGCGGCGGACGTTGGGCGTGGGCTGGCACAGCGTGCGGTTGACCTGCGGTCGGCGGGGCGGCGCGGGTGTGTCGTGTGGGGCGGGGAGACGACGGTGTTGGTGGGTGATGCGGCGGGTGTCGGTGGGCGGAACCAGGAGGTGGCGCTTGCGGCGGCGGAGGTGCTTGCGGGTGTTGATGGGGTTGCGGTGGTGAGTGTGGGGACGGATGGCGTCGATGGGCCGACCGATGCGGCGGGGGCGGTTGTGGATGGTGGATCGTGGGCGGCGATGCTGCGGGCGGGGAATGACCCGGTGCGGGCGCTGGCCGAGCACGACAGCCATCGGGCGCTCGATGCGGTGGGCGGCCTGATCCGAACGGGGCCGACGGGGACGAATGTGTGCGATGTGATGGCGGCTGTGGTGGTGTGAGTGGGGTGTGGTGAGCAGATTGAGCGATCGGATTGGCCGTGCCCAGGGTTGCGGAGCTTGCTAGGCTCTATTCCGGATAGGAGTATGCGAATGCTTTCGGGAAGTCTGACGATCCAGCGGCTGCTTGCGAACATGGCGAAAATCGACGCCTCGGACCTGCACGTGAAGGTGGGGATCCCGCCGACGTATCGCGTGGGGAGCCGGCTGCGGGCGGTGGATGCCGACCCGCTGAGCGAGGAGGAGGCGGATCATTTGCTTGATCCGATTCTGACCGAGCACCAGCGGAAGCAGTTCGGCAAGGATGGCAATCTGGACTTCGCGTGGCACCTGCCCGATGGGGATCGGTTTCGCGTGAACATGTTTCGGTCTGGGTCGCACGTGCACGCGGCGATCCGGCGCGTGAAGGCGGCGGTGCCGACGTACGAGTCGCTGCACCTGCCACCGATCTACGACCAATTGGTCGAGCGGACGAGCGAGGGGCTGGTGTTGGTTGTTGGCGTGACGGGATCGGGCAAGAGTTCGACGCTGGCGGCGATGGTTGACCATGTCAACGCGACGCGGGACATGAACATCATCACGATCGAGGACCCGGTGGAGTATCGCTTCCCGCCGAAGAAGTCGATCGTGAGCCAGCGAGAGATCGGGATCGATGTCAAGGACTTCCCGACCGCGATGCGGTTCGTGATTCGCCAGGACCCGGACGCGATTCTTGTTGGTGAGATGCGTGACCACGAGACGGTGCTCAGCGCGATCCAGGCGGCCGAGACCGGACACTTGGTGTTCGCGACGCTGCACACGGCCGACACGATGGGCGCGTTCACCCGGATGCTTGAGTTCTTCCCGCCGGCGGAGCGGACTTTTGTTCGGCACTCGCTGGCGGGGACGCTCAAGGCGATCTGCGCGCAGCGGTTGCTGCCGACGGTCGAGGGCTTTGAGTCGCCGGTTGTGCCCGCGACCGAGGTGCTGCTGAACTCGCCGATCGTGCGCGAGAAGATCCGCGAGGGTGAGGACTCGGACCTGCCCGCCATCGTGGGATCGAGCAAGGGCGAGGGGATGCACTCGTTCACGCAGTCGCTCGCGGAGCTGGTGGAAAAGGAATGGATCGACATCCAGACGGCGCGCGAATACGCGCCGAACCGTGAGGCGCTGGACAGCTTGCTGCGCGGCGTTGAGGTGAAGGCCGCGTCGCTTGTCGGCCGGATTCGCGGGTAACGCGGCGTGTCGGTGAGTTACTGGCGGCTTGCGGCGGCGGGCGCGCGATCGGTGGATCGCGCGGATGTGGTTGTGGTCGGCGCGGGTGTTGTCGGATTGTCCGCGGCGCTCGAGCTTGAGCGCCGCGGGGTGCGCGTGATTGTCGTCGATCGTCACGGCCCCGGCGCCGGTGCTTCGTCACGCAACGCTGGTTTCTTGATGCGTGGCGCGGCGGAGCACTATGGGGCGGCGGTGCGTGCGTGGGGGCGTGATGCGGCGCGGACGCTCTGGCGGGGGAGCGAGGAGAATCTGGAGCTGTTGCGGCGCGACGGTGTGGAGGAGCTTGCGAGCTTTGCGATGCGGGAGTCGTGCGTGCTTGGGCTTGATGCTGCGGAGGCGGACGAGCTGGGCGCGGCGGCGGCGATGATGCGCGAAGACGGGTTTGCGGTCGAGCTGATCGAGCCGGGCGATCCGGGGACGGGTGACGCGGCGTGGCGGCACGGGAAGCCGAGGCGCGGGCTTGTGAATCCCGGTGATGCGGTGGTGAACCCGGCGGAGCTGATTTCGTGGATGGCATCGCGCCTGCGCGAGCCGGTGCGGACGCTTGCGGAGGTCGCGGCGATTGAGCCGTACCGCGATAGCGCTCGGGTTGTTCTTGTGGATGGTGCGATCGACGCGGGGCGGGTGCTGGTGTGCACGAACGCGTGGGCAGGTGAGCTGTTGCCGGAGCTGCGGGGCTTGGTGGTGCCGAACCGGGGGCAGATGCTCGCTCTGCGAGCGCCGGAGCTGGTGCTTGATCGTGCGTACTACGCGAACCGCGGGTCGGAGTACTTCCGGTCGGCGGGTGATGGCGTGGTGGTGATGGGTGGGTGCCGGGTGCGGGATGAGGCGGCTGAGGTGGGGTTCGGCGATGAGCCGACGGCGGCGGTGCAGGGGGCCCTCGACGCGTTCGCGGCGGACGTGCTCGGCCTGGGCGGCGTGGAGGCCGTTCGGGAGCGGGTGATCCGGCGGTGGGCGGGGACGATGGGCTTCTCGCCGGATGGCCTTCCGATCGTCGGGGCGGTTCGGGCGGGGGTGTTTGCGTGCGTCGGGATGACGGGTCACGGGATGAGTCTGGGCGTGCGATCGGCACACCATGCGGTGGATGTGGTGCTCGGCGATGCTCGTGGTGGGGGCTCGCAGGGCGAGGACGGGCTGTTTTCCCCGGCTCGCATAGGCATTCCAGTCTAAAAAGCTGGCTGTCCCGATCAATTGAAGAGAAAAACCTCCGAGATTGGCTGTCGGCCGCTTGACGCGGGGCCGATTCCTCATAACTGTATGAGCACATCCGCAATAGGTGCTTCCGGGGGGGCTTGGCGCGTTGCCGAGCGTCCGGGGCCCGCAGGCGAAGCGGGGGCGAGCATGAGCTCGGCGTCGGCCTCTTCAGGCTCACTTTCGGGGGCACCCAGCGCCCATCTTGACGAGTTCGTCTACGACGACGCGATTGTCCGCAAGTTCATGGTCGCGACGATCGTGTGGGGCTTCGTGGCGATGCTCGTGGGCGTGTTGATCGCGGTGCAGCTCGCGCTGCCGCCGGCGGTCGAGAAACACGCATGGCTCGGTTTCACGTCATTCTTGTACGAGACGGAGTTCTTGAACTTCGGTCGCCTGCGTCCGCTGCACACGAACGCGGCGATCTTTGCGTTTGCCGGAAACGCGATCTTCACGGCCGTTTACTACTCCACGCAGCGGCTTTGCAAGGCGCGGATGTGGAGCGACCTGCTCAGCAAGCTGCACTTCTGGGGTTGGCAGGCGATCATCGTCTCGGCGGCGGTCACGCTGCCGCTGGGCGTGACGCAGGGCAAGGAGTACGCGGAGCTCGAGTGGCCGATTGATCTCGCGATCGCGGTCGTGTGGCTCGGATTCTTTGGCACGAACTTCCTGATGACGCTCGTGAAGCGTCGCGAGCGGCACATGTATGTGGCTCTTTGGTTTTACATCGCGTCGCTGGTCGCGGTGACGGTGCTGCACGTCTTCAACAACATCTGGATTCCGGTCGGCATCGTCGAGTGGTTCAGCACGGGCGAGATGCCGAGCCGCGTGAACGTGTTGAAGTCGTACCCGGTGTATGCGGGTGTGCAGGACGCGTTCATGCAGTGGTGGTACGGGCACAACGCGGTGGCGTTCTTCCTGACGACGCCGTTCCTTGGGATGATGTACTACTTCCTGCCGAAGGCCGCGGAACGCCCGGTGTTCAGCTACCGGCTCTCGATTATCCACTTCTGGAGTCTGGTGTTCATCTACATCTGGGCCGGCCCGCACCACCTGCACTACACGGCGTTGCCGGCTTGGGCTTCGAGCCTTGGCATGGTGTTCAGCATCATGCTCTGGATGCCCTCATGGGGCGGGATGATCAATGGCTTGCTGACGCTTCGCGGCGCGTGGAACCGTGTGGCGAGTGACCCGATTCTGAAGTTCTTCGTTGTGGGCATCACGTTTTACGGCATGGCGACGTTCGAGGGCCCCATGCTGTCGCTCAAGAGCGTCAATGCGCTGAGCCACTACACGGACTGGACCATTGCGCACGTGCACAGCGGTGCGCTGGGTTGGAACGGGTTCATGACGTTCGGCATGATCTACTGGCTCGCGCCGCGGATCTTCCAGTCGGGCAAGCTTTGGTCGCAGAAGGCCGCGTCGTTCCACTTCTGGATCGGCACGATCGGCATTCTGCTGTACATCATCTCGATCTATACCGCGGGTATCACGCAGGGCCTGATGTGGCGTGCGTTTGACCAGACCGGCTCGCTCGCATATCCGGAGTTTGTGGAGACGGTCGTCAAGCTGATGCCGTTCTATTGGATCCGCGTGATCGGCGGCAGCCTGTACCTGCTGGGCGTGGTCGTGATGATGGTGAACATCTTCAAGACGTGGCGCATGAAGCCCGGCAAGTACGACACGCCCGTGCACCGCGCGGCGCCGTTGTCGGCCGACTACGTCGATCCGCCGCTCGCCGAGAGCAAGCTGACCGACACGATCGAGCTCGGCAAGAAGGGCGACGTGTTCTTGCAGGGCATGTGGCACCGGAGGTGGGAGCGGCTTCCGATTCGGTTCACGATCTACACGCTGATCGCGGTCTCGATCGCGAGCGTGTTTGAGATGATCCCGCTGTTCTTGATTCGCTCGAACGTTCCGACGATCGCGAGCGTGCAGCCGTACACGCCGCTGGAGCTTGCGGGCCGGGACATCTATATCGCCGAGGGTTGCTACAACTGCCACTCGCAGATGATCCGTCCGATGTATGCGGAGAAGAAGCGCTATGGCGAGTACTCGAAGGCGGGCGAGTTTGTGTACGACAGGCCGTTCCAGTGGGGCTCGCGCCGCATCGGGCCGGACTTGGCTCGGGTCGGCGAGAAGTGGCCGGCGGCCTCGTGGCACGTGAAGCACTTCCGCGATGCGCGTGCTGTCACACCTGGCTCGATCATGCCGAACTACGCGTTCTTGCTGGAGCAAGAGCTCGACTTCGGTGCGATCCCGGCGAAGGTGCGGTCAATGGCGATGCTCGGTGTGCCCTACGGCGATGCCGTGGTCAACGCCGAGGAGATGGCGCGTGCGCAGGCCGCGGACATCGCCCAACAGATCGTGAATGACAGTGAGCAGCCGGGGCTTGGCGACAAGAAGGTCATCGCCCTGATCGCGTACATGCAGCGTCTTGGGACCGATCTGAACAAGCCGGCTCCCGAGGATGGCGTCGAGGACGCGGCGACAGTCGCATCGACCGATGGAGGTGCCCCGTGAGAATGAGCGAGATCATGAGCCACATGGATCTGGCGGTGTTCCCGCAGATCGGGCTGATTCTGTTCTTGGCGATCTTTGCCGCGGCGATGTGGCGGGTCGCTCGTAAGTCGGGCTCGGAGATGCGTGAGTGCGCGTCGATCCCGCTTGAGGACGATGTCGTCACGGCCAAGCCCGGTGACACGAAGGGGGTGGTGGCGTGAGTCAGGATCCGAGACTGCTCGACCATGTCTACGACGGCATCCAGGAGTACGACAACCCGACGCCCGGATGGTGGCACGCGATCTTCCTGGGGTCGGTCGTGTTCAGCGCGGCGTACCTGTTCTTCTGGCACGCGAGCCCGCTGGCAAAGACGCACCTCGAAACCGCGCAGGCAACCGAGGCACGCTTCATGGAAGCACTCTTTGGCGACATTGGCGAACTCGAGCCCGACGCCCGCACGCTCATGACGATGATGGATGTCGAGGGTGGCAAGTGGGAGCTCGTCGCCCGCGGCCTGTACCGGACGAACTGCGTGTCGTGCCACGGGCAGGATGGGCAGGGGCTTGTCGGCACGAACCTCACCGACGACTACTACAAGAACCTGACGGACGTCGAGGGGATCGTGACGGTGCTTGAGGAGGGGGCGGCCAACGGCTCGATGCCCGCGTGGAAGCAGCGGCTCAACGACAACCAGATCATCGTGCTCGCGTCGTACGTCGCGTCGCTCCGCGGCAAGGACTTGCCCGGGCCGCGCGGAGCGGAGGGCGAGATCATCGCGCCTTGGCCAGAGTTCGAGATTCCGACGGTGACTGACGATGCAGCGACTGAGGACGATCAAGGCACCACGGCGGGCGGGTAGTTCCGTCGCTGCCATTTGAAGGAGCGTGCTATGTCTTCCGGAGGGACTGGCGCACCGACTGCCGAGCGTGTGCTCTCGACGATGAACGCGGACGGTTCGCGGCGGTGGCTCAAGCCGAAGGTCTCGAAGGGGACGCACTGGTATCGCCGGCGCATCGTTGCATACGGGCTGATCGCTCTGTTCGTGGTGTTGCCGCATCTGCGAGTTGGTGGCAAGCCGCCCTTCTTGCTGGACATCGCAGCGCGGGAGTTCACGCTCTTCGGGAGCGTCTTTTACCCGACCGACACGGTCGCGCTCGCGCTGCTGGTGCTGAGCGTGTTCGTGTCGATCTTTCTGATGACGGCGTTGTTCGGGCGTGTGTGGTGTGGGTGGGCGTGCCCGCAGACGGTGTATCTGGAGTTTGTGTATCGCCCGATCGAGCGATTTTTTGATGGCGAGCCGGGTAAGCGGCGGAAGGTCGGGGCGTGGCGGACGCCGGCGAAGTACGGGACGTACCTCCTGCTCTCGATGCTGCTCGCGCACACGTTCCTGGCGTACTTTGTTGGAACGGAGCGGCTCGCGGAGTGGGTTCGGCTGAGCCCGCTCGAGCACCCAATGCCCTTCTTCGTGATGGTGTTCGTGACGGCGATGATGATGTTCGACTTCTCGTTTTTCCGCGAGCAGACGTGCATCGTGGCGTGCCCGTATGGGCGGTTCCAGTCGGTCATGCTCGATCGGAACTCGCTGATCGTGTCGTACGACCGTGTGCGGGGTGAGCCGCGGGGCCGGAAGATGCGGCGGCGTGAGAAGAAGGGCGAGGATGTTTCGCTCAAGGTTGTCGAGCCCGAGCCCGCTCTCGGCGACTGTGTCGATTGCACGATGTGCGTGCAGGTTTGCCCGACGGGGATCGACATTCGCGACGGTCTCCAGCTCGAGTGCGTCAACTGTGCGCAGTGCATCGACGCGTGCAACGACGTGATGGGCAAGCTCGGGCGCGACCTGGGGTTGATTCGCTATTCGTCGCAGAACGCGATCGAGACCAAGTCGTGGTCGGTGCTTCGGCCGCGGGTTGTGATCTATCCGTTGCTGCTCACGGTGCTCGTCGTGTTGCTTTCGTTTGTGCTGCTCACGAAAAGCCCGGTGGATGTGACGCTGTTGCGTGGGCGGGGCGCACCGTTTGCGCTGCTGGGCGATGGGATGGTGGCGAATCAGGCGCTCGTGAAACTGCGTAATCGGACCGGCGCTGAGGAGTCGTTCACGGTCACGATGCTGAGCCCCGAGGGTGCTCGCGTCGCTGAGGGCACGGCGGCGCTGACGATCGGTCCTGGGGAGCTCAAGACCGAGCCGATCTCGATCCTCGTGCCGGCCAACGGGTTCGTCGAGGGCGAGCAGGTCGCACGCATCCGGATTGTCGGCACGAGCGGGTTTGAGGTTGAGCGGACGTATCGGCTGCTCGGCCCCTGGCGCGCGGCTGGAGCGGACAAGGCACAAACAGGCACGATTCCAGGGAGTTCTGGCGATGACGACTGATGGAACGAACGCGGCGCCGCGGGGCAGTTGGATGTGGCCGGGCATGGTGTTCGTGCTGCTCGGGCTGAGCTGCACGCTTGTGGTCACCACGGTGTTTCTCGCGCATCGCAACGGCGGCGCGATCATCGAGGCGAACTACTACGAGAAGGGTCTGCAGTGGGATGAGCACAAGGCCGAGCTTGCGAAGAGCGAGGCGACCGGCTGGTCGCACGCGGTGCAGATCTCTCGCGACGGCGCGGGAGAGGGCACATCATGGGATGTGTTGGTTCGGCTCGTTGACGCGGCGGGCGAGACGGTCGATGACGCGTCGGTGATGCTCAACGTCTACCACGTCGGAGCGCCTCGGGATGTGCGTGCGGTGGGCTTGTCGGCCGAGGGGCGGGGTGGATATCGAGGAACGCTCGAAGGGTTCGCGGCGGGCGTGTGGTCGTATGAGATTGATGCGCGAGGCGCGGGCGATGCGATGTTGATCGCCAAGGGCGGCGCGCACGCCGTGGGCGGCTGAGCACGAGACCATGGATCCGATGAACGGCCTGTTTCTGGCGGTGCTTGGTGCGAGCTTGCTCGGCAGTGTGCACTGCGCGGGCATGTGTGGGGCGTTCCTGACCCTTTCGATCGCTGGGGCCGATGGTCGCCGGGCGGGGGTGGGCCAGATCGCATATCACCTTGGCCGGCTGACGACGTATGTCGCGCTCGGTATCGTCGCGGGCTTCTTCGGCTCGGTGATTGATCTTGGTGGTTCGGCGCTCGGATTGCGGCGGGGGGCGATGGTCTTCGCGGGTGTGTTGCTCGCGGCGTTTGGGCTTGTGCACCTGCTGCGTGCGATGGGTGTGCGGGTGCCGATTGCTCGAGCGCCGAAGCGTTGGGCTCGGTTTGTTGAGTGTGTGTACGCGAAGCTGATGGCGATGCCGGTGCTGCCGCGGGCGTTCCTGATTGGTTGGGCGACAACGCTGCTGCCGTGCGGTTGGCTGTACGCGTATGTGGTCACGGCTGCGGGGACGGCATCTGCCCTCACTGGGGGCATGGTCATGGCGGTGTTCTGGCTTGGCACGGTGCCCGCGCTCGCCGCGGTTGGTGTTGGTGTGCGCGCGGCGAGCGGGCGTGTTGGGCGACGGCTGCCGGAGCTGATGCCGGCGATTGTGGTCGTGCTCGGCGGGTGGACCGTGGCGCACGCGATGATGATGCCGGCGACGGTTGACGGGGGTGTTGCCGGCGAGGTGTGCGGGCCGGACGGCGCAACGATTGATCTCGGACGGAACGGGCCCGCTGTTGTCGAGCGGGGTTCTGGCGGCGGAGTTCGCGATGTCGACTGAGGCTGTTGAGCGCACGGTTGCTGCGGCGGCGTGCTCGTGCACGCACTGCGGTTTGCCTGTGCCGGCGGGGCTCGCCGAGGACGGGGCGGATGAGCAGTTTTGCTGCGGGGCGTGTCGAATCGCGTACGGGGCGATCAACGCGTGCGGGCTCGGGCGGTACTACGCGCTGCGGGACGCGGCGGGTGTTGATGCCGAGCGTGCCAAGGGAACGGGGCGGAAGTACGCGGAGTTTGATGACGATGCCTTCGCCGCGTTGTATGTGAAGGAGCGTGCGGACGGGCTGTGCACGGCCGAGCTGTTTATCGAGGGCATGCACTGCATCGCGTGCGTGTGGTTGCTCGAGAAGCTGCCGGAGCTGTGCCCGGGTGCGGTCGAGTGCAGGGTTGAGCTTGGGCGGTCGATGGTGCGGGTGGTGTGGGATCGTGACGCGGTGTCGCTCTCGGACGTGGCGACATGGATCGACCGGCTCGGGTACGTGCCGCACCCCGCGAGGGATGGCGCGGCCAGGAAGGCTCGGCGTGAGGCGGATCGGCGGGCCTTGGTGCGCATCGGCGTGGCAGGGGCGAACGCGGGCAACGCGATGCTCCTGGCGATTGCGGTGTACACCGAGCGATTCAACGGGATGGAGCCGGAGTTCAAGTTCCTGTTCCGAGCGTGCGGCATGGCGCTAGCGGTGCTGTCGATCTCGTGGCCCGGGCGGGTCTTTTTCAAGGGTGCGTTGGCGGCGATACGCACGCGGACGGGGCACTTGGATCTGCCCATCGCGATCGCGCTCGGGATCGGCGCGGTGGCGGGCACGGTGAATGTGGTGCTCGGCATCGGTGAGGTGTATTTCGATGCGCTGACGATGCTGGTGTTCTTGCTGTTGGTTGGCCGTTGGGTACAACGGCGGCGGCAAGAGGCGGCGACGGACTCAATCGAGTTGCTGTACTCGATCACGCCGATGCGGGCGCGGCTCGTTGTTGGCGACGACACGCGCGAGGTCGCGGTTGAGTCGCTGGATGCGGGCGCGGTGGTCGAGGTGCTCGCCGGCGAGAGCGTACCGGCCGACGGCGTGGTCGTGCGGGGGCGGTCGTCGGTTGATGTGTCGGTGCTGACCGGCGAGAGCAGGCCCGTGGATGTGGGCACGGGCGATGAGGTGTGCGCCGGCTCGGTGAATATGTCGGGCGTGCTTCGGGTGCGGGTCGAGGCGACAGGTGCGGAAACTCGAGTCGGGCGGCTAATGTCGATGGTTGAGGAGAGCGCGCGGCGGCGGGCGCCGATCGTGACGGCTGCGGACAAGATCGCGGGCTGGTTCGTGTGGGTTGTTGGGTCGATTGCGCTGGCGACGTTCGCTGTGTGGCTTGTGATTGACGCGGGGCACGCGGTGGAGCCGGTGGTTGCGCTGCTGATCGTGACGTGCCCGTGTGCGCTTGGGCTGGCGACGCCGATGGCGGTGACCGCGGCGGTGGGTCGGGCTGCGCGGCAGGGCATTCTGATCAAGGGCGGCGATGTGCTCGAGCGTCTGAACAAGCCTGGCGTGGTGCTGCTGGATAAGACCGGCACGCTGACCGAGGGCCGGTTTGGCTTGGTCCGATGGGTCGGCGACGAGGGCGTGGGGCCGATGGTCGGTGCGCTTGAGCGGCAGGTGGCGCACCCGATCGCGGTCGCACTGCGCGAGTTGGCTGAGGGTGACGACCTGGTCGCGAGCGATGTGGAGTCACGCGTGGGTAGTGGCGTGGTCGGTGTGGTGTCGGGGCGGCGGGTTGCGGTTGGGTCGGAGCGGTTCGTTGCGTCGGTTGCGACGAGCGGAGCAGAACGGTTTGCGGGTGTTGTGCGAGAGGCGCGGGAGTCAGGATTGACCGCCGTGCTTGCTAGCGTTGATGGCCGGGTTTCGGGTGTGGCGGTGCTGGGCGATCCACTTCGGAGCGATGCGAAAGACGCTGTGTCGCGTTTGAAGGGCATGGGGTATCGCGTGCGGATCGTGTCGGGCGATGATCCGTCGGTTGCTGAGCGTGTCGGCGGCGCGCTCGGGCTGGCGAGCGAGGATTGCCTGGGCGGCAAGAGCCCGGAGCAGAAGCTGGCGATCGTTGAGGAGCATCTTGAAGATGCGGCGATGCGATCGCGGCCGGTGGTAATGGTGGGTGATGGTGTGAACGACGCGGCGGCGCTTGCGCGGGCGACGGTGGGCGTGGCGGTGCACGGGGGCGCGGAGGCGAGCTTGTCGGCTGCGGATGTCTACTTGCAGCGGCCGGGCGTGGGGCCGGTGGTGGAACTCGTCGAGGGAAGCCGGCGTGCGCTGCGGGTGATCCGGCGGAACCTGGCGTTCTCGCTCGGATACAACGTGCTGACGGGGTCGCTCGCGGTGCTTGGTCTGATGACGGCACTGCTCGCGGCGGTGCTTATGCCGCTCAGTTCGCTTACGGTGCTGACGATGTCGTACCGGAGTCGAACGTTTGGGCAGCACTCGGATGGAGGTCGGCGATGAGTGTGATGTATCTGGTGTTGCCGCTCGCGTTCGTTGGTGCGGGGCTTAGCGTGTGGGCGTTTCTGTGGGCGGTGCGCGGCGGGCAGTTTGATGATCTGGACACGCCGCCGATGCGGATGCTGCTCGATGACGAAGATGGAGTTGCGAAGAAGGACAGCTGAGCCGGTCGCGGGCTCAGTGCTGGGCGGCACCGAGACGTTGGCGTGCGGCCAAGAGTGCTTCGGCAACGCGCGTGGGTGACGTGCCGCCGGCGATGCTGCGGGCGCCGAGCACGCTTTCGAGCGCGAGCTTTTCGAAGATGGACTCGTCAAGCTCGGGCGCGATTGCCTGCAGATCGGCGAGAGGCAGGTCTTCGAGGTTGCAGTTGCGATCGAGCGCCACGCGGACGGCCTTGCCGGCGAGATCGTGCGCGTCGCGGAACGGAATGCCCTTGGCGACGAGTGCGTCGGCGAGCTCGGTCGCGTTGGCGTGGCCTGCCTTGGCTGCGGCGAGCAGGCGGTCGCGGTTGACCGTGAGGCCGTCGAGGATGATGGGGGTGACTTGCAGGCAGAGTGCTAGGTGGTCCATCGCGTCGAAGAGAGGCTCTTTGTCTTCCTGGAGGTCTTTGTTGTATGCAAGCGGGAGGTTCTTGAGCGTCGCGGCGATGGCGACGAGGTTGCCGAGAATTCGGCCGGCCTTGCCCCGAAGTAGTTCGGCGGCGTCGGGGTTTTTCTTCTGCGGCATGAGCGACGAGCCCGACGTGACCGCGTCGGACATCTTGATGAAGCCTGCCTCGCCCGATGCGAAAAATACGAGCTCTTCGCCGAGACGCGAGAGGTGCAGGGCGGTGAGTGCGCAGGCGGCGATGGTCTCGACGACGAAGTCGCGGTCGGAGACGCTGTCGAGGCTGTTGCGGGTGGGGCGGTCGAAGCCCAGGTCGCGGGCGATCGCGTCGCGGTCGACGGGAAACGTCGTGCCCGCGAGTGCGCCCGAGCCGAGCGGGCAGACGTTGACGCGCCGCTGCGCATCGGCGAGGCGCTCGGCATCTCGTTCGAACATCTCGCAGTAGGCAAGGGCCCAGTGGCCGACCGTGACCGGTTGTGCGCGCTGGAGGTGTGTGTAGGCGGGCATGGGCGTGGTGCACTCGCGCTCGGCGAGGTCGAGCATTGCACGCCGGACCTCGGTCAGCTCGGCGAGGCGGGTGTCGATGGCGGTGCGCGTCCAGAGGCGGAGGTCGGTGGCGACCTGGTCGTTTCGGCTTCGGCCTGTGTGCAGCTTCTTGCCGAGCGGGCCGAGGGCCGAGACTAACTCGCCTTCCACCCATGAGTGGATGTCCTCGGCGTAGGACTCGAGTGGTAGGCGAGGGTTTGCCGTGACCTTCGCGTCCAAGTCGGTGAGGGCTTTGTCGAGTGTCGCGTGCTCGTCGGCGGTGAGGACGCCCGCGCCGGTCAGCGCGCTGGCCCAGGCACGTGAGCCGGCGATGTCTTCGCGGGCGAGGCGGGCGTCGAAGGGGAGCGAGTCGTTGAGCGCGCGGAAGAGGGGGGACGCGTCGCCCTCAAATCGGCCGCCCCACATGCTCATGAGGTTGCTTTCTGTGCCGCGGCGGCGGCGTTGTGCGCCGCGATTCGGCTGGGCAGGCTGAAGAGGCGAATGAAGCCTTCGGCGTGCGATTGGTCGTAGACCTCATCCTCGCCGAAGGTTGAGTAGTCCTCGGCATAGAGCGAGTGGGGGCTCTTGCGTTGGATAGCGGTAGCGCTGCCTTTGTAGAGGCGGACGACCACGTCGCCTTCGAGCTTCGTCGCGATGGACTCGGCGGCTGCGCTGATTGCTTCGCGCACCGGGCAAAACCACTTGCCCTCGTATACAAGATCGGCGAAGCGGAGGGCGAGGGTTTCGCGGAGCCGCATGGTGTCGCGGTCGAGGCAGAGTTCTTCGAGCGCGAGGAGCGCTTCGACGATGACGGTGCCGCCGGGTGTCTCGTAGAGGCCTCGGGATTTCATGCCGACGACGCGGTTCTCGACGATGTCGACTCGGCCAACGCCGTGGGGTCCGGCGACAGTGTTGAGGTGCTCGATCAGGTCGTGCGGTGCCATCGGCGCGTGGTTTACCGCGACGGGGCGACCTCGCTCGAAGGTGAGCGTGACGTCCTCGTGCTCGCTTGGTGCTTCGCGCGGGTCGGTGGTGGTCATCCAGGCGTCGGCGGGTGGCTCGGCCCAGGGATCTTCGATGGCCCCGCCCTCGTGGGAGATGTGCCAGAGATTCGCGTCGCGTGAGTAGATCTTCGTCGCGCTGGCGGTCGTTGCGATGTCACGGTCGGCGAGGTATTGGAGGAGCTCTTCGCGCGATCGCATGGACCATGTACGCCAGGGGGCGATAACCTCAAGGTCTGGGGCGAGTGCGGCGAAGGTGGTCTCGAAGCGGACTTGGTCGTTGCCCTTGCCGGTGCAGCCGTGGCAGAGGGAGTCCGCGCCGACCTCGCGGGCGTACTCGACGTGGGCCTTGGCGAGGATGGGTCGGGCCATGGAGGTGCCGAGGAGGTAGCGGCGCTCGTAGGTGGGGCCGCCGATGAGTGTGGGGAAGACATAGTCGCGTGCGAATGCTTCGCGCAGGTCGGCGACGCGGCAGTCGACGGCTCCGGACTTGGCGGCCTTGTCTTCGAGGCCGACGAGTTCTTCATCGCCTTGGCCGACGTTGCCGCAGAAGGCGTAGATCTCGGCGTCCTGGCCGTAGGTCTCTTTG